>Ga0255784_10002071_pt1 | contig 15905 bp, 7 predicted proteins | sample 101ome_14_FD_179982 | JGI IMG/M metagenome (GOLD analysis project Ga0255784, IMG submission 179982) | Coastal salt marsh microbial communities from the Groves Creek Marsh, Skidaway Island, Georgia - 101403AT metaG (version 2) | ecosystem: Environmental > Aquatic > Marine > Intertidal zone > Salt...
CTTCTCCAGTCGAATCAACTTGTTCATGAGATCCGTCTTCTCCTCCTCTATGGTCGTGTACCCCTTGGACGGGCGGTCGGCCGGGTCCTCGTCGTCGTCCCCGTACCCACCGCCGACGCCACCGTCGTCGTAATCATCTTCGGGGTCGTCGCCGTAATCAAACTCTTGGGGTGGTGGTTCCTTGGGCACGTGTTGCTTGGTCGGGTTGACGAACGCATCCAGATCCTCCATGGGCTCGGCTTGTTCCTGCCGCGGTGGCCTGTACACGGAGGGCTTCGGTGGAAGCCTCTGTCTGGGGCGTGGAGGTTCAATGCTGATCTCGTCCATAAGCGCTTGCTCTTCCGGACCCAACTTCATGACGGTGGGGCCGCTTCTGTCGAGTACGATCTCTTCCATGGGGCTCTTCTATCCTGGGATGTTTTAAGACCAAGTCTTTAACGCACTTCACGTGAAATAAAATATAAGTCAATAACATAACACCAGGATGCTTAACGCTACCAACCGTCGTACCCTTATGTGGATCGCCATTCTCATCGCTCTCATCCTCGCCGTCGGCGTGACGCGCAGCGCGTACAGCCCGCGACCGATCGTCATCGAACAAGAGAACCCGGCCCCGGCCGGTGCCTTCTTCGAACTCCCCCGCGATCTCAAGTGCTTGCCGGGTGAAAAGGAAGGTTCGCCGTACTCCAACGGTCGGGACGGCGTCTGCATGGCCCAGAAGTTCGTGCGCTCCCAGGCTGACTACCAAATCAAGGACGGCGTCGGGGGAACGCTTGTTTAAAATTATCTAGAGATAAAGCATAAAGATGGCCCTCATCACCGCCCCGACGACCATCCCAAACTTGGAATACGAGTTTCACACCATCACTGTTGATACCATCGGGCAAGACAGCGCCAACACCTTCACGGCGCACCTGATGCAACCCTTGAAGAACGTCGTGCAGGCCAGGCTCTTGGCCGCGCACATTCACTCCAACGTGAGCACTGAGCACGTGTACGTGAGCATCGACGAGTTGAACTCCATCTTCAGTGATCGTGCTTCCAACGTGTCCACGGGGCAAGGGAGCATCTCCGCTGTTCGCGGGTCGTTCGCGTCCCTGGTCACGAACGAAGGCATCCACACCGGTGCCGACGCCCTCGTCCACTTCACCGATAACTACCCGGTCGTCACCCAGTATATCGACCCCATCCGACGCCTCGACCGACTCACCGTGCGCTTGTTGGACCAGAACGGGAACACCATCAAGAACAGCTCGCTGAACGTGGCTAACAACTTCCTCGTCCTTCGATTCACGTGCCGCAAGATGAATGTTTAATTTCTAGTCCTATGTCAGAACCATGAGTGGAGCCGCTCTCCTCGCGTGTCGAGGGATTCAAGACGAGTGGATCGTCGGCGAGAGCCACAGTCTCTTCACCCAAGTGTACAAGAAGCACACCCACTTCGCAAGTGTGGTCGAGAAGAACGACATCCGGGGCCAACCCAAGGCGGGTGGTCTGAGCACCATCCAACTTCGCAGGACGGGTGACTTGGTCGGGTACACCTACCTCACCTTCGATGCCGGGGGGGAGGCGCAATCCACCACGGACTGGACGACCCTCATCGAATCGGTGGAGTTCGTCGTGGGTGGAACCGTCATCGACCGTCAGACGTCTGAGTTCATGGAAAAGTCCCTAGTCGATCTCTTCGCCAAGAACGTGTCCACGGCGTCCAACGGTCCCCACCCAGGCGTCGGCGTGGCGTCTTACTTCTTCCCGCTTCGCTTCTGGTGGTGCGAGAACGTGGCCTCCGCCTTCCCGATGGCCGCGTGCAGCCTCCAGGAGGTGGAGATCAGGGTCAGGTGGGGCGCGAACGCCAACATCGTCAACTACAACTGGGAGTGCTTTTCGATGTACTACTACCTCGACGAGGCGGAGAGAAACTTCTTCGGAACCGGCCAGACCCGCCACCAACTCATCTACCAAGTCCAGGAGGTGAACGCGAGCAACGATGTCATCCAGGACCTCACCGCCCTCAACCACCCAATCAAATTCATCTGCTCCGCGAACAACGCGAGCAACTCACCCCTTAAGCAAACTACCAACCGCCTGAAGATCAAAGTCAACGGCGTCGACCTGTTCCCCTTTAGGTACGGCAAACCACATTTCGTGGATTGCCCATTTTATTATCACACGACGAACGTCACGTTCCCGGATATATTTTTGTATCCATTCTGTCAAACGACGAGTCTTTTGCAACCCACGGGTCACTTGAACGCGAGTAGGGTTCAATCGCTCGAAATAGTGAGTGAGACCCTCCCGTTGACGGATAAAATCTTCGCGGTGAATTTGAACGTTCTCACGTTCAGCAACCTGCTCGCTGGTTTGCGCTACGCGAATTAGAAATCATGCCTCGCGATCAAGACCTCGTCTCGGACTTGATCGAGAAGTACAAAGGGATGCACCTCGACTACAAGCAAGTCGGTGACATCCTGCAAAAGCTGAGGGACGGTTTTCCCGCAGTCAGGGAGATGGATCGCGCGCACATGTTCATCCAGATCCTCGGGCACACAGAGCGTCCAGAAGAGAACATGATGTACGAGGCCCTGAAGGTGGCCATAAGGAGAGATATGACACGTCTAAAGCATAGCCTATAGATTGAAGTAATGATACAAGTCCGTCACTGTAATGGCCTCGACCTCCTTAAAGACGTGAAAGACGGGTCCGTCGACCTCATCCTGACGGACCCACCTTATGTGATTTCAAAATCCACAGGTATGGACAAGTTCAAAAAGCAAATCGAGAACGGCGACGACCTATCCAAGACGGAAAAGGAGTGGAAGGAGTGGGTGGAGGCGAATCCCGGGAAGAAGACGACCAAGACCATGAAATCGAACTTTCTCAAGTACGGGTCCATCTACGGAAAGAAGTACGCGACGACCACCCAGTTCGGGAAGTGGGATGAAGATTTCACCTTGGACCACCTCGACGCGTTCATCGTCCAGTACTACGAAAAACTCCGTGACGGGGGAACGTGCATCATATGGTTCGACCTGTGGAAGATTGGCGAGCTCAAGGCTCTCATGGAAAAGCATAAATTCAAACAGATACGCCTGGTCGAGTGGTTGAAGACCAACCCCCAACCCATCAACTCATCCGTCAACTACCTGACCAACGCCCGAGAAGTCGCCGTGCTCGGCGTTAAGAAACAGAAACCAACCTTCAACTCGAGACACGACAAGGGCGTCTACGAGTTCCCCCTGGCCTCGTCCAGTCGACGATTTCACCCCACCCAAAAGAGCATCCCACTCTTCCAGGCACTCATCGAGAAACACAGCAATCCCGGTGATTTGGTCATGGACACGTTCCTGGGAGGTGGCACGACCGCGTACGCGTGCAAAGCCACCGGTCGACGCTTCGTGGGATCCGAGATCAATAAAGAGTACTACGAAGGTATAATGAAGAATAGCGACATGTTGTAGTACCCAAATAATTTCGTCCGTTACATATAGAAAGGGATGGTCAAGAATCTCAACACAGTGGAGCGGTCCACCCGTCTGAGGTTTGGGAGGTATGTGCCTGATGAACAGGAAGACAACTCCGTCCTCATCAACGCCAGTGCTCTTCCAATCACCGTCGGTCAGAAAGGTCTGTACGTCGCACCCATTCGGTTCGAGAACACGGAGCTGAGTAACACCCTCGTGTACAACTTGACGACCAAGGAGGTGACGGATTCGGGCGTGCGCGCGTATCAGCTACAAGGTTTGCAAAGCGTCGCGGAGATCGGAAACACGACCACGGAGACGCTCGAACTGAATGCGACCGACACGTCCCTCGTCACCGCGTCCAACGTCGGCGTGGCAAACGCCTACCCCGAACAGACCCTCGTCGTCGGTGACACCTTCACGGTGGACGACGACACGGGTTTGGTCACCGTCAAGGGGAACCTGTACGTCACGGGTGACACGACATCCGTCACCTCCGTCAACCTCACCGTGCACGACCCCATCATCGCCCTGGGTGCCAACAACACCAACATCAACGAAACCTTCGACGTCGGCGTGATCATGCAACGGGCGGATCCACAAAACGTGGCGATGGTTTTTAAGGAGGACGTCGAAGAACTATTGTTCACCTACACCGGGAGCACGGGAACCGACAGGTATGTGCCCATCTCCGGTGGGGTCTCCATGAAGATGCGCGTGGAAGGTGACATGTACGCGAACGCCTACTTCGGGAACGGGGCAACCCTGGACAACGTGGCGCTCGTGTGGGACTTTGACTCAAACGTCCAAAGGATTGAAAACTTGGAGAGCAATCTACTTTCGAACAGTGCGAGAACGTCCAACCTCGAGACGTGGGCGTCGTCGAACAACATCCGGATGACCAACCTCGAAAACGCCAGTTCCTCCAACGCCCAAATTCTCACCCAAACGAGGAACCAGTTGGAAAACAATAGCCAGAGGATCACCACTCTCTATGGATGGCACGCGAGTAACGTCCTGAGGATCGAATCGTTGGAAAGCGCCATGGACAACGCCAACACGAACATCGACCACCTGTGGAGCAACTTGCAGGACAACAGCTCGAGGATCACCACTCTCTCCTCTCGATTGATCGATAACAGCTCTCGCATCTCCACGAACACCTCGGAGATTGCCCAGTTGAAGGTGAGAGCCACCGACCTCGAAAGCAACCTCAGTTCCAATTCGACCCGCACCTCCACCCTCGAGTCCAACGTCGCCCTCCTCGGACCCTATCTCGCGGACAATAGCAGCCGAACGACCACCCTAGAAGCCAATGTCGCCCTCCTTGGACCCTACCTCACCGATAATAGCAGCCGGGTGGGTGTCCTCGAGGCGAACGTGGCCCTCCTTGGTCCCTACCTCACGGACAACAGCTCTAGGACCACCAGCTTGGAAGGCATCATGCCCACCAAGGCGCCCATAAACAACCCAATATTCACAGGGGTCATCAGTGGTGACGGTGGGGCCATCTCGAATGTCAGCCTGGAACACGTGGTCACCTATGGGAACACCACCGCCAACACACTCCAGTTCGTCACCAACGACGTGAGCTTCATCACCGAAGGCAGGGTGGGTGTGAACACTCCAACCCCCGACGCCCTTTATAGCTTGGACGTCGCCGGAGATGTGCACACGGACAGTAACGTGTATTCCTCCAAACTGTTTGCCCAAGATTGTGAAATCACCGGAGGCGAGAACAAAATCAGTGGGAACACATCGTTTTATGGAAATGTCAATCTCTACCAAGGGAACCTTCGAGTGTACGGCGCGGTGACGAACATCCAATCTGAAAACATTTTCGTTAAGGACCCAATCCTCGGCGTCGGGAACGACGGCACAAGTGACAGCGGCGTCATCACCGTGTCCGGTGGTCCGTCAAATAACGTCGCCTTCGGGTGGAACAACACACTGCAGGAGTACATCATCGCCTACACGGAGGATTCTCCTTATGGAACAACCCTGACCCCGAACGTCGCGCGTGACTTGCCCATCCATGCATACGGCACCATATACACCCAAAACGCATTCGGAGTCGCCAACACCAACCCCTTGTCCAGTCAGTACGCGCTATCCGTGGGATCGAACATCTTCGCCAGGCACGACGGCGATATCATCTCCATAAGGACGCTCTCGGACACCGGGATCTTTTCCCAAAATGTCACCACCAACACCATCATCACCGATTCCCCAGCCATCACCCTCGATGCCGACAACACCGTCGTCACGGGGAACTTGGATGTTCGAGGCGCAGTGACCTACGTCTCTACCCAAGATCTCGTGGTGAACGACCCGATCATAGAGCTCGCCAACGGGAACACCCTAAAGACCACGTCCATAGGGATCAAACACTTAAGACCAGACGCCAACGTCATGACCTACTACGACGGAACCGTGGAGGAATACGTGTTCGCCCACGTCGATGCCGCGAACCACCCGGACTTGTCGAGGATGATGAACGTGCACGTGTACGGTCAAATCTTCGCCAACGACACGGTGAACGTAGGGAGTAACTGCCAGATCCAAGACTTGGCGTCGAACGTCGTCACAGTCGATGGTAATGTCAAGGCGACCAATAACGTCTTCGCGTCGTACTTCATTGGGAACGGGTCAGCCCTCACGGGTCTGGTGACAGACCTCTCCAGTGTCTCAAATAACGGGGCGACGAGTGACAAGACCATCGTCCTCACAAACGTGACCACGGGTTTGGAGATCACCGAATCTAACCTCGTCGTCGCCGGGAACACCACTAGTGGCTACTACTTGGGTGACGGACAGTTCCTCTCGAATGTGACCAACACATCCGTCTTTAGTGCCACGATCACGGCGGTAAATTCAAACGTGAGTGACAACAGTAGCCGGGTGGGGGTTTTGGAAAGTAATGTTGCACTTTTGGGACCCTACCTCAGTGATAATAGCAGTCGCACCGCAACTTTGGAAGCCAACGTCGCCCTCCTCGGTCCCTACCTCACCGATAATAGCAGCCGAGTGGGTGTCCTCGAAGCCAACGTCGCCCTCCTCGGACCCTACCTCGCGGACAATAGCAGTCGAACGACCACCTTAGAAGCCAACGTGGCCCTTCTCGGACCCTACCTCACGGACAATAGCAGCCGCACGTCCACCTTAGAAGCCAACGTCGCCCTCCTGGGTCCCTATCTCAGTGACAACAGTAGTCGCGTCGGCGTGCTCGAAGCCAACGTGGCCCTCCTCGGTCCCTACCTCACCGACAACAGCAGTCGCACGGCCACCTTGGAGGCGAACGTGGCCCTCCTCGGTCCGTATCTTACGGATAATAGCAGTCGCGTTGGAGTGCTCGAAGCGAACGTCGCGCTCCTTGGTCCGTACCTCACAGACAATAGCAGTCGCACAGACACCTTGGAGGCGAATGTGGCACTCCTGGGTCCCTACCTCACGGATAATAGCAGTCGCGTTGGCGTGCTCGAAGCCAATGTGGCGCTCTTAGGGCCCTACCTCACCGACAACAGTAGCAGGGTGGGTGTCCTCGAGGCGAACGTCGCCCAACTCGGACCCTACCTCACGGACAATAGTAGCCGAGTGGGTGTCCTCGAAGCCAATGTGGCGCTCTTAGGGCCCTACCTGACGGATAATAGCAGTCGCGTTGGAGTGCTCGAGGCGAACGTCGCCCTGTTAGGCCCTTACCTTACGGACAATAGTAGCCGAGTGGGTGTCCTCGAAGCCAACGTGGCCCTCCTCGGGCCCTACCTCACGGACAACAGTAGTCGTCTGACCCTCGTGGAGACCAACAAGGCGGAAAACCTTGACCCAGTCTTCGAGAGCAACATCACCGTGTCCAACAACTTATTCATGACCGATCTGACAGCGAGTCGGGTGGTGTTCGTTGGTGTGGATAACGAACTCACCGACGACCCGGGTCTCACGTGGGTGACGGGGACGTCCACCCTCACCGTGGATGGGGATTGCAGCGTGAGTGGGAACCTTCACGTCGAAGGCTCGGTAATTACCCTCCACGCGGAGAATACAATCATGAATGATGCCATCATCGAGCTCGCCAACAACAACGTGAGCGATACGACGGACATGGGAATCATCATGACCCGCCCCACGAGTAACGTGGCCATCGGATACCGGGGAGATCAGGCCGAATTCATGATCGGGCACACCCATTCAGATCCGTCCTCCGTGGACCTCGTCCCCGACTTGACGAACGACCTGGACGTCAACGTCTATGGGCGGGTGATGTCAAAGTCCTTGGACATCCGAGGCACGGCCAACACCGGTGCGTTGACGGCGACGACGGCCCAGGTGAACGGCGACTTCACGATGGTCTCCACGGCCACTGGAAGTTCGGCGGCACCGGACTTCACCCTGTGGAGGAATAACCCGGACCCACGAACCGATGACTATCTGGGACAGGTGAAGTTCGCGGGTGAGAACTCCACGGGCGGTACGGTCGACTACGCCAAGATGACTGGTAAGATTTCATCGAACGTCGCCGGCGCGGAGGATGGACTCCTAGAGGTGGCTGTGCAAGACAACAGCACCTTTAAGATCACCACCGAGTTCACCAACACCGACCTCAAGTTGATCAACGGCACGGGATTGGAAGTCGCCGGGAACGTGGCCGTGGACACCGACACCCTCTTCGTCGACGTGAACGCGGACAGGGTCGGGATCAACACCTCAACCCCGATTTACGACCTGGACGTCCACGGTACGGCGAACTGTGAGACCCTCAACGTGAACACGATCCAGGGTTTGCAAACACTGAGTTTCACTTCACTGAACACCACGACCCCACCGCTTCAGCTCACCGCTGGTTCACTGGGTGATGGCGTGGGCGCGCTGCGGATTGACTCGGTCGAGCCGGACATCTACTTGAACGACACCGATGGTGGATTCAGCACGGTGACATTCGCCGACGATTCAAACGCGTACTGCGCCTTTGGAAGAAACTCTTCCAACAACTTTTACATCACGGTGCGAGACCCATCGGTCAACGGTGGTAACTGGAGAGACGATACGCTGGCCATCGATCGCACGTCCGGTGATGTCAACCTCGGTTACAAACTCAGCGTGAACGACGCGCCCTTCACGGGTTCGAATGTCCTCGAGGTGGGTGGCACGTGCAACGCCACAGCTTACTACGGAAGCGGTGCTTATCTCTCTGACATCGCGAGTAACCTCCACCAAGTTGTGGAGAACGGGAACGTCACGTCCCTGACGGTTGAGTTGAGCAACACGCACACCGCCCTAAAGACGGACCTCGTCGCCAACGTCGACGTCAAGCTCGACCAATTGAACTCGGTGAACATACAGACACTGGAAAGCAACCAGTCGCTCATCTACGACGGTACGAACTGGGTGAACACGGACAATGCCGTGAGGAGCTATGTGAAGGTCCACAACAACACGGGTTCTCAAATCAACCGAGGGCAGGCGCTGTATGTTTACAGTAGCTGGAACACGAACGTGGCCAACGTGGCCCTGGCGCGCGCAGACAGCTCATCGACCATGCCAGTCATCGGGGTGGCCTCCGAAAATATCTCCACCGGCAACGAAGGCCTCGCCGTGACCTACGGTAAAGTGAACAACGTCGACTGCACGGGCTTCATAGAAGGCGAGACACTGTACGTCTCGAACGTGACCGCCGGTGGACTGGCGAACGTGAAGCCGTTCGCGACGACCGATCTCATCCAAAACGTCGGCCTCTGTGTAAGCAGCGGTAGCAGCGGTGTAATCTTCATCACGGGTATTGGTCGCTCGAACGACGTACCGAACGCGGTCGAAGTGTCCACCCAACCTACGTACGTGTACGTGAACTCCACGAACAACGAATTCAAGAAGATGGTTCGAACCGACCTGCAGACCAAGCTGCCGACCCTGCAGGAGGTGACGGACACCCAAAACAGCACGACGGAGAGCGTGCTGTTCACCAACACGGACGTGTCGATCAACGCCTACGGGAACGTCGAGAGCTCTGCGTACTTCTTGGGGGACGGCACCCTCCTCACGGGCGTCGCCCTGGCGAGTGACCTGAGCGACAACAGTTCGAGGATCACCGACTTGGAGGCGAACACGGTGGAACTCGCGTCTAACATCGCCCTCAAGGCTGACAAGCTCGACCCGACCTTCGACAGCAACATCACGGTGACCAACCACGCCTTCGTCGGTGGTGGTCTCGTCGCCGGGTTCAAGAAAACCTACAGTTACGCGGGGAGCATGACGAACAGTAACGTCGCGGTGGAGTTCACCAGCAACGTCTTCTACGGGAAGATTGTGGCGCAGCTCACCGAAGGGTACTCGAACGTCTCGACCTATGTCCTCGAGGTGTCCGGTGGGAAAAACCCGGGTGGGGGGACGACCAAAGACATCCGCCTGGGTACGCAAAACAAATTCGGGGAGGACTACCCATGGTCGACGACGGTCGCGACCGACCCGACCCACGTGGTGATCGAACCGACGTCTGTTGGGACCACAAACTACGATTACTCCTTTTTTGTCGAATACGTCAGTGCCGCGCCCGACGGGCAGGTGGTCGCGATAAAGGAGGACGGAAGTGCAGTGCAAAATTTCTATTACTAAGGTAGAGTCACATGAGCATCAACAACATTCAGACATTTAGCGGGGATGTCGAGATGCTCTCAGGCAATGTGTTTGCAAAGCGCCTCTTCGTCGAAGATGCCATCACTGAACTCGGCTCAAACAACCAAAGCTACGACCACGTCGGTCTCCTACTGACACGTCAAGCCGGTGAGAACGCCAACATCGCTATCTTCTACGACGATACCGCAGGCCAAGATACCTTAAAGATCGGGTACACGACGAACATCGGCACGGACGACACCATCACCCTGGCGAGCTCCAATTTGGTGACGAACATCGTCGGCAACGTCGAGGCCCAATTCTTCATCGGGAACGGATCACAGTTGAAAGGTCTCGTGACCGATCTCCAATCCGTGACCGACGGTGGGAACAGCACGTCCAACAACCTTCTACTCACGTCCGAGGGAACGGCCATCAACGTGAGCGCCGGGAACGTGTTCGTCAACAACTACATCACCGCCAGTCGCTTCTACGGTGACGGTGCCTACCTCACGAATATCGCCGCGAACTTCGAGGAGATCATCATCAATGGGAACGTCACAAACAACGTGGTCGAGATGCGAAACGCCACGTCCCTGGTGACCACCGGGTCGGTTGGCGTCAGCAACCTCCAACCAAACGAAAACTTCGATCTATCCATCGGATCGAACATTTACTTTGACGACGACGCGGCCGACGGGCAGGTCATGCGAGTCGAAGGGAACGTGAACGTCCACTCCATCTATTTCCAAACCTTGGAAATTGAACCGACCACCTACGGATTGGAACAAGTCGCCGCGGTCTCCAACGTCATCCCGCAGACGGTCGAGTTCTCTAACGTCTCCACCGCGTTCGTCACGGACCGGAAGATCGGTATCGGTACGGAGCCGGACACCGACGTGGGCCTGTCCGGCGCGCACGTGTACGGACACTTGCGTTTGGGTGGGGCCTCCGGTCTACAAGACAACGACCAGCTGAAAATCATGACCACCGGCGGGCTCACCGTCGCCGCGAACGACGCGGACGGCCAGTACGATTACTCCAACCTCATCCTTCGCGCGGGTGACAGCAACTCGTCACAAATCTTCGTGTGTGGTGCCTACACCGACGCCGACCGACAGAAGATTGTGTTCCAGACGAAGAACACCGACCGCATGACCGTCCTCGCCGACGGGGTAGTGAACGTGGCGTCCAACGTCGAGGCGTCCTTCTTCATCGGGAACGGGTCGGCCCTCACCGGTTTGGTGACCGATTTCCAATCCGTGTCCGAGGGTGGGAACACAACCGATCAGACCATCATCTTTGAAAACCCGGACGTGTCCATCAACGCCTACGGGAACGTCGAAGCCCAATTCTTCATCGGGAACGGGTCCCAATTGGAAGGTCTCGTGACCGATCTCCAGTCGGTGACCGAAGGAGGGAACACGACCAACCAAAGCATCGTCTTCAGCAACGTCGACATGGGCGCGAACATTTCGACCAACCTGTTCGTCGGTGACACCATCTTCGTGGACGACGTGACCCTGAGTGCGGCGCCGACCTACACCCTCGAACAAGTCACCGGGTACGGCGCGACGACGTCCCAGGACGTTTACCTCCAATCGACGACCGCGAGCACGAGCCGATCGACCGGGGCCCTTCGAGTGGCCGGTGGCGTTGGCGTCCTCGGGAACGTCTACGCCACCAACGTGTACACGAACGTCTACAGCGAATTCTCCAACATCTCCCACCTCGTGACGGGCAACTTGGAGACCCCCCAACTGACTGTGAACGCCGTGGCCGTCCAGTTGACCTTGGGCTTGGAACAGGTGTGCAACTCGGACAACGAACTCCTCAACAACACCATGGTCATCTCTAACCTCACGCCGGCGACGAGCACCACCACCGGGGCTCTCACGGTATCGGGTGGCGTCGGCGTGTCCGGGAACCTCTTCGTCGGAAGCATGCCCGTCGCCGAGATCGCGTCGAACTTGGTCACATGGAACTCAAGCACGAAACAGTTGAACGATAGCGGTGGCCTTTTCAGCAACAAGCTCGCCGTCGTCAGTCAACAACCAGTGTCCGCGATGAGCGCGGCAACCACCAGTATCACCGATCACGGCACGTACGTCGCGTCCGCCTCCTCTGGCACGGCGCACGACGCGTTCGATCGAGACGAATTCAGCTACTGGTTGTCGAGCACGGGGTATACCGGCACCGCAAACACCTACGTCGGTTCGACCCGGTTGAGCACTGGATTACCCCTCGGTGAATGGCTTCGACTGAAGATTCCTTACAGAGTCACCCCGCGTCACGTGGTCTTCACACAGGGGTACAACAGCGCAAGCCTTCCCCTCGAGGCGAACGTGTACGCGACAAACGATGAAGGTCAAACGTGGAGCCTTGTCAAGGAACTCTCCGGCATCTCCGCCGGGGGTGCGATCGTCGTCGACGCCACCACGGCCTACAACGAATTCGCACTCGTCGTCACGAAAGTTTCCGGGAACTACGACAAGGCGTCCATCGCCGAGTGGAAACTTTTCTGTGAAAGCTTTTCAATCAAGGATGGTCTGGTGAATACCACGATCACAGGGGACATGACGTCTTCCGGGAACGTGACGGCCTCCGGGAACGTGACGGCCTCCGGGAACGTGACGGCATCCGGGAACATGACGGCCTCCGGGAACATGGCGGCATCCGGGAACGTGACAGTTGGGGGTGGAACCATGGAATTAACCCAAGTGGCAAACACGTTCCAGATCACGTCCTCGTCCAACGTCGTCACGGAGTTCGTCCGGTCGAAGAAATTGATCAAGTATCCACGGGTGGCGATGACCGCGGCGACCACGGCGGGGTACACGGCGAGTGCGAGTAGTGTATATAGTGGCGGCGTGTCCGCCGCTTGGAGAGCCTTCGACGGGGTGAATGACGCTGATGCTGATAGCATACATTCATGGGATTCGATAGCAAACTCATACACGAGTGCAACGCCGGGAGTTGGGCAGACGTCAAGTTTTGACGGAAAAACTGGCGAGTACATAAACCTAAAACTACCAAATAAGATACGAGTTATCAGTTATCAACACTGGACACGGATGGATCGTGACTACGAGGGACCCCATAAAGGATTTTTATATGGCTCAAACGACGGATTCTCGACTTACACGCTTTTACACCAGTTCGATAACATAACATTACCAGATGTGTCCATGGGTGTGACATACACACACGAAGTAAATTCAGTGGAATATTACGATGAGTACCGTTTGCTTGTCACGGAGACACAGGCGTCTACGTATTTGAATATCTCAGAGCTTGCCTTTTACGGCATCCCCGAATACGACCCGGAAGCCCACGGCACGGACGTCATCGTGAGGTCCGTGCCGAACGTGCCCAACACGGATTTGTTGGAGGTGTACTACGATGGACAGGATTACACGTCCATGCCATCCAGTGTTATAGATAAAACCGGTAATGGACATAATGGAACTATAGTTGGGGACGGTGTTGGATTTGATTCCACGTATAAGGCTTTCACATTTGCTGGTTCCGATGATTACTTTCATTCTACTTTAGATTGGTCGGGTGATCAAGTTCATTCCGTAAGTTTTTGGGTAAAAACAACAAGGAATAACGTACGACAAACTCCAGTATTATTAGGTACTGCAGCCAATTCTGGATGGCAAAATCATTTTTCAGCTTTTGAATTGATGGCGGGTGGTAATATCAAGTGGTACTTTGGTAATAATGACACAGAATATTACGCAGATTGGACCACTAACACGTGGATACATCTAGCATTTTCTTATACAGGTGGAGGAAGTACCAGTCATTATAAATCGGTTTATATGAACGGTCGTAAACTCAATGTAAAAGTCGAACCTACAACAAGTACCGCTGTATCTTTTAATTCTGGTGATACTGTAATTCGTGTAGGTGGTGGGTATTTTGATACGATTGAAGACGATTTCGTGGGGTCCATTGCAAATCTTCGTATTTATGAAAAGGCCCTGACCTCTGATGAGGTCTGGCAGTTGTACGCGTACCAGAAGGAGTATTTCAACGTTTCACCGGATGTGGTCACCTTCAAGTCTGGGCGTTTGGGGATAGGGACTTTGGAGCCAAAAGCCACACTTGATATACGAGGTGAAGTTTTGATAAACGGGTATCAACTCACTTCAATGTATCCAGGATTCGCGTCTGGTGGTGATGATGTATATGACATTGATGGGTATCGTATTCACGCTTTTACAAACTCCGGAACATTCACCGTGCCCGGTAACGACATATATGCAGACGTGTTAGTTGTTGGTGGAGGAGGTGGTGGTGGTCAGGATAATGCGGGTGGTGGAGGTGCAGGTGGTTTAATATTTAAACCTATGCATAGATTTGGAGGACGTGGGCTCTCGGGTACGCCTGATGGTTTTTATATCATCACAATTGGATCTGGTGGTGCAGGTTCTCCTGAACAGAATGCTGGTCCAGCTCCCAAGTCTGGTGGTGATACTACCATAAAACGCGTACGATCAGCTTGGGGCAACAATACCTCATATAGTACCGAGTCATTTTCGACAGCGATTATATTTATAGCAAAAGGTGGAGGACCTGGTCAAAACGGTGGCAATACCCGAGCTTCGTCATTAAATGGTGGTTCTGGTGGTGGTCAGGATGGAGAGGTTAATAATGGTAGTGCGGGTGGAACTGCCTCACAACCTACTCAATCAGGTGATTCTGGAACCTATGGGTATGGTAATAATGGTGGGGCTAGTAATAGTGAGGCCGGTGGAGGCGGAGGTGGGGCCGGTGAGGCCGGTGGGAATGGTAGTAGTGTGACTAGTGGAATTGGTGGAAACGGTGGTGATGGTCTTAGTGGGGTAGGTGGTTACGACTTTGCAGAAATATATGGAACTCGTTACGGTGAGGTTGTCGGTGAAGACGTATATTTTGCGGGTGGTGGTGCTGGCGGTAATAAAAATGGTATTACTGGGTCTTTTGCAAGTGGTGGTAAGGGTGGTGGCGGCAATGCGGGTGCAACACCTTCGACCAATGAAAACGGATTACCCGGAACTGGTGGAGGTGGTGCGGGTGCATTCTGGAGTAGTGGTTATCAATATAATATATGGGGTGGAAATGGTGGTTCTGGTATTGTGATGATTAGGTACAAATTATAATTTCTTCATTAATATAAATGGTTCAGTGTGCTAGAATAGAAGAAAATACGAATCGCGTTTTAGAAGTTATTGAATCTAGTACTTTGAAATGGTGTAAAAAATACTTAGAAGGGACGTGGGTAAAAAATTCTACCGACAAACATATATCCACTAATTGTACATATTACCCGGAACGTGATACATTTTCTTATGAGAAACCTTACCCTTCATGGACCTTAGACGATAAATGTGTATGGCAACCCCCGGTCCCTTATCCAGATGATTATTTATCTAAAAAATACAATTGGGATGAAGATAACCAAGAATGGATCTCGAGATAATGACAATTAATTCATCTCCTCGCCAAAGGGGTTCGACTACCGTCAAGCCCTCCGTGACCTCCAAGCCAATACGACGGACCCCGAAAACCCTGTTTGGCCAGAACCCCCCAAGTAACTCATTTTCCTGATTACTTTTTCCTCCCTCTATATTAGAAAATGCCCATTGGACCAACTTCAGGGTTCTTGGATTTCACCAACGCGACCCCCAGGGCTAACGTCATAGTCGCACTTTCTAATATAGGCATAGGCACCGATGTTCCACTGCATGCATTCGATCTTCGTGGCACGGCGAACGTCGCGGACATGATCGTAAACAACGATTTGACCCTCACTGGGGGTCTCACGACGAATACACTCACGATTAACAACGT
>Ga0255784_10002079_pt1 | contig 15856 bp, 10 predicted proteins | sample 101ome_14_FD_179982 | JGI IMG/M metagenome (GOLD analysis project Ga0255784, IMG submission 179982) | Coastal salt marsh microbial communities from the Groves Creek Marsh, Skidaway Island, Georgia - 101403AT metaG (version 2) | ecosystem: Environmental > Aquatic > Marine > Intertidal zone >...
CACCCCGCGTCCACGTTTTCGATGGCATTTCTCAACGAACGCCGAACGCGAACGGCTCGAACGGCTCGAACAACTCGCGTCGTGGATGCTCTTCCCTTTGCGCCGAAAACGACCGAACGATCGACGCGAACGACCGAGCGAAGGGATCGATCGCGCGTTCTTTCGCGTCGATCGCGCGGCGTCGACCCGGGCGGCCGTCGTCGTCGTCGTCGTCGTCGTCAGAGAGTGCGGCGAGTCGTCGCTCGTTTCGTTTCGTTTCGTTTCCCCGGGAGTCCCCATGACATTCCTTGAGTCATGACTCGTCGGTATACATGCGCGTGCTTTCCCACGAAACGAGACGCGCGACGCGCGACACACACCGACGCGCGGATAACGCCGGCGACGCATCGACGGACACCGACGACGAGAGATTAGCGTAATCATGTTTACCATCGCATCGACGACGGTCGCGACGACCGAACGCGGCGGCGTGCGAACGGCGGGACGACGACGGGAGTTTCGACGAAGGTCGACGTCATCCATGATGACGACGCCGACGATGAAGAAACGCGCTACCGGCGTCGTCGTCGCCCGGGCGACGGGTGGAGACGAAGAGAGCGAAAACGAAGAGTACATGTTCGCGAACCAGAGCGCGAACAAGGGGGCGCTGGACCGAAACAACCCAGAGCTCGCTGAGAAGTTTGCGGTGATCGGACAAGGGGATTGGCAGTGCCAGTCGTGCATGTACGAGTACAAACCGAAGAATGGGGATGATTTTTACCCCGTCGCCGCGGGCACGCAGTGGAAGGACCTTCCGGATGATTGGAGGTGTCCGACGTGTGGGGCGGAAAAGTCCAAGTTTAAGTCGCTCGGGAAGCAGGTGGCGGGTTTCGAGCAAAACCAAGGCTACGGGTTGGGTACGAATTCAATGACGGAGGGCGAAAAGTCTAGGTTGATTTACGGCGCCTTGGCTGCGTTTTTCTTCCTCTTCATCGCTGGCTATCTCATGGAGTAGAGTTGGTCCCACGACGATGCGCGTGTATAGTATCTATAGAGAGAGAGAAGGAGGGAGGGAGGGAGAGCGCCGCGCCGCACTCTCTCGGCTCTTGGCTCGCTTTTTGCATTTTTGATAAAACGGCAGATTTTCTCGTATACTTTATTGAAACACTCGAACGAACATCTCGTGCCTAAATTTCGACGTCGTGTCGTCGTTGACGATCGAATTAACAAATCATTTCGCGTGGCTCGACTCGAATTGCGGCGAAGCGATGCGCGCCGGAATCACAAACGGATGAGTTGGACAGTGATGTCATCCGTGGAGCCGCGCTTCACGGCGGCCTCGACGAGCTCCTTGGCGAGAGATTCCGGGGAAGCATCGGCGGGCGCCTTGTTCAAGAAATCGGCAATGTCTTCGTTGGTGAAGCCACCGCCCCCACCGCGCTCGGGGTTGTCAATCAAACCATCAGAAGAGATGCACACCCAAGTGTCCTCCGGGCCGACGGTTTCAATGTAGCAATCCGGTTCGGCGTTGAGACCGAAACCGCTTCCGTAATCGGCGTTCTTTTCGCCAAAACCCTCGAAGCGACCGCTTTCTTTCAAGAAGGAGTCGCCAAAGGCGCGGGAGAGGGCGAGAACGCCGCCGACACGCCAGGATCCTTCGGTAAAGCTGACGAGAGACTTGCGAAGGTTCGGGTTACCGCGGTCAATTCTCTTACGCTCAGCCTCATCATCCGGAACGTGATCGACGGAGAGCTGAACTGGTTTACCACCTCGAACCAACACAATGCGAGCATCACCGACGTTTGCCGTGCACAACCTCGTGACGCCACCCTCCTCGTACAGCGCGCACACCGCCGCGGTACTTCCGCACTTGGCGCCGCCCACGCCCCGTTCACCGAACGCCGCAAAGAATCCCTCCGGCGGCTGTACCAAGACGTTATCCGCCTTCAAACACGCAACTCGCAACGCCTCGAGCGGGAAATCAGCCTCCTTCCACTCCTCGAGGATGATCCCGTTCAACTTTTCGCTCAACCACTCGCTCACCGCGCTTCCTCCGTGTCCATCGAAAACGCTCACGATCGCGCTCGGGCTCCCATCGCTCGGCGCGCTCGGCGCTCTGTACGCGCTGTATCGGTCCTCATTCGCTTTACGAACCGTTCCCTTGACGCTCGCGGCGCCCACGCTCGCCAACGACGTCGCGGCCGCCGACGTCGCCATCGTTCGCGTGGACGTAGCCCTGTTGGCGCGTCCACCTTTTCTGTGTCCTCGTCGAAGAGACGCCGCGCGTCCCAGCGTCGTCGAGGACGTCATCGTCGCCATCGTCGCCATCGTCGTCAAAGTGTTCGCGCGGGCGTCTCTACGCGGCGGTGACTGCCGCGCCGCGGGCGCGCGTCCGTCGGATAATCTTTCGGTAACCATCATCTCATCCGTCACCGGCAGCCATCGGGGAAAGGTTGATGACGTCGTCAATTTTATCATGACGAGTCGTGAACCGTCAAACTGGGGGAGACTCGCTCGGATAAGAGGAGAGAGGAGAGGGAAGGAAGCGGGCGGGCGAGGGAAGGAAGCGCGTACGCACGCGTCGATTTGTATACTTGCTGTGTCAAATATTCTCCAAGCGGCTAGATTTTTAAGAAATAATAGTAGTCCTACGCGCGAATGAAAACGCGGCTCACATGGCGACGCCGGCGGCGCGAGCGCCGTCGGCGACAGCCTTGACGCGGCCGTGGTACAAAAATCCGCCGCGGTCAAAGACGGCGGAGGTGATGCCTTGCTCCACGCACATGGCACCGAGCATCTTCCCGACTTGCTCGGCGGCATCCACGGTCTTGCTCTTCCACTCCTCGCTACCGATGACTTCCTTAACCTTGGGGCTCATGGTACCGAGCGCCGCGAGCGTCTTTTGGTTTTCGTCGTCGATGACTTGAACGTAGACGTGTTGGTTGGATCTGTACACGGAGATGCGCGGGCGTTCCGAGGATCCGGAAACCTGTGAAACGAGAGAAAACGAACATTTAACAGTCAGTACGACGCATGAGGTTATAAACGAACGCATTCGAACGATTGAGTGGCGTATTTCGGCGCGAGCGCCGCGCGCGCGCGCGACGTCCACTTTGCTCGACGCACCTTGGAGCGAATCTTGCGGTGGCGCTGTTGGCGCTTCGCCTCCTTCGGGGTCAACTTGGCCGAAACAACGACGGCACCTACGATTGTTAACAAAGATTACCCATCGTCAGTCTCGAAATTCCGATTCAAACATCCTTTAAGCGCGACCCCGTTCGCGGACCCGCGTCATTAAAACCAGGGTTTCAGGGTTTGGCCTCGACACCCCATCCCGTGCGACGGCGCCCTCCCTCCACCGTCGTCGACGCGCGCTCGAACCCATCCCACCACGGATTCCCGCGCGATGAAAATTATTCCATCCTTCCCCCCCTTCGCGTTTCCCACATCCTCGCGTCATCGTCGTCATCCGTGCCCCACATCGCGCGCGCTCGGGACGTCATCGACGCCCACGGCGCCCCTCTCCCGCGAAGCGGACGAACGAACCGAAAACCGAACGCGAACGCGAGACGCATCGAAGCGCGCACCTCTGGCGGTCGCCTTACCCGGTCGACGCGCGTCGACGGAGACGTTCACGCGCGCGCTCAACGCGGCGGTGCTGGTGGCGGTCACGGCAAACATCCTTCGTTCGGTGCGCGACTGCGAGTGGAGGATGCGTCGTCGGGGGACTCGGGCGTCGATGACGGGACGATCGCAGTGTCGGGGCCGAGGGCGTTCGCGTATCCCACGACGGATTGACCCATGTATGTATCGTATCATCACCCATGTAGGTTGTTGGTAAATGTATATTTTGGGTCTACATCCGTTTATAATTTTTATTGTATGTGTTCTGTGGGTCTAGGGTTTAGGGAAATATATCATGCGCGACGAGTGGACCTCTGAGACGCGAGGCGTGAAACGGCTCGTTCGGTTCGCCCGTCGGCGTCGACGACGTCGTCGTCACACACCGAACGACGCCGAACTTCCGGCGAACGCGCGAGGGCGAGGTCGAGATTGCCCGTCGTGCCCGCGGTCACGATCTCGATCGGGGCGGGGCCGGGTTGGAACGCGCGCGCGTTCGGTCTCGCTCGTTTGGGATCCGTTGGAAGCGTGGGGTTGGTCGTTTCGTCGGTGAAACGTAGGAAAACCCGGTCGAGATGCGCGTCGTCGTCGTCGCCGGGACGCACAGCGGGGTGGGGAAGACGACGATAGCGTCTGCGCTCATGTTGGCGTACGCCCGACGCGGGTTGAGGGTGCGAGCGTTCAAAGTCGGGGCGGATTTCGTCGATCCAATGGTGCACCGGGTCGCGCTGCGGCAGAGCGCGGGGGAGAGCGAAAACCTCGATGGGTACATGATGACCGCCGAGTATAACGCGCAGAGCGTGGCAAAATGTGCAGATGAGTGCGATGTGGCCATTGTGGATGGGGTGATGGGGTTGTACGACGGTAGGGACGGGATGAGTGAGGATGGAAGCACGGCGCAAATGGCAAAGTGGCTCAACGCGGGCGTGCTTCTCGTCGTGGATTGCAACGCGATGGCGCGAAGCGTCGCCGCCGTAATCAAGGGATACAGAGAATTTGATGCCGAGTTGAACCTGATTGGTGTGGTGTTCAATAAGACGGGTGGTGAGGCACACACGCAGTACTTGAGAGAGAGTTTGCAAGCGTCAGATGCAAGCGTCTCGGTGTTTGGCGGCATTCCAAAAGATGCGACGGGAGCGGCGATGGGTACCGATGGTGGAGCGACGATGAGTGGTAACGATGATGCAATGGAACAGCGCATCTCTCATATGGCGATGCTGCTTGAACAAAACGTCGACTTGGATGTTTTGTTGAAATCCATGCCAGAGTTTCACGTCTCGTCGCCGATGAAGCAAATTTTAGCAACGGATAGAGAGGATCGCACGAAGGAGGCATCGCGCTCTTCGCAGGCGTCGGTCCGCATCGCCGTAGCTAGAGATGAAGCGTTTTGCTTTTACTACCCTGAAAACTTGTTAAAGTTGCAAGAAGCCGGGGCTGAACTAGTTTACTTTAGTCCGATTGCTGGCGATGGATTACCGCAGGATATCCAAGGCGTAATCTTTGGTGGTGGATACCCAGAGTTCCACGCGCAGGCTTTGCTGAAAAACCGTCCGCTGAGGTCGGCTGTCACGGCTTTTGCGACAGCTGGAGGTGTTGTGTACGCAGAGTGCGGTGGGTTGATGTTTCTGTCTCAGTCAATCTCTGCGCCCGATGGTAGCTCGCCGAGGTCAATGTGCGGCATCGCGCCGTTTGCCACTCGACTCTCGAGCGCTGTTAAGACTAGCTATGCTGAGGTGACCATCGCGCCGGGTAACCCACTTTTCAAGGCGGGTGAGGTTGTGAGAGGTCAAACCTTTAGATATAGCGAGATCCACGGCGATCGTCCGACGAGGATGCGCGTCACCGAGGACAAGGTTGCGATTGGATGGGGCGCAACGTACGAGGTCAAATCTGAGCAGAAATTCAACAAAACTTCAGAGGTTGAGCTCGACGGGTTCGCTTGGAACAACGTGTTGGCGTCTCAAGTGCACTTACACTTTGGTGCGAACCCGTCTTTGGCCACTTCGTTCGTTGAAGCGTGCCGAAAAGTGACGCCGAGTGCTAGCGAAGCCGCGCAGCGCGCAGCCATGGTGTCTCGCAGAACGATGAGCAAGAGCTTCGGACCACTGACTCCAAATGCAGCCACACCGCGATCATTCGAAGCAGTGATGCGATCTAAGAGCGAGGAAGAGCTCGCATCGGTCTCGGCGCACTCGGACTCCCCTGAGAAGGTCAAACAAGTGTTGCCGCCGCGTCGCGCACGCGCCCCATCTCGTGATTTCAGAGAGTTCTCCATCGACCTTGATTCTGCCGAAGGCATTGGTATGTTTCGCTCTCGATCGTCGGCGTCGATGTCAACTTTGGCATCTCACATCAACAAGCTCCCGGGCATGCCTCGGAAGCCGTCGCAAACGGAGCTCGATCAAGCCGTCAACTTGTACTTCGGTAGCCCTGCCGTGCTCAAGGATCATTTGCACTCGGCGAACCAGCTGCAGCTTCCATTGCCGCAGTCTGTGGGTCCAATCATCTCGCTCTCCACGACAGCGACGGCAATTTTGTTCGCGCTTGGAGTTGGCGAGCGGATCGTCGGCATCACCGACGCGTGCACCGTTCCTGAGGAGGAAAAGGTCAACCCAAAGGTTGTCGCGCGCCACAAAAAGGGACTAGGCTCGCCGCAGTCAAGCTCAAATCTCGGTGCGCATCACAAGCGATCTTCAAGCTCGTTGATGAGTGAGTTTGAGCAATTCGGTGGTTTTGGAAACAGCAGCGCACACAGCGCGAGTTTTGGATCTCTGGCCCGGGCGTCTGCCAAGGAGAAGGAGAGCTCCAACCCAAACGACAAGTGGGCTTCGTTTGACGTCAACTTTGTGAGACACGCCGAGGCGAGATTGATTTTCACTCCAGACGTCTGTGCCGAGTGTACGGACGTTCGAACGAGCACTGCCAAGTATTTGCACGAGGCGGATGTCTTTCTGACGAGCGCAGAGTTTGAGTCGGACGAAGAAATGCTCGGCATCGACGCGGCGAAACCATCCATCTTTCCAATTGCACCTCAGACGTTGAGCGACGTTCTCGAAGTCATTTTGCAGATCGGTATTCTCTGCGGAGAGAAAGAAAAAGCCATCACACTCCTGACGCAACTTCGATCGAGGCTTCGCACGATTGCTCGCGTCGTTGCCGACGCAGACGAACGCCCCAAGGTGTTGTCTTTGGAAGGCATCAAGCCGTTCGTTGCAGGAGGGCACTGGCTCCACGAGATGAAGAGCATCGCTGGCGGCATTGACGAGGTTCAAGAGCCAGGAGTGGCTGCTGATCGTCTTCGCTGGGAGCAAGTGTTGACGTATGCGCCTGAAGTTCTCATTCTCTCGCCGTGTTACGTCGGCAAATCCACCGAGGAAACCATGGAGAAGACGTTTGACCAGCTCGAGTACCTCGCGAGTCAACCAGGCTGGTGGGTCATTCCTGCCGTTCAGAATAGACGTGTGTATATTCTCACGCACGAATTCACATGCGAAGCCGGCCCTCAGTTGGTTGACGGAGTCGAAGCGCTTGCGCGCATATTCCATCCCGATTTGTTCCCGATGGAGCTTCGTCAAGGCATCTGCTACAAGTTTAACCTCGAAGAAGGCAAGACGTGTCGACCAAAGCAAGTGCAAAATCACTTTACAGAATGGCGATAAAGGCGAAACAATACAATTGATTGACTCGCACGGATTGTTGTACCACTAACGCACGCAAATGTAACAAGCAGAATCAAACGCAAATTTTACAGTAAATTTTACAACTCGTTATTATGATGATGCAACTCGTGCTCGTCGACGCACCTATGTCGCGGCAGATGATCGAGAAACTGAACGATCTCATCGCGCAAACCGTATCCCCACGGAGAGACGAACTCCCCGTGGACAAACTTGTCTTGCCAAATGATGCGCGCTTCTGATTGTCGAAGCACGTGTCGCGCAATGGCTTCCCCGTCAATGAGAAGATCGTTAGATTCCAACACGATTAGAGAGTGTTTCGGTAAATCATCCGCCCACAGATTGTACCTCGCCCACCAAAACTTGCGTCGCAGCGCCGTCATGACGCCCGTCTCGCGAAGCAAAAAGTAGTCTCGCAGTAAAAAGTACAAAAGCGCCCCGCCCTCGTTCCAAAATGACGAAGACATCAAAGCTTTTGGTCCCTCGCTCAGTCGATCTTTAAATTGTGACCAGCTCTTGTGCAATTGATACAATATCCCGACAGTCTGTGGAAGGCACAGGCACACCGCCACGGGGTCGATGAGCGCCACGGCGCTCACCGCGAATCTCTGACAGGTCCTCGCGACGACAAAGGTGCCGAAACTGTGCCCGTACATTGCCGGCGCCCTGAACGCGTGCTTCTTCGTCATCTCCACGACAGTGTCCACCATGTCGTCCAGTTCGGGGACTCTCGGTGAGGCGCGCATACTAATGTGCGGCAGCGTCAGCAGGGCAATCTTTCGCCCAGGTTTGCTTCGCAATAGTTGCGCGATGTGCGGAAGGTAGGGCGCCAATCCAACGCCTAAACCGTGGATAAATATAATCGGTTTGATTTCTTCTCCGTCGGCGTCGCTCGGATCGTTGTCCCCGCAAAGTATCGGTCGAGTATCGACACCTTTCCCGTACCGAGTTTTCCGCGTCCGCATCGGCATTTTCACCCGTTTCCAATCCTCGACGACGACGGGGGCGTTGCACCAATACGAGCACCCGTTTTCGCCGTGGTGCAACCTAAACCCCCAACCGTAGAGTACGACGCCCGAAATCCCAGCCACGGCGTTTACCCACGCGGTGAACAACAGCGGTTGATGCAACGCACCCAGCTTCTCCTTGGTGTGAAACATAAACTCAAACCCGCGCTGACCGTCCACGTCGAATTTCACGTCCCACCTCGCCTCAATCTCATCCATGAATATTCTCAACTCTCTCTCCTTTTGCTCCCCAATCTCCTCCGCCGACAACGCGTCGTGAAACCCAAACCTTAAAAAGTCCAACGCCGATTCTCTATCGACGCTCACGACGCTCCCGTTCCCGCTCCCGCGACTGTCCGACGAGGAGGACGAAGCCGAAGACGCGCTTCTCGCGGGCAAAGCCGGCGATTCGGCGCGCGCGCCGTCGCTTCCATTCCCCTCACTCTCGACGCTCGCGTCGGCGGCATCCCCGCCCACATCGACGAGTTTCTTCCACGTTTTCATCCAACCGCGTATGTACTCTTGAAAATCCAACACCGCGTCGTGTCTCAACTGTAAAAACCGATCGAAATCCTTCCTCGAAGGCGTCGCTCGCATATTCTTCGTCTCCCCCGCGCGTTTCCCGGCGTCTCTCCTGTACGCGAACCACGCCAACTCTGCGCACGCCGCGCTCGCCAGCATCGCCCTCCGTCTTCGGGTCTTCCCTCTCGCGTCACCACCACCGATCACGATCGCTCTCGCGCACGCCGTCGCGCACACCATCGGTCCGACGGCCCATGTCAGCGTCAATCCGAGCGTGAGCGCCGCGTCTCTGACGCTCCACGAATCCTTTTCCCGTTTCTTTCGCGTCGTCACCCGCGGGTTCGTCCGCCAATCCAACAGCGCGTCGTCGAAGACGTCTTCGTCGACGGATTCCCGCGGGTCGAATCGCTCCAACCGCGGCGTCGACGGCGGCATGCGCGCGCGACCGACGCCGGCGGCGGCGTCGGTTGGAAAAAGTGCTTTTTTGGGCCGTTACCCTTTTTCGATTCTGTCGCGCGACTACGACGACGACGACGGGACGACGACGACGACGACGGGTATCGATGCGCGTCCTCCGGTTCGGTCGGTGTGTTTCACGCGGTCGGTCGGTCGGTCGGTCGATCGCGCGCGGTGTGACGACGACGCGCGCGATCGAATTGCGTTTTTCACAGTTTCAACCAACTGGTCTGCTTTACAAAGGATGAAGGGTGACGAGACGGTACGGATCGACGGAAAGCGTGTGCGGAGTCTCCTTTGCGAGGTTGAAACCGGTGGGGATCGGTACGGAGACGACGTCGACGCGAAAGTACCGACGGGCGTCGGTGATGAATCTGGAAAAGACTTGGGCGTTGTTGCCGCGAAGCGTTTGCACCAAGACGCAGACGCCGGATCGAGGATGAAGACGAAGACGAAGAGCGGCGAGGAGACTCGACTCTTGGCTGGAGAAATACAAGAGGTCGGAACCGATGATGACATCGAAGACGGCGTCTGCGGCGAGGGTTGGGGCGAAACCCGTGGGTGGGGATCCGTCGGAGGTTTCGGCGAGCGCGCCGCCGGCGTTGCTCCAGTGACGAACGCGTCTGGGATCGGTTCCGGCGATACGCGCGTCGAGAAGTTCCGAGTCTTCTTCCCAGAGGTGACGACGTAGATGAATCGCATCGGTATCCCAGGATAAATCTTCATCCTCTTGTTTCGTGGCGTAATCCTTGCTCGCTTCGTCGTCGTCGTCGTCGTCGGACGACGATGACGACGACATCCGACAAAGCCGCGCGTACTCGCGCAACGTCCTTCGCAAATTCAGCATCGTCTTTGGCCCACAGTCCGCAATCGTCGTCTCCGCCGCCCCGAGCGCGGCTGCGTAAAACCCACACGCCCCACATCCGGCGCCAATCTCCAGCACACGCCGTCCTCGAACGACATCGTTCGACAGTTCCCGCAGCGTCGCGCACAAAACCAAAGCCGCGTTCCACACCACCGTTCCCAACTCTCCTTGTCCCTTGACTTGCGAAACCCGAAGCGTCGTCGGCGTCGCCACCGGCATCGGCGAACTCGACGTCGACGGAGAAGGAGGAGCGTCATCGTCCCCGGCGGTCCGTCCGCGCGACGGCGGAAACGGCGGTAAAGTCAACTCGTACCACGCGTCACCATCTTCCAAAATCGCGCGCGGCGTCGTCGTCATCCCGGCGCGTTTCCCACGCGTCGACGTCACCGCCCAATCCTCCCCATCGCTCCAATCGTCGCAGAAATTTAACCCGCACCCTCCGTCGTCGTCGATCTCCATGTCGTATCGTCGCGTCGGGGCGTGGCGACGTCGCGCGCGCGTCGACGCGTTTTGGACGCTCTTGCGCGTCTTTTGGGTTTCTCCACACTGTTTACACATACATATGGGTGTTGACAAGACCTGAACGACGCCCGTCGCAGACTGAGTTGGAAGGGCGCGTTCGACGACGACGACAGACGATGACGACGCGATTGAGAGGGATCGCGGCGTGCGCGGGCGTCGCGGCGTGCGCGCACGGCGTCGCGGAGGCCATGTCGATCGCGAGGACCGAGTACTTCTCGTCTTCGTCGACGACGAGCAGTGGTCGTAGTACAGAGGATGGATGCGAACGCTCTCGACGCGATCCGGTTGAGAAACGGGTTCGACCGAGTCCGGTCCCGACGGCGCCGCTGGCGGTTGGAATCGGCGCGGTGAGCGCGCACTTGGTGTTTCGTGGGCGCGGGGTTCCGGAAACGCTCGCGAAAGGGGTCAAGTGGTGCGCCGGGGATGGGTTGAAGGTTGGGATCGCGGCGCTCGGGGCGAAGCTGTCGTTGAGTGAAATTTCAGATTTCGCCGGTGGGGCGGCGCCGGCGATCGCGGCGACGGTCGCCACGGGGGTTTTGGTGACGCCGATGATTAATGCGGCGGTGATGGCGAGGTACGGCGCGACGTCGGGGTTGTCTGGGAAGGTTGGAGCGTTGTTGGCGGCGGGCTCGTCGATTTGCGGAGTGACGGCGATCGGGGCGTTGTCGCCGGCGATCGCGGCTTCACAGCGCGAGGTGTCCCTCGCCGTGGCCAACGTCGTGGCGTATGGAACTTTTGGGATGATGACGTACCCGTACTTGGCCAAGTGGATGTTCCCGGACGGAGGCGTACCGGCTGGAGTGTTTCTGGGACTGTCCGTGCACGACACGTCACAGGTGGTCGGCGCGGCGATGACGTACAGAGACGCGTTTGAAGACGAGGTGGCGTTCAAGGCGGCGACGGTGACGAAACTGACGCGTAATTTGGCGTTGGCGCTCGCGATTCCGTATTTGGCCATGTCGTTTCGTGAGACAAAGGGTGTCATGGGGAAGCAGCCGGCGCTCGTCCCAGGATTTTTAATCGCTTTCGTCTCCATGGCGGCGCTGCGTTCAATCGGTGACTCGATGGAGAACGTGCGGCAAGATCCGCGCTGGAAGGCGGGAACCAAGGCGCTCGGTGATTTCTCGTCGCAGTTAATGCTACCGATGGCCATGGCTGCCGTCGGGTTGTCGACAAACGCGGCTTCGCTGAGAGGCATTGGACCGGCGCCTTTTATCGTCGGCGCGCTCGCGGCGACATCCGTCGGTGCCGTCGCCGCGGGGAGCACGATGGCTCTGTCAAAGGCGGGCAGGTTGTAAAATTAGAGAGCGTAGAAGATAGAGCGTTTGATTTGATTTGATGAATTGCGCACGGTTGTAACAACAGTATGTTTTCAATTTCTCCTAAAGAATTTCTTAATGCGCTGGCGAGTCTACGGAAACCAGCTTGTTCAATTTTGCAAACGCTTTTTCGCTTAGAAGAGAGCCTCGTCGAGAGCGTCTTCAGAGAACTTGAAGGCACCATCGGCGACAACTTGTTCAAGCTTGCGGGCGTTGTCATCGCTAATGTTCAACGCCTCTTGGAGCACCTTGCGTTCGGCAGCGTCCGCGACTTCTTGAACAAAGACGGAGTACATGTCAAACACTTCAGACTCAACCTTCCAGTCCAACTTGGTATCCGGCGCGACGGTTTGGCAGGCAACCAAGTTGCGGCAGCACACGAGAACGTCGGAGGCCTTCTTTTGACGCAAGACGGCGACGCCTTGAATCATTTGAGAGCGCTTCTTCTCGCCGGCAATGGTGACGAGTTCCTTCTTCGCCTTCTCGCCATCAATCTTGAGATCTTCAACTAAGGTGGCAGTGAGCGAATCAATGTTCGCGCTGCCAGAACCATCACCCAAACGACGCTCGGCATTCTTGCGGAACAAGTTCATGCGCTTGTCTTCCGGAATCATGCGCTCAATCTCCACACCCGCCTCGATCATCTTGCGAACTTCCGCAGAGTCGAGGGTACCCGCAGAGATTTGCGCTTGGACGTTGGACATCATACGTTGAGCAGTGATACCCTTGATGATCTTTTGAGCTTCATCCTCCGGCAAGTTGAGTTGCGTTTGGATATCCTTGAGTTTTTCAGCGCGCTCGGCGGTGAGGCCACGTCCATCGCTGAGCATTTGCTCGGCTTGAGTGCGGAACGCCTTGTCGGCGAGGTCCTTGTGCACTTGGCCAATTTGCATCATGTCAAGGCCAAGAATGTCACCGAGCTGAGACAAACGCTTGAATTCGCTTTGGTCACGCTCAATGTTGATGCGCACACCCATCGGCGCGTTCACTTGGTCACCAGTCATGCAGAACATGAGATACTCTCTGTACATGGCTTGACGAGTGACGACATCCAATTCATCCGCGAGGGTGATTTCCTTCTGGTGCGGCGCCTCTTCCTCCTTGACAACCTCAACTTCTGGCTTCGCTTCATCCTTCACCTCTTCCTCAGCCTTGGACTCGGTGGTTTCAGCCGTGGATTTAGCCTCAGGGGCGGAATCAAAGCCTTGGCCTTCAGCCGCGGCAACCGGGCCGTCAGCCTGGGCGGCTTCCTCCTCCTTCTTCTCCTCAGCTTCGGCAGCGGCAGCTTCGGCGGCAGCAGCCTTTTCTTCTGCCTCTTCCTTGGCCGCAGCTTCTTGCGCCTCCTTCATGAGTTCCGCGAGTTCCTTCGCGGCGGCTTCCGCCTTCCCCTTGGTCACATCTTGAACCAACGGCGTAACAACGCCTTGGTTGTAGAAGATCATCTTACGAATCTCCTTTTGGGAATCCGTCTTGTTTCTAATAGACTTGGACGTACGGATGAACGAATTCATCTGCTTGCGAGCTTCGGCGCCAAGGATCTTGAGAGCCGTCTCGTCATCAATGCGCACGGCAGCCTTGGCAGCCTTGCACTTGTCACGAAGGGACGGCGTGAAGGATTCAGTCGGCACGGAGAGCGCCGAGCGAACCGCGTTGCGGTACACTTCGCCGCAAATTTCAAAGTGAAGCTTTTCGACAACACCCTTTGGCACGCACAAGAGCTTGCGAATGCGACCCAAGGCTTCAACGTCCGCATCTTCGAGCTTCTTGCTGGCGGAAATGATAGACTCGAGCTTGGTGCGGTAGTTTTCTTCGTGAATGCCGGCGGCCACTTCGGGCGGGAAGCGGAGACCTTCGCACAAGGCCTGGAGCACCTTGGCTGGGGATTCGGCGTTGTCCAACTTGCCGCTCTTGACGGCATCGCGGAGCGCGAGGCGGTAAGAGGCGGTGGTGGATTCGAGAACAATCTCATCGGCTTCCTTGTTGCCCATGCCAAAGACGAGGCGGAGCTTGCCGAGGTTGTCGTTGAGCTCGGCGCTAAAGCTGAAGCCCTTGATGCCATCCTCGAGGTAGGTGCGGAACACATCCTTGAGTTCAGTCATCTTGGACTCAAACTCGCCACCGAAGAGGGTCACCGGACCGACACCCGGGAACGAGCCTTGAGCGGCGGTGAGCTTGACGTTGTACGCCAAGACCTCTTCAATGTTCTTGCAAATGGTGCCGACGTCGCGCGCCGAGCCGCGCTCCTTGTTGAGCGTAATGGTGTTCTTCACAATCTCAGCAACGTGTTCAGTGGCGAGATCGCGAGCGATTTCACCCGCAGAGTCGTCATCTAAGTTGAGTTGACCCTTGTAGTCGGCCGCCGCGGCGATGCCGGCGACGTCAACGTTGGAAATCGCGCTCGACGCCTTGAGGCTCGCGCGCAAGAGCTGGCTCGCGTTGTCCTTGTTGGCCAAGTCCACTTGAGCGTCCGAAACGCGGAAGACGCGCTTCCACGGGAGCAAGAAGCGAGCTTGTTCTTCGCCAAAGGTTTGCGTAGAGATGAAGACGAGCTTTTGGAACTCCTTGCGGGATTCCAAATCGGTCTCCTTGTCTGTCGTGCCGAGCTCGATGCGCTTTCTAAACAAACGGCGACCCGCCTCCAAGTGGGCTTGCGCCGCGGAAGCGTCGTCGATACCGAGCGTTTGACGGAACTGCGCCAAAGCGGCAGCCTCCCAGCCTTGAACCGGATCCATGCCTTGCGGCACGAGAGACATGAGGTACACATCGTAGAGCTCAGTCATCTCAGACGCGCACGCTTGACCCATGTTCGGAATGCCAAACTGCGCGCCCACCGCCGCGACTTCCTCGGCAGAGACGGAGAGCGGATCGCGACCTTGGAGCGAGTTCCAAAGCGTCTTCGGCGCCGCCGTGAATCTCTTCTTATCCGCCGTCGCGACGCCGTAAGCGGCGCCGCCGCCCACAACTGCGGTGAGCGCCACCTTGGCGCCCGCGCGCACGTTCGCCGGCGCGACGCCCCCGACAACGTTCCCGAGCGCCGCACCCGCCGCAACAACGGCACCGTACGCACCCAATCGCGCCGGAGTCGGCAGAGCCGCCAATTGCGCCTCAACCGCATCCAAATCCTTCGAAAACCCAAACGGGCTCGGTCGGTCCTGCGCGTTTCGACGAGGATAAAAAAAACCTCCATAGTCAGCGTCTCGTTCGCGGCGCGCGTCTCTCTCTCTCTATTCGTCGAGTCGTCGAGTCAAAGCCATCCATCGGTCCATCGATCCGTCGCGATCGCGATCGCGATCGCGCGCGGCAGACGAGACCACCGCGCCGCGGGCAAAGTCGACGCGACCGCTCGAACAAAAAGATGCCCACTCCGAGGCACAGGGTTTTACAGCCGTCGTCTCGAGTCGCCTCGGTCGTCACGCACCGTCGGAGGGTTCGGCGCGCTCGCCGCGACGCGCACCGCCCGCGCCCGTCGCCCGAAAACCTTCCTAGACATTATTTCCATCCGTCTTCTCGACGCCCCCGGCGCCACCGCCGCGCGCTGCGTCGTCATCCCGCACGTCGTCGTCGCCGACATCCCGCGTCCCCCTCAGCCTCGCGCGGTACCACCCGAGCGAGTCCACGAGCGCGAGTCCGCGAGCGTGCGAGCGCGTCGACGCGAGAAGTCGCGAGAAGTCGCCGAGCTCAGTCGCGAGAAATTTCTCCTCCCGCGCGTGCGCGAGTTCCGTGCGCGAGTTCCGTGCCGCCGTTCGTCGTCGACGTCGACGCGTCGCGCGCGTAGTGCCGGGCGCCGTGCCGCCGGGACCCACCTCGACCCGACCCGACCCGACCCGACCCGATCGACCCTTTTCGATCGATCGATCGATCGATCGACTCTAGTACCCTTTTCGATCG
>Ga0255784_10002081_pt1 | contig 15851 bp, 17 predicted proteins | sample 101ome_14_FD_179982 | JGI IMG/M metagenome (GOLD analysis project Ga0255784, IMG submission 179982) | Coastal salt marsh microbial communities from the Groves Creek Marsh, Skidaway Island, Georgia - 101403AT metaG (version 2) | ecosystem: Environmental > Aquatic > Marine > Intertidal zone >...
ACATAGACACAGTAAGTCAACATTTGTGGACAAATGATGTTCCTAAAAACTGGACAGAATTGTTTAACAGTTGGTTTGATATTGAAAATGGATTACTAATAGAAAATAGTTTAATAAGAAGCGGAATCGTTCATTACAGAGATGAAGATTTTATCAATGAAGAAATATTAGATGAGCTCAGAAATAAGTTTAATAGAACAAGTCAAAGCGTCATCGAAGCCGCATAACTTTTATGTGTACTTTGACGAATGGTCAGGAGAAATTAATGCTATCTCTAATAAAGTTAGAGAACAGTTACAAGACCCTTATCTAAAAACAACTGATCCTGTTGTTATGGATCTTATGAAAGGTGTTAAAAATACCAAAAAGTATGTTGTCGCTGATCTGGTAGACGGATTTAAACTTGTTGAAAAGAAAAATTATCTCAGAATAAAACAAGCAGAAAATTATTTAAGTAAACTACCACAAGTTAAATCAACAGTAAATAAAGATCTTAACGTTGTGTTATATTTGTCAGACTATAAAGTTGAAGTAAATGTTAGTACAGATTTAATATATCAGCTAACAGGTAAAGTTAATTCTAGCGAAGTTAAAATTCAACGAGATAATGCTTACGAAAAAATTGTACTTTATATTGTTGAAAAAAATAACCCAATAAGATTGTTAGAAACTATAGAAATTGATCCAGTGGATTTAATTGAAAAAGGATACATATTGTATGATTTTTCTAATTTACGGAATACAATAGCACTTGCTGATATTGATGTGTTAACTCGTAGAATTTTTAAAAGTTATGGGTTGAAAATTAAACAAAACTATGTTACAGTAGATTATGGACTAGCACAAAATAACAAAAGATTTCATACTCGTATTAACAAAGATGCATCAGATGAATTTTCAACATTTAGTGTAAGTCCAAGTACACAAGGTTGGATTATACGTAGTAACTTTAATGACCCGCACGAACATAAAATATATAAAGACATTAATATGTTTTTGACTGGAAACAATCCAAACATATTACTAGACAACATTACTATACCTTTTTCTAGTATCGGATATAATCAGGAATATATTGTAAAAACAAAAGTTGATCCTACAACTTGTAAAATATTATTAGGACCCGAAGGTAAAAATATTACTTTTAAATTTGAAGGATTATAATATGCCGAATCTGGTAAGTATTAATGATTTTGATATAGTATACATCAGTTATGACGAACCTAATGCAGATGAAAACTATGCAGATCTATTAGAAAAGTGTCCATGGGCCAAGAGAAGTCACGGAGTATGGGGCAGTGATGCAGCACACAAAGCCGCCGCCGCACTAAGTGAAACTGAACGTTTCATTACAGTTGATGCAGATAACATTGTCAATGAAGACTTTTTCAATATCGAATTAGATATGGATAAAGTAGGTGATAACCACGTTATTAGTTTTGCAGCAAAGAACGTAGTAAATGGACTAGTATACGGCAATGGTGGCATTAAAATGTGGCCCGTAGATGTTGTAAATCGTATGCGTACACATGAAGCGGCACCTGAAAGCGATAAACGTGCACAAGTAGACTTTTGTTGGAATATTCATTATGTACAAATGAACAATTGGTATAGTTGGGTACATAATAATGGTAGTCCTCTACAAGCATGGCGTGCTGGTTTCCGTGAAGGTGTAAAAATGGGATTAGAGAATGGCGATGTAGTTGATCCTGCAAAATTAAAATATATACATCGTGAAAACTATCGACGACTTATGGTGTGGATGACAGTAGGCGAAGATACCACAAATGGATTATGGGCTATATACGGTGCAAGATTAGGTGCATATATGACAAATATTGCACGTCACAAATGGGACTGGCGAAATGTACGTGACTTTGATTGGCTAAGTGATTATTTTAATACAGAGTTGTTGCCTGAATTTTCTGATGGAGTTGAATTGTGTCCACGAACCGGTGTTAACTGGTGTCCTGACAAACTTAAAGCACGTACATTAGAACTAGGTAATGAATTGCGTGGAAATTTAGATTTAGAAATTGCAGATATAGGTGTCGACGGATCACGTTTTTGGAAAACAGTTTATCGTAATCCTAGTAGACTTGGTCCGATGATTCGAGAAGATCAAGTAAAAGACTCGGTTGAAGATTAAATGAAAAAAACTGTACTTGTCACTGGAGGATTTGATCCTTTACATTCAGGGCACATCGAATATTTTAAAGCAGCAAAACAATTAGGAGATAAACTAATTGTTGGTGTTAATAGCGATGCTTGGTTAACAAGGAAAAAAGGAAGACCATTTATGCCGTTTGAAGAACGTTGCGCTATTATAAAAGAAATAAAATGTGTAGATGAAGTTATAGGATTTAATGACGAAGATGATACAGCAAATAACGCAATCTTTAGAGTATTGTCTACTAAAGGCAGCCAAACAAAAGTAATATTTGCAAACGGTGGCGATAGAACTAGAATTAACATACCGGAGATGAAATATACAGATGTTGAATTTGTTTTCGGTGTAGGCGGTGAAAACAAAGCAAACTCGAGTAGTTGGATACTAGACGAATGGAAAACTCAAAAAACTATTCGTGATTGGGGTTATTGGCGTGTATTAGATGACAAAGGAACTGTCAAAGTTAAAGAACTTGTTATTAATCCAGGATGTAGTTTAAGTGATCAACGTCATATGCACAGACGAGAGCATTGGTATATACTACAAGGGAAATGTAGAATCGATATTGAAAAAGATGATATTATACAAACCAATGCAGGTAGAAACGTAACTGTATCATTGACAGCAAACCAAACTTATGTTATTAATGTATACGACTGGCATCGTGCTTATAACGTGTCAGATTCTCCTTGTCATATACTTGAAGTTCAATATGGCAGTAAGTGTATTGAAGAGGATATAGAAAGAAGACTATGACTGATAAACCAAAAGTAACACACCAGCCTTGGGCTGTAGACGCAGTAGGTCATATGACTCATCCGTTGTTTGGTAACATTTGGATCAAAGATACCAAGGGATTAGACTTTGAAAAGCCTGATCTTAAAGGAAAGTACTGTAATAAACTTTACACTTGGCTTGAAGTAGACATGCACGGAAGATGCTGGATGTGTTGCCCGAGTTGGCTACCTTATCCTATTGGTAATATATTAGAAGAATCCATCGACGATATTTGGAATGGAGAAAAAGCACAAGAATTAAGAAAACAAGTGTTTAGCGGAGAATGGAATTATTGTCAAACAGCATTTTGTCCTATGATTCAAGGAGAACACTTACCTGATCTTCAAGATATTTTAAATGATAAACAAGGTGTATTGCCGCACGAACTTGATGCATTAAAAGCAGAAAGTTTACTAAGTGCAGAGATGCCAACATACATTAACTTTAGCAATGATGAAAGTTGCAATCTAAAATGTCCTAGCTGTAGAACTACAAAGCTACTTTATACTGAAGGTCCATTATATGATAAACGTAAACAAATTAATGATAAGTTAGTTGAAGCATTTTTGACTACACCAACAGATAGAAAATTTGGTATTTTTGTTACTGGTAGCGGAGATCCTTGGGCAAGTAAAATATATAGAGATATGCTATATAATATTAATGGTAGTGATTTCCCCAATCTTACTATTAACATGCAAACAAACGGAGTTATGTATACTCCTAAACTCTGGAAACGCATACACAAAATTCATAATAACTTAGGTGATTGTAGAATTAGCTTTGATGCAGCCACCAAAGACACATACGAAAACAAAACAAGACTTAACGGAGATTGGGAAGTACTACTAAGCAATTGTGAGTTCTTAGACAAAAAACAGGTAGAGTTTCCTAATTTTAGAATTTTTTACGACTTTGTTGTTCAACATGATAACTACAAAGAAATGAAACAATACATACAACTTATTGACAGCAAGTTTCCTAATCATAAAGAAATTTGTTTTAGTATGGTAAGTGATTGGGGTACATGGAGCCCTGAAGTTTATAATCAAAAATGTATTTGGAAAGAAGATCATCCTGAACATCAAGAATTTTTAGAATGTTTAAGGGATCCTATCTTTGATCGCAGCGATGTACAATTAGGCAATCTTTCATCAATGAGAAAAAAGGCACTTGGTCAATGAATCAAAACGAACTAGATAATGCAGTTAGAATGAGAGAACGGCTTAACGAAGTTGGTGCTGGCTTTTGTTTGGCAAAATGGGATCAAGTTACTATGCACTTGCATACAGGCATGACACACAGTTGCCACCATCCAAGTCCGCATAAAGTTAGTTTAGATGATTTAGATAAAAATCCAACTGCTATTCATAACAGTAAACAAAAACTAGAACAAAGACAAGCAATGCTTAACGGAGAACGTCCTAGTCCTTGTAACTATTGCTATAAAATGGAAGATGCTAATCCAGATACTATTACTGATAGATATCTTAAAAGTGCAAACTTGTTTAGCGACAGATTTGATAAAATTAAAAAAAGCGGGTTAGGTGAAAAACATATACCAAGTTACTTAGAAGTTAGTTTTAGTAACGCATGTAATTTGAAGTGTACTTATTGTAGTCCTACGTTTAGTTCTGCTTGGGTACAAGAGCAAGAAAGAGAATCGCCTATTATTTTGTTTGATGATGCAAACAACAAACGTCAGTGGACTTATCATAGTTTGGAATGGGCAAGGCAGACAGGAGAATTGCCTTATAAAAATAGAGACTTTAATCCGTATGTAAATGCGTTTTGGCAATGGTGGCCTGAATTAAGAAAAGAAATTAAAAATCTGAGAGTTACAGGTGGCGAGCCATTAATGGCTAAAGACACGTTCAAGCTATTAACAGAAATTGAAACTAATCCAATCCATGACTTAGAACTTAGCATGAATACAAACTTAAATGCTCCAGAACAAAATTGGCAAAAGTTCTTAGACTTTGTAAAGCGTAACGAAGATAATAACATTGTTAAAAAAATTACACTGTACACTAGCTTAGATGGCTGGGGTAAACAAGCTGAGTATATTCGAACTGGACTAGATTTTAATTTGCTCTGGGAACGTTTGATGCAGCTAGTAGAAGAACATCCTACAGTAGACAATACTATTATGACAGCTTATACTTTTTTAAGCATACCTAGTTATGGAAAGTTTCTTAAAGAAGTTCATGCACTAAAACAAAAATATAATAAGTACAATGGACGGTTTACAAACTATGCTGACTTCTTTGTAGAAAACAAGCTAATAGATAAATGGGAACGAGGCACTAAGCCATGTGCGTTACACTTAGATATTAGTCCCGTAACATGGCCAGTTCACATGGGTGTTCCTATTCCTGATAGAACACAATCATTGCCTATGCTATGGGAACAGTATGATTTTATGATGAGTAATTTAACATCCGGGCCGGATAACAAAAACTTTTATGACTTTGAAGCAGAAAAGATGGGCAGAGTTGTTGACTATGCTTACTATGCACACAGAGAAAAAGAAAACTGTGATGAACTAATGGAATGTTGGCGTGCAAACTTTTACATCTTTATAAACGAAATGGACAAAAGGCGTAACACTAATTTCTTAGAAACGTTTCCTGAATATGGAGATTTATATAATCAATGTTCAACAGACTTTGAAAAACTAATGAGCAAGCAATGACAGATATTAAAAAACTAATAAACGATAACTTATCGCCAACAGAAATAATAGAAAAAACAAAAAGCTATTGCCCGTTATTATGGAGTCACTTGCATGTAGCAGCAGATGGAAAAGTGTTGCCTTGCTGTATTGGCGATTGGGAATTGCCAATAGGAGACATTAACAAAGATACGTTTGACGAAATTTGGCAAGGTGAGAAAATTAACAAACTTAGAAAAGCATTAATCCAAGATAAAAAAGTACCACACTGTAAAACATGTTATTTAAAAGAAGACGAGAGTGGATTTAGTTTACGATATGACGCAATAACAAAGTTTCATGAAGTATCTAAGCCAATGGTACTAAGCACAGACGATCAAGGTAACGCTACTGAGGCAAAACCAGTATATTTAGATATTAGGTTTAGTAATATTTGTAATATGCGATGTAAAATGTGCGGTCACTTTAGCAGCAGTAAATGGTTTGCTGATGCTAAACGACTGTCCACAGATTATAGCATTTATAATTATGATACTGATAAAGATCAAGCAATTATCCATGGTGTACAGGATAGTAAGACATTGTTAGATAGATTAGAAGAGTATCTACCACATATGCAAGAAATATATTTTGCAGGCGGTGAGCCTTTGTTTATGGAAGAACATTATCGTATACTAAACAAATTAATAGAGCTTAAACTTACTGATGTACATATAAGATATAGTAGTAATTTAAGTATTATGAAATATAAGAAGACAACAGTTGTTGATATGTGGAAACATTTTACTAATGTATACTGTGCTGGCAGTATTGACACATATGGTAAACGTGCGGAAAATATACGTAAAGATACTGTATGGTCAGAAATAGAACAAAACATGCAACTAATTCATGATGAAACTCCACACGTAACCGTAGGAATAAGTCCTACAATTCAAATACTAAATGCCTACACTGTTTGTGAACTTAACAAACAATGGATTGAAAAAGGTTGGGTAAATAAATGGAACATGTTCTGGAACATACTGCAAAATCCAAGTTTTTATAATATTCAAAACTTTCCTGATCATATGAAAAAAGAATTAGAAGATATATGGCTAAGTCATTTAGACTGGTTGCGGGTTACCCCACATAGTCCAGTTTATAATACTATTCATACTGCCATTAAATGGATGAATAGTAAAAAGTGTGATGAAAACCAACTTGTTGAAATGTGTAAGCATACACAGGTATTAGATGCATTGCGTAACGAAGATACTAGATCGACATTTCCAGAGCTAAATTATATTTGGGAAAATTACTGGCATGATTCCAAAAATTGAACGTAATGAACATTGGCAAGATCCTCTACTCTTAGAATTATTAAAAGTTTATAATTTAGAACAACAGAATACTGGTGTGTATATACACTGGTGTGAAATTAATAATAATCCTGATGATCATCCAGCTATTTTAGGAAACATAGCTTCATATATACCTGAACATGTTATCAAAGATGCACAAGCAGGACGATCTAGAATTGTGTTTAGTACAATAGAAGAAAGTACTAATCCGACTGATGTTTATCCAATTGAACATTGTCATGATTTTGATTTAACACTTGAAGATTTTTGTAATCAAAACAACATACCTCATAATAATGTTGTTTGGGTAAGTGGTGATCTTCGTGTACAGCAAAGACAAAAAAGCAAATCTATTAGATCATTTGGATTTACTTGTTACGGTAATGACATTTCTAGACAAGTTCAACTTGAAATTGCTCCAGAAGATTGGACATTAAAGCCTATTACACAACGACATTTTGCTGCACAGTTTATTTGTTTACAGCGTTATATGAAACCAGGCAGAATTTTTTGGACTTGGTTGCTAAAAGATAAGCCATGGCTAATGCAATATCCAGGCGGATTTCTTAGCATTGCAGACAGAGTGCATGGTTGGAGTTTTTTAGACAAAGCCCGTGCATTTATTGCAATAATGAAACAACATCAAACACATATGACAAGCACGTCATGGTCAGACGAACAAATCAAAAACATGTGGCATGACTTAGCTGATGTAGGTATAGAAGTCCCTTATATACTAGATGTAGCAGATCATAATAATAATTGGTGTGCCGGTTCTGACACTACTCTTAGCAGTTTGCCGTGGTACAACGCAAGTTTTGCTAGTGTAATTACAGAAACAGACATCCAAAGTAGTGCTCTCTTTATTAGTGAAGCTACATTCAGGGCATTTGTATATCAACAACCGTGCATATGGGTAGGGCAACAAGGTATTGTTAAACAACTAAACGATTGGGGATTCAAAACATGGGACTGGTTGTTTAGTGAAGATTATGATAATGAACCCTTGATGATAGACAGGCTTTTTAAATGTAGAGAAAGTCTATTAGAAGTTATTAACTTAGAAAAAACTCCAGAGTTATTAGAACGTGTACATGAACAAAACTTGTACAACTGGAATCATTTAATAACAACTTTTAAACAAGATCAAGGATATAGATTTAAAGAAATCTTAACAAAAATTACACAATAAATAAACATAGTATTTAATGGAGTAAGCATGATATTGTTAACAGGAGCAAATGGTTTTATAGGAAGCCATTTACAAAAAGAGTTTGAATGTGTTACTGTAGATCGTGTAGGCTGTGACTACAACGGAGACTTGTCTAACAAAAAGTTTGTAGATGTATTGCCGGATGATATTGATACAGTTATACACTTAGCAGCATTTAATAGTACAAAAAACTTTTACAGTACACCTTTTAGTGTTATTGATAGCATTGTTACTCCTACTATGAACTTACTTAAACGTTATCCAAATGCACATTTTGTATATGCAGGATCAAGCGAAGAATATGCAGGTACAGTCAATAACGGATGGGCAAGTGTCCCGACACCAGAACAAGTTGCACTAACAATTGAAGATATTTCTAATCCACGTTGGTGTTATGCTGCTGGAAAAATTGCAATGGAAAGTGCAGTTATTAGTCATAGTATACAACATAATAATACTTACACTATTATACGCTTTCATAATGTATACGGCCCTGGCCAAGAAAATCATTTTATTCCAGAATTTATTGATAGGCTCAGTACTGGTGATAGTGTACTATACGGATATAAAGATACTCGTAGCTTTTGTTATATAGACGATGCATGTAAACTTGTCAAGAGTGTTTATAAAACAAAAAACGAAATTATTAACATTGGATCGGATCAAGAAATATCAATACTTGATGTAGCACATATTATATTAGACTTGATGAATATGTCCTCTGATGATTTACAATTAAAAGAAAGTCCTCCAGGCAGCACTCCAAGACGTGCTCCTGATATTACAAAACTAAAACAACTAGTGCCAGAATTTAACTATACTGCACTAGTGTCTGGTTTATACAGCGTAATCGAAAGTAGAAAATAATGGTATTAAAAACAAGTGACAGTATGATTGGCAAACACGCCTTTTATCCAGCAGAATCAGGTCATGTAAACTTAGTAATGATTATTTGTAATCATTGTCCTTATGTTTTATTCAGAATGCCTCAAATTAGTCAACTTGTAAAAGACTACAAAGATCGTGTTAAAATATTTGCTATTAACAGCAACGATGCAAGCCCAACTACAGAAGATAGCCATCCTGAAGATGCACCTGAACTAATGCCTGATTTCCTAAAGCGATGGGATTTACAGTGTCCTTATATTTTTGATGACAATCAAGAAATAGCTCGTTCATATGGAGCAGTTTGTACTCCTGAATTTTATGTAGTAGACGCAGATGGTATTATTGTGTATCACGGAGAGCTAGATCCAAGCCATACTAGTAATGACTTAATGCCAACAGGCAGTAGCTTACGACATGCACTAGATTTAACACTAGTAAATAAACCTATTACGTGGGAGCCAATTCCTAGTTTTGGTTGTAGCGTAAAATGGAAAAATAATGAGAGTTAGTAAAAAAACACGTGATGAAAAACAAATAAAAATACAACAAGAACTTCTAGAAAAATTACTTGTTGATTTACTTCCACGAGACAAGTGGATTAGAGATATAATTTATGATAATATCCCTTATACGGTTACAGGTTCAGAAGCAATGTATGATCTTGTAAAAACTGTAGAAAATATTGTTAAAAATAATATAGCTGGTGACATTGTTGAATGTGGTGTATACATGGGAGGTTCGTGTAGACTAATCATGGATACCCTAAATTATTTAAATGATACACGTACAGTATGGATGTATGATACCTACAACGGTGTTCCTATGCCTAGTGAAATGGATACATATCACTGGAACGGTAATTTACATAAAAATATGAAAGATTGGTTCATTGATAAAGGACATTATGATGACGGTATAGGAACAACATGGTGTTATTCTAGTTTAGAAGACGTTAAAGAAAATATTAGTAGTGTTAATTATCAAGGAAACGTAGAATTTGTTAAAGGTAAAGTAGAAGACACTATACCTAGATCAGGTCCTGAAAATATTAGTTTATTGCGCATTGATGTTGATTTGATAGATCCGACTAAACATGTATTAGAACATTTTTATAACAGAGTATCTAAAAAAGGGCATATAATTTTTGATGACTACGGATTTAATCCTACAGTAAGATTGTATGTTGATAGCTTTATAAGTAACAATGGTAATCCATTTATGTTTAGAATTAACAAATCAGTTCGGCATTTAGTAAAATAAGGATATGATATGAAAATAGGTATTGTTGGACTAGGTGTTGTAGGCAAAGCATGTCGTTCAGGGTTTGAAAGACTTGGTTACAGTGTTAGTGTACACGATATAATACTAAACACTAGTATTGAACAGGTTTTAGATACAGAAATTGTATATGTTTGTGTTCCTACGCCAAGCAACGAATCAGGTGAATGCAATACAGATATTGTCACTAGTGTAGTTGCTAATCTAATAGATAAAAATTACACAGGCGTAATTGCAATTAAAAGTACAGTTACACCTGGTACAACACAAAAACTAATAGATACATTTGGCGACACAATTGTTTTTGTTCCTGAGTTTTTAAAAGAACGTAGTGCAGAATATGATTTTGTATTTGATCACAGACTTTTGTTAGTAGGAACAGAAAATGTAAATCACTACTATCTAGTGCAACGTAGTCACGGAGACTTGCCAAAACAAATTATGAGAACAAGTCCAACCGAAGCAGAGTTTACAAAATACTATCATAATAGTTTTAACGCACTTCGTGTTGTTTTTGCAAATGTATTTTATGAAATGACTACACAACTTGGTGCAAACTATGACACAGTTAAAAGTGCATTTTTAGCACAAGGTAATGTACCAGATGAGTATTTGGATGTAAAGCCAGAGTTACGTGGTTATGCAGGCGCTTGTTTACCAAAAGACGTTATTGCACTACAGCATTTTTGTAACACACATGGTTTAGATTTTGATTTATTTGCTACAATGGATCGACAAAATAATAAATTTAAAAAAACAGTTTTTAAAGGTATGAGGTTATGAAAAACTGCACACTGCTAACACCTGATGTATTTGAAGATCATAGAGGTATCATTCGTAGTTATTACCCAGATGAAAACATTGTTGAATGGAACTTAATGATTACTAAAAAAGGCGATGCTCGAGGATATCATTATCATCCGCACTTCAATGAGTATATGACAATTGTAGAAGGTACATGTTTGTTCAAAGAATACACAGACGAAATACACGAGCATGTACTAGAAGTAGGCGACAGTATACGTATCCCAATTGGTACTGCACATACTTTTATTGCACTAACAGATTTTAAATTTGTTAGTTTATTGACAAAACGATGGAACGATAGTAATCCTCCAATAGTGAAAGTAGACGAAAATGGAAATGAAATTATACCTTGACACTGGTCAAGAAATCGATATTGCTGTTGTAGATAACCCACTTGTTCACAAATGGGTTGAATATTTTTGTAGTGTGCCTGTTGGCGAAACAGAAAGATCTAGACTAGATAACAGAAGTGATTTTTTTGATAAACAGAAATTTAACAAATTGTTTGAAGAATTATTACAAGGTGTTGAATATTATAAAGGACCGCAGTTTTCAATCGTTGACTATGAAGACTATACTGCTATTCAAGAACTAATAAACAAAATGCATCATTGGTGTGTTGATTTAGTTAAGTCTAAACATATGAATCAAAATTATTCAAACTATGCGTTTGATGTTGGCTATATTGGTAAACTAAACAGTTTGTGTCATCAATGCGAAACACTGTTGCCTGCAGGAACAAACCCATTTCCAGAAAGTTGTAGATATATCTATTGGGATCAGCCTTTACAAAATGATAGACAACACAGACTTCCATTAACAGATGAATGGTTAGACCTAATGACACTTGACAAGTATGATGTGTATGTTGCAAAGCGTATATTAGGCAAAGACTACAGAGAAGCATATAGAGACAATGACAATCCGTTATACGAAGAAATGCAGCCGCTAGGAGATACTATTCCTGTAGCATTTGAATTTGATCCTCTCAACAATTGGCCAGACTTATATAATAGTCCTGAGTTTTTAAAATATTTGCCTGTAGCACCTACTAGACATAATATTGGTAGAATTCCTGTTGGTAATATTAGTAATAGTGTAGACAATATTGAATATGTGTTGTATAATAGTCATATAGTAAAGGCATCTTGTGAATGAATCCGTTTGACTTAGTGCATGAATTTGAAAAACAAATAGCAAAATACACAGGAGCACCTTATGCTGTTGCTACTGATTGTTGTACTCATGCACTATATCTAAGTCTTTACTACCAAAAACAAAAAGACAACATACAACATGTAGTGCTTCCTAAGAATACCTATGTAAGTGTCGCTATGCAATGTAAACACTTAGGTTTAAGCATCACTTTTGAAGATATCAAATGGGAAGGTGCATATGATATAGGAGGTACTCGTGTTGTTGATAGTGCGCCTAGACTGCACAAGGGCTGTTATATGAAAGGCAAGTATCAGTGTTTAAGTTTTCAATTTAAAAAGATACTAAGTACAGTCCGTGGCGGTATGATATTAACTGACGATCCAGAATTTTATGAATGGGCACAGTTAGCGGTACACGATGGCAGAAATATGAAAGTGCCATACGAATTAGATAAAATAACTTTTGCTGGCTGGCATTATTTTATGACACCAGAAACAGCTGAACTAGGTCTAGCAAGATTACAAGTATTGCCAGACTATAACGAAGACTGTGCAGGAAGTTATACATATCCTGATATAAGTTATGTAAAGGACTTTAATTAATGAAGATACATTTTGATAGCGGAGTTGTCGAAATAGAATTACTTGATAACGACTTTGTAAACAGTTGGAGAGAACGTGTTTCTCCGTTAAAGATGAACGACACTTGGAACGAAAACTTGTTTCCAGAATGTAGATTGTCACATGAAGAAATTTTAAAAATTAGAACTCATCGTGTAGAAAAATTTAATGCACATGTTGATGAGCTAAAAGAAAAGTATGATCTTACATTTCCAGGAAAAATGGAAACACTTGATTTGACTCAAGACAGACTTAACTTGTTACACAAGTGGGTAACACACGGTGCGTTTACAAGAACCAATTGGGATCTACCAAATGCATCAGTTGCAGATATTAACAACAGCAAATGGAATCATTGGAAAGATTATGATTTCGGACGAGATCATGAACCAGAGTTTAGTGTACGTGACGAGGATGTAGAAGACATTACAAGAATACTTTTTGAAATGAATTGTGATATCCATTGGTATGAAGAAACAATTACTAGTCCAAGAGTACAGCAATTAAAGGACTGGGGTTACACTTACGAAGATGGTCGTCACATCATACAGCGTTATTCTACTGGTAAAATGGAAGCGTTTGACGTTTTTGAAATTCCAAACGAATATAGAAATTTTTGTACATATGATACTGATTATGATCTGTGGTTGCCTTTTGCAGTACTGGGTAAAGAGTATTATACTTGCTGGGTAAACATGGACAATCCTAGTCAATTTGATATGACAAACATTGACAAAACTTATGCCCCTGGTTGGGAATTACAGCCCAATGCATTTACTGTAGAAGTTCTTAATAAACCAGAGTTCCAACAATGGTTAGTAGAACATAATGTTCCTACAGAGCCTTTTTGTATTGGAAAAATACCGCTGGGTCGCTGCACTAATAAAACACGGGTTAATTGGGATGTAATACTACAATCTCCCGTCAAACATGTAGAATGGTAATATGCAAGATAAAAAAAATAAAGTTATAGTTACACCAGCCCGTAGCGGCAGTAGTTGGCTAGTTAGTAGTTTTGCTAGAAATGGATATAATGCATATCCAGTTGCTCTTAGTGAATCACAACAAGGTACAGAAATTTTTAATATTGAGGAAAGAATTGATAACTTATATAATCATACTCCTTTTGTTACAAAGGTATTTTGTGATGAACTAATTGATCTTACATTATTACAAAAATATAAAAACAATACTGAATTTATTTGGTTATATAGAAATAATCGTGTAGAGCATTTTTTAAGCAATATTATTGCTTGGCAAACTAATGTTTTTATTGTATCTCCAGGCGAGACATATACAACACCTGAACATATCGAATTTCCAGACCACCAAATGTGGCAATACGAGGCAATAATGATACACGAACACGCAGCTTACAACAAATATAAACATTTGTTTACATTTGAAATTGCATACGAAGATTTAATAAACAACAATCCATGGGGATTTAAAGATGTTGGCGATTTGCCTGTCAAGGGAAACATATATTCACCAGAATTACTTGAACGAGCAGAAAATAAATTAAAAGAATGGGATCTGATATGACACAAGTAAAACAAGTTACAAATTGTAGAAGTTGTAAAACTCCTCTTAAAAATACAATATTTGATATTGGAGAACTTAAAATTAATGCATTTGTTCCAGAACCAAATATAGATATTGGTTCTGCCCCTTTAACACTTATGCATTGTGAAAGTTGCGATCTTATTCAATTAAGTCACACTGTGAGAGAAGAAGATTTATATAAAAACTATTGGTACTTGTCAAGATTAAACAAAAAAATTGTTGACAACTTGTCTAGCATTGTACATGACGTTAGTCAAGAAGTAAATTTACAGCAAGGCGATGTAGTACTTGACATCGGTGCTAATGACGGCACATTATTAAGTTTTTATGATAAAAACACTGTTATCAGAGTTGGGTGTGATCCTGCCCAAAACATTCATGAAGAATTAGAACAAAACTGTGATGTTATGATTGGAGACTTTTTTAACTACAAAAATTGGAGTAAAAGTGTAAGCAATAGAACTGCTAAAGTAGTTACAACTGTAGCTATGTTTTATGACTTAGATGATCCAAACAGCTTTGTTCAAGATGTTAAGCGTGTATTAGATAAAGACGGTGTATGGTTATGTCAACTTATGACAGCTTGTCCGATGTTAGATTCAAACGATTTGGGTAACATTATTCATGAACACATTGAATACTATACTTACAAAAGTCTTGTAAACCTGATGGAAAGACATGGATTGGAAATTTATCGTGTACGTGAAAACGACATCAATGGCGGCAGCTATCAATTGTATATTAGACATTTAGATCAAGGAAGTATTGAATATGTTGAAGATATTACACCTGAGCGTATCGCTACTTGGGCTAAAAATATAGCACAAAACAAAGAGGATACAATGAAATTTATTCGCAGCGAAGTTGCTGCAGGCAAAAAGATTTATATCATGGGTGCTAGCACCAAAGGTAATACAATTATGCAGTACTATGGATTAGACGGTGATACTATCTCAGGTGCTGCTGAAATACATCCTGATAAGGTTGGTAAATACCTAGTAGGAAGCAGCATACCAATTGTTCATGAAGATGATGCTAAACAACTAGCAGATTATTTCTTAGTATTTCCATTTCACTTTAAAGCATTATTTGTGAATAAGATTATGCGAGATTGGATTGCACAAGGGGGCAAGTTGATCTTTTGTACACCAACATTTGAAGTAGTAGGTAAACGATGAAAACCATATTAAAAATGCTAGCAGGCCCTGCACATGATCGTATGATGGCTGTAGTTGCACGACCCAAAAGTCTAGGGTTTAATAATGACAGCGAAATGACTACAATTATTGCTAAAACTTTTAAAATAGATGAAGATCCAAATATTAAACTTGCCTGTTATTATAATGAATGTATTGGT
>Ga0255784_10002096_pt1 | contig 15791 bp, 16 predicted proteins | sample 101ome_14_FD_179982 | JGI IMG/M metagenome (GOLD analysis project Ga0255784, IMG submission 179982) | Coastal salt marsh microbial communities from the Groves Creek Marsh, Skidaway Island, Georgia - 101403AT metaG (version 2) | ecosystem: Environmental > Aquatic > Marine > Intertidal zone >...
TGTCTCGGGTAGCACGTTTGGAGCGGCAGTGATGTTGGCACCCTTCCTCATCGGTGCCGGTCTGGCGGGTGAGACGATGATTGGGACAATAGCCATGCTAGGGTTTAGCTTGAATGTTACCAAAACGATCGTGTTCGGGATGTCACCGCTCTTGACAAACGAGCTGATGGTTACCGGTATATTGGTCGGTCTTTGCACAATGCCGGGAGCGTACGTGGGACGTTGGTTGGTAAGGAATACTTCTGTCCGAGTGCACTCGCAATTTATGGAGATATTCATCGCGTGTGGTGGGCTTTTGTTTCTATACGAGGCTTATCAGAACTGGGTTTAATCCATGGTAGCTCTTGTAACTCCTTTAGCTTCTTATAGTCAGATTCTCGATCGCGCGTCGGATGAGCGCATTACTGTCGATGGTTTGGGTGTGCAACTCTATCGTTGGGGACGTGGATCGACTTGTATCGTTTTGTTGCACGGTGGTTATGGGTCTTGGGCTCACTGGATAAAAGTGATCCCTTGGCTTGAGAAGTCTGCAACGGTCATAGCCGCTGATATGCCAGGCTTTGGGCGGTCTGATACTCCGATTGAGCCACACACCGCTGAGTCAGTTGCAGGCCCTTTGGCTGAAGCTTTGAGGGAGTTGGTTGGCCGACAAAAATTCATTCTAGCTGGATTTTCTTTTGGTGGCGCTATTGCAGGGCATGTTGCGTCTCTCATGGCGTCACAGATTGAGCATTTGGTTTTACTAGGTCCTGGAGGAACTGGTGCGCCGCGCGGGGAGATGCCCGATTTAATCAGACGTACGAAGGAGATGAGTCGCGAAGAGATCGTCGAGGCTCATCGCAGAAACCTCGAGATTTTAATGGTTAAAGACGCTTCTTGTATCGATGACCTAGCGCTTTACATCCAAGAAACGAACACCGGAATGCACCGGCTGAAAAGCAGACCGATCTCTGCGACAGATACGCTGGCACGCGCATTGGTCGGTGCACCATATCCTGTCTCGGTATTGTTTGGAGAGTTCGATGCATCCGTCGGTAAATATCGCCCGGAGCGTGAGGCCATCTTGAGGAAGTCAGTTCCACATGTTGAGATCGAAGTCATTCCGAATGTCGGTCATTGGTTGATGTGGGAATCTGACGAGCTAGTCGCTGATCGGCTGTTAGCTTTGCTTCCGAAATAAACCCTGGCTTTCACACATGTCTCGAAAGTCTGGGCGCTCGACCACTGCTGTTTGTCGCGCGACATTATCTGACCACGTGCTTTGATTCGGTTCGCCAAATTTCTCTGGGTATCGTGCTTTAGGTGGTCCCGCTATGCGGTTATACGTCTCATCGTAGTCGTCAATTTGACTAAAATCGATTGGCTGGTACGAGTCATGATGCACGACCACCGATTGCGGTAGTCGCGGTGATATTGATTGAGACTCGTTTTGCGGATACCCAAATGCACATGCGCAGATTGGGAAAGCGCCTCTTGGTAAATTCAGAAGCTTGGTAATCGCTTTACTCGATTCTCTAACTTTTGACACGGGACAAGTGCCGATCCCAAGGCCTTCGGCGGCGGCAATCATAAAAGCGAGTGCGAGCGATGCATCCACTGTTGCATTGAGAAATGCATCTGTTTGCTCCCAGCGAAAGGTATGGTTTTTAACGCGGTTTATTTCTCGCGTTCGATGCGTGTCTCCGATAACGAAGATGAGCATTGGAGCCTCTAGTGCCCAGCGGATCGATGGAAACATTTGAATCAGTTCGCCTCTTATTGACGAACAGTTGATGTCAATTAAGCTGTACTGCTGCAAGTTCGATTTACTGGGCGCCGATTGGGCTGCCGCAAATAACAGATGTTTGACATCATCGTTTATCGGTTGATCCAAGAATGCTCTGCAAGACTGATGTGATAACAGCGTATCAATCGTCTCTCGGCTTTCGACTGCTGGGATTGCTGAAGGTGATCCGTATCGCAAATGTTCAGTTGGCTGTTTGTTCATGAGTGAACCTGTCGGTAGAAAGCAGTGAGATGGGATGTCGGCTGATCAAGTGGGTCATTGATTGGTTTCCACGGAATATCCCCATTATCTCTCAGTGTAGGAAGAAGGCTGTGTTCCCAGTCGAGGTATCCTTGTGCATGTTCAAGGTTTCCTTGATGTCTGTCTGGGAAAAATAGCGCTTGGTCGACTGGGTGAGTTTGGAAGCTGATGACACATGAGTCGATATATTCTTTGGGTATCACATCCCAAGTGATGCAACTTGATTCCGATAGATTGAGCGCTTTTGCGAGCGTTTGTGTGTGGGTGATTTGAGAGTGATCACAGACAATCAAATAACGACTCGACGTCGGTAATGAGTTGAGGTGTGATCTCGGTATCCACGTCGAACCTTTGAGTCGGCTGGCTTTGAATGCCTTGCTTGGACGGATGTCGATGATACGATCAGTGCGCAGCCACTCATCGTTCCATTCAAGGGGCTTGATACCTGTGTGGCTAGGCGCGACTGATTCTGGCGCAAACTCTTCGCGTAACCACGCATCCCATCCCATGCGGCGAAGCCATAAAACGGAAACAGCGCAATCCAGTTGATTGGGCCCTTGAACAACGATGGACATATTGTGCGTGCCCAAATACTGATCGGTGCTTTGGATAAGGGTGGTAGGGGAAATCGCTCGATCGGTCAGTTGGTCTTCGTCGACAGTTATGATGCGGAAGGGGGTTTCTGAGTTCACCCATTTGCTTTCGCAATCTTTCGTTACGATCGGCAAATTAAATTTGTTGATGAGATGATTGGCGTGCTGATTCATCGTCTCTTCGGAGAAGAGGCTTTTTGCTGATCGGTGGTTATTGAACGAGCGAACTCCTCCAGCGAGCTCCCATCCCTGAGTGCCACCGGTGATGCAATAAATAGATGCTTTAAAATCTTGGTCGGCCAGTGTTTGCGCAGCAATGATTCCGCGTGTCCTGCCCGCGCAATGAAGATAGATTGAGCCGTTAGGAATATTAAGCGCTCCGAGCCTGCCAGTGGGGCAATGGATGGAATTGGGTAAGCTGAACTTTTGGTACTCCGTAAAAGGTCTGACATCGAATTGGTGCTCGGGTGGTCTCGTGATGGCATCTTGCGGTTGGATATTTTTGATTTCACCAGTCGTTTCGACCCACTCACCGAATGCTTTTGATGGTGTGTACTCCCCACCCCAGACCGGGAGGCGGTGGTTTTTCCAAGCATCGAATCCTCCGTCGATGATTTGGGGCGTCAAACGAGTAGCGTCAGCGATGACCGCAGCGGCCCAATCTGTCATGGTTGGGTTGTCCCCGATAATTAAGGCGATTCCAATCTCATCACTGAAGAGCTGCTTGATTTGCAATTCTATTGAGTCAATTGGCGCGTTGACTGCGAATATCGGATGTTCGTCGACATAGGATTTGCGATCGCGGACGTCAATAAATGCGATGTGATGTGTCGTTCGTAGGAGTGTTAAGGCTTCATCAATTCCGACGAGCCTAATTGTATTGTGCGACGCAATATTTATTGTTACCATAATACCCAATTCATCATCAGTTTTTTGTTGGAGACTATTCAATGTCAACATTGTCTGCGGTTCGTACAAGCTTAACGTCGGTAAACCCTTTCGCAACTATCATCGAGCCAGCTGTCGGCTTTGTAAAAGGGTTCTGTAATTCCTTGCGCCTGGCAATCGAGGTGTCTGGTGAGATCGATCATGCTAACCGCCTAACTGTCCGTGGTTACGCACTCCTTGGCGTCAAAGAATCGTAATTTAGAAAACCCACCGTCCATTACTCTTACTCAGATGACAGGTTGTTAACAATCTGTCATCTTCCGATCCATCAGGTTTTTTTGTAGGCATGGCTTACTTTCCGAACATGGTGGTCAAATGCGCATAACAGCAATCTATGATTCTGTTGAATCAATCGCCTCAGATATCCAGAACGCCTATATCAATTTTTCGAAGATGACATGCTCGGTTGTTGCGGTCGTCACTGATCAAATGATTGATGGTAAACCTATTGTTGGATATGGGTTTAACTCAAACGGACGATATAACGCCTCTGGGATTTTGAAAGATCGTTTGATCCCTCGCCTGCTTGAGGCTGACCCAGATCACCTAGTTGGTGAAGATGGGTATCTGGATCCTCATAGAGCCTGGGATGTCATGATGACAAATGAAAAGCCCGGTGGACATGGTGAACGATCAGTTGCCGTTGGTGTTCTCGATATGGCGCTTTGGGACGCGCGCGCCAAGATGCAGGGTGTCCCGCTATATCAATTACTCGCTAACCGTGCCGGTAGGAAACCTGATTCAAAAGTCTGGGTTTATGCAGCAGGTGGCTATTACTACCCCGGTAAAGATATTTCTGGTCTGCAAGATGAATTCCGTCAGTATCTCGATCTAGGTTATACGGTTTGCAAAATGAAAATCGGAGCGGCTGACCTTTCCCATGATTGCGATCGGATCGAGGCGGCGTTGAAGATTGTGGGTGAAGGAAATCTTTGCGTTGACGCAAATGGTCGTTTTGACCTTGAGACCACGCTCGCTTATGCAGAGGCACTGAAGCAATACCAGTTGTTTTGGTATGAAGAGGCTGGCGATCCATTGGATTTTGAAACTCAGGCGGCGTTGAGTGAAGCCTACGACCTACCAACCGCGACGGGTGAAAACTTATTTTCTCATCAGGATGCGCGCAACTTGATCCGATACGGTGGCATGCGTCCAGACATTGATTATCTGCAATTCGACTGCGCTTTATCCTACGGGTTAGTTGAGTATTACCGAACGCTTGATGTGCTTGCCGAGTATGGCTGGTCACCAAGACGGGTTGTGCCGCATGGTGGGCATCAGATGTCTCTGCATATCGCAGCCGGGTTAGGACTGGGTGGAAATGAGTCTTACCCTGGTGTCTTTCAGCCGTTCGGGGGATTCTCCGATGAATTGAAGGTTGAGCAGAGCTTTGTGAATCTACCGATCGCGCCCGGGCTCGGATTAGAGAACAAGGCAAACTTCCGGTCGATGCTAATGAAAGCGTTTGGGAATCAGATTGCGATCTAGCGACACGCCAGCTTAGTGGCAAGGTCCGTCAGAGACTCGACGCATATATCCCAGTCACCAGTCGCCTCAAGATCAATCGCCTGATTCGGTCCATGCTCGGTAGGTCTCCTGACGAAGGCGGTCTTGAAACCGACATCTTGGGCCGCTTTGAGGTCATAGTTATGGGCGGCGACCATCATACATGATGAAGGCTCTAGCCCGAGACACGCGGCAGCGCGTTTGTAGGCATCGGGATCTGGCTTGTAGGTTCTCACGATCTCAGCCCCCAAGATCACATCCCAAGAGTAGTTATTGTATCTAGCGAGGTTCACGGCAAGCGCGATATGACCGTTGGACTGGGATGCGCAGATAAACTGTTCTTTCAGCGCATTGATTCCTTCCCGACTATCGGGCCAACAAGGCAGCCGGTGCCACGCCTGGACTACCCAATCTTCACTCTCGCTTGATCCCAAGGAAAAGGAATATTGATGAGAGATTGTTCTTAGGTTCTCGCGGTGGAGGGTGTCGAGGTCGACAAAACCACGATTCCCTTTTCGAATCTGCTCCATCGACGGTTGATACTCTGCACGCCATGCATCGGCAACTACCGCCGGCGCGAAACGGCAAGGGAAGCTTTCAAAGTGTTTGGTTAAGTCACGGATAATTCCGGATCTCCAGTCAACTACTGTTCCAAAGACATCAAACAGTAGTGCCCGCGGTTTCATTGTTCCTGTTCCATCTGAATCAAAAGATCATTGAAGCGTTCACCTTGGATCGTGACGTGTTGCCGAGAGAAAAAATCAGCTTTATCTGTATCTCCAATTTCAATCGCTTCGATGATGTCAAAATGTTCACCTAAAGATTGTGACATTCGTCCTCGAACGCGGAGCTGCAAACGTCTAAATGACTGAAGTCTACGCCGAAGCGAGCGTGTTTCGTGTGCTAAGAAGGTATTCCCGCATGCAGAGTAAATGCACTCATGAAACTCAACGTTCTTGCGATAGTAGAGGTCGCTGTCGTTCACCTTGATCGCCTGCTCGCAACCAGCATTGGCAGATTTTAATGCGGTTAGCTGTTGTTCGCTGATGCGGCGAGCAGCCAAGCGGGCGCACATTCCCTCAAGCTCGCTCATTACTTCAAACATCTCAACCATCTCGCGAACCGAAGGTGCTTTAACAAAACATCCTCGTTTCGGAATCTGGATCGCAAGTCCGGAGCCCACGAGCTGAAGCAGCGCTTCACGCACAGGTGTGCGTGACACTTGGAATCGTTCGGCCAAAGAAGCCTCGTCTAATTTTTCACCATCTTTCAGCTGTCCGGTCGCGATTTGTTCTTCGACCCCTTGAAAGACTCGAGTGGCGGCTCGACTACTCACTATAGGAAACTCGTTGCATCTTATTTTTGTATACGATAGTTTCCATCGAGCATACACAAATATGCAAGCCGTTATAATCCATAACAATCGGCAGGAGTCCGTTATGAAACTAAAATCCCTTGTAGTCGCTGCGATTGGAGCAGCAATGGTCAGTTCTGTAGCTAGCGCAGCGGAGCTTCGTCTTTCCCACCAATGGTCTACTAAGGATGTGCGCCACAAGGTAGCTGAGATTGTCGCTAACCACGTTAAGGATGCAAATGTTGGCCTAGACATTAAAATTTTTCCTTCGAAGTCTCTTTTCAAACCTCGCGAGCAATATAAGCCCTTGTCTCGTGGACAATTGGATATGACCGTTCTACCGCTCTCATATGCGGGGGGTCAGCAGCCTTCATACAATCTGACATTGATGCCAGGCTTGGTGAAGAATCACGACCACGCTGCACGCCTAAACTACTCACCCTTCATGGATGCGATTCAAGAAAAGATGGCTGAAGATGACGTAATGGTTCTTGTCCATGGTTATTTGGCGGGTGGCTTTGCTGGGAAAGATAAATGCTTGTCGAGCCCGGATGACGTGAAAGGAATCCAAATGCGTGCGGCAGGGAAGTCGTTCAACCAACTCCTTGCGGGCGCTGGTGCGTCGATCGCTTCTATGGCCTCATCAGAAATCTATAACGCAATGCAGACTGGTGTGCTTGACGGCGCAAATACTTCGTCTTCTTCGTTCGTGTCATATCGAATCTATGAGCAAGTCAAATGTTACACGCCAGCTGGCGAGCAAGCATTGTGGTTTATGTATCAACCGCTGTTGATGAATAAGTCTGCTTTTGATGGTTTGAATGACGCTCAGAAGAAGGCGTTATTGGCTGGAGCCAAGAAAGCCGAAGAGTTCTACCTGGCCGAGGCTAAGAAAGAGGACGCAGAATCAGTCCGCGTCTTTAAGGAAGCCGGTGTTCAGATTAAGGAGATGACAAAAGCCGAATTCAAGGCTTGGCAGGATCTCGCGAAACAAACAGCCTACAAAGAGTTTGTGGCTGGATATCCGGATGGTCAGAGATTCTTAGATCTCGCATTGGCGGTTGAGTAACCTCTCTCGGGCCCGGACGCTATCCGGGCTCATTTTTCAAAGGATACTGATATGAGAGGTTATATTTCTCTCGTCAATAAGCTTTCGCAAGTTATTGGTGTTTTGGCGGCGCTTATGGTCGTTATTGCCGTCATAATTACATGCCAGATGATATTCATCCGTTACTTTTTGAATGGGTCGACTTATTGGCATACCGAGGCCGTGGTGTATCTAATTCTGGCAGCAACACTGCTTGGCTTACCTTACGTTCAGAAGCTGAAGGGCCATGTAAACGTTGACCTAGTACCAATGCTGTTACCGCCAACCGGACGCAAAGCATTAATGATCACTAGTTTTGTGTCGGCTATATCGGTCCTTTTAGTTATGACATATTTCTCAGCCGAGCTGGTTTATCTTAGCTATTCAAAAGGGTGGACATCCGACACGGTCTGGGGACCTCCGCTCTGGATTCCTTATTTAACTATGCCGCTAGGGTTTGGATTGTTTGCGCTCCAACTGGTGGCCGATTTGTTGGAAACTTGGGCCACGCCCGCAGAAGACATAGTTGTTGAGGGAGGTAGTCACTAATGGATCCCCTATTGCTCGGATTAATTGTGGCTGTAGTCACCATCTTCGTTTTGTTTTCAGGAATCTCTGTAGCTAATGGTTTGTTGGTCGTCTCAGCACTTTTCCTACTGATTTTCGACGGTTTGCGTTCACTGGAACTCATCCCCGAAGTCCTGTTCGGTAAGCTGGATAATTTCGCATTACTTTCGATTCCTATGTTTATCTTGATGGGTGCCGCTATAGCTTCGACGCGGGCCGGCGCCGATTTGTATGAAGCGCTAGACCGGTGGCTGACTCGTGTGCCGGGTGGGCTAGTAGTCTCGAATCTTGGGGCCTGTGCTTTGTTCGCGGCAATGTCAGGTTCCTCGCCAGCCACTTGTGCGGCGATCGGAAAGATGGGCATCCCCGAGATGCGGAAGCGCAATTTCCCTGATGGGGTTGCTGCCGGCTCAATAGCTGCAGGCGGTACCCTCGGTATCTTAATTCCGCCTTCGATCACTATGATTGTTTACGGTATAGCGACAGAGACATCGATCGGGCGCTTATTTATCGCTGGTGTTTTGCCTGGTCTGATGTTGGTTGGGCTGTTTATGGCCTGGTCCATATACGCGACGTGGAGACAGGGTGGAATAGATGCATTAGCTGGCAGAAAGTTTACTTGGTCTGAAAGATTTGAGGTTCTTCCACGGGTTATACCTTTCTTACTCGTGATATTAGGGGTTCTTTACGCGCTGTATGGTGGTGTTGCTACGCCATCTGAAACGGCTGCGGTCGGTGCGCTTTTGTGCCTGGGTCTGGCCATCATAATCTATAAGATGACGGATTTTGGTACCATATGGGTGATGCTTCGAGATTCGACCAAAGAGTCGGTGATGATTCTTTTCATCATTGCTGCCGCCGGTGTCTTCTCGTACATGCTATCGAGCTTGTTTATTACTCAATCGATAGCGACGTGGATAGGGACGCTCGAAGTCAACCGTTGGGTGTTGATGTTATATATCAATATCTTCCTTCTTGTGGCTGGTTTTTTCTTACCTCCGGTGGCTGTTATTTTGATGGCCGCTCCAATATTAATGCCCATCATTCTTGGAGCTGGCTTTGATCCATACTGGTTTGCTGTGGTTCTAACGATCAACATGGAAATTGGACTCATTTCACCACCCGTGGGTTTGAATCTTTATGTGATCAACGGGATTGCGCCTGAGATTCCTCTGAAGACCATCCTTACCGGATCTCTTCCGTATGTGGCGTGTATGGTTGTCGCGATCATTATCCTGTGCTTGTTCCCCGGTATCGCTACCTGGTTACCTGATGTACTGATGGGACAAGCTGTCACATGAGCAGGGTCTTCCGAATCGGTCAAATTGTTCCGAGTTCAAATGTGACGATGGAGACCGAAATACCTGCGTTATTTCGGACTCGCGAAGCTCATTACGATGATCGATTTACGTTTCATTCCAGTCGTATGAGGATGAAACAGGTTACTAAAGAAGAGCTCGCTGCGATGGATCGAGACAGTGACCGCTGCGCGCTTGAGCTATCGGATGCCGCGGTAGACGTAATGGGATACGCCTGCCTGGTTGCGATTATGTCAATGGGGCTCGGCTATCACAGAGAAAGTCAGGCACGGTTGCATCAGGTAACAAAAGATAACGACCATCCTTGCCCGGTTGTCAGTTCCGCAGGTGCTCTCGTCGAAGGTTTGTCTGTTCTTGACGCAAAGAAGATCGCGTTGATTACCCCCTATCGGAAACCACTTACTGATCTTGTGTGCCAATACCTCGAATCAGAGGGTTTTGAGGTGGTCGATGCAATTAGTTTGGAGATTCCAGACAATTTAGAAGTCGCCCGACAAGATCCTAAAGCTCCAATTGAACTCGTCGATCGGTTGGCGCTAGCGAATGTCGATACGTTAGTTGCGTCCGCTTGCGTTCAGATGCCATCACTTCCGGCCGTTGCGGGTATCCAAGCCAAGACAGGAATTCCTACCTTGTCGGCAGCTGTTGCGACAAGCTACTGTATGATGAAAGAGCTAGGACTCGGTACCCATATCCCCGGATACGGCGCGTTGTTTGAGTAGGAGACCACTATGCCGACGGGGATAAAGGAGTGGATTCAACAAGTGACCGATCGGGCGCTTGAGATCCTCGACTTGAAATCAGATGGAGTCCCGCTGGATGATTTGATTTCCCAGTGCCACGCTGTGCTATCGCGAAAAGGCGAAGCAACAGGTCTAGCCTTGGCAGGGTCGGTTGTCGCATCGTGGCACGCGCTCGATACCAGTGAATACTTGGCATTCTTTCGCAGTTTGATTGAGGAGTTTGGCCCCGATAGGGCACGGCTAGAACAAGCGATTACGGATTACCAATCCTCGAACGACGAATCGTTCGCGATGGCATTGCATCAAGCGGCCGAAGCAAAGCGTCAAGAATTGTTTCGTCGGATGAATGCGGCCCCTAATGGGCTACAGACGTTAATACTCATGCGTGAGGCGTTGCGTAAATTACTTCGCGACCACCGTGAGCTGAAACCGATCGATCAAGACCTGGTTCATCTGTTTACGTCATGGTTTAACAAAGGGTTTCTCAGGCTTGAGCGAATCAATTGGGAGACGCCGGCAGCGGTCTTAGAGAAGCTGATTCAGTATGAGTCAGTTCATGAAATTCAGGGCTGGGATGATCTGAGGCGCCGCTTGGCAGAGGATCGCCTGTGCTTTGCTTATTTCCACCCTGTGATTCCTGACGAGCCTTTGATCTTCGTTGAAGTCGCCTTGGTCCAAGGTATGGCTGATGCGATCGGACCGTTACTCGATACGCCTCCAGCGCCTCCGACTTCAGCCGATACGGCAGTGTTTTACTCGATCAATAACTGCCAGCCCGGTCTTGCGGGTGTGAGTTTCGGGAACTTACTGATTAAGCAGGTGGTGTCAGTCTTGCAGGCCGAGCATCCAAAGCTTAAACGTTTCGTCACATTGTCACCAATTCCGGGTTTGCGCCGCTGGCTTGATGCCGAGGGGCAGGAATACTCGTCGCTATTCGAGACGTCGACGGATCATGCTGAGCTGAAACCAGTCGTTGCGAAATATTTGACCTCTGGTCAGGGTGCGAAGCTCAAAGATCCTGTTGCGCGATTCCATCTGGGTAATGGCGCGACCCTTGAGCGGATTAATGCAAATGCTGATCTGAGTTCTCGTGGTCAAAAGCAGAGCTTCGGTTTCATGGTCAACTATCTTTATGAGCTTGATGCCATCGTGAGTAATCACGAGCAACTCATGGAAACCGGGCAAATTGCGACTTCTAAAGACGTGCAGCAGTTATTGAAGAAAAACATAAAGCATAAAATGAAGGAACTTTCTTATGACGCATAATGTATTTGCGGCAATTCAAGTCAATCTCCAGCGCTATGCTGATAAGACACTGCTCTCGATCCCAGGGGGTCGAAATTTGACAGGCTCAGATCTGGATGCTGAGTCAGCGATATTGTCGGCAGCGCTTATCGAACTTGGATTGGAGCCGGGAGATCGAGTTTCCGTTCAGATTGATAAAGGGTGGATGAACGTCGTTTTGTACCTCGCTGTTTTACGCTGTGGCGCGGTTTATCTCCCTTTAAACTCGGCTTACACGAATAGTGAAATTGAATATTTCTTAACGGATGCTGAGTCGAAGCTTCATGTGTGTGTTGCCGAGAGACTTGACCACGTCGAATCTTTGAAAGGGTCTATTCCTGGGCTACAGGTCCTAACTCTCGATGGTGAAACTGGGACGTTGGTCGATGTTTTTGAAGATGCTAAGGCTGCGGGCAACTCTTTCACGGAAGTGGTATCGCGGGCTTCTGATGATTTGGCATCGATCATCTATACATCTGGGACTACGGGTAAACCCAAGGGTGCCATGATCACGCACAGCAACTTGGTTGCCAACGCAGATATGTTAACCGAAGCGTGGAGCTATAGTTCTGACGATGTTCTCTTACACTCGCTACCGCTTTTCCACGTGCACGGACTCTTTGTGGCATTGAACTTAGCACTCATGAACGGTGGGCCCGTCATTATGCTTCCGAAGTTTGATCCAGATATGGTCTTGGAGGCGATGCCGAATGCTACGGTGATGATGGGTGTGCCGACTTATTACACACGGCTACTTGCTGATCCACGTTTTAATCGTGACGTGAGTGGTCATATGCGTCTTTTCATCTCAGGATCTGCGCCATTGCTTGTTGAGACCTCTGATGAGTTCTTTGAGCGAACAGGGCAGCGCATCCTTGAGCGTTATGGCATGACTGAGACAGGAATGAGTTGCTCGAATCCACTCAATGGTGACCGTCGTGCGGGCTCTGTTGGGCCACCGCTTCCTGGTGTCGAGGTACGGATTATTGCTGAAGATGGATCGGAATTACCTCGTGGCGAGATTGGCTCTCTCGAGGTCAAAGGTGATCACGTGTTTAAGGGTTATTGGAAACTTCCAGAAAAGACCGCGACTGAATTTAAGGGTGACTGGTTCATCACTGGCGATATGGCAACGCTATCAGAAGATGGATATGTATCTATTGTTGGTCGCGGTAAAGACCTCATTATTTCCGGTGGGCTGAATATCTATCCAAAAGAAATTGAAGATGTGCTGAACGATCAGGATGGTGTTACTGAAAGTGCAGTCGTGGGTGTTCCTCATCCAGATTTTGGTGAAGGGATCGTTGCTGTTTTGGTTGGTGAGCACGAGCTTGATATGGATGCTCTTCAAGCAATTTGCCGAGAAAAACTGGCAGGCTTCAAAGTCCCTAGACGATGGATTCAGTTGGACTCTTTACCACGGAATACGATGGGTAAAGTGCAGAAGAATCTCTTGAGAGATGACTATACAGACAGTTTTGCATAGCGAGTGTTAAGCCGGCGAAAGCCGGCTCTTTTTTATGGTCTAAGGTAAACAAATCCGTCTTGCTGCAACTTTCCAATTTCAGCAACACCCGATGGGACGACATCAGACTCATCGGCAAAGTAAAGGTCATCTAACGCGATCTTTCGGCCTTTCAATGTGTTCGCGCAAATTTTAAATTCAACGCCTTGGCTTCTTAGCGAATCAATTCGACCTGCTGCATCTGAATTGTTTGTCGCAACTGTGCGCAACAATTCGATTCCATTGCCGTGAAGAACGAACTGAATTTCGTAGTTGTCTTTACCGAGCGCATTGATGTGATTCTGCGCATTTCTCATCGCGCCGATCGCTCGCTTCCCATCACTATAATTAACGTGATAGACGACTTTTTGTTTGGCATAAGGCGCGTTTGCAGCGACCAAGCCGGATAGCATTAGCGATAATGCCGTGATGGTTGTTAGGAGGATTTTTTTCATGCCCTGTTCCCTCTCGTGGTTAATTGGAGAGGCTATTGAACTGGTCGTTTTACAGAGTTTCAACTTCGAATTTCTACCTAGCAAATAACGGATTTGCATAAGGTAGAAATTCTATGGGTTGCGGCTTATCTACTCGTCTAAGAAAGATCGAAGATGATCTGAACGACTCGGATGTCTGAGCTTTCGGAGTGCTTTCGCTTCGATCTGACGAATCCGCTCACGGGTGACATCAAACTGTTTGCCGACCTCTTCAAGCGTATGGTCAGTATTCATATCGATGCCGAAACGCATGCGAAGCACTTTGGCTTCCCTTGCCGTGAGACTTGCCAGTACCTGACGGGTTGACTCAGTCAGCCCCTCGACGGTGGCAGAATCAACTGGTGAAGAAATTGTTGTATCTTCAATGAAGTCACCGAGTGAGCTGTCTTCGTCGTCACCGATTGGTGTCTCCATCGAAATTGGCTCTTTCGCGATTTTAAGGACCTTGCGAACTTTATCTTCTGGCATTTCCATGCGTTCGCCCAATTCTTCTGGAGTCGGTTCACGGCCCATTTCTTGAAGCATTTGGCGACTGATTCGATTCAGTTTATTGATCGTCTCGATCATGTGAACCGGAATACGGATAGTCCGTGCTTGGTCGGCGATCGAGCGAGTGATTGCCTGACGGATCCACCAGGTCGCGTAGGTTGAGAATTTATAGCCGCGACGATATTCGAACTTGTCGACAGCTTTCATCAGACCGATGTTGCCTTCCTGAATCAGATCGAGGAACTGCAGGCCGCGGTTGGTGTATTTCTTGGCAATCGAAATCACAAGACGTAAGTTGGCTTCGACCATATCTTTCTTCGCGCGACGAGCCTTTGCCTCACCCATTGAAAGACGACGGTTAACATCGCGGAGCTCCGGAATCGTTACGCCGACGCCTTCTGCAATCGACTGTAGCCGTGCTTGGCAACGCTGAACGTCCGGCACTACCGCTTCCAGCTTTTCTAGTTTTTTCTTCTTAGCAACGCCCGGGATCCATTCAAAGTTGGTCTCATTTCCGTGCCACTCTTTGATGAAAATCTTTCGATCAAGTTTGCCCTGCTTTGTGCATAGGCGAAGGATTTCGCGTTCTTGATCACGGATCGAATCCAGTACTGTTCTGAACTCAACGCACAGCTCGTCAAATAGCCTTGGTGTGAGTTTCAGTGAAGAGAAAACGTCTCCAATCGCATTCAGAGCGTCTTTTCCTTCTTGAGAGTCCCGCCCTTTCTTGGCAATCACTTTCTCCGCTTTTGCAAGATTTTCGCGTAGCGCTTCAAAACGCGCTTTGACTTCTTCAGGGTCAGGACCGGTGTCGCCTTCTTCTGCATCATCCCCATCTGAATCATCATCGTCGTCAGATGAATCTGAGTCGTCAAAATCTTGATCGCTCACTTCTTCTGTCGAGTCAACTTCGACGGGGGTTTCATCTTCAGGATCAGGGTCTAAGAAACCGGCTAGAAGATCGGACATGCGACCTTCTTCGGTTTGAATTCGATCGTAAATTGCGAGAACAGACTCAACGATGCCAGGGTAGTACGCCATTGCTTGCATGACTTCACGGATACCTTCTTCGATCCGCTTCGCAATCACAATCTCGCCTTCACGTGTGAGGAGTTCAACCGTGCCCATTTCGCGCATATACATGCGGACAGGGTCTGTGGTTCGACCGACGTCGTTCTCCACAGCTGCAAGTGCTGCCGCTGCTTCTTCAGCGGCAGCATCATCCGTGGTTGCGGAATTTTCACCAAGAATCAGTTGATCGTCGTCAGGCGCTTCTTCGCCAACTGCGATCCCCATATCTCCGATCATACGGATGATGTCTTCGACCTGATCAGGATCTGCAATTTCTTCAGGAAGGTGGTCATTAACCTCAGCGTAGGTGAGGTATCCCTGTTCCTTACCTTTGGCAATCAAATCTTTCAGACGTGATTGACGCTGTTCGGTTTGCGTAAGTTCCTGATCTAACGGTTTTTCTGCCATGAACTGACCTAAGAGGTGTGTTGTGAAAAAGGCCGCATATTATACACGGATTTGCCCATAATTTTCATTACTTTTTATGCGCTGCGAGTGCCTGATGCAAGTCTTCTGCCGAAATTTTTCCGCGTTTGGCATCCTCTGCAAGGAGCCTCATGGATTCTGTGACCAACTGTTTTTTCAACTGGTTGAGTCCATCTCTAAATTCAGCGTCGTATGAGTTTTCGCTAAAGAGCGCTTCGCGACTCAATAGTTTCGATAATAATCGGCCGAGTTCGGTTCCGCTGAAGTGCCCCATCAAACCTGCAGTCGTTGGCTTGTCAGCATCTGAAACCCAGTCGAAAACTTGGGCAAGTGCATGGATGTTGATTAGCCGACTCCGCTCTGGGATGGAAAATGGCTCT
>Ga0255784_10002113_pt1 | contig 15737 bp, 8 predicted proteins | sample 101ome_14_FD_179982 | JGI IMG/M metagenome (GOLD analysis project Ga0255784, IMG submission 179982) | Coastal salt marsh microbial communities from the Groves Creek Marsh, Skidaway Island, Georgia - 101403AT metaG (version 2) | ecosystem: Environmental > Aquatic > Marine > Intertidal zone > Salt...
TAGACGCGAAAGCCACGCTGCCGAGAATGTCATAAAACTTCTCCGTCTTCAACGCCGAAGCCACGGCCCACCCGACGAACTGTATCCCGAAATCCACGATCGCCGCGCCGAGTAACGAGCTCTGAAGCGCATCACTGCCGACCCACGAAGACGACATCGCGCACCGCTCGCCTCGACCGACGGTGCCACCGCCCGAAACTCTCGTTCCGAAATCGAACCGCCTCGAATGCGATTCTCCCCGTCTCCACCGCACCGGACGTCCTCTCGCGCGAGCCGCGTGCCGGCGCCCGTCCCCTGGGCCGCGTTCGAAGCTTGGTCCTTGCGCGCGCGCGTTGCCACGCGCGTAACCTCCGCCGACGCCGAAACGCGTCATCCAGTGTCGGGAATCGTTTCGGGCCACACAGTCCGACTCGGTGCCGACCGCGCTCGGCCGGCCGGCGAGGTCTCGAGAGATGTCGACGTCGAGCGCTCGCGTCGACGCGACGCGAACCGCATTCGCGGGGACGGGGGCGCGATCGCGCCGAGCGAGACGGTCGCGACGGACGGAGAGGCGGGCGACGGAGGATGAGCGGAACGCGCGGGTGGTGGAGCTCTTCGAAACTTCGTCGACGCCCATGGCGGCGGCGGCGCGCGCAGCCGCGGCCGCGGCCGCGCTGAAAGCGATGACGAACGTGCGCGAGACGTCTTCGGTCCGGGTGATGGGATCGAGTGTCAGTGGAGGGGTGGAAAGCGCCATCGCGAGCGCGGGGACTTCCTCGTCAGCGAGCGCCAGAGGCGTCGCGAGCGGTTCGAGCTCGGCCGCGCCGTCGAGCGCGGTGGGTGAGGGAAAAAGTGGTTCAAAAAGTGACACAGAGACAATTTCGAAACCCAAGGCGGAAACGTTCAATCCGGGGAGCAACTTTTGGACGTGGACGCCTCCCGAGGCGCCTGGAGCGGATAAGGCGCCCGGGGCCCCGACTCCGAAACTTCAAAAGCAGACGGAAACGCGCGTGAGCGCGGCCGTCGCCGTCGCGGAGCGTCCGTTAGAGCAGTCTCTCCAGTTGGTTTTCCAGAGCGACATGGAAACTCCGAGCGAACTATCGTTGGATTTCGAGAGTGACACGGAGGGCAAGAGCGAGGCGACTGCAAAGATCGAGACGCCGACGGTCGAGTTGGAGGAGACCGCCACGGCTGTTCGCGAGCTCGGTGCGGACGGAGCGATGGAGGGAACGCTCGAAAACGGGTCGAGATGGTGGCGCGAGAGCGGTGAGGAGGAACTCGAGGGTGGAAAGCTGTGCAGATGGACTCTTGTTCGCGGCGCCTCGGCGGATGGATCCGTCGAGTGGGAGGAAAAATGGTGGGAGACGAGCGACGCGTTCAATTATCGCGAGCTCGGCGCTATGAAATCTGGAAGAGACGCTAAAGGCAACGTGTGGCAGGAGAGTTGGCGCGAACAGATCACGCACGACACCACGACTGGGTTTTCGAATGCGTCGAAGCACATCATGCGAGAGGCAAACAAGTGGGGTGCCCAGGCGGACGGCGCGGAGTGGCACGAAGTTTGGGATGAAAACTATTGGGGCGACGGTCGCGTACACCGCACGTGCACGAAAAAGGGTGCTATCGCCGACGGATCCGTGCCGGATGACGGTCATGGGAATCGATGGACTCATAAATGGGGAGAGGAGTGGGACGGCCACGGCGGTTGCGTCAAATGGACGGATTCGTTCGCCGATCGAGACGTCAGCGAAGACGGCGGCACCGGTCGCGCGTGGGGTGAGAAGTGGGAAGAACGCTGGGGTGCCTTCGCGCACAACGGCAGCGCGGGCAACCGCAGTGGAACCACCTGGGACGATCGAGACGGGCACAAATTCGAAAAGATGTGGGGAGAGGAACACTGGCACGACGGCCGCGTCCATAAATGGGGCTCCACCACCGATGGATCCGATGGTTGGGACACCTGGGAAGATAGTCAAGGATGGTGGGAACGCGCGCCGAGTTTCGGTTGGGACGAAGCCGTCTCACACTCTCCACAACTTCTCTCCGTTCCGCTTCGACCTCGAGCTCCCAGTGGTTCCGGCGGCTACTCTGGGAAAAAGAAAACCATCGGACGTCCTCCCGGACGCACCATCAAGCCTCCTCCCGGGAGTCGGCTTCACAATCCCGGTCAGTGATCTCACCTTCCGCTCGCACTCGCGCGTCACGTGCTCGCATCGCGCTCATTTGATAATTGTTGCGTGTAACACATGGTTTCGCATTTTTTCCACGCGCACCCCCGACCTTCCTCATTCCTTCGCGGGTCGTCCACGCCCTCGACGTCGAGACTCACTCGACGAAACGACGAAGATCATGCGCGTCGCCGCGATGTCCTCCCGGGTCGTCTCTCCCCGCGTCGCCCCCGCGTCGTCGTCGTCGTCGTCGTCGTCGTCGTCGTCGAGACGATTCGCCGCCGCCGCCGCGTTGTCCCGGCGAAACGTCACCGTCGCGGCGAAGAAGCGCGCGCCCAAGTTCGCGCCGCACGTCGAGTCGGATAACCTCAGATACGACCCCAACTCCTCCCTCGCGGACGTGTTGGCGAGGAAAGACGCCGAGGACGCGGCGGCGAAGAGCGACTGGGCTGACTCGTTGGCGGCGTTTCGAGAGGAGACGGCATCCAAGGATAGGATGCGGGCGGAGATGGGGGCTGAGATGGCCGAGCTTGAGCGAGCCGAGGACGAAGATTTGATGGACACGACGTGGGTGAACGAGGCGGGAACGGTGGCGAAGCGAGAGTTCGCGGGATTGGAGGCCGGTCAGGAGGAGGCGACGTTTGACGACGCCGAATACATCGCGTTCGGAGGCGAGGAGGGAGACGAGAGCGATGTGTGGAGCCCAACGGACGATGGTTTCGAGCTCTACGCGAACGAGTTCGAGGATGGGTACGATATAGATTCTCGAAACGAGCGAGGTCGAGGGATTCCGAGGGAGATGAGATGCTTTGACACGGCAAAGATTTACGTCAAAGCGGGCGACGGAGGGGACGGTCAAGTCGCCTTCCGAAGAGAAAAGTTCGTCCCGCAAGGGGGGCCGTCGGGGGGTAACGGAGGCATAGGAGGGGCGGTCTACTTCGTCGCTGATAAAAATATGAATTCTTTAGACGGCTTTAGAAAGAAAGTGCACCATCGAGCCGAGTCTGGCAAGCGAGGTTTGGGATCAAAGTGCGCGGGTCGCAACGGAAGAGACTTGGAAATTGCCGTTCCTCCCGGAACGATCATTCGCGACAGTAGGAACAAACGAGTGCTCGCGGAGATCACCAAGGCGAACCAGCGTGTTCTGCTCCTTGCTGGTGGAAGAGGTGGCCGGGGGAACGCATCCTTCAAAACGGCGAAGAATAAGGCTCCCATGATTGCTGAACTCGGGGAAAAAGGACTTGAATTCTGGGCAGAGATGGAACTCAAACTCGTCGCCGATGTCGGGATTATCGGAGTTCCCAACGCGGGAAAATCGACCTTGCTCGCGAGCGTGAGTGCGGCCAAGCCGAAGATCGCTGATTATCCCTTCACGACCATCGTTCCAAACTTGGGCGTCGTCGAGCGAGATTATGAAAGAATGGTCTTTGCTGACATTCCGGGTCTACTCGAAGGGGCATCAGAGGGCATCGGGTTGGGATTTGAGTTCCTTCGTCACACGAAACGAACACGGGTGTTGATTCACGTCGTCGACTGCACCAGTGAGACGTGTTTCGAAGCGTACGAGGCGATCAGGACAGAGCTTGAAATTTTCGACGAAGCCTTGCTCGACAAGCCCGAAATCGTCGCCTTGAACAAGGTTGACGATGTAGAGGCGACGGAAAGAGCTCTTCAGATGAAAGAAATGTTCGACAAGGATGGAATCATCTCTCACTGTGTCTCTGCGGTCACTGGAGAGGGTGTCGAAGAACTTCTCGCGGATGTTCAGGCACAGCTTCGGGCCCTTCCGCCCGTCGAGGACGAATGGGCAGCCGAAGTTGCGGACACTGGTCATCGTGCCGCCGATGGGAAGTCGATCGAAGAATTCTCCGTCGAAGACACTCCGTATGCGTTCATCGTCAGAGGAGAAGCGATCGAACGTTTCACGCAAATGACGAACTGGGACTACTTTGAGTCGTATAAACGTTTCGCTCGTGTTCTCGAAATGGCTGGTATCGATCGCGCTCTCGATGCCGCTGGGGCTGGGGAAGGCGACCGGATCTTGATCGGTGACTTTGAGTTCGAGTGGAGTAAAGATCGTCGCGATCGCACTCTCTACGAGACTTTCCAGCAGCGAGTGGCGGATGCTCCTGGTGCGCAACGGGGGAGCCGCCACTGGCCACACGCCGCGTAGTTTGTACTTTCAAAAGCAAATTCGACTTCATTTACGACGCCATCACATTTTCCTTTACATTCCTAAGATAGATGAACTAATTGTGTGAGAAAACTCTCTATTGACCCTCGGGCTCAGGCTCCAAGCGGATCATATCGTCGATACGAAGAATTGTGATCGCCGCTTCCGTGGCGAACTGGATACTCTTCACCTTGCTCAACGCGGGCTCGAGAATACCGCTCGCGAGGTTATCGCGAAGCTCACCCTTGACTAGATCCAGACCCATGCCGGCCAATTCCGCCTTACCCTCTTGACTTTGAGCCTGATGATGGATCGCTCGAAGCTTTGCGACGAGTTCCGTGGAATCCTTGGCCGCGTTCACAGTCAGAACCTTTGGGATGACCAAGAGAGCGTTCGCGAACTCAGCGATGGCGAGCTGCTCGCGGCTACCAAGGGTCGTCGCCATGTTTTCCAAGTAAATGCTGAGCGCGGCCTCTACGGCACCGCCACCAGCCACAACCTTGCCGCTCTCTAAGGTCCGCTTCACAATGCACAAAGCGTCGTGAACTGATCTGTCGATCTCGTCGAGCATGTAGTCATTGGCACCTCTCAACAGAATTGTACACGCCTGGCTGTTCGCAGACTCTTTGATCACAACCATATCGTCGTCAGCAACGCGTTGCTCCACGACTTGACCGGCCGTTCCGAGCATTGACTCGTCAAAGGTTTCGCCGCCGTCCATGTCTGAGAGAGACATCATCACTTGAGCGCCAGTTGCCTTGGCGATGCGGCGTAAATCGTCCCGGTTGACGCGACGGCACGCGATCGCGCCCGCCTCCACAAAGTACTTTAAGGCCATGTCATCGATCCCCTTCGAGCACAGGACGACGTTCGCACCGGCGGCTAAAATCATCTGAATGCGCTTTGCGGTGATTTCAAACTCTTGCTCGCGAATCTTCTCGAGCTCCTTTGGGTCGTTCACCAAGACTTGAACTCCCATCAACATCTTCGTCTTTTGCAAATTGAAATCAATGCACGCGATCTTCGCGTTCTTCACCATCTTCGGCATCCCTTCCGCCGCGCGACCGAGGTTGAGCGCGTACCCGTGGATCACCGCCGACTCCTTGAGACTCTTACCGTGCGCCTTCAAAATGTTGATAGCCTTGATCGGATACTTGATGTCGCCCATGTCGTTGTACGTCTTGACGCTCAGACACGCGTCGACGACCAACTTGGCGAAAAATTCTTCCTCAGCCCCGATAATCTTCGAGCTCATGCTCGTCTTGGCGCACTGCGTGAGTGCGTCCTTCCCCAGGGTCTCCACGTCTCTCGCCAACTTGTTCTGGATGTACTTGACGCTCTCTCTCATCGCCAATCTGTAACCGGCGATGATATTCGTCGGATGAATCTTATTCCTCACCAACTCGTTCGCCCGCTTCAACAAATCCGCCGCCAGAATCACCACAGACGTCGTTCCGTCTCCGACTTCTCGATCCTGAAGCTCGGCGAGTTCGACCAAAATTTTCGCCGCCGGGTGTTCCACCTCCAACAATTTCAAAATCGTCGCCCCATCGTTCGTGATCGTCACGTCCCCGATATCATCCACCAACATCTGCGCGCGCACCATCACTCACCCGTCAGTCTCTCGCCCTCGACGCGCCCTTCGAGTCGCGGTCGACGCTGAATATAAAGTCAACGCGCCTTGTCCAGTCCCACCGGTCCAAGAGAGGTCTTCACGATGTTCGCCACCGCCATGACCGCCGTCGCTGTGCGTTGAACATCGCGCGCATCGCGCGTGAAAGATGTCAGTCTCGCGCGTTCACGGTTTCATCGCACCACCACCACCGCGCGACGTCGTCGTCGTCATTCGTCGTCGTCATCCGTCGCGCGGTCGCGCAGCCGCCCGAGATCCATCTTCGGTTCGAGTCAACCAATCATCCGTTCGCGCGCTCGCGTTGCCTCCTCCTCGTCGTCGCGCGCGCGCGCTCGCGTCGTCGCGCGTCGTCTCTCGCGCACCGTTCGTCTGTCGCACATCCTGCCCGCTCTCGCGTTCGCCGAAAAACACGTCCGATGGCCGACGCATCGTCGCCTCGCCGCGTCGCCGAGTGGGGACGAGGGCGGTGCTCGACCGGCGGCAGTCGTCGTCGCGGGCCGACGCGTTGGCGACCGTCGACGGGGAGATGCATCGCGCGTCGACGGTGGAGGGAGCGATGAGTGGTTCGGCGCGACGGTGGGCGGTGGCGTGCGCGCTCGCGGTCGGTGTCGCGGTCGGCGCGCGCGCCGTCGTGGTGGCGACGAGACGGCGCGCGCGCGTCGGGGTGGACGGAGGCGCGGTGAAGACGGGAGAGGGGGCGCGCGGTGACGGGAGAGGGAACGTGAAGGATGTGGATGGGAACGGCGTCGTCGTGGGGGGAGGTGGGTCGTCGTCGGAGACGAGGACGGAGGGGGGGACGCGCGTGGTGGTGTACGCGTCTCTCACGGGGACGTCGAGGAGGTTCGCGGCGGCGTTGCGCGAAAAGTTGAACGCGACGACGTCTGAGACGTTCGAACTCTTGGATGCGAAGAGTTTGGACGATCCCGAGAGGGTCTTGGCGTCGGGACGAGACGTGATCGCGGTTTTCGTCGTGAGCACGCACGAGGGCGGGGAAGCGCCCGAGTCGGGCGCTTGGTTGGCGAGATGGGCGAGAGAGGCTGCGTACGACGAGCGAACGGGATGGATGTACCTAAAAAATGTGCGGTACGCAGTGTTTGGTTGTGGGAACAGAGAGTACGGGGATAACTTCAACCGGGCTGGTCGAGAATTGGACGCACAGTTGGCTCGAATGGGAGGCGAACGCCTGGCGCGTCGGTGCGACGGCGACGAATCGGGTGGAAGGATGGAGGCACAGTTCGAGGAATGGGGTGAGAAACTCGTGCGCAGACTTTTATCTTCCCAAGGCCGTTCAGATAAAGACGAAGACGAGGGATCGATGAGTATTCTCGACTCAAAGGAAGATTCCACCGAAGTCGAAGAAAGCTACGCGAGCGACCTCGAAGGCGAGCCGAGCGTCGCGGGAAGCGAAGACGATCAAGACATGGAAGACATCGCGGACGAACACGGGGGCGAAAAGAAAGAAATGGTCACCGACGCACTCCGTGGAGCCCTGACAAAACAGGGTTACAAAATTTTAGGTTCTCACTCCGGAGTGAAACTCTGCCGCTGGACCAAGGCGATGCTTCGAGGTAGAGGGGGGTGCTACAAGCACACATTCTATGGTATCGAAAGTCATCGATGCATGGAAACCACACCATCATTGGCGTGTGCGAACAAGTGCACGTTCTGCTGGCGGCATCACACGAATCCCGTCGGAAAAACTTGGCGTTGGCAGATGGATGATCCCTTGGAGCTCGTGGAAGCCGCGGTGTCCGAGCACTGCAAAATGGTGAAACAAATGAAGGGTGTTCCGGGAGTGTTACCAGAAAAACTAGCCGAAGGTATGAATCCGAAACACTGCGCTCTGTCGCTGGTGGGTGAACCGATCATGTATCCTGAGATTGGGAAGTTTGTGAGCGAGTTGCATTCGAGGAAAATAAGCACGTTTCTGGTCACGAATGCTCAGTTCCCAGAGGCCATCACAAACTTACCGCCGATCACTCAGCTGTACGTATCAGTCGATGCCGCTACTCCAGAAACGTTGAAAGCGATAGATAGACCACTCTTCTCGGATTACTGGGAGCGGTTCGTCGAATCCCTCAAATCTTTGAAGGACAAGCAACAGAGAACAGTCTATCGGTTGACGCTAGTCTCTGGATGGAATATGGAAGAAGTCGCCGCGTACGCTAAGTTAATCGATCTAGGCAAGCCGGATTTCATAGAAATCAAAGGCGTAACGTATTGCGGAAGTAGCGATGCATCGACATTGACGATGAAGAATGTACCGTATCACAAAGACGTGTGTGAATTCGGTGAGGCGATTGTAAATCTTCGACGCCAGGAAAACGGTGAGGAGGAGTACGGGCTGGCGTGCGAGCACGCGCATTCGTGTTGCATCCTCCTCGCACGAACCAAAGACTACAAGATCGATAACGAGTGGCACACATGGATCGACTACGACAAGTTCCAAAGTTTAGTCGCGAGCGGTGAAAAGTTTTCATCCCTCGACTACATCCAACGTACGCCGGACTGGGCCACGTACGGAGCAGAAGAAGCGGGGTTCGATCCGGAACAGACTCGACACCGCAAGGTTCGGAATCATCCTGGGAAATCAGAGACCGTAGCACAAGTAGAAGTTTAATTGTGAATTCAGTTTACACGAAGTATGTACAGCAAGAAATTACAATCGTCATCCTACGTTTTCTTCAAGTTGGTTTCTGCTTTGGCACTCGAGACGCAACTTTCTCATCGCTGTTGCAAACTTTGGTGAACGCCACGGCGAGAGGTTTGACGCCAAGCGTCGATCCATCGGCAAAATATTATGTCGTCTGCGTTGTCGACTGCTTTGCAGCGGCGACGTCAGCCTCATAGAGGTCTATGTTTTCTTCCAAGTTTGTCAGCAGTGCCTTTGCTGCCTCGGGTGCGAAAGACTGCATAACCAGCAGTGTCGGCTTGACGACGAATCGAATAAAACCGAGCTGGTTCGTTTGCGTCACTCCGGGACCCGAGAGGTCACGATCCATGAACCCATCCACAGACATTCCCATGGCGCGTTGACGATCCCCTTGTTTGTAAAATTCATCCGTCACAGCGACAGCCCAAGACAATGCCAAGTCATAAGGTCGAGCTGGATTACTGATGTCAGCGCAGTGTAAGATGTACGCAAGAGGAACCCAAATCTCATTCCATTCCTTCACTGGTTTTAAAACACCATCAACCGTTTCATCAGCGGCGCATTTCATGGCGCGTTGGACTAACTCGGTGTGGAATTCCATATCAGTGAACAGAACCATCTTTTGCATCCACTTTTTGATCTGCGCACGATCTTCCACAGAAAATCCAGCCAATACGTCGCACTGTTTCATAAGGCTGAAAGCCGTAAATAGATGCCCATTTTCGTTTACGCTGACATTGTTCCATCGCACGGCGTCGTCTGACAACGTATTCACGAGAAATGGATTGTTGACACCGGGATGACCGACGTCGTGGACGATGGCAGATGTCAGCAAGACGAAAATGTGGATCGGATCAATTTGTTCGAGAAGACTCGTTTCGATAAAGTAAGCCATCGCTTGGGTGACGTCCGTGGCGTGAATATGGTTGTGATAGTCGTTGTCCCTGTATTTTGCCTCAACGCTTCTCATAAATGTTGCAACTGAGGCAGACTTCAGAGGTAACTTTGCAAACAAATCAAAGTGATCGAATAGAGTGTTTGCTATCGACTCCAACGGACCTTTCTTCTTCCCAGCGAAAGATGCAGCGTATTGACGAACGTCAAATGAAGTCCAGCTCGTTATGTCTTCGTTCCAGTGGCCGTCTGAGGCGTCTGAGGCAAGGTTCGAGTTCGCCGAGGTCAAACTCACTTTGCTCACATTGTTCGAAGTCGATATATCCGTATCGAAGCCAGTCTGAAAGTGCGGCGCCTTCATTTCGAGCGACAGTTGCGCCATACTTTGCGCCAGCACTACCGACGTCATGTTCTGGCCCTTCTCGAAAAACTGCGCCACGAATCCTTTCGCGATCGGATCGAGGAGATCCGTCGCCTGACGCGACGCTTCGCTTCCATGTGATTGTAAAATCAAAGCATTGGAGACGTTCAAAGCGTTTCTGATCGCAACGAGGGTCTGTTCTGGATCTGTTTCCAAACCGTGCGCCCGCTTAGAATCTTCGAGGTCCACGAGCCGACGAACCGTGTGATACATCGTTCTAAACACTCCCACTTCTTCCATTGCCATATGACTACTTTCCACTTCGAGCGATCCGGCGATGACTTCGTCGATCGCTGCGTCTACCAACGCTTTTTTAGAAGTCGTGAGCCCTATTCCGCCGACGCGTCTTTGCAGTTCCAGCGACCTCCGCCGAAGACTCTGCCTCCCGATTCGCGAGTCCGAGTACGTCGGAAACTCCGACAACGTATCCTTGCTCTCCTCTCTGAGCGCCGCGTCCACGCTCAACCTCTTACTGGACCCATTTTCGCTCAACTCACCGCTTCGAGACCCCGCTTTGCTCGCTGCCGGGCTCGCGCTATCCCGCAGCGAACCTCTCTCCGAACCCACCCGCACCATCTCGTTCTCGTCTACGAGCCACTCCTCGGCGCTCACCGCCGCCTCCGCGCGTTTCTTCGACTTCGACCGTCCGAAAAATCCCATCACCGCCCTCGTCTCGCCGCCGCCGCCGCCCCACGCCCCACGTCCGCGGTGGTGTTGCGTCTCCTGGCGATGTCTCACACCCGCACCGCGCGCGTCCCTCCTCTCACCGCGTCTCACTCGCGCGCACCCACGCACGAATGCGTTCCTCCGGCGTTTTCCCGGCGTACGCGCGCGCACGTTCGCGCGTCGCACGGTCACGCCGACGCACGTTTCCGAGCGCGACGCGTTCGCGCACGTTCCATTCATTCAATCGACACCTCGCGGTCGGTCGACCGCGTGGACCCCGTGAGATTTAGCCACGCCCCGATTGGGAGATGATGGGCTCATATATCTCACACTACGGACGATATCGCCTGACGTACCCCTGTGTCCGTGTGTGTGCATCATGTGACCACTCCTGACTCGACGACGCGCGAGGGGTGTTCCATCCGGAGATCTCTCGCGAGCGACCGACCGACCGACCGATGGACGTCGAGATCTCGGGCGAGGTGTTCGCGTGATTCGCTCGCGGCGCCGGCTGTGGGTGTGATTGACCGGTCACGACCGGTCGATGGAGAGCCCCGAGTGTTCGCGCTCGAGAGATATCCTCCCCCGCCGCGTCGCTCGGTGGTTGGATCGATCGATCGAGTTTGGAGATGGATCGATGCGCGTCGATCGATCGATCGATCGATCGATCGGTCGATCCATCTCGATCGATCGAGGACGGATGGGTGAATGATTGATTAGACTCGACGCGCCGAGGTGGTGTCGACGGGTGCGCGTGGGTGTGATTCGTCGACGCGTGCGACACGTTCGGGGATCGAGAGACGACGACGAGGACGACGAACGGACCTCGTTCGTACCACCCGCGTCGCGAGAGATGATGACCGCGTCCAAGACGGCGACCGCGATGACGACGACGACGATGTCCCGCGCGGTGGATAAACCCCGTGGCGCGAGACCGACGACGGTGACGCGGGCGTCGAGCGCGGTGAGACGCGGGGCGGTGGTGCGATTCGGTGGACGATCGGCCAAGGTGGCGCTCGCGCGCGCCGCGGCGCAGGGTATCGAACAAGAGGTGAAGATCGATGCCGCGCCGACGACGCTGCTGAGGGATGGCGCCGGGGAGGAGGGCGACGACAGCGCCATGCGAGCCAAGTTTGAGCAGATGATTCGCAAGGCACAGGATGAAATCTGCGATGCGATCTCCAAGTTGGACGGAAAGCCGTTCCATGAAGACGCGTGGACGAGACCGGCCGGTGGAGGCGGTGTCTCTCGCGTTTTGCAAGATGGGAACGTGTTTGAAAAGGCTGGCGTGAACGTGTCGGTGGTGTACGGGCAAATGCCGCCCGAGGCGTACCGCGCGGCGACCGGCGAAGCGGGCGAGTCCAAGGAGATGATTCCGTTCTTCGCGGCGGGTATCTCGAGCGTGATGCACCCGCACAACCCGATGGCGCCGACCGTGCACTTCAACTACCGTTACTTTGAGACGGACGCGCCGAAGGGCGCCAAGGGCGCGCCGCGGGCGTGGTGGTTCGGCGGGGGTACGGATTTGACCCCGTCCTATGTCTTCGAAGACGACGTCAAGTACTTCCACCAAACGTTGAAGGACGTGTGCGACAAGCACGACGACGAGTTCTACCCGAGATTCAAGCAGTGGGCCGATGATTATTTCATGATCAAGCACCGCGAAGAACGACGCGGCGTCGGCGGCGTCTTTTTCGACGACATGAACGACCGCAGCAAGGAAGAACTCCTCGCCTTTGCGACGGACATGGCGGGTGCCGTCGTCCCGGCGTACGTTCCGCTCGTTGAAAAGCACATGAATGATGAATTCACGCCGGAACAACGCGCGTGGCAACAAATGCGTCGCGGCCGCTACGTCGAGTTCAACCTCGTCTACGACCGCGGAACCACCTTCGGCTTGAAAACCGGCGGTCGCATCGAGTCCATCCTCATGTCTCTCCCGAGATACTGCGAGTTCCAATACGACCACCACCCGGCCCCGGGATCCCCGGAAGCCGATGCGTTGGATGCCTTCAAGAACCCGCGAACTTGGTGCGCGTAAAGCACCCGTCTGTGCGTACGCCGCTCACTAGCTCCATCCGCCGCCGCACGGCGAGCCGCGACGTCGTCGTCTTCGACCTCGGACGTCACAACTTTACCGCTCACGCGCGCGCGCATCACTCACACACACACAAAAAACACATACAAGATTTTTCGGCGCGCGCCTCGTCGTTCATTTCAATTTATTCACGATGCATACGCCAACGCTTCGCCGTCGTCCCTCTCCCCTCGCGCGTTCCTCGTGACCTCCTCGAGTCCCCTCTCCGCGACGGTTCACGATTGGTCCACGCTTCGACATGCGGGCCGGAGGCCGCGCCGTTGTCCGCACACTGAGGCGTTCGCGCAGATCCAGCACGCGAGCCCTCGCACTCGCGCCCCGAATTCCATCCTCTGCGCACGCTCGCGCCCTCATCTCGACGAACGCGCGTCGTCTCGTCGTCTCGTCGTCGTCGTCGACGAAGAGAACGTTGTTTGAACGAATCCAATAATCTCCGATGAGTGGAGATAACTTGGTCGTCACCCCGTCCGGTGAATTGCCGTTTGCCTGTGCGTGCGCGATGCGATGGGTGTGACTCGTCTCGATCGCGCGCGCGAGTTCCTCGCGAGCGATCGGGCGTGGAGGCGAGGCGCGGAGACGGTTTCGCGTCTGGGGGGAGAACGATCGGTTTCCAGCGGTGGGAAGATCTTGACGATGCGTTCGCTCGCTCAGTGCGGATGGTGATGCGAAACGAGGGCGTAGACTGACGAAATTATGACGTGCGTATCTTTTGCATCGCGGAAACAGTCGAACTTAGAAAGCAATGCGCATCCGAGATGGTGTTGAAGAATCCGACGGGGACGAAGCTCGCCTTCAAGGTGAAGACGACGTCTCCGAAGAAGTATTGCGTCAAGCCGAACACTGGGATCGTTGAGCCCGGCGGAGAGATGAAAGTGATGGTGATGATGCAGGCGCACCGTGAGATGCCGGCGGACTTCAACGCCTGCAAAGACAAGTTTTTGATTCAAGCGACGCCTAGCGGAGAAAAGACAGACATGACTGAGTTGTTCTCACACCCATCCGCGGAAATCAAGGAGACTAGACTTCGCGTGAAGTACGTGACGGGTGGTAAAGCTTACCAAGAAGAAATTGTCTTGCCTCCGGCTCCGGCGAACGAGAGCGCGGAACAGGAACGTTCTCGTTTACATCGTGAAGTGTCGCTTTTACAGGCTAGGAACAAAGCCCTTACTAATGACATGAACCTGATGATGAAGAAGGGCGGCAAGAGCGTCGTGAAGGGCTTTACGTTGCTGCACATCTTACTCACCGCCATCTTGGCCTTCGTCCTCGGTCGTTATTTGTAATTTTCAAACAAGCATTTAGATGTCCTCTGCGCTTGACATTATTACATGAACAATTCGTAGTTTTTCGCATTGAAAGCGGTAAAATCGCGTCGAGCGTACAATACATGGCAAAAGTTACATTCCGAGCTGAACGCGAGACTCGGATGAGATTTCGTCGGGATCTTCTTCTGGGTCCTCGGTGCGGACGCCGACTGAAGTATCCAACAATCCCGTTTCGTCGCGCATACGCTGGACAAAAATTCGGAACGATTCAAAGTAGTGCGGTGAAAATAGCTCGCTGTTGAAGCGCAAAAAGGTGAAACACGCCATGGGTGGGAGCATCGTACCCTCACGCCACATTTCTTCGTCGTGCCCTTCGCCGGCGCAGTTGCAAATAATTTTGTCATACGCTGCTTGGTCAAATCGACAGAGCGCGTTTTCGCCCGCAAAAGGCACCTCATACCGCGCGCAAGCCGATCTGATTTGTCTCAATAGTCCTTCTGGACCGCAATAACAATACCAAGGATGGTCGCTATCGTGCATCTCCACGCACGTGAAGTTTAAGCGAGCGCCGTGCTTCTTGCACACCTTGACAATGGGAGCGTAGCCGTCGCGCTCGGGAACGATTTCCCCGGCTCGAGTGTTAAAATATCCCGCGGTGAGTTCCGCAGCGTGCGATCGAACGTTGTACCACCAGTGAACTCCCGCACATTTGATGGCCAACGTCACACCCGTTCTGTTGAACACGCGCTTTGTCATCTCGAGCATCCTGTCCCCGTGATTGACGAGCTCTCCAGAGTACCACGACAAGAAAAAGAATCCGTAATCCGAATCCCAGCTACCTCCATCGTAACGGAAAAAGCCAGTCTCAAATGGGAGATTGTTGTACCCGCCCGTGTCGTGAGGACCAGATCCTCCCCACTCGATGTGTCCCGCCTCGGACGCCGCGCGTGCGAGCGACACGAGCGCGCGCTGATCATAACACTGAAACTCACCAATGCCTGGAAATTTCCACTGCGATGCTCTCTGGGCGAATTTGTTCTCCGGATACGCCGGATACCTCAACTCACCGCATGGACCACAGCCGACGGCAACCTCCGTCAGCGTCGTCCCGAGCTCATCCTTGAAGGTGTTTCTAAAGCTAATCATAAAGTCCTTGTATGTGTTCATCGGCGTGCGACCGGCCAACGTCGACGCGTTATCCGCCCACAACGAGATACACTCCGGATTACGATACCCGTACTGATCGGTGAAAAATAAGTCTGGATCCTTCTCACCCGCCTCGAGGACCCAATCCGGGAGAGGAATCTCGACCACGTCACCCACGTTGGCACCGCACGCATGAAACGACATCACCGCCTGCACTTTCAGATCCGCCGCTTTGATCTCATCCATCACCTCCCGATACGCTTCCCAATCGTACTTTCTCGGTCCGTGACGCTCCACGATTCCCCACCACACGTCCAACATCACGCCCTCGACGCCGATGTCCCGAAGCGCTTGCAGTCCTCTCCGCAGCGCCTCCGGATCGTTCACATATCCATCATTCGTCACCACGTTCAGCGGTAACATCACGTATACCGGCACGGGATTTCTCGCGTACCGCACGTCCTCCACCGCGCGCGTGATCCCGTCCCCGTCTCTCGCCGCGTCGACGCGCGCTCGGCGTCTTCGCCGGCGCTCGCCCGCTCGCGCCCCCGCGCGCACACCTCGCGCCCGCGCGCCGAACCGATCCACACACCCCCGCGCGTCCATCCTCACCCCCCCCCGCGCCACCCCACCGTCCATCG
>Ga0255784_10002115_pt1 | contig 15727 bp, 5 predicted proteins | sample 101ome_14_FD_179982 | JGI IMG/M metagenome (GOLD analysis project Ga0255784, IMG submission 179982) | Coastal salt marsh microbial communities from the Groves Creek Marsh, Skidaway Island, Georgia - 101403AT metaG (version 2) | ecosystem: Environmental > Aquatic > Marine > Intertidal zone > Salt...
CTCTGATCGGGCTTCGCTACGGCACAGAGATGTGGCTTGTTGATACCGCAACGATGACCAAGACCGGCACGATCACATCGCTACCAGATGGCATGAACCTCGGGTACAGCCATCCAGATACCGGTGGCTCCACCAACTGGTGGCAGCCACTGACCGCAACGATGAACGGCGGGAACGCATTCATTGCGTTCCAGGAGTCCGGCGTGGGTACGGCCACCGCGAGACGTACACGCGTCCTGCGAGTCGATTTGGATGACGACCCGGCGTTAGAAGACGACTACTTGTCAATGACAACGGTCAGTCAGTTGAATGTCAACGGCGTCTTCCCAGTTGCGATGGCTGTGAATTCGACGGGCGATGACCTAGTTGTCTTCTCCGCCACAGGTACCACCTACGAGGGACAGCTGGAGTTGCACGATCTCAGTAGCGCTTGGGATTCGGACGACCCCACAGTGAACTATATAGATCAAAAAACTCTTCTCGACACCGGCTTGTCGACGAATTGCGGTGTCCTCTCGTGTAACGCAGACGTCGTCATTATCGACAATGGGTCGATCATAGAGAATGGGTTAAGAAAAGCGGCCGCGGAAGGTGACGTGTGGGACGCCTACGTCGCGGTTGCAAAACCTGGCACCGACGCAAAAGGACGAACGTTGGTGTCGTGGGATGAGAATGGAGGGGGAGGAACCCAAGAGATTGTCACCGACAGGGGCCAACGAGATCTGACGTCGCTTGTTCACGATGGCAACTACTTGTACCTCGGCTGGGACATTAACCCGGGTGGTATCACCCGTGTCGACCTCACCACGGGAGCCACCGCAACGCAGACGCTCGCTGAAGGTGAGGGAATTTACGACTCGCGAATCACGTCGATGGCACTTGTAAATGGCGTCATCTACGCGGGCACTGGCGCCGCTCCGGGCAAAGTGATGATGATCCCGACAGAAAGCTGGCCCGACACAGATGGAGATGCCCCCACGCCAGCGGCTGTCCTCGGCTCCGCAGGCCTGGCGGACGCGGTCGATGTTGAAGCGTCCCCCGATGGCAACCACCTCTACGTGATGCTCGCACTCGACCCGACCGTGTTGCAACGCGTCCGCATCAGCGACGACACGATTGACGCGACGCTTCAACTCCCGGACGGTTCCTCCCTCGACAATGGCAATCAGCAGTTCAACATTGCATACGACCATGACGCGGGTCGTGCCTACGTTGATCTGTACAGCGACCCGCTCGAGATCGCCGTTGTTGACCTTGATGCGATGACGGTCGTGGATACCATCACCGATGACAGCGCCATATTCGCCGGTGTGCTTGCCGTGCGGTCGACCACCAACGAACTTCTTGTGTTGCTCGATGAAGGTGGTGGCACGACCGTGCTCGGTCGCTTCGACCTGGCAACCGGTGATCGGCTTGCCGATGTGGCGACCACACAGGCACTTGACTACGCCGATTCCTCGTCGCTCGCACTCGACCCGACCCAGAGTGCACTGTTTATCGCTGGGGGCGATGTGGTCGAACGCATTGCCCTTGACAACGGCACCACCACGTCTGCGACGATCGACGAAGCTGATGTCGGCGTTGACGCTGCGGACTTCGTTGAAGCCGTGGCTTCCCCAGACGGAGCACATGTCTATTTCTTGTCGGCTACGAACGGTTATCACATCCGAATTGTCAAAATCGCTACGGGAGACTTGGCTGACCGCTCAATGGCGACCCTCGTGGAGGACTTTGAATCAGCAGATTATGGACCACCGACCGTTGCGATCAGCCCCGACGGCTCCATGCTCTACGCCCTGACGTACGATTACGAAGACTGCCGCTGCAACAACCGGATCGTCGTAGTCGACACCAGCACAATGATGCGGACCGACAGCATCGACGTCTACCCCACATCAAGCGAATTTGATTATGAAACTCTCGCCGTTAGTCCCGATGGTGCGACCGGATATGTCATCAATGCCGACCCGGGTTTCGTGTCAACCTTCAACGCTCGTACCTCATGGACGACAACTGACATCGTCGGATTCGATGTGCTCGGTGACAGCACTTGGGCGAGCGCCGATCAGATCGCGTGCAACGCTGCAGGCGAATGTCTTGCGGCAGGTACCTACGACGACCTTCACGGCATCCGACAGGTATTCATCTCGCGCAGCCACAACGGGGTGTGGACAGCCGCAGAACCAATCCCAGCGTTGATCACCCTGAATACCGGCGATGAAGAAGGCGGTTTTGCCTCTGTGGTCGACATGGACTGTGACGGCGCCGACACCTGTGTGGTCGTCGGCCGGTATGTGTCGGGTTACACCGATGATGAACCTCTTCGTACTGATGGGGCTGAACTGAGTTTCGTACTGGTTATCAGCACCGATCCGACGTCGCCGTTCTACAGCGTTGACGACGCCACCTTTTTCACCGATGAAACGTTGGCCACAACGGGACTTGAGGTTCCGAACGATTCAGAACCAGTAGCTGTCGACTGCACGTTGGGTGCAGGAACCTGTGCGGTGATTGGCATGGTCACGATGCTCACGCCTGAGGTCGAGGGATTTCAAGACCAATCGACGTTCGCTGTAACGATGGAGGTGAGTGCTTTGGGCGCCAGTACGCCTTTTGCGTGGTCGGGATTGCCAGAAACCACGGTCGTCGATGATTTCGCGTGCAATATTGCCCCGACACACTGCGTCGCTGTTGGTCGCTACCTACCTGATGAAAAGGGTGAGCCTGACGTCTGGGAGATCATCGCCGGCAGCACGACAGTCGAATTTGCACCTGATTTCTTAGCTATCGACGGCTACAACCTCAAGCCTGATGACCTAATGGTGTCATGTCCGCCGTCGACCACACCCGCCGCATCAACAACTGTTGAGTGTTGGCTGGCCGGATCGTACGAGTCGAGCGATGGTGACAACCGCACCCCGTTCACTGCCGTTATTGGCACGCCGACTGGCGATAGCAATCTCATTCGTAATGTTGAGGGTCTTGACGTCTACGGTCGTCACGCGTTCCCCGATGTTCCTCGCGCACTGGACTGTGTGTCGGCAACGGCCTGTGTCATGGTCCACGACGCAGACGGCCTCAATTATGACCTCAGCCGGTTGTGGGAATTTGGAAGCGGCACTCCGGTTCGCGATGACCGAGACGAACGAGGTGGATATGGCTCCGAATTCATGTCGGACTGGACGGTCGACGTCAGCCGCTTCCAGGGGCACGCAACCTCTGACCTGTCGTGTGTAACGAGTGACCACTGCGTCATCACCGGTTCCTTCGCCTACGGAGTAATGACTCGTCACCCGTATGTGATCACCAAGCACGATGGTCAATGGGGATACGCCGAACGGGTCCCTGGCGTGCCGTACCCGGATCAAGCAGCGGGCGAGGTTCAAGCCGTTGCGTCGGAAGTGCACTCGGTGTCTTGCCCAGCAGTCGACGCATGTGTCGCTGTTGGAACAGTCTGGGAAGACGGCGCAAGTTCAGCACGCGCAATCATCGTTGAGCAGCACGCAGCAACCGTGATTGCGCCAACACCACCGCGCAACGTCGACGCAACAAGCGCCGATAATGAGGTCACCGTTACTTGGGAACTGCCGACCGCCGGTTCGGACTCAGCCATCGACTACGTCATCACCGTCTCAGACGCTGCTGGCGATGTCACATGTGAGGCCGAATCGCCAGCAACGCAATGCGTTGTCAGCGGCCTCGCCAATGGCGACTATGAAGTGACCGCAACCGCGACGAACCGCTTCGGCACATCATGGGCGAGCAACCCAGCCGAGGTCACAGTGAGCGCTGGTGATGCCGATGCTGGTGATGGTGGGGATTCCGGCGGTGACGCAGACTCGGACACCGAAGCCACGACGCCGGTAACGACACCAACAACTACCGCACCTACAGGCACAACTGCTGTGCCGTCGCTGGCTGAGGTGATGGCACTTCCAGAAGGTGTTCTTCTTGACGTGCCGTCAGTGACCGCTGGTGGCGAAATCAATGTGACCGTAGGAGGCTTTACCGCTGGTGACATGGTGCGGCTGGTTGTGGCATCAGACCCGCAGGTGCTTGGTACAGCGGTTGCAAATGCAGCTGGCTCGGTCACTCTGAGTGGTGCGATCCCGCTAGATCTGTCAGCTGGCGAACACACACTCGCCGTCATCGACAGTGACGGGTCGGGATTCCGTCAGACGATTACGGTGACGGCCGCAACGCTGCCTGCAACCGGATCGGATAAGTCTCTAATGTTCCCGGCGTTGATGGTTGCTCTCGGCTTGACGGTGCTCCTGATGAGCCGGCGTCGCGTCATTTGAGGCCGCTCGCTACCAGTTCGAGCGTTGGTTAGCCGGAGACTCTCCGGCTAACCAACGGCGCCTCCCGGATGCCGCCTGGTTACCGAATCAGTGGCTGACAGGGGCAAATAACGGCGGTCAGTGGCGGATGCTGCGATTGCGGAAAATCAGCGTTTGCCCTGCATACGCAGTGTTTTCAAGGGTGCCCTCGGCAGGATTCGAACCTGCGCACACGGCTCCGGAGGCCGATGCTCTATCCCCTGAGCTACGAGGGCGGGATGACGAGCAAAGGCTATCGCCACCGGTTGCGGTCGAGGGCAGCGGTCGGTGGTGGTCAAACACCAACAGCAGTGTGACACCCAACGCGTACGATCACTGTCGTGGGTTTTGAACTTCATGTCGATCGTGATCTGATTGCACTTGCAGATCGCCTTGCAGGTCGGCTGAGCCAAGCGGCAGAAGACCCATTCACTTCTGAAACGATCGTTGTCCCTGGGGCTGGTGTGAAGGCGTGGTTGTCTCACGCTCTGGCTCACCGACTCGGAATTTGCGCCAACCTGTCATTCACCTATCCGGCGGCACTGATTTCGACTGCGCTCGGGGCGGGTAGCGGGCTCGGGCGGTGGCAGACCGGTCCGTTGACGTGGGCTGTGCAGTCGCTCACCGCCGATGGCCAGCAGCGAGACCTCTTGCGATCTCGCGCAATCGCCGACATGTTCGATCGTTACACGCTGTATCGGCCACATATGGTTCGCCAATGGTCTGAAGGACGAAACGTCGACGGAATGTTGAACGAGTTGCCGTCACATCACCTTTGGCAACCTGAGCTTTGGCGACAACTAGAACAGCGACTGGGTGTCAGCGATGCCGTTGCAATGCTGGGCTTGCTGGAACAACTTGGTCACACTGCCCCTGAGGGTCTAAACACCGAGAGTCGTATTTCGATTTTCGGAATTTCCTCGATGCCACTACCGCATCTTGAGGTGTTGCAATCGCTGTCGCGGCATGTCGATATAGCGCTGTTTTCACCATGCGTGTCTCCGAGCAGATGGCAACAGCAATTTGACCGTTCAATCGAGTTGTACCACCCAAAGCGTCGCAGCGATGCCGATCGCATTCCGGCTCAACATCACCTAAACAACGGTTGGGCTCGCGCAAACGAAGAAGGTCACCTACTCCTCGTCGACACCGCTCGTTCTGCTGGAGGGAATGTCATCGGGCCGTCGATGAGCGACGGTACGCCAACCACACTGCTGGAGCATGTGCAGCATTGCGTGAGGTCAGACCTGCTTCCGTCGCAAGCAGTCGTTGTCGACGAGACCATCATGAGCCACCGCACCTATGGTGCGCACCGGCAAGTTGAGGTGGTTCGTGATCATCTTCTCCACCTGTTCGACCAAACAGATCACGATGGATCTCATCGCTATGAGCCACGAGATGTCGTCATCTTGACCAGCGATGTTGAACGGTTTGCTCCGTTGGTTGAGGCAGTGTTCTCTGGCCATCCACGTCATGGTGTTCCTGAGATTCCAGTTCAGATTGCCGATCGATCGGTCGGTGTTACTAATCCAATTGCGGCAGTTGCGCTGCGAATGCTCGACATGCTCGACGGACGGTTTCGCCTTGCTGATATTTCGGCTCTGCTCGGTTTCGAGGTGGTCGCCAAGCGTTTTGAACTCACCAGCGAAGACGCATCACGACTCATCGACCTTCTCGGCGCAGCGAATGCGCGTTGGGGACTCGATTGCGACGACCAATCGGCAGCCGGCTTTGCGCCACTTGGCCGCTACACCGTCCTTGACGCCCTTGACCGCCTCACTACAGCGGCTGTGGCGGGAGTTCGAGGCCCTGATCTTGTTGCCGGCCAGATTGCGTCGTTGCGTGGCGTCGGGTTCGATGACCTCTCGGTGCTCGCACAAGGGGCGCTGTTCGTCGAGCAATTGCGAAGTAGCCACCAACTTCTTCGCACATCTCAATCTCCACTGATCTGGCTCAAACAATTCGAAACGGCAATTCGTGGTCTTGTTGCCGTTGACGACGACTCAATTCACTTCTGGTTGGCAATCGAGCGAGCGATCAGTCAGTTGGCCGATGACATGACGTCGGTAGCAGTCGACCTTGAGGCCAACAACATCGATCCCGTTGAGATGGCCTCACTGATGGCATCCCAACTTGAGTTAGTCGCTGGATATCCGCGCTTTAACAGCGGACGAGTAACTGTGTCATCGCTCACAGCGCTTCGAGGGATACCACACAAGGTCGTGTGCCTTCTTGGCCTCGATCGAGAGTCTGCTCCGAGTGGGTTCGCAAACCCCGACGACCTTTCAGGGCTGGAACCCTGTGTTGGTGATCGAGACGCAGCGAGTGAGTATCGAGCGCAGATTCTTGATGCAGTTCTTGCAGCCCAGGATCACCTCATCATTGCGTCGAACGGATTCTCAATTACTAATGGCGCTGTGATTTCGCCGTCTTCGGTGCTTGCGGAATTCACCGAGACGCTCGCATCGTTAACCGACGGCAAATTCGAGGAGATGGTGCACCCTCGTCAGGCCTGGTCGGAGGAATCATTCGCGGAGTCTCGAACGTTTCTGGGGCGTCCGTGGAGCCACGACAGGATGGCAGCTGAAGCTGCCATGGCCCGTCGAGATCAGCGAGCTTCATCGACATTGCTCGGGGCTCTTGAACATCAGGGCGTCGGCCTCATCGAATTTGGCGATGTGCGCCGAGCGGTAAGCAATCCCTTGAAACTGTTTGCAGAGCGTCGACTTCGACTTCGGACACCAACAGTCGACAACGGCGAGGTCTCATCTGACATCGCCTTCGGCTTGGGGCCTCTCGAGCGGTATTCGCTCCGAGACCGACTGCTGTCCTCCGCTGTCGAGGGAGTCGACCCTGCTTCGTGGCGCCAGTACGCCGAGGCATCCGGAGATCTCCCGCCTTTTACCTACGGCACAACAGCGTTTGATCTTGAGGTCGCTGGTGTTGACGAAATAGTTGCGGCGGTAAAGGCTGATGGCCTGAGTGTTCCAGCGGTTTGGCGAGATGTCCACATCGACCATGATGCGGACAACAGCGGTGCACGCGTCCGTGGTGTGGTGTCGGGAGTGATCGACGACGTCATCATCGAGACCCGGTCATCATCGCAAGTTGTCGAGGTTGTTCTCGAACGAATCGTCGACCTCGCCGCACTTACACTTGTTGACTCGACGGTTGATTGGCGCTGTGTCATCTACGCTCCACAATCTTCTGCTGGCGTTCGTCGAATTGAGCTACAACTTCGAGATCAACTTGTTGCGCAGTCAATATTCGAACTGTCTGTAGACCTGTGCATTCAGGCAATGAGCGAACCCATTCCTTGGTTCCCCAGAGTGGGAGTGGCCCTAGCGCGGCAACAGCGAAGCGCTGCGGCAAACGAATGGAACGGCAGCGATAATTCACCCGGCTTGAGATCACGCGGTTGGAACGCTGCCTTCTTTGATATGTCATTCGATGACCTTGAATCCAATGTCGATCTAGGCAAACCGGTTCGAGAAATCCTGATGCCACTCATCACAGCAGTGACAATCAACGACTCAGTAGACACGCTGACCAACCTCTTCGGTGACGACAAATGATCGATGCAACCCCGTTCGACATTTCTCGGCAGCCCAAGATTGGACTTACTGTGCTCGAAGCCTCAGCCGGCACAGGAAAAACGTTCTCAATAGCGGGAATGACAGTGCTCGCTCTGGCGCGAGGCACAGTCACAACCCGCGATATCTGTGTGGTCACATTTACAGAGATGGCGACTTCAGAACTGTCGGGACGACTTCGTTCACGACTCGTGACAGCTATCGAGCTGTTACAAAAAGCTGATGTAAGCGAACGAGAAGAACTCAATGATGTCGACCGTGCGTTGCTCGACGTTGGAGGCGGAGGCGAGTCAGAACGGTCCGAGCGCATTGGCCGACTTGCGTCAGCGCTTACCGAGTTTGATGCGATGACAATCTCGACAATTCACGGCTTCTGTCAGCGGCTGCTGGCATCTGTTGGCTCGTCAACTGGCATTTCAATGCACCAGCGAGATGTTGAAGAAGCGGTGCACGACGTCATGCTTCGTAACCAAGTGTTTCCTGCGAAGCCCGACCGCGTGATCGCCGCGACAAAACTGCGGCTATCGGTACCCGATGCACAACTTGCCGAGTTCCCATCAGCGAAACCAGACGTCATTGATGACATCAACCAGGTGGTGGGCCTTGTCGAAGAAGCGGTTGACGAAGTCAAACAGCGCCGCACCAAGTGGCGACGTCGAACCTTCGATTCGATGCTGACCGAGACTCGAGACCTTCTTGTCGACGAATCACTCGGCGCCGCAACTGTTGCCGAGCTCCGACGTCGGTTCAGGTTTGTGCTTGTCGATGAATTTCAAGACACCGATCTCGTCCAGTGGGAGATCTTCAGAACCGCTTTTCTTGACGAGACGCGGGGCGAGAACACGACAGCCATGGTCGTAGTTGGCGACCCGAAGCAGTCGATTTATCGGTTCCGAGGCGCCGAACTCTCGGCTTACCTGACTGCTGTTGACTACGCCCGCAATAGCGGCGGCGACATCCACACGCTCGATACGAACTATCGCTCTGATGCGCTGCTGCTTGAAGGCCTTGACGCCATCTTTGCCGGCGCCACATTCGGTGATGATGAGGTGCGGTTTGAGTCCGTGAAGCCTGGTCGGCTGGGCGATGGCAAACATGTCGTTGGCCCCTCCGGAGACCACCTTCCTCCCTGCCAATTCAGGGTGATTCGCCCACCAACAAACGACAAAGGGGCCGTTGAAGCACCGCTTGCAAGATCATGGATCGTGTCAGATGTTGTCAACGAAGTCATTCATTATCTGAGCGACGTCATGCTCGTAAGAGACACGGGTGCAGAGGCAACTGCGCTTCGTCCAGCGGACATCGCAATTGTTGTTCGTTCAAACAATGACGCACGGCTGCTCGCGAACGCACTTCGCTCGGCAGGGGTTCCAGCTTCAACGAGCGGAACTGACCCGGTGCTTGACTCTCCCGCAGCAGGTCATTGGGAAGCACTTGTCCAGGCATTACTCCTTCCGTCGTCGGTTGGGTTGGCGCGAGTCGTTGCTCTCGGTCCTTTTGGCGACGCTGACATCCAAGCTCTCGACAACTTCGAAGCAAACGATGATGCAAATCTCATCGAATGGCAGCGCACTCTCATCCGTTCGATGAGAGCGGGAGGCGTCAGCGCTCTGATGTCGGCTCTCCATGAACATGGATGTGCTTCACGAGTGCTGGGCGATCTTGATGGCGAACGGCTGCTGACCGATATCGAACACATCGGTGAGCTACTCCATCAAGCCACCGGAGGGCGACCCTGCACACCAACCGATCTCGCAATGGGCTTCGCAGATCTTCGATCCCTGTCTGATGACTCATCAACTCGTGACATTCTCGATCGACGGCTCGATCGAGATGACGACACGGTGACCGTCATGACAATTCACAAGGCGAAAGGACTCGAGTTCCCAATCGTCATGTGTCCATTGCTGTGGAATAGCAAAAATTCGAATTCGAAATCTGCCCCACACGCTGTTGCACCCGATTCTGGCACCCGGTTGATCGACTCCTATTGGGTGACCGGAGGAACATCTACCGCGAAGGCAGTAAAGACGGTTCGTGATCTCGCAAAGGAAGAAGAAGCTGGAGAACACCAGCGTGATCTTTATGTTGCGTTGACGAGAGCCGCCCACCGTTTAGTTCTGTGGACCGTCCCGGATCACACGTGGGGAACTCAGCCCTTACGGATACTTCTTGAGGGGTCGTGCGGCCTGGCACCTGTTGAAGCGGCGAAGGCGAATCCGCTGGCGATAGAGGTCATTGCCGTCACTGACCGCCCGAATCGTAAATCCATTGCGGCATCTCAACCGTCAAGTTCAGTATTGGCGGTACACAGCACCGATCGAACCTTTGATGATCACTGGCGAATCTGGTCGTTCACCTCTATCGATCGTTCACTTCGAACCGGTAATGCTGACCCTCTCATCCGATATCAATTTGACCCGGTACTCGGTGGTGTCGATGAGCAGCAAGGCGTCGAAGCCCCGCATTCTGAACCGTCCGCGCAACAAGACCTTCGTAACGTTCCTGGCTCGGCCGCATTCGGCACGCTCGTGCACGAGGTTCTCGAACATGTTGACTTCACATCGCCGACAATTGAAGCCGACCTCATCAGTGAATTAGAAGATCGAATGCAGCAGCGTGGTCTTGAAATTCCAGCACCGGCCATTGCGGGAGGCCTCGCCGGCGCATTGCGCTGTGAACTCGGTGGCCCACTAGGTGACGTTCGCTTGGCAGACCTCAACCGCCACGACCGTCGCGACGAACTTGAATTTCTTCTGCCGCTCCCCTCAGTCTCAACACGGGACCTTGCGCAGCGGGTTTCGGAGGCTCTTGACGATCACGACCCGCTAAAACCTTGGTTCGTGACGGTTGCCGAGGGAGAATTGTCGATTGAGATAGAAGGAATGCTCACCGGATCGATTGACCTCGTTGCTCGACGTGATGGTCGGTATTTCGTTGCCGATTACAAGACCAACCGCATCGCAGATGATGCAACGTTTTCAATCGCCGAAATGGCAACCGAGATGGTTCATCATGGGTACCCGCTCCAGGCCCTGCTGTATCTCGTAGCGCTTCGCAGATTTCTGCGCTTGCGCAGCCCTGCAGGCAACGTCGATGACTCGATTATCGGAGCCGCGTATCTGTTTGTGCGTGGCATGGTCGCAGAGACTGATTCAACATCTGGCGTGATGTGGTGGACGCCACCGATGTCGTTGATCGCCGACATCGATACCAACTTGTTTGGTGGTGATTACTGATGTCGTCGCTAACGCAGCGCCGTGCGCATGTTGAGAGTTTGAGGCCGTGGGTAGAGATGGATGTTGTTAGCGAAGCTGATGCTGCTGTCGCAGCTGCGTTGGCCGATATCTGTGGTGAGTCTTCCCCATCGGTGCTTCTCGCAGTCGCTCTCGCAGTTGGAGCGCCTCGCTCAGGTCATACCGCCGTCAATCTTGAACTTGTCAAAGATCATGCAGTCAGCCGTGTGGAACGCTCGGAACCTGACGCAGTAGAAGCGGTACTCGCCTTGCCATGGCCTACTGATGCCTCCGATTGGCGAGAGAGCATTGAACAGAGTCCACTCGTCACCGCTGATCACGCACCAATCGTCGTTGACCACGGGCTGGTGTATCTGCGAAGGTTCCACACCGCCGAGGTTCGTGTCGCCGACCAGATTGCGTCCTTGGCGGCTAACGAGTGCGAGGTGCCTCCCACTGACTTGGTGAGCTCGGTCCTTGGTTTGAGTGACAGCCAGCGTCAGGCTGTTGAGCGCTGTTGTTCGGCCCGGCTCGGCGTGCTCACGGGAGCACCTGGCACAGGAAAGACGCGAACAGTCGCAGCGATCCTCGCTGCTCTGCTTGCGGTAAAACCCGATCTTGTTATCGGAGCTGCGGCTCCTACTGGTAAGGCTGCTGCACGTATGGCCGGCAGCCTGAGCGAATCGGTGAGCTATCTGGCGGCATCAGGTGAGAGCAGCATCGAATCAGCCGCAATTGCCATCGGAGCGATTCAACCGACAACAGTGCATCGACTGCTCGGAGTTCGGCGAGATCGCGATGAGTTCTGGCATCACTCAGGCAACACACTTCCACATGACGTTGTCGTTATAGATGAGGCTTCAATGTTGTCGCTGTCCCTCATCGATTCGCTTCTCGACGCAATGCGGCCCGGAAGCCGCATCATCTTGGTAGGCGACGCAATGCAACTTGCAAGCGTTGATGCCGGATCTGTTCTCGGTGACATTGCGGGTGCTCCCGGAGTAGTCGGCATGCGCGTAGCTGAACTGACAGAAACTCATCGGTTTGACGCCGACAGTCAGATCGGTCGATTTGCCGCCGCAATCCTCGCTCATGATGTCGAGCTCGCCCAAACGGTGCTCGGTGAGTTGGATGCACAGCAGCGGTCGCTCGACGAACAATCCGCGAATGAGTCAATGTTGCAGATCACGGCCGATCTGTCCGTGATGAGCAATCTCCTCATCCAGCATGGAATGTCGCTTGTTGAACATGCTCGACATGACCCGACAGACGCCGTCAATCAACTTGATGCGATGAGGGTGCTGTGCGCACATCGAACAGGACCATTTGGCGTGAGTTATTGGAATCAGTACACCCAACGCCTCTTAAGTGACGCCGGCGCACATGTCGGACATCACGATGTAGGTCGACCGGTAATGGTGACTGCGAATGATCCAACTTCAGGGTTGTTCAACGGTGACGTCGGAGTTGTTGTCGCAACACCTGGTGGTTCACGAATTGCATTTCCCGGAGCTGACCAACCATCTCTGGCACCAACCACTCTCGAACACCTCGAAACGGTGTATGCAATGACGATCCATAAGAGTCAAGGCTCTGAGTTCGATCACGTGGTGGTGGTGCTTCCTCCGGCGCAGTCACGTCTCGCAACCCGTGAGTTGCTGTACACCGCCGTGACGAGAGCCAAGCGGCGAGTCACGCTGATCGGAACTATCGAGTCAGTGATAGCGGCGATGAACCGAACTTCATTGCGAATGAGCGCACTTCGCCAACGCCTTGTTTGATGGTCGAAGAGGCCTAGGAGTTGGTGTGCGGTGGTGGCTTCGGTGCGCGAGGTAATCCCAGCAGTCGTTCGCCAACAAGGTCGCGTTGCACCTCGCTTGATCCTCCCGCAATCCGCATTCCGGGGGCATACAAAAACGGTTCGGTGTCGTCGGTGACGAGCATCGCATCCGCGCCGTGTTGTTCAAGTAACGCCCGGCTTAGCTGAGTCTCGAACTCGGTCATCGCAAGTTTTGACAGCGGACCCAGCCGAGGATTCGTTCCCGTACGGTCAAGAAGCCGTCGTAATGCAAAGCCGCGATCTCGAAGACCTGATGGAGCGCCGGGACCAACGCGGCCGAGCCGACGGTCAAGCCGAATCGATGCCGCCCCAACAGCCGCGCGTTCATCAGCCAGCACACTCGTGGCAACCTGCCAACCGCCGTGTAGTTCACCGAGTAATCCATCTGGCTCAACGCGCGCACCATCGAGGAACACCTCGCAGAACTCCGCATCGCCAGTCATTTGCTTGATGGGACGAACATCGATCTCAGGTTGGTTCATATCGATGAGCATGAACGAGATTCCTCTCGCCCCTCGAGAACCAGAATCAGTTCGAGCAAGAAGAATTCCCCACTGTGAGACCTGGGCGGTACTTGTCCAAATTTTCTGGCCAGATATTCGCCAGCCCTCATCATCGGGTTCAGCGCGGGTCATCAAACTTGAAAGGTCTGATCCCGAGTTAGGTTCGGAAAATAATTGGCACCACACCACCGATCCGTCGAGGATGCCGGGAAGATGTATGTCGACTTGCTCTGTCGTTCCAAATGCTCGTAGTGCTCCGGCTGTCAGCACATAGCCCTGAAAATTTGCATACGGTGCAATACCGGCCCGGGCACACTCCTCGTACCAAATCACCGAGTGGGCTTCAGTGAGCCCTTGCCCGTGATGCGTTGTTGCCCAGTCGATTCCAGCAAATCTCGCCGCCGCGATGGCGTGTTGCCACCGTTGGGCGGCATCGATGAGAGCGGGTGGAAGGATCGTCCCGTACTCGCCACAGGCAACCCCTGTGGCCTGAGATTCGACCAAGAATTTCTGAACTTCGGACCTGAAGTCATTCATGCTCGAGTCGCTCAAACGCACATGATGACCGTAGCGTTCGACTCATGACGAGCCCCATTCCAACCGCACCACCCGAGCGCGATCCCAATCGCACGATTGAGTTCTTCTGGGACCCGGTCTGCCCGTTTGCGTGGCTCGCATCAAGGTGGATCGAAGAGGTTCGGTCAGAGACTGGGTTAACCGTCGACTGGCGGTTTATTTCCCTGCGTCTCATCAACAAAGCAAAGGACTACGACACTGACTTTCCTCCCGGTTACGAATTTGGCCACACGGCAGGGCTTCGGATGCTTCGAGTAGCCGCTCATATTCGTGAGGAACTTGGCCGTGATGCTCTAGGGCCGGTCGTAACGGCCTATGGCGAGTCGTACTTCGACAAACCACAAGGTTCAGGAATGCGGGATCGCCTATCGACCTCAGATCACCTCAACGAGGTTCTTGACGCTGCAGGCATCGATCGCTCCTTTGCAGCGGCCGCTGATGACACTTCTTGGGATGCAATGATCGACGCGGAAGGGGAGATGGCGCTGTCCCGTACCGGCAGAGACGTCGGCACCCCGATCATTTCGTTTGGCGAAGATGGGTTGTCATTCTTCGGCCCGGTCATCTCTCGAATTCCGAGAGGGGCCGATGCAGTAAAACTGTGGGATTCCCTGATGACGCTTGCTGCGTTCCCTGGGTTTGCCGAGATGAAGCGATCGCTGCGTGAAACCCCCCAACTCAACATCTTTGGCGGCATTGTTGAGCAGCCAGTGGAAGAAGATTGGGAAGCCGGCCATCGACGAATGGACGACTAGCTGCCGGCAGCATCGACGCGGAACTGAAATGTCAAGTGGCCGAACCAAACTGACTACCCTGTAAGAGTGCTGTTTCGCCGAATTATTGTCGTCGTCGCAAGTATCACGATGTCCATCGGTGTTGTGGCATTCGTGCTCGGTCGAGTAGTCCTTGGAATAGCGGGTTCCGCAGAGGCGGTCTCGGCAATCGTGGGTGAGGTCACCGACTTGCCCGAAGTGAGAACAGAACTCGTTGACGAGATTGCGAACCAGTTCGCCTCCGACCCGACCATCAGTCAATATGCGAACGACGAAACTGTTAGGGCCGCCGTGGAGACCGTGCTCAGCAGTAGCGAGTTCGAGGAGTTCTCTGACGAGGTCAGCGTGGCGGCCTATGACGTGTTTTTTGAGGGTGCGCCATCAGCAGAAATTGATGTCAACGCTCTCGCATCGATAGCTCTCGATCAACTCGCGACAGCCACTGACTCAGGTGAGCTAGCGAAGATGGCTGAAGAGTTCGGAATTCAGGTTGACGAAGGTTCGATTGCGGCAGCAACTGACGAAGTGGTGAGCGCGATTGAAGAAGGTGTACTCGCCGAAGGCATCGAACCGATCGTTCTTGAACGAACAGAGAGTGATGTTGATTTGTCGGGGGTTGTCGACTCGGTTCGGATGTGGTCAAACATTGGGCTTGCGCTGGCGGTTGTTTCAGCTGGTCTCATGCTGGTGCTTTCACCAGCGGCCTTTATTCGTCGGCTGTTACCAGTTGGTGTAGCGCTCGTCCTTGCAGGGGTTGTGCTGTTTGGAATCAGCAATATGTCTGGAGCGCTCCCAATTGATGGAGTTGCTCGACCCGAGATGGTGAGAGCGATCGCCAACAGTCTTGTTGGCCGAGTTTCGGGTCCTGCTTACACCATGCTCATTGC
>Ga0255784_10002170_pt1 | contig 15524 bp, 10 predicted proteins | sample 101ome_14_FD_179982 | JGI IMG/M metagenome (GOLD analysis project Ga0255784, IMG submission 179982) | Coastal salt marsh microbial communities from the Groves Creek Marsh, Skidaway Island, Georgia - 101403AT metaG (version 2) | ecosystem: Environmental > Aquatic > Marine > Intertidal zone >...
CGCTATTCGCGACGATCGCGCACGATCCCAGCGCGCCTTCCGTAATCGACGGTAAATTTTCCGCCAACTTTAAAAACTTCTTCGTGTCCTCTTCGCTGTTGACGTTGAATTTCAATCGTCGCATGATTCCTCGTCCACCCGCCGTGGTTGGATTCGCGCACTTCTCCGTCACGTACACGCAGCTAATGTTGACGTACTTCGACTCGTCCCCGCCCGGACCGACAGCCGGCGGCATGCGGTCGCCGTCGCCGGCCAATCTGTCCAACTTGCGTTCGATTAAACCTTTGTTCTTCCTCGGCGCGCCGACTCTCACCCCTTTCTTCGTCGGTTGTCCCGGACAGATATTCTGCGGCACGTTCGTGAACTGCGTCTGTTGTTCTCTCACCGCGACTCGAGAGTCTCGATTAAACTTCTTCTCGTCCAAGGACGCGTCAAACTCGACAAAGTCGTCGTCCGATTTCTCCTCCTTTTCGCTTCCTCTGGCTTCGGCATCATCATCACCATCGACACTCTCACCACCTTCTCCTCCTCCTCCTTCCTCGTACGTCGGTTCCGGCACCGGCCCGTCCCAACTGTCTCCGTCCTCTCCAAAACTCTCGTCGCCGTCGTTTCTGCCGCCACCGAACAACGCTCCGCTCCAAAAAGAAGAAGGAGAAGAAGACGAAGACGTCGTCGTCGCCGCGAGAAGAAGAGAACTCGAGGACGACGAAGACGAAACGATGAAAAAGAGCAGAGAGAGAAACGCGCACGCGAACGATGCGACGAGCGCGCGAGCGACGTTTCGACGCGAGGACAAAGAAGACGTGGAAGAGGAGGAGGAAGACATCGCGCCGCTGCTGCTGCCGTCCATGTCGATGACGTGTGTTGTTGTCTGCGTTACTTTGCGACACTTTGCGCTGGTGAGTAATGAGGAAAAGATTACATCGAAAGAGAGCAGTTTTTCCCCAGAAAACACAAAGGCACATTTTAAGAAGGAAAAGAAGATATATACGAAATATGCGACGACGACGACGATAGCACGTAACGCAGACAACGAAAGACAATAATCATCATGATGAGAGACGCGCCGCTGTTAGAATCGTCTTCTTCTTCTTCTAAGAAGAAGAGACAACGAAGAAGAATGTCGTTCGTAAACGCGTTCGCTCTGGTGCTCTTTTGTTGTTCGATTATGAATCTGTTTCTCGCTTTGAGGAGGAACAACATCACGTCGCGGAGTTTTCGGAGGGAAGGGGAGAATATCGTGATTGCTTCTTCTTCTTCTTTTTCTTCTTCTGATCGTGGTTCTGGGACGACGTCGTGCTTGAAGCTTTCGGGAAAAGCGTACGAGGAGTGCATCGAACGACGAGAAGAGAGAGAAAAAGAGCGAAAGGAAAGAGAAAAAGCGAAAAAGATGAAAGAGGCGAACGTGAGGAATTACTACGAACAGAGAAGGAAACAGAAACAGGAAAAGTTTAAAGAGCGAGACGAGGAGAAGGAACGATTGCCAGCGAAAGGTGGTAGATTAGGAGGAGGAGGAGTTGGTGGGACGACGACGAGTATGCGCGCGCTGGACGAAGATGCTTTCGGCGGCGCAGACGTGGACGCGATGCAAACTATTCGAGAGGCGACAGTGTTGGAGAAGCCGTTGGAAAGATTAGAGGGAGGAAGTGGAGGGAAATTCGCGTTTCCCGAGGAAGATGGTATTCATAAAGCCGATGTGATGGCGTTACAGCCGTGCGCGGGAGGGAAGAGCTCGGGCGCAGAAACGACGTGGTTGGATGCGCCGGAACGGTTTGAAAGGCAAAACGTGCAAACGAGAAAGAAGGAGTTCGGGAAATTGAGCAAGAAAAAAGTGACAATGGGGTCTTCATCGATAAAATACCACGATAAAGCTTCGCTCGTTTTATTACCTTCGGGTCAAGTTGTGGCATTTTGGCAGTCTGGGAAAACGGTGGAAGGAGAACGCGGGCAACACGTGCGAGTGGCGACGTCTGAGGACGAAGGCGTGACGTTCAGTAACTCGTGGCCGTTGTTTTCAAAGTACGACGAAGAGCATGGAGAAAGTGACGAAGCAGAAGCAGAAGAAGTCACGGCGCAGTGGACGCCAGTTCCGCACGTCGACAAGGACGGGAACTTGTTACTGTTTTACGCCGAATCCGATGGAGGATGCGAATACCGCGATCGAGGTAAAATTCGGTACGTCCCAGGAGGATCGATTAAAGTTGTCAAATTAAATCTCGTGGGTGATATCGAAGCTCGCGTGGATAAGGATTCACAATGGACGGAGCCGTCGATGGTATATTCCGTTTACGAGGAAAACTTTGTGCCAAAACTAATCGCTAACCCATTGGTGGCGTTGGAGAACGCCGAAGATGAAAACACTTTGATCCTTCCGTTTTGGAGAGATAATTCAGTTTTACAATCGAAACGCGAACTGTTCACGTCGTCTAGAAAAGCGCAATGTCGAGTGAAACAAAACGGAGAGGCGGATACGCCGGCAACGAGAACGATTCGCCCGAAAACAACATCCGCGGGTGTTTTAGTTTCCAAAGATGGAGGCGCAACTTGGCGGGCGCGAGGTAAGATCGAAGAAGTACCCGTAGAAGATGACGAAGACGAAGATGAAGATGGTGGTGGCAATAATGAGAATTGGTCCGTCGGTGCAAAGACGACGACTTTGACTGCGCCGAGCGTTTTTGAGAGCAGTGGAACGGACAATGGCGCCTCCAAGCTCATCATGTATTTGCGCTCGCAATCCGGCGGCGTTTACGTCACAGAATCGGAAAACTCATCTTACAATCGCTGGTCCGAGGCAAAGAAAGTCAGCGATTTGAAACGTGAACCCGGAGCGAAAACGTTTGCGCAAAGTTGGCGAGTAAATGGCGAAGGAGATCGTCACCGAAACGTGCATATCGTCGCATTCAACGACCACAAGAAGGATGAACTACTATTCGATAGCTCTAGCGATAGCAGTAATAGCAAAGAAAAAAGCGAGGAAGAGGAAGAACAGAGCGATGGTGACGCAGAGCACGCTCAACAAGGCGTGATAAACGTATCTGCGGGTGTTTCTGAGACGTCAACAACGACGCGCAAACGGAGAGTAAAACTTCCGGACAAAGTGCGAACACAACTCACGCTCGCCATCTCAGAAGATGCGGGGGCGGACGCGTTTGATGCGAGCTGGACAAAAATGAAAGGGTCGGTAGCTGGTGTTGTCGGTAGCGGCATAGCGCCAGGATTAATGTTTCATAATCCGTGGGTATTACGCGTCGGATGTAAAGTTCTCGTCGCGTATTCGAAAATGTACGTTGCAAAGTTTGGGCAAGGTAAAAATAAGGAAGAGGCCCATTATTCGGTTCGGGTGTCGCACGTTGAATTTACAGTGAACGACGAAAGCGTGTGCAGCTCGAACATGCGCCGATACGTTTGCGGGAGCGATAATGCAACGTCGGAAGACGAAGAAGATGAAGAAGGCGGAGCCAGCAGTGGTGCTGAGGAAGGTGAAGAGGAAGGTTCGGACGAGCGAGAACGCGGAACTAGACTGACGAACAAATCAAAGGCGCGAGATTCCTTGAAAGCATTACAGCTCACTCGAAATATCGAAAGGCGACATAGCGAACACCATCATTAGTACAATAGACGCATAGGAGATATACATAGAGCTTTTTTAGTCAAAGTGAAGTTTTATTTGCTTACTAGTGCGCGTGTGCGCGCGCAAAAATTACGTTGCGAATGCAAAACTGTACTTTTTAAATTAAGACGTCGTTTTCGTCGTCATTCTCTCCTCTTTCATCGTTGACTTCACCCTCACTGCTATTGCTAACGTCGATATCATTTCTTACTTCTCTATCAAAGATATCATTTCTATCACTCGCGGATGCAATCATCCCAGCAACGAAAAAAACAACCCCGGCCACCGCGAAACACAGCGTAAACAACTTCATGACCCATCGCCAATTTTCGTTCGTTTTTACGAGCAAGTATCCGAACAACGGAGGTGAAGGTACGTCTCCAAAGACGTGTACGGCGACTGTGCACAACGCACACGCGAGCGGTCGACTATCTGTTGGTACAGACCATAAAACTACCGCATTTATCGGTGCTTGGAGCATGAATGCGAACGATTCTCCGACGGCGAGAAAGAAGAGGAACGAATAAAAGTTCGTCGAGGAGAAGGAAATGACAACAAATATGAACGCGAACAAAGAACAGAACGCGCTGAAATAGAGGTTGTCTGCCACCGACGAGTCTACCGACGAATCCGCAGACGACGATGAAACTCGCGCTCTCCTTCCTCTTCCATGTCTTTCCAAACTTTGATTGTGAAAGTGCTGTTTCCTCTTCTTCGCGAAATAGTCGACGCCGATACCGCCGAGTAACGTACCAAACACGCCGCAAAATACAGTCAAAATCCCCAACGCCGTATCCGCGTTCGAGCGAGTGTGTAATTCGTATTCGAACAACGCAAAACCAGCCTTGGGCCCCCACGCACTAAACACACCGAGTACCAGCGAATACCACGAAAATCCACTCAACGTGAGTAAAAACGTTGGAATCTTGAGCAACTTTAAAGAATCGTAAACGAACACTTCGACGATGTTCTTGTCTTGTCGCTGATGCACTTGCTGTTGCTCTGCATTCGTCGCGGCGTTGCTGTTGTTGTTATTAGTGGTATTCGTTCTTTTCCTCAAGTCAATAGGATCGCTCGTGGCGCAAAACGCAAACAACGGCACGAGCAAAAGCGCGTTGCCGAAAAAAGCGAACCTCCATCCGAAATAAGTCCCTACGATGCCACCGTACACAATCCCTAAAGCGACACCAAACGGCACGCACAAATATAAATAACTCAACCATCTCGTCTTCATCCCTCTCGGCGCGTGATCGTCGATAAACGGCGCCGCTAAAGCTACAAAACTCGCCTCGCCAACGCCGACGATGACCCGCATCAGCAACAAGAACTGAAAATTTGGACTCAACGCGCATCCCAAATCTCCAACCGCGCACGCTCCCAAACCTAACGAGATTAACTTGAACGCGTTAACACTCCTCGATAACTCTGAAAACACCGGCGCGCCAACTAATAATCCAATCACAAACACCGATTGCAACACGCCGTATTCGGCGTAATTAATGTCAAAGTCGCCTTGTAATCCGTATCCTTTGCTCGCCGCCGCCGCCCCGTCGGCGTCGTCGGCGTTTTCGTCGCCGCCGCTTCCTCCCGGCGGTTGCCCGCTCACCGCTGCGGACGACACCACGCCTCGATCTAAATACAACGCTATCGCGACGAGGCAAAACAAATGCAGCAATCGTTTCGGAGAGAACCATTTCGGCAGTCTCTTTTCGCTGGTGGTGGTATTATTATTATGATGATTATTGTGAAGTAGGAGCGAGTTCCTCTCGTCGTCGTCGTCGTCATCTTCCTCGCCTCTTTCTTCCCTCGTCATCGTCGTCGTCGCCCTCATCCTGCTCTCGACCGGAGGCGTCGTAACGGGAGGCGTAACGGGTCTGTCGTCGCTCTCGACTGCAGGAGCGGAGCGTCGTCTTCCTCCTCCTCTCGTCGTCGTTCCTAAAGTCAAAGCTTTTTCAAAAACCATATTATTATTGAGAACAATTTTCCCCTACTCGTTGCCGTCCTTCTCCTCCTTCTCGTACCCAGGGATGGTCAAATCAGGTTTATAATAGTTGTGCACCACGGACGCTCCGGCCAAGGCGGAAATTAAAGCCACTCCGAACGCGCGCACTGGTGGCATTTACTTTAATAACGTGCTATCTATCTGATTTTCTCTTTCCGTCTTTCTCTTTTTATTATGGATTGTTGGTGACAACACCGCGCTGTGTAAAAGTGAAGTTTGGGGAAACTTTTCCTCATTGTAAAAAAGGGAATCACGCGATGTGCGCGTAAACACACACAAACAAAGGATAGCAGAGAGAAGAAGAAGAACAGAAGGAAACCACCAAAAGCATGACGTCCTCGTCTCCGCCTCTTTCTTCTGCGGCTATTGCTACCACCACCACCACTTTCCCACCGCCGCGTTATGTGACCATGCGCAGCGCTCGTCTCGATCCAATTTCATTCTCTTCCAATGTAACGGAATTTTGCAACGACGACGAAAACGAAAACGATGGTGTTTTTGGCTTGCTCGCGCAAAAAGGAAGCCACCACCACTTGACGCACAATTTAGAGTTTACGCCTCGAGACGGGTCGCGTTTGCTTTCGACGACGTCCGAGGACGTGTTGAGAGTGTACGACGTGCCCGCGAAAATGAAAACAGTTGAGACGAACGAAGAAGAAGAAGAAGAAGAAGAAGAAGAAAAAGTTGATGGAAGTCGGTTGAAATGCGTCGCACAGTTGAAACTGCCAAAGTCGCACTACGACGCGTGTTGGTATCCGGCGGCGCAAGCGAACGCGAGGGAGACGATGCTGACGCTGTGCGCGTCGAAAGATTCCGGGGTGAAGTTGTTCGATGTTTCCGAGGAGGAGGACAATGGTGATGATGATGCGTTGACGACGACGACGAAGACGACCTATTTATCTCCATCGAAGAGAGAGAAGTGTTCGTATTCCGTCAAAAACAGAAACGACGAGCTCGTGCCTTCGATATCGTGCGCGTTTACCGGGAACGGCGGGAAAGTGTTGGGAGGGAGACGAGAGGAGAGAGGCGCGTGCGTTTGGGACGCAAACAGACCTGGACACGAGTGTCAAGTCGTTGGGTTTGACACGCAGTCGAAACTGACGAGTTGCTTTGCCAGTGGTAACGAATATAACGGGTTCATCGAGAATAGCGACGGGAATATTTTCGCCGCCGGATCGTACGAGGACGGGAACAGCGTTTGCGTTTACGACTTACGAGATGGGTTTAACGGAAGCGATTGTTGCGTGTTGTCGATTACGAATCCGCACAAAAACGAAAAGACCGGGAAAATGGGAGGCGGCGTGACGAGATTGAAGTTTAGCGCGGATGGAAGAGCGTTGTTTTCGAGCGCGCGAAAATCAAACTCGATTTTGTGTTGGGATTTACGCGCGAACGTGAACGGTTCGTTGTTTACGAACATTCAAAGACCGAACGTTCGGTCCAACGCTAAAACGAAATTCGACATAGAACCGTGCGGAAAACACCTCGTTTCCGGTGGCGACGATGGCATATTGCGTTGTTTCGATTTAGACCAGAACGGTAAAGAGGTATTCGCGTGGAAAGCGCCACCGAAAGATGCCGAGGTTTTAATCGCCGCGTTTACGTTTCATCCGTTGGCGAGTTCGTTGAAAGAATTCGCAGACAGAAAGGAAGAAGATGGGAAAAATGATACTGAACGAATCATGAACGACGTCGCGCTCGGTGCGAGCGCGTGCGGAGAGCGCATGTACCACCCGTCCACGAGGAGAAAGTTCACCACGACCGCGACCACTTCTACGAGCGACGATAGCAGCGATAGCAGCGATAGCAGCGATAATAGCGATAATAGCGATAGCGCGAGTAGCCGCGGCAGTTTCAGCGCGAGAGAAGCAAAAAAGATGAAGAGCGAGAGAGCGAGAAAAGAGCTCAAGAGGAGCAAAAGTCACCGAAATAATAACGTCATCTCCGTGTGGGGATACGCCAGAGAGATAGTTTATTAGTAGTAGGAGGAGGAGAGATAGTTTGAATGTTTTAACGCGTGAAAGTTTTCCCCTATGCGCGCTAGCGCATCAACTTAAAAATAACAAACTCTTTTGAAAGAGAGACACACGACACAAAAAGTTCTTTGCCCTCGTCGTCGTCCTCGTCATCATCATCATCATGAGCGCGCAAAGTCCTTCTCCTCCTCGATTCACCTCTCAACCTGCCATCAACAACTTCCTTCTCAAAGTGAAAGCGAACGTCCAAGCTTCCCCTTTGCTCGCGAAAACGTTGATTTATTACTCCGCGTTTGCGGCGATACCGTTGAACGTTGTGTTAAAATTGGACGAAAAGTGCTTGTTTACGCCGTACGATGTGGTGGCGAAGTTTCAGTGGTATCGCGTGTTCGCGTCGTTTCTGTACGTAAACTCGGGCGTGCTCGGAGCGCTGTTTAACGCGTTCATCAGTTATCGATTCGTGTCTGATTTCGAACGAAGTTTAGGTTCGTTTCGGTGTTTCTGGCAACTCGCCATTGCGCTGGTGTTGACGAACTGTTGGACGTTGGTATTTTCCGTCGCGTTCGCGCCATTTTTCGGAGGCCACTTGCTCTCGCCTTTGAATATTAGCGGACCAGGGGTGCTCTCTGCAACGTTCGCGATGTGCGTGGGGAACATCGCGAGAAATAGTAGCGGGAGCGGTCCAGATGCGACGACGATGGTGCTCGGCGTCGCGAGAGTGCCGAATAGCTGGTTGCCGTTTGTATTCTTATTTTTATGGTACGTGCTCGGGAACAATTTAGTGGAAGGATGCAGTTGCGTGTTTGTAGCGCTCAGATATTTGCCGAGAGCGTGTGGACCCTCCGGCGTGCCTTCTGCGGTGCAAACGAAACGCTTCGAATCGACGACGAGAATCGGTCGTTTTTTTCTAGAAACGCACGGGTACGTCGACGTAGACGGGTCGCAGCGCGGGTTCACTATACCTGTGCGCGTCGGTAATAGCGGTACGAGCGGTGATTATAGTAATAGCAACCCAGAGCGCGCGTCGTTCTCAGGCACGTCGCAGAAAGTAGGGAGTAGCAATAACACTAGCGGCGTGCCAGCGCCTCGCGAAAGCGTTCACGTCGTGCGAATGCGCGAAGAGCGAGAGCGCAAACAACAACAACAGCAACAACAACAACAACTTCGCGCCGCCGCCGATCAGAGCAAACAAGAGAAAGAAGACGAGCAAAAAATAGCGACTGCAAAACCAGAATCTCGAGAAGCGCGCGCTCGCATGGTCGCCGAGGCCATGGAAAAGCGTCTCCAGAAAGAAAAAGAAGAAAAGAACGCGACGACACAAGAAGAAGAAACGCCAACCGTAGCGGCGAACACCGCCGAACAGCAACAACAACAACAACAACAGAAAAAGAAGAAATCCAAGCTCCGCTCGCCGTTTCGACGAGGAGATAAGAATAAATAATCATAACGTTTAGTTTTTGTTTGTAAATCATAATTCAATAGTTTACGCCGAATAATAGCGGAAAGCAAGCTTCTCTTTCACATCCTTTTGCTCACATGCGTTTTCGTGCGTCCGAGACCACACGAAAAAATATCTAAAAAAACTTTGAGCACAAAACAGTTGCCACAAAAAAAAAAACGCGCGCGCGCGTAATACTATATATAAAACATGGAAAAGCGCGCTATTCTGCGTCAAAAAGCGCAGCTTTCCGAGCTATGCTCGCAATGGTCAGGTATATGCGTTTTATTGTTTTCGCGCGCGCTCGATACACGTGTTAGTTCGCTGAATGAATAAAGTCAACGATTTTTCTCTTTTTTTTTTCGACGGAACGAGAAAAGATATCTGTTTTTAGGTGAAATTTGCTGACACACACAAACTTCTTCTTCTTAAAATAAATCTCGCGACGACAACAGACATGCGCGAAATCATGAGAGAACTCGTCGTTTCCATCGACGAAGATTTAGACGTGAGCAGCAGCGTTTTTTAGGATAGACTATAAGATATCTTTGTTTGCGCGCGCGCGCGATTCTTTTTTTTTTTCTTCTCTTTTTTTTTCTTCGCGTCTGTGTGGTGACTAGATTTTTTTTCTCTTTTTTTCGTGTTTGTGGTGTCCAACGTGGCATTTTTTTTAGATTTTGACCCCTTCTCTTTCTTCTTTTCTCTCGATGTGCGTGTGTGTGTATCGATGGACGATGAACCGTCTCGATGACGCATACAACACAAATATAACAGCCGCAAGAACGGAACATGCTCTCGGTCGCGTCGAAGAACGAGACGACGAAGCGACGACAGCAGTGGGTGTGCGTGCAAACGAACATTGGACAAATCAAAAGGGAAAATATGGGGGAGGAGTTTTTGAACATCGCGCGGGAGTATCAGGAGAAAATCGAGGGAGAGTTGTCGGATATTTGTAAAGAGACGATCGAATTGGTCGAGGGCGTGCTGTTGCCGAGGTTATTGGGTGGGACGGAGCATTACGAAGGACGAAAAGATGGAGAGAAACAGCGAGAACAACAACAAGAACAACAAGAAGAACAACAAGAACGACAACAGGGAGAGCTTCAACATCACGAGTCGCCGAAAACGGTCGCCGCGTTGCTCAATGAAGCCGCATCGTCTCACTCGCCCCGATATAAGAGCGATCAGAAGATTTTCTACTTGAAAATGATTGGCGATTACCATCGGTATTTAGCAGAAATTCAAAGAGGCGAAGCGAGAATTCCGCACGCGATGCGTTCACAAGATGCGTACGAGAAGGCTTTGGAAATAGCCCGCGACCCGAAAGCCGGAGTGGCGACGACGCATCCAGTTCGTCTCGGTCTTTCTCTCAATTACTCCGTCTTTCACCACGAGATTCGCGAAGATACAAAAACGGCGTTGGAAATCGCTCAAACGGCATTGGATGAGGGCTTGGAGGATTTAGATGCTTTGACCGATAACCCGAGAGCGTACAAGGACGCCGCGTTAATTTTGAAGTTAATTAAGGATAACATTTCGATGTGGCAATCGTACACGTCGTCCTCGGAATCCTCGAAAGAAGCGGCGGGGGTGAACGCAACGCGGGAGCAGCTCTCGAAGACGCACATCGAAGAGAAGGATAACGAAGACGTGGCGATGGCGAACAAAGAATAGAAGAGAAAGAACACGAGAAGAAGGAATTCAACGCAACCAAAAACATACACGCATTCTGCTATCGAATCTAATTTCAATCTCTACTTTCTATTCGTTTCTCTAACTATACGCATCTCTAAAAATCACTCATAAACTCCTCAACCCATCTAACATCTTTTTTAAACTCTCGTTACCAATCTCTCTCATCCTCTCCACGTTCGCTTTTGGTATTCCCTTTACGTCCGGATGCGACTTCACCGCCGCCGTCACGTCCTTCTCGCGCAATATGTGCAACAAAGGATACGGCGCCTTATTCGTAAACGCGCCAGGATCTCCCAACTTCTCCCCTGCGAATATAAAGTCCGGATGAAACGACACCACTTGGACTTTTCCTCGCAAATCGAGTTGGTCGAGCACTGACTCGCCCCTCGTGTCGCCGTTTTGCAACGCCGCGTCGTCGATGATATTCGCGAGATCGAGAAAGGAGTCAAAGTCGCGCACGAACTCGCACTTTGGCGAGATGGCGAACAACACCGTTTTCGTCTTCACTCCGTCGTGTTCTTCGCTGCTATCATCGTCGCGCGTGCTAATCTCTCGCAGTTCTTTGATAAAATCTTCCAAAACCTCTTCGATGTGCTCTCGCTCCGAGACGACTATTTTCGTCTCCTCGCGAACGTTTTTGGCAAACGGACAGACGTTTTTCGCGATGATGAATTGGTCCAGCCACTTGGAAATCGCTTTTTCTATGGAAGATTTCGACGGGTGATTATTGCTTTGCGCTTCGCTTCGTCCGGAAGAAGAAGAAGAAGAAGAAGAAGAAGCCCACCTCGCGCGCGAAGATGACATTCCTCCTCTCGGAAGCAAATGAGGAAGAGCACGACAACGATGATTCGATACAAAAGAAGGAGAACGAGAAGAAGAAAAACACATCGTCGTCGTCATCGACGAGTACGAACGACAACACGTCGTCATCATTCTCTCCATAACGACGCCGTGTTTTCTCATGTTAATAATAAAGCATTTTCCCCTGAATTTGCTTCATTACTTTTCCCCTACTTTATAACTCTTTTGTTGAAAACGCAAACGGGAGATGCTCTCGCGCGGCATCCTCGCGCAACGACTGTTCCCGAGACCCACCAAAAGAAGTATCATCGCGACGACACCTTTCGCTTCTTCTTCTTTTTCTCCTGTTCGAATAGGTTTCACCAAAGCAACAACAACAACAGCAACAACTCCATCGACATCTGCGTTTTTTAATACCGTTACGAGGTCATCAACAACAACAACAACAAGAAGGAAAAGAAGAGGCAAAAGAACACTGCTAATGTCGTCGCAAAGCGCGGGAGCGGGACGAAACGAGAACGACGACCCGCTCACGCAGTACATCATTTTGCGGCGAGATTTGTGGCGCGAAAAATCGTGGCCTCTGGGGTCGATTTGCGCGCAAGTCGCGCACGCCTCGGTGGCAGCTTTGGAGACGTATAAATCGAACGAATCGACGAAAGCGTACGTGTCGAAGGAGGGATTACCGTCGATGACGAAAGTGGTTTTAGAGGTGAAAGGAGAGGCGCAGCTGTTGAATTTGAGCGAGAAGTTGACGGAGAATAACGTCGATCATTACGTGTGGCGAGAACAGCCGGAAGATTACGTGACGTGTGTGGCGCTTCGGCCGTACCCGAAGGACGAGGTGAAAGGGTTTCTGAAGAAGTGTAATCTGGCCAGCGACGTGAGAGGTGGAGGCGAAGAAGCGTGATGATGTTGTCGTCATATGTTAAAATTAGCGCGTTGTTAGTAGAATCACTATATTTATCACCACAAACTGGAGAAACTCGAAAAACGAGTCGCCGAAGAATTCATGTCGTTTTGTTTGCACTCCGCAGCGTACGCTTCGACTTCGTTCATTTTCGCTCCAGAGCCAAAGTTAAAGGTTCGCTGCGTTTGTAAGGCGGCCTTGTTTACTATCCTCGTCGTAATTCTTCGAAATTTTCCCGGGTACCACTCTCCAGCGTCTCGTAAGTTTGCAATGGCCACGTCCTGCCAGTGTTCGACCATGCTCATTTTTAGCCCGCACGTGGATAACATGCCCCGGAGTAAGAACACGCCTCGAATGGCAAAAAAGCCTTCGCGAGTGTTTTGCGTGATCTTGTTCTTCGTGAATGGCGAATTTTCTAAATCCATCATGTTCATTTCAGCTAACGCGGATGGTCTCGTGTCGAAATACGCGTACGACAACGCGACCAACGCTTCGTTCGTCGGTTTCTCCACGAGAACAGAACCGTGGTCGCGAACTTCCGAAGCGATGCCTTTGTAATCTTCCGTGGACATTCTCAGCGCTAATCGACACATGTGCAAACGCTCTTTATCGCTCACCCGTTTCGTTTGCCCCCAGTCGAGGATGCACAACTTTCCATCGCCTCGCAAAATGAAATTCCCCGGATGCGGATCAGAATGAAAATGACCGCACGTCAGCATCATCTCACCCCACGCGCGGAAAATGGAAAAGAAGACACCGTTCCAACCGTCGCCGCCGTAATACGAATGCGTTCTAGATACCTGTTGCGGACACCGAGGACGTTTCCCGTTTTGGCGAGCGCGATTGAAAATCGTCAACAATTTCGCGCCTCGAACGCGGCGCATGACTAAAACTTTCTTCGTGGAAGCTACCACGCGAGGCGCGCACACCTTGTCGCAAATCTCCGGAGTCTGCTCGAACAACTTACCAAAATAGTCAATCTTCTCGTGTTCGATTTTGAAATCGAACTCTTCGTCGATGACGTCTAAGTATGCTTCAAATATCGTCGGTAAATCCATGCCGTTATCCAGACGTAACTTTTTCATCGTTTTCGCCGTTCGTAAAAGGGATTTCAAATCGGAAATGACATTCTCGTAATTTGCCGTTTGTACTTTTACCGCGACTTCTCTCCCGTCTAGTAAGCGTCCAAAATGAACTTGCGCGATCGAAGCCGTCGCGCACGCGTTCCTCGAAAGTTCCGAGAAGTGACTGCCCAAGGGACCTCCTAACTCGGTTTCTAAAATTTTTCGGACTATGTAGAAAGGCGTAGGCGGATTATCGTCCATCGTTTTCGAGAATTTCTCCACGTACGGTCTCGGCATCATTTGCGACGCCGTGCCGGCAATTTGACCAACTTTTCTATAAAATCCTCCGAAATCGGCGATGATTTCTGCCATTTGTTCTGCGCCCCATTCGTGTTGCTGATCCCAACTCAAAGCTCTTTTGCCCGGTTTGTCCGCGTAGAGAAGTTTGTGCTTTTGCTTGAGTAAAAGATACGACGTCATCACCGGCGCGACGCGCAAGGAGTATTCGATGGAGCGTTTCTTTCTCGGAGCGACAAGTTTGAGTACCAATCGCACGGCCAAAACTTGCGCGTGCGTGACGGCAAGATCCACGCACATTGGCTTTAACGACTTGTGCGCGTTGGCGACGACGTGCGATATCGATTTCAAACTCGGCACGAAAGGAATTCCCCCGCCTGCTCCTCTTTTGCTACTGATGCTAATACTGCTACTCTTTCCAGCGACGGCGTCGATGGTTGTTTTTCTTTTTTTCACCACTCGGGATCGTTGTCTTTTCAAAGAAGAAGGAGACATCTTCTTCTTGATCCTCTTCCCGGCTCCCGTGAGCGCTTGCTGAATATCCTCCGCGTCTCTCGTTTTCACCACCGCCAGCGCAAACACCATCACCCGCGCACCTTCGTACGCGTATCTACCCATCCAACACCTCGCAAACGCGCACGCGATCGCGTGCGCGGACACCTTCCCGCACTGTCGAAAAAACACGAGTATCATCTTCGCCGGCGATAACCGTAAAAACTTCCCCGTCTCTCGCGCCGCGTGGTCCATCGATTGCACCAGGAAAGAGAGTATCCGATCGCCTTCGTTCCCGCGATACATCGCCATGGCTTTCTTCAGCTTTTCTCTCCGAAACCGACTGAACGCGAGAATGCGCTTGTGCGGAGAAAAATTCAGAGACAGTTTTCGTTGTCTCTTCGCTTCGTCGCGGGAGGAAGCGGTAGTAGTCGTAGTAGTCGTTGCACCAACACCATCGTAGGAGTGATTACTTTCTTCACGACTCCCAGAAACACCAACACCACCACCACTCGCGACGGACGGGATGATCAAAACCGGGACGAAATCTGGTTCACCACTTTCCGACGACGGAGAAGAAGAGTGATGATGCACTGGAAACGTCACCGGAGGAGGAGGAGGAGGAGGAGGTAAAGTCGACGATGGAGATGACGATGAAGATGTCGCATCGCTCAAATCAAAACACAACGAAGCAAAGTGCGCCGCGGTGTTGTCGTGGCTTCTTTTCGCATCATAACTCTTCTTCTCGCTCGCATTATTCACGGAGCCCATCGCGCGAAAAAGAAGAAGAAGAAGAAGGTTTTATCGAGCGTTGTTCCCTGTTTTGCTCCCGTTCTCTTCTCTTCTCTCTCTCTCTCTCTCTCTCTGGCGCGCGCGGTTTTGTGGTTCGCGTACCTTAAAATTCAAAATGTGAAAACCCTAAACTTACGAGTCAAACCAACTCTCTCGAACTTTCTGCCGCGAGAAAGAGAGAGAAAGAGAACGAGAACGTAACATCGGGGAAGAAGGATGCCAAAACATCGTTCGTTTTTTTGTGCGCCCTTGTGTGTGTGTGATGCGTCTGCTCGCGCTTGTTTCGCGTGAGAGAGGAGAGACGTGAAGAGATTTCTATTAGGGGGAAAAATGTTTGGACTCGCGAAGTTTGCGATATCATCGTCTTCGTCTTCGGACGAGGACGAGAGGGACAACGAGTGGGAGAAGCGAGAAGAGTGTTATTCTCGACTTCATCGTCGTGATTCG
>Ga0255784_10002183_pt1 | contig 15481 bp, 5 predicted proteins | sample 101ome_14_FD_179982 | JGI IMG/M metagenome (GOLD analysis project Ga0255784, IMG submission 179982) | Coastal salt marsh microbial communities from the Groves Creek Marsh, Skidaway Island, Georgia - 101403AT metaG (version 2) | ecosystem: Environmental > Aquatic > Marine > Intertidal zone > Salt...
CCTTTGAATCGGGCGTTCATGCCGGCTGAGCTTGTTCGTTTCCTGGTACGAGCATTCTCTCTATGTAATTGCAGTATTTGTTTAAACGGTTAAACCAAAATTTGAATTGCTAGGTAGCAAGTTAACTTGCTTCAATTAACTGCAAATCTCTTTGCTTCTGTGCTATGAGAGAATACGAGGTTAGGAGTACAATCAACCGTTCTTGATTGGGAGACCTTTTTCGTCTTTGAAACCACCAGTGACTGCGATAATCAGATCGACAAGAGCCCAAATAAAACAGCCACCCAACGTGAGAAGCTTTAGAATTCCGAGACCTATTTGCCCTGCATAAAACCGATCAAGTCCTAAAGTTCCTCCAAAAAGGGATAGCAAAACAAGAACGATGAAACTCTTATCTGAAACTCCATTTGCTGGCATGTAACCGCCTTGGGCCATGTATGCGCCTTGCATCGGTTGTCCTTGCATCGGTTGTCCTTGCATCGGTTGTCCTTGCATCGGTTGTCCCTGCATCGGTTGTCCTTGCATCGGTTGTCCCTGCATCGGTTGTCCCTGCATCGGTTGTCCCTCCATCGGTGGTCCATGTGGGGGTTGTCCTTCCATAAAGGTCTTGTAAAAGTTGATATAATTAACTTTTACTAATCTAGGCCATGAGACACAAAGAAAGTAATTGGATTTCCCAATCAACAATCTACACAGCAGTGTTTTCAACTTCAATCGTCGTTTCAAGACTCCTTTCATTTCAGCCAAATTCGGATCTGAGGTTGTGTCCTTGGTACCACCTTTTTGACATAACATGCCCGTTTTGTGGTATGACCAGAGGGTTCATTGCGATAAGTCATGGAGAAATAGCGGAAGCCATTTCTCTCAACCCGGCATCACCCCTAATTTACACCACTTTCCTAGTAATGGGAACTAAGGGGATTTTCGAGTTGGCATTTCCCTCTTCAACAAAAAATTGGCCAAAACCAATTACAACGACATGGTATCTCGTATCCATCTCAATGTTCACTTGGTTGTTTTTTACGAGAATGGTTTTTAGTTAAGTGGTTGTAGAATTCAGTTAAGTTCTACGCCATGGGCACTCCAAATTTACGCACCATTGTACGGAATAAACCGTTGTGTTTGACGGTACGAGCACTCCGAACTTACGTACGATTGTACACGGAGGGAAGAGTTGAGTATCCCGGTTCGAACCTGGGCTAATGAGTCAAGTTTGAGATTTGAGTTCCTGCTCGATCAGAACCATCGCCAAATCAGGCCGCTGTGCCTCGATGAGCGAAGCGATCGCATCCAGAATTGGGCGGCAGTTGCACGTCTGGGCGACTCACAAGATGTTTGAACCTCGTAAAGTTTGGACGACATGGGCTTCGAATCACAAGATTTCATCATGTGCAAATACGAGTAGTTTTCTCGTTCAATTGGAATCCCAAGAGATGGTTAAACACCCAGATTCTTGCCCGCTATATATCTCCGAAATATATGCTTGTTGACATTCACATTCCCCATCTATTTCACAATAATCACAATAATAACAACTACACTCTTCTTCATCACAAACATAAGAATCCTCAACTTGAAACCCATTTTGTTGGAGAGAGTTGTAGACGTAGTAAATCACACGACCTGCGTTTTCAGAAATGTTGTATACCGTGCTGTAAAATCCCGCTTTAGCTTTTGTTTTAATATGAGATAATACCTGTTTCAGAGCATCGCTTTGTTCTGCGTTAATGCTATCCTCTGCTAAGCGTCTTGCTTCATCAGCGTCCATATTTTCCTGTCATGTGGATCTCTAATTAATTCATCGGCATAGTGCAGCCTAGGCGTTTGAACCCCTTTTGGTGTGGACTCACAAGAGACCGCCTCAAAATCGTTATATGAAAATGGGTGTTCATTCCATCCATGGAAGCGAACGAGTGTTTCATCGCAAGCGTTGGTAAAGACTGGCACAAAATATCCAACTGCAACGTCCACATGAATGTCAAGCGTCGATTACAGCGCACGGTTATTCGTGGGGCGGAAGGCGATGACCTTCTCGACGAAGGTGCAGAATCCGCCCAGTACACCATCACCGGAAGCATGGGTATGGATGAGTTCAAACAGATTCTGGCTATCTTCCGTGGCGGTCAGCCCTGGTTCCACGATCCGTTTGAGGAGCGTCAGATGAAAGCCCTCTTCCTCTCCATCGATTATGACAGTGCCACCGGTGCGTACGAGTTCATTCTGATGGAAGATGCTGAACAAGCAGAGATCAAGTCTTAGGTGGAAGAAATGACCCAATCAACGACCTGCAGCGCCATTTTTCTATCGCTCCTCATGGTGTTCCTCCCAGCGGCCGGGATGGACTTCGGCTACGGGCGAGAGACCTCCGAAACGACCCCCCTTTCGACTGAGGAGTCGGATGTTCTGCTCGCATCGAACAAACCGTTTTCGGTTGAGTCATTTGTTGATGATGCTCATTTCTTCCCGACGAAATACCCCACGCAAGTGGCGATTGGTTACTACCATGCTTGCTTCCTCTTTGATGATCAATCGCTTTCATGTTCTGGGTACAATTACCAAGGTCAACTCGGCATCGGAGAACCAACCCCCTCTCCCTATGATGTTCGAAGGCCTGAACCTGTCGCCTTGCCTTCAGACGTTCATGTGGCCTCCGTCGCTGCGGGATGGGACTCGACGTGCGCTATTGACACCACATCTCAGGTATGGTGTTGGGGTGAAAACAGCGGTCAAAAACTGAACGTTCAATCGACCAGCAATTACGTCTACGCGCCCGAGCGTGTCGAATTTTCGAATTCAATTCAGGCGATTGAAATTGCAGTGGGGCGTAACCACCAGTGCATCCTCGATGCGTCCTCGGACATTTACTGCTGGGGTCAAAACAACTACGGGCAGTTGGGACTTGGTAATTTTACGAGTTATGTTCGCACACCGATGAAAGTGGAGGTGCCAGGAGGCCTTGTTCCCGTCTCCGTTCAAACCCGGGATGACTTCACCTGCATGCTCACAACGGAACAATCCGTCTATTGCTGGGGCCAGAACTCTGGATACTTGGGTGACGGCACTTCGGCCGATAAAAACCGACCAACTCAGGTGCTGCTCCCCTCGTCGGACAGAACGGCCATACTTTCTGTCGGGTATCACCACTCATGTGTTCTCTCCGTGAACGGAAACACCTATTGTTGGGGGCAGAACAATTACGGTCAACTTGGGACAGAATCCACATGGTCCTCCACCAGCGAAGCCTTGGTTCCGCTCCAAATTGATGTCTTCGGTGATGTCATTGACCTTGAGGTGGGTTACGAGCACACTTGTGCGCTCATGGTGACTCAAACCGTGACCTGTTGGGGAATCGCAACGACTGGCCAACTTGGATACGGGAGTACCTCGGCCACAACGGACCACAAAAGCGTGAACTTGAACTCGTACGGCTTCTCGAACCCGACCGAACTTTTCGCTGGTATCCACACGACGTGTGCCGTCTTTGACGATGGCAGAACTGGATGCTGGGGGCAAAACAACCACGGGCAAATTGGTGACGGTTCCGTCTCAGTTCGCTCAAGTCCCTATCCGAACTCGATTCAAGTGGGTTCGCCAACCTCCGTCCTTACTTTCACCAACGGCAGCAGCAGCCGTCACCAACCGTTTGTGGATGGCCTCAATTTCACGGTTCAAGTATCTCCTTCGCTGGCTCCAGGTCTCAATTTGGATTCAACCACGGGGCTCGTAAGTTATGACGGAACCAGTCTTCAGGGGTTGTATGCCCACAATCTGACCTTTGTCGCCGGTTCCGATTCCGTTACCGTTCCGTTGACGCTCCAGGTCGTTGAAGGCAACGATTTGAGCGGACGAGTCCCCTCATATCTGGCCGGTTTGGATTTCGTCTCTTCCCCTCAGTCATCGACTCTTCGAACCCTTACCGCGACAAAAGACCACACCTGTCTGACTCAATCGGACCACGGCATGTATTGTTGGGGAGACGGAGACCAAAAGAAACTCGGGACAACCTCCACCACCGACCTGTTGACGCCTACAGAAATTACCAACACCAACATCCGTTTCTCACCCGTTGGCTCAGCAGGCCAAGAACACACGTGCTCCCTCAGCAGCGATGGTTCGCTGATGTGCTGGGGGAAATACGAGGAAATTTACGGGTCTGCATCCACTTCGATCGTGAGTCCTACCCAAATGGTTTCTTCTCAACTCTACGACCTTGTTGACCTCTCCAGTCAATACAGCCACACATGCTATCTCAACATTGCGGGAGATGTGCAGTGTTTTGGTAAGAACGATGCGGGACAATTGGGACTTGGGTATGAAAACTCAAACCGTGGGCCAGGTCATGGCGTGGACGTTTCGTTCCCTGACCAAGGAAAAGCGATATCGATGGGAGCCGGATTTGAATTTTCGTGCAGTTTGATGCGAAATGGAACGGTGTACTGTTGGGGTTCGAACAATTTTGGACAGCTTGGTGATGGGACAACCACGGATTCAAGCACGCCCGTGGAGGTTCAACTTACTCAGTCTGCCAAGGCCATTGACCTTGGCCAGTCGCATGCATGTGCTTTGCTCGTGAACAACGATTTGATGTGCTGGGGACGAAACAACGTTGGGCAATTGGGGAGCAACACCCTCACGGACTCAACGGTACCTGTGCGCTCCATTCTCCCCTCGTCGTCCCAACCCGTATCGTTTGATGCTGGCACCTCACACACCTGCGCTGCCCTCACCGATGGCTCCCTGCATTGCTGGGGCCTCAATTCCGACGGCCAGTTGGGTGACGGAACCACCACCTTCCGCAAGGCACCGGTTCCCTCTCAATTGCCCAGTGGATTCAGTGCTGTACTTGTTGCCGTTGGCGAATCGCACACCTGCATCACCACCAATCGGTCAACCGTCCATTGCATTGGTTCCAACGACCAAGGGCAACTTGGTGATGGTTCAACAACGAGCAGAAACGCCTACGGTTCGTCCATCTTTAACAACGGGATGATTTCTCAATCTTGGAATCTTGTCGAGGGGTACGAAAGCCAAATTTCGGTTCTCGCCGCAGGCTGGGGGTCCATTCAAGTCCAACCTCCGAACCTCCCTGCAGGTTTCTCATATTCCGGCGGTACGTTACACTACGACGGTGGATCTCCGTTGACCAACGGTACCATTTCAATCACTGCAACCAGTCAAGGCCAATCGGTTCAAGCCTCGATATTGATTCGTGTGCTTGACCTTGTGAACGAACCGGGTGTCCTCTCCAGTTTTGTTTCAGAAATTGGGTTTGTTTCATCAAACAGCAACTCATTTTCGATGCCTCGCGACATCACCTCGGGTGTATATTCGGGGTGCGTTGTTACAGAATCCGGACAACTCAGGTGTTGGGGTTCGGGTTCAAATTATCAAACTGGCTTGAGCACCACTGGTGCGTACTCAAGCCCTGGGACAGTAAATTACCAAGTTGAATTCGTCTCGGTTGAAATGGGTTATTACCACGCTTGCGCTATTGATGTCGATGCACAGTTATGGTGTTGGGGCCGGGGAAGTTTCGGTGAAATCGGTACCGGTTCCACAAGCAACATTCCTACCCCAACAAGAGTGACAGGGATAGGGGAAGGTGTGCTCCAAACCTCTCTTACACAGGAGCGAACTTGTGTGCTCACAGTAAGCCGACAAGTGTATTGTTGGGGCAGCAATTCACATGGTGAAATTGACGATTCTGGTGTTTCGACGTATTACACTCCTCGTCATGTGAGCAGCTTGAGCAACCACACGGTTGAGGCGATCAGCGTGGGCAGGGATCACACATGCACTCTGCTCAACAACGGTTCTGTTGCGTGCTGGGGAAATCCATCAGAGGGTGCGATGGGTGATGGGAACTCCGGTTCTTCGAGTCAACAACTGAGATGGCCTGCGCTTCCATCAACCAAACAAGCCGTTGCTTTGTCCTCTGATTACTTGCACACATGTGCCTTAATGGATGATTCCAGTGTTTACTGTTGGGGGTCAAACGGGAATGGCCAAATCGGTGATGGAACAACCGCAAACGCAAATTCCCCGGTTGAAGCGCTCTCCTCTTCCTACAACACGGTTGGAATCACTGCTGGTAATTCGCACACATGTGCTTGGCTCGCCAATGGAACGGCCATGTGTTGGGGCTACAACCAATACGGCGGTCTTGGTATCGGCAACAACACAGAAATGCGCGTTCCAACCCAAGTCAACACGCACTCCTCAACACAAGTCGATAATCGAATCATTCACATGGATGCTGGATTTGTTAACACTTGCGCTGTATATTACGACGGCTCCATCTCTTGCTGGGGGAGATCCTACAACGGACTCTACGGAAACGGGGACGGGGCTAACTCCGATCGCTCTTCCCCGATTTCGTTCGTGAATGGGTTTTCGCCGAGTGGTGTATCGTTTGCCGGAAGTTCATCGATTGGCTTTGTCGAAGGCTATCCCCGGTCCATGAGCCTTCAAGTCGTTGGATGGGGTGGCGACGTCGTCCTGAACTCCACCTTGCCCTCCGCTCTTCAGTTCAACGCATCAAACGGCACGTTGTGGTACGATGGGTCTCCGATACAACCCTCCAATATGGTGTTTTCAATCACCGATGGCTTTGGCAACCGTCAAGAGGTCATCAGCATCGCCTCCTACACCATCTCTCAACGAGAGGGCAGGGTCCAATCGCCTCTCCTGCTCAATGCCTCGGCCAACGGTGTCTTCTCGCCTTCCTCCATCAGAGCCATTGATTTGGGGCAAGACCACGGATGCACCATCCACAGCAACGAGCAACTTCGCTGTTGGGGCTACGGTGCAAACGGTCGTTTGGCATCAGGTTCGACCTCGAATCAATACTCTCCGTACCTCTCAACCTCATCGTATGCGGAGCGCCCGTGGACGCAACTTTCCCTCGGCGACCGACACTCGTGCGGTTTGGATGAAAACGCTCACCTCTTCTGCTGGGGAGTGAGCAATCTTTACCAAAACGGGTACGATACCTCCGAGCGTAGTTACCCCTACGCTCACAGTTGGTCAAACTCACCGGTCTATGGTGACCCCATCATGGCTCTTTCAGCGGGCGGTGATTCAACATGCGCCATTCGTGAGGACCTGACCCTATGGTGTTGGGGAATGAACAATTATGGACAATTGGGTCACGGGACGACGTCCCAAGGCACGATGCCAGCGGTGGTTCAGTTGCCTTCCGGCATCACGCCGCTGGCGGTCACGGTTGGTGGCAACCATGCATGTGCGCTCGACGATGCTGGAGCCGTATACTGCTGGGGGTACAACAACGAAGGACAACTCGGTCTAGGAAACACGACACAAAGCCATTCACCCATCCAAGTAACGCTCCCTGCTTCAACTCGTGCGCTCGCCATTTCAGCCGGTGATGCCCACACATGTGCCATTCTTGATGACCAGTCCATTACGTGTTGGGGACGAAACACCTACGGGCAGGTGGGCGATGGCACGACCGACAATCGTCAGCAGCCGACGTCGGTCATTCTCTCCGGTCAAAACGACCCCGTCATGATCGCCTCCGGCTTTCAATCAACCTGTGCCCTCTTCGATGACGGCAGCCTTCAGTGTTGGGGGAGAAATGGCTACGGTGAATTGGGCATTGGTAGCACCGTTGATTCAGCCTCACCGCAAAGTGTCTCGTCCATGAGTGCCCACGATGCCTACGATGTCTCGTTAGGGAATGGCTTTGCTTGCGCAGCTTTCCACGATGGTTCCGCTCGTTGCTGGGGGTACAACAATTATGGACAACTCGGGGTGGGGGATACTTCATCGAGAACGTCTCCATCTCTCCAGAAAGGCTACACGGTGGGAAGCAACCTATTCTCCCTCTTTGCAGGATTGGAACACGCCATCCCCGTCCACGCAGCGGGCTGGGGCTACACCACGAGCATCGTCTCGCAACTTCCTCCTCACGCCGAATGGAACGAGGAATCGATGATGTTGGTCATCGATAAGAATGCACCCGCAGGGAACTTTTCTGTTCAAGTTCATTTTGACAATGGCGTCAACAATTTCACCATCCAACTTGATATCGACCTCATGGAAATCATCGACCCTTGGTCCGATCGGATCGCATCTCATTCGCTTGGATTCGGTGTGATTGACGATACTGCGATTGGAATTCCGCTTGAAATTGAAGCGGGAGATGCCGCTACGTGTGTGATGTACCTCGATGCGAGGACCCAATGCATCGGGACGAGTTCGTACGGCGTGACCGGAACGGGAAGTACAACTACACTTTCCACCATGACATCGATCAACACCTTCTCGGGGCCTTTGCGTAGCCTATCGATGAAGGATAACCATGCTTGTGGCGTTGACAACGAGTTTGACATCTGGTGTTGGGGGCTGAACAGTTACGGTGGATTGGGGGTGGGTGACCAAAACCAACGCACCACACCAAACCGTCTTACGTCGGACATAACGGGTCAATCGCTTGGATACGCCTTCGCCGTTGAAACGGGTTATGGTGGTCATACCTGCGGGATCTTCAATCGCTCTACCTATTGTTGGGGATGGAACAATCATGGCCAACTTGGAGATTCCACAACCACCAATCGAAATCGCCCGGCTCTCCTTTCCAATTCTCAGACCGTCGAATTTACAGATTTGGCATTGGGCTATCAGCATTCGTGCGGAATTTCCACCAACGGGTCTGTCTACTGTTGGGGGAAGAACGACTACGGTCAACTCGGTGATAATTCCACCACGGCATCTCATGTGCCGGTGCTGGTCGACTTCCAGACGACGGTCCAAGCGGTAGCCATTAGCGCAGGGCGCTCGCATGTCTGCGTTCTATCCTCGGTTGATACGGTGTATTGTTGGGGTTACAACGGTCAAGGCAACCTCGGAAATGGTCCGAGTTCTGCCCACTCCTCCGTTCCTGTCCAAGTGCCTCTTCCATCGTTGAATTCGAACACCATCGTTCAATTGGCCGCTGGAGATGAATTCAATTGCGCTCTTGTCAGCAACGGATCAGCGATGTGCTGGGGTTCAAACAACTATGATTCGGTGGAAGGTGACCTTTCATCCGATTTGCCGAGTTCTGTCCGAGTGCCCACTTTTGTCAACCTCACCGAGAACGGACAATTGGTCTCGCTGGATCTTGGCGTGAACCATGTTTGTGGCATCATGAAAAACTCGGACGTGAAATGTTGGGGGCAATCCACGGGTCGAGTCCCTCGGCATTCAACACGAGTCAGCCCATCGTTAGGGTTCGTTGAACATCACGCCGCTGAAAAACTGCTCTATCCCCAAGGTTGGGGGCTGGTTGATGCCGACATCTCACCTCTGCCGTCCGGGTTCAATTACACGGCTCCGTTGCTGAAAGTAGCGGCCAATGCCTCCCTCGTCAATGCCTTGTCCTGGTCGTTGAACACCACAAGTGGAACTCAACAAGGCTCCTTACAAGTGGACTGGGTTCAGTTGGACATTCACTCAGGAAAAGCGAACCGTTGGAACAACGGTATTGAGTACCAAACCTCTGAATCCTCGCTTCCGATGATCGATGTTGAGGCGGGGTACACCCACACGTGCGGCATCAAATCCGACGGGAGCATGTATTGCTGGGGTTCAAACAGTTACGGCAAGTTAGGTGACGGCTCACAATCAACCAAACTTTCGCCGACCCTGGTTCGTTTTTCCGACCCCTCCACCGAGGTGGTCAAAATGGGCCTTGGTGAATACAACACATGCGCCATCACCTCCTCCGGACGTGTGTTTTGTTGGGGTCACAACAATTACGGGCAGTTAGGCGTTGGAAGCACCACGACACCATCGTTCTCCGTCAATCCAACGGAGGTTCGAACGCCGTGGACATCGGATGCCGTGGATTTGTCATTGGGACACAATTTCGCCTGTGCTCTCATGGCTGAAGGAACGGTTTGGTGCTGGGGTTACAACTACTATGAGCAACTTGGAAATCCGGGTGTCTCCACACAATCCTCGGTTCCTGTACCGGTCAACCTGCCTGCAGGTCGATTTGCAACATCCATCAAATCTTCCGATTGGCACACGTGCGCCGTGTTGGACGATGGAAGCATGCACTGTTGGGGCCGATACTCATGGTTCAACATGGGCGATCGTCTTTCGCAAACAGCCGTCAACGTCGACACCCCCAGTGAAGTGCTCTTGCCTCGTCACCTCGATGTTGTTTCGATGGATGTTGGAAAATACCACGGCTGCGCTTACATGTCGGATGCTTCACTCTGGTGTTGGGGCCAGAACGAGCAAGGGCAGGTTGGCGTTGGGTCTGTCTCTGATGGAAGTGTTGGTGAGAGCATCAAAACGCCGGTTGAAATCGACATTCAAAATCTGCCCCCCATCGTTGACCTCTCTGCGAATTACGAAAACACGTGCGCACTCCACGACACGGGTGACCTCACGTGTTGGGGCTACAACAACAACGCTCAGGTTGGTGATGGAACCACGACCGATGCAGCCTCACCAACCTCCGTTTTCCTAGGGTCCTCAAGTGCGTCGTTCGTTTCCGTTGGTCATGATTTTGCTTGTGCGGGTACGGACGACGGCAGTGTCAATTGTTGGGGGAACAACAATGTCGGCCAGCTTGGGACCGCTTCCACACAATTGGCAACGTATCCAGAACTCATCAACATGCAGGCGCCCACCTTCTCCCCAGTTCTGACCTTCTTGGAAGGGGAATCGAATCAAAACATTGCGTATATTTCGGGCTGGCACTACACGGTGGATGTGAGTCCAAGTTTCCCAACTGGATTCACCCTTGACGCTTCAACAGGCACCATTTATGCAAACGGCGACGCATCGTTTGGTGTGTCAAGACACAACATCACAGCGACGGCAGGCTCGTATTCATCCACGGTCGAAATTACGCTCGTGGTGATTCGAGACAGCGATGGTGACGGCATTGCCGACACGGAAGATTACGACGATGACGATGACGGGCATCTGGACAGTCTGGATAACTGCCCGTTGGACTACGGGACCTCAACGAGCGGCGGCTACATCGGTTGCCCTGATGGCGACGGTGATGGTTGGGCCGATTTGATCGACCCCTTCGTGAATGACGATAGCCAATGGAAGGATTCGGACGGGGATGGATATGGCGATAACCCGCTTGGAAACAACCCTGACCGTTGGGTCCTGGACGCCTCCCAGTGGTTTGATACCGATGAAGATGGTTTTGGTGACAACGAATTTGGAACACGCGGCGATTCTTGCCCTACGGTCTACGGGACCAGCACGTTGGATATTTTCGGATGCCCGGATACGGACGGCGATGGTTGGTCAAACGAGGGTGATTCGTTCCCAACCATTGCTTCACAATTTTCAGACCGAGACGGCGATGGCTGGGGTGATAATCAATCCGAGGGTGCGGAACAGGTTGACGCCTTCCCATCAGACGGAACCCAATGGGAAGATCTTGACGGCGATGGTCACGGGGATAACAAATACGGAACAGAGGGTGATTGGTTCCCCGATGACCCCACTCGTTGGGCTGATTCGGACCGGGATGGATATGCAGATGAGGACGATGCTTTCGTCAACGACGCCACACAGTGGTACGATCGGGACGGCGACCTTTACGGAGATAACCCCCTCGGAAACCGCGCTGATACCTTCCCCGATGATCCAAACGAATGGCTGGACACCGATGGTGACGGTGTAGGTAACAACGCAGATGCGTTCCCATTTGATCCAACCCAAACCTCAGACCGAGACGGCGATGGCTACGGTGATAATCCACTCGGTACGGGGGCGGATGTATTCCCTGACAATCCAACCCAGTGGGAGGACAGAGACGGTGATGGATTGGGAGATAACCTCACAGGAACCGAAGCGGACCCGTTCCTCGCGGACTTTGACAACGATGGTTACAACGACAGCATCGATGTTCTCCCAAGTTTGTACTCTCCCGGCGATATGGACAATGACGGGTATCCCGACGAAATCGATTGGGCGCCCGCAGACTACCGAGAATGGTCCGACAACGATGGTGACGGAGAGGGGGATAACGCTGATCCGGATGACGACAACGACGGGTGGGCAGACACGGATGAGGTGAGGCAAGGCACAGACCCATACTCCAGCGCTAGCCAACCGATCGATTCCTTCGAAATCGTGCTGCCGGGGACTGCGATTGGTTTGGGAGCGTGGGACTTAATCGGTATATTTGGTGGTGTTCCGTTGTTTGCATGGATTGGCTTCGGTTTCGCGACTCGAAACAAACGCACGGCGAAGTACGTCGAGAAGCTGAAGGCAGCGACGACTCGGGATGAGCTCGAAAAGGTGGCTTTCCAATGGGAATATTCACTCATGCTTCGCTTGCTCGGCCCCCATCAAGGTATTCGCCTTGAACGCCTGCGCGCCGAACTTGACGATCGATTTGAAGCTCAAAACCAGAAACTCTCCTCCATCGAACCGGATCCCTACGACCACACTCACTACGTTGACGACACCATTGAAGTTGAGAACAAGGAACTGCCAAGCATCCAATCGCATGTCTCCGAATCAACCGATGTCGAAGAGGAAACATACGTTCAACCCGATACTGCAGAGCATGAGTCCGAGCCTTGGCCCGTTCCGGACGTGGCCGAGGGCACTGTTGTTATCGAAACCCCTGATAGCAACACTCCAGCTCAAACCGTTGACGAACACGGCTACGAATGGTACACGATGGAAGACGGTACGAATTATTACCGATTGAGTGGAAGTTCGGACGAGTGGGTCAAGTTTGAGAATTGAGTTCGTGCTCAATCAAAACCAAGGCTAGATCGGACCGCCGTACCTCAATGAGCATAGCAATCACTTCCAGAACGGTGCGACAGTTGCAGCCCTGTGCGACTCCCCAGCGTCCACCATCCCCTTTTTACCTCGACGTTCATCGGTTTTCGTTACCACTCGTTGCACGGTTTTTGACGGTGAAAAAGTCTGAAACCCCAAAAGTGGCGTTTTCCGGATTCAGGCACGAACCCCCCTATATGGTAACGAACCGGAAAGGTTGGGCGATAATTTTGGTGGGGTATGTGATTTCAACGAAGGCTGTCCCTAGGAATTGCAAGTTATGCGCTCTTTTTCAAACTAGAAAACAGCTATTTAACATAAATATATCCGCACGGAATGTATAAATGTGTGAGTTTTTTTTAAATTTACATGAGCCAGCCGACAATGAGCCCTGATGGCGAGTGGATGTGGGACGGTTCTGAATGGATCCCTGCACCTCCATCACACGATGTTGCTCCAACGCAGGCTATCGGAAGAGAGAGGGTTCGACATCAAGCGTCAGAGGTAAAGAAAAGAGTTGTTCCTTGGGTCGGTGTTGGAGCAATTGCTCTTTCACTGCTTCTTCCTTTTATTTCAGTAGTTGGAATCTTTGAACTTACCGGGGTAGAAATGATTATGGAAATCTCAGATTTGATGTCAGAATTTGACACCTCTGGTGAAAGTGGCGATGGTAGCATCGATGATGGCTCATCAGATGGTGTAGAATTGTCCATTGAGGAGTTTGCATTACTTGTTGCGATCGCATTATTCCTTTTCAGTCCGTTTTTCTTCATCTTTAGCGCGATAGCTTCTATTATTACACTTCTTTTTGGGAAATCGCCTAAATTAATTGGGTCATTGCATTTGGGCTATGCTTTGTTGTTCCTAGTGAGTGGACTGTTTAGCCCCTCTGAATTAGGAATCTCGATTTTTGACTTTATCGGGGTCGGATTTTACATCGGGGCATTTGCCTCAGTATTTTTGGTGATCGATGCATGAGGAATTACGTTCACTTAGATAGTGCTCGTTCTGGAAAGCAAACAGGTACACAAGTAAAGATCAACGGATTCACCGTTGGTAACGATGTGGAAAGAGTTTCATTGAATATTTGAGGGCCGTCAAGCATGGGGCCGTGTGCCTCAATTTGGGGAAGCGATATCATAAAACGAATTCATCCATCTATCAGAGGTATTAGAGGGGGGGGGGAATTGAGCAAGAGCGATGGTTGCGAGTGTCATTGTTACCCCGTCTGTTACGGGAATTGGTACTAGGTCACATTATAGGGATCTCGTCCGATGCGCTGAATCCGTGTCGTTAACGACAGGTAAGTGAATTAATTTCCTGCTCAATCAGGACCCCATAGCAAAATCGTGGCGCTGGGCTTTGAGAAGCGAAGCAATCGCCTCCAGAATTGAGCGGCAGTCACAGCCCTGTGCGACTCCCCAGCGTCCACCATCCCTTTTTGGCCTCGCAGTGTGCGGGTTTTGTCGTCAAAAAACACGACGCCGCTGCGTCCAAACCCCTTTGAGTGTGGGAATCACGAGTTTTATGGAGATGTTGGATATTGAAATTGTGTTCAGTTTGGAAAAGGTCATAATTGTTCATGTGTAGGGAAAAACATGAAGCAAGCAGCTGTGTTTATCGCCGTCCTGTTCGTGTCCTCGATGGTTTCTCCCATAGTGGATGGAAACGAGAAAGCACCTGAATTAAGTGGCTCATTTAGCCAAAGCGAAGTCTTCGGAAACCAATCAGTTTTACCAAATTCAACATCAACAACCTGGACGGCAGTGGGATACAGCGGGGTTATGACCTCTCAATCCGGAGCCAAGTATGGATTCAATTCATCTACAAATGAGACACATGTCCTGACGTTTTCATCCTCGTCTTCGGCAACAAGTTATCACAACCACAAACTTGTGTTTGCAACATTTCAACAAAACGGAACTTCTTCAAACAAAACATATCACAATTTTTCCTCAAGTTATCACATCACCGATAAGAACTTCCACATCACTCCTGCGGGAAGGGTCTATGTTTATGCAATGAAGTATTCAAACTCGTTAGGAGTTTATCAGGGGATGTTCTACAAATCATCGCTGCGAAACATATCAACCATGACCAGTCTAATGGTTAACTGGGAGCAGTCCTACGGGGGTGGTTTTGGCTTCGTCGGATATGAGGAAACTGTCACGCATGTAGGGTTGCGATCTGTGAATCATAACTACAACCAAGGCACTGCAACCTACCAACAGTTGAAATTACGAGACATGGCAGATACAGGTAAATACTACAACAGAGACTGTCACACGAGGTCAGGGTCATGTAGTTTCTCACTGTACTCTGCAGCTATGACGCCAACAAATGACACCCTTGTGAGCTTTAGAGATCCTTACTCTTCATATCAACAGAGGCACACTCTGGGATGGGCAGCCCAAAACGACTCTAGTTGGACTATTCATTCCGGATCTACTACAGATACAGGATTCATGGTTTCATACAACCATCTCCACGGGGCAGTTATGAAAAATTCCACCCACGTCTATACACTAAACCCATCAAATCTGTCGGTCAACGCTTCCGTGAACCAATCGATGACATCCTTCATCTCACCGACCACATCCAATAATGCGTGGGATCATTTGCACATCGATTTTAGAGGACACTGGCAGTTAGGAAATTCGTTTTTTAATCCTTACAATGGCCGAATCGTGAATTATTCTCT
>Ga0255784_10002197_pt1 | contig 15421 bp, 11 predicted proteins | sample 101ome_14_FD_179982 | JGI IMG/M metagenome (GOLD analysis project Ga0255784, IMG submission 179982) | Coastal salt marsh microbial communities from the Groves Creek Marsh, Skidaway Island, Georgia - 101403AT metaG (version 2) | ecosystem: Environmental > Aquatic > Marine > Intertidal zone >...
TGCTCGTTGAGAAGCGCCCGCAGGGTATTCGCCAGCGCGCCATCGATGCCGTCATTTAAATTAATTGCCTGTAGTTCGGCGCCCAATGCCCCGGCGACTCGTTTTGCCTGCATCTTCGGTGCTCCTATCAATCGCCATCTAATCTTGCCGCGGCGAGATTGTGCTCGCCAGTGATGTGGCGGTGCAATAGTCCACTTGGCAGACTGATCGCAATGGTGGATGGACTGCCATTCATCGCAACGGTCTCGTCATCTGTACGAGACAGTAATTGGATCGTTAAATAATCAGGAGCTTCATGATGAGAAAATGGATTTTCGCTACTGGCCTGATAGGGGCCCTCGTTTTACAAGGCACAGCGATCACTGCGGCTGCGGCAACGGATACTGCTTCACTACGACAGGGTTCAGGTGTTGCCGCCCTGCACTGGTCACAATCACCTTTTCCGGATGCGCGTTCTACTGCCGTCTCCTTTCTCGAGGCGACCCAGGTGCGCGGTCGGTTACTGCCGCTGGTATTAGGCATTGCAACTTTCGATCTGACGTTGGCCACGTTTTATTGGGGTGTTTACGTGCCGTATTACGCGGATCAGGAGCCTTCCTTTGATGAGTCGCCCTGATAAGCAAGAGCAGCATCCTGTGCGGGCGCTCCAGCAAAAACTCGAAGGTGAGGCGCAACGTCAGGCGAGGGAGCGTTATTTCGCCTGGCGCATTGTGCCGTTGCTGGCGATCTGGGCCGCTGTCATGGCGGCGATCACCATGGCGGCCCCCGATGTCATCGATAGGGGAGTGGCGCTGACGCTCTACTGCGCGGGCGCGGTGGTCTGTGTGGTGGGGTTGTCTCGCTGGGCGCGGGTGAGGAGCGAGGCGCGTTAATGCCAGCGCGCTCCGGTAACGCCGCCACTCGCGATCTCGCGAGAGAAGAGGTCACGCGTCTGGCCCGCAGGGTTGTTGCGAGTCTGTTACTGACAACCATACTGGGCGCCACAGTGGCGGCGACGCAACCGGTGCGCGCACCGGTGCAAGCGATTACGCAAGCCGATACGTTCGATTGTGGCGTGGCGGCGCTGGCCACGGTATTGACGCTACAACAGGGGCGCGAGGTGAGGCCGCGGGCGCTGATCAACGCGCTGCCGATGACGGAGGTGCAGCATGCCGTGGTGAAGGAGCGCGGTTACAGCCTTTACGAACTGGCCCGCATGGCGCAGGCCGTGGGGGCCGAGGCGGGCGTGCGCCGGCTGGAGGCACAATCCCTCGAGCGGTTGCCGCTACCCAGCGTGGTTTATCTTTCCCTGCCGACGGGCCCTCACTTCAGCGTGGTGACTGAAGTGGCGGGGGAAAACGTGGCGATGGCTGATCCCTCCCGAGGTTTTATGATCTGGCCCAAGGCGCAATTTCTTGCGGCCTGGGCGCCCTCGGGCAAGGGATATACCTTAACCGTTACAGCAGATCCTGACGCGTCAGCGTCATACCGCTCTTGGTCAGAGCCTCCGCGCCCCCAGTATGGGTAACGACCGCCGTGCTGGCGAGCTCAGGACGAAGGTAGGTCTCAGTCACCCGCCTGAGGTCATCGAGGGTGGTGTTTACAATACCTGCACGAAACTGCCGGCGATGTTCATCGGTGCGAGCAAAGAGACACTCGTGAAAGTGTCGCTTGGCCTCGCCCGCGGGGGATCCGGGTTTGTCCAGACTGGAAATCACGCTGAGGATTGCCTCTTCCAGGGCGAGGCCGTCATGGGAATGCTCCAGAAGCCACTGCACCGAGGCGTCGAAGTCTGTCAGCGTATCGACCAGACGGGGATCCCGGTAAGAGAAGAACTTGAAGGCAGCCATATTGGCGTCGTGACTCGCACCGCCGCCATAGGCCCCGCCTTGCTCGCGAATGCTGCGGTGCAAGTAGCCATTGCGAAGGAAAGCTCCCAGCACGGAGAGTACCGGTGCGTCGGGGTGCCCCGAGGGCACCGTGGGGTAAGCGCGGGCGCAAAAATTGACCTGGGTATTGGTTACCCACATCTCTTGCCGTCCCTCTCGGACCGGCGTCCCCTGCCAAAGCTCGACCGACGCACCGCCCAGTGGAGTCGCGGCTCCGATCGCGGCGTCGGCGGCCGCACCCAAATTGGGTTCATCGGCAATGGTGCAGAGAAAGGGCGCCCCTGAACCTGCCAGCTTCTGTTGTAGCGCCGACAGCGACGCGGCAAGGGTTTCCAACTCGCCATCATCGGACAGCGCGTCGTCCAGCGCGCGCAGGCGACGAATCCCCTCGAGCCCTCCCTGCTCGTGACCCAGTCGAGCTAGCGGGCTCATGCCCGCGCAGGCAGCGCTCATGGCAAGGGCGTGTCCGCTACCCGTGATGCCCTGATCCCGCCGGGCGCGAATCTGGCTGACCAGATCGCGAATCCGCGGGAGTTCGTCAAAGCGCGCGCTAAGCAACGTGTCGGACATCAGGCTCAGTTGACCGTCCATGCGGTCAGCCAATGCCTTGGAAGACAGGACAAAGAAGCTGTCACAGGACTGCTCGTCGTCGCGGTGGGCGCGGCTACTCACCGAAGCACCCAGCGCACCCACGGTCGCGGAATGTCGATCCTGCGCTTGCAAATAGTCGAGTTCGCCTACGCCCACTTCGGCCATCAAGGCCGTCACCAGCGGCAAATGCTCCAGCTCTGCGCTGGTCATGGCGGGCAGTCGGCTGGCCCACTGTTGGTAGACCAAACCATTGGTGCCGGCAGTGTAGCGATAATGGGTATGGTCAGCGGTGCGCACCTCGGGTGTGGGGCTGGGGATCTCCGCGGGAATGTCCGAGAGTTCAACCCGCGGTAGCACACTGGGATCATCTTTTTGTGTCTGACGCTCACGCAGTCGGCTCGCCAAGTCCAGAATTTCTGCCGTATGGCTGCTGCTCAAGCCGTCTTTGAGAGTTGCAAGCCGCGCTGCCTCCGCCTGTTCGCGCTGCTCGGCCAGCCCGTTGTCGGGTGCCACCACCAGGCTGACGCGATGCGGGTTTTCCAGCAGCAGGCGGCGAATCAATCCCGGTATGTAATCCGGTTCCTTGACGCGTTCTCGAAGGGTGGCAATGACCGGCTCGAGGTCCAGCGCCGCGACCGCGTCACCGTAGTGGGTGGCGGCCCCGAGGGCGCGCAGCATCAGGTTCAGTCCGTAGGGCATGCCATCGCCACTGACTTCACGTTGATGTAGCTCGATCTGACGCAGGATGGCTTCGATCTTGTCAGGGTCAATGCCGGTGTTGGCAACGCCCTCAATACACGCCAGCACCTCTCGCTCAAAGGTGGCCGCGTGCGCGGTCTCGCTACCCTCGATGCCGCAACAGAACACCATCTCGCGCATGGATTCTTCCAACCCGCACAGAGGAGAGGGTGAAGAACCCAGTGAGGTCGTTTCGAGATACTGCAGCAGGGGAGACGCGCTGTTCTCCATCAACACGGAAGACACCAGCTGCGCCTCCAGCATGGCGGTCAGGTCGGCGCTTTCGCCCAACTTCCAACCCATGATCAGGTGGGTTTTCTTGCTCGCGGTCTCGTCGGCATCGATCGCATAGGGATGCGTCGCGCGACGGGGTGCGTCAAATGGCTGCTCCAGTGCCACCTCGATGCGACGGTCGAGCGCCTCAAATCGGTGCAGTACTGCTGACTCAAAAATCTGCTGATGATCCGCCGCCGGGATATCGCCAAAGGTCAGGAAAATCGCATTGCTGGGGTGGTAGTGCTCGGCGTAAAAATCTCGCAGTGCCTGATAGGTCAGTTCGGGAATCACTTCCGGGTCACCACCACTGTTGAAGTGGTAAGTATTGGACGGAAACAGCTCGTGACAGAGGCGATCCCAGAGTACCGAGGGCGTTGAGGACATGGCGCCTTTCATCTCGTTAAACACCACGCCCTTAAACACCAGCGGTTGACTGGCGTCATCGCCTTGAAACTCAACACGGTGACCCTCCTGAGCGAAATCCAGTGGATCCAGCCGGGAGAAAAAGACGGCGTCAAGATAGACGTCGAGCAAGTTACCGAAGTCCTTTCGGTTCTGCGTCGCAAAGGGGTAGGCGGTCCAGTCAGAGCTGGTAAAGGCATTCATGAACGTATTCAGTGACCGTCGCAACATCATGAAAAAGGGGTCGCGCACGGGGTAGCGCTCGCTACCGCACAGTGCAGTGTGCTCAAGTATGTGGGCAACGCCGGTAGAGTCCTCGGGTACGGTGCGCAATGCCACCATGAACACGTTCTCGGGCGAATCACTGGCAAGGTGAAGATGAACCGCGCCGGTTGCCGGGTGGGCATACTCCTCCACCGTGAGATTCAGGCTCGCGATAGGAACCGCGCGCTTGCGTACGAAGGTGTTGGGGTGCGTGTTCGCTTCGGGCGTGCGGGAGAGTTCAGTCATATCAGATTCCGTTACCACTATTTTCTTGCGTCCCTGACCAATGTGGGGTCAGGGGGCGGTTTTTTCCAGCGCTATTTCGTATAGCCAGGGCCATTTTTTACCGGTGACCCACAGGGCGCCTGTCTCGGGATGGCGCGCGATGCCGTTGAGCACATCGGTATCGCGCAGTCGGTCATCCTCTGGCAACAGGCCGGCCAAGTCGATGACCCCCGTGACGTGACCGGTATCGGGCGCTATACGCACAATGCGGTCGGTCTGCCACACATTAGCCCAGATCTCGCCGTCGACCCACTCCAGCTCGTTGAGATTTCGCACCGGTTTGCCCAGGAGACGCACCGGTAACACGGTGATTTTCCCGCCGGCAGCGAGGTCCGCCGAGTAGAGTCGGTCGGAGCCGTCGCTGAACCACAGCACCGACCCCTGATGAGTGGCACCCCAGCCCTGGCCGGGTAAAGGGCTTTGCCCAACCAGTGTCAAATCTGGCAGTGAATACACCAGCATGACCCGCTCTCGCCAAGACAGCAAAATCAGTTGATTGTCGATGACGGTCAACCCCTCGGCAAAAATTCGGGGGTCAACGGACACGCTAAGCAGGGGTGTCATCTCCGGGAAGTCGTAAACGCGAATCATGGACTGGCCGTAGCCCCCGGAGCTCACGTACAACCGACCGTCATGAAATTCCAGACCCTGAGTGAAGTTCTCGCGGTCGAAGCGGCGCTGCGATACCACCCGATAACCATAGTAGGTAACGGCGGCGGGCTCGCCTGCTGACGCTGGAGCTGCGGCGCGGGCCGGATCAGTGGCCAAGACTGTGCACACCGCCGCTAACAACGAGAAAGCCCAGGTGGTCAGCAATGTGCGTCTCGCCAAGGTCGGGTGGTGCCTGCACTCACCACACAACATCACAGCGCTTCCCCGCGCTTCAAACCGCGCTCGGCGAACCGCGCGGGAGAAATCGCCCGTTGCAGGTAGCGGGGCAGACAGGGCGGCGTGCCCAGTAGCTGGTCTGCCACGCGCTCCGCCGCGAGCGGGGCTGCGGTGAGTCCCCGCGATCCCAGACTGGTGAGCACGGCGAGACCCGGGTGGAGCGGGGCGTCGGCGTGAATCACCCGTTTACGGTCGTGTACCAGTGCGGCATAGCGTTGATTGAATTCGGCGAGCCGCGGCACCACGCCAGCGACGGGCAGGTAGTCGTTGCTATTGCAGCGCAGGGCAACATGCCCCCGCCATCCCTCAGGAGGCGGGTTTAGCTCAAGGTCGGGAAGGGCGCGTCGCATCATGTCGATATTATGCGCGTGCTCGGTTGCCCGTTCATCTGTATCGGTATCCCCAGGACCGAAGCTCGCCCCCAAACAATGGACGCCCTCACGTGCAGGGGGCAGGTAGCCCTCATCGCACACCGGGATAGTCACGTTGGCCAAAACGCGGGTGGTGGGCACATGGGTGGTTTGGCCGCGAATCGTGTTCAGGGGTAGCCAGGCCAGTTCAGGCTGCTGCAAGACGTGCCGAGCGGTGGCGATGACTGCGGCCGGCGCTTGCGCCAGCGCAGGGTTTTGGGTGCTGCAGGCAACCCAGTGGTCCCCCTGCCGGTCCAGCGAGATGACGCCGCAGTCTTCTTTTACCGTAATGAGCGGATGGTCGAGCAGTGCTCGGCAGAGCGCGCGCGGGTCGAGCCAGCCCCCGCGTTGGTAGTGAATGCCACCACACCGGGGTGTCAGGCCGGTGATGGCCGAAATTTCGCTCGCCGAGAGCACGCGGGCAAAGTCGGGCGCGAGACCCAGCACCCGCTCGATGTGGCGCAGGGTGTCGTCGGGCTCGTGCAGTTGGATATAGCCGCCGCTGCCAGTATCAATGCCCGGTGTCAAAATCCCCGCCTCGGCCAGTGTGCGGTAGTAGTCGGTAGCGTAACCGAAGGCGGCGATGGAAAAGTCTGTTAGCGGGTTGTGTTGATGGGAGAGGCGCGTGTAGGTGACGCCCTGCAGGTTACTCGAACCCCCACCTGCGACCGACGCCGCCTCGAGCACCGTGACCCGTATCCCCCGTCTTGCCAACGCCCGAGCCATATGGGCGCCGGCAAGCCCAGCGCCGACCACGAGGGCCGCATTAACGGATTGCGGCGCGGGATTCAGGTCCCATGGGGTCAGTGATGGGGTGACCTGTGGTGATTCTCGCAGGGTGCCCCACAATGCATCGCGCTTGCGGCCATACCCCGGCCGTTTTTGCATCGAAAAGCCCGCAGTGGTGAGACCCAGGCGCACGGCGCTGGCCGCGGTAAAGGTAGAAACGGTGGCGCCGGGGCGACTCAGCGCCGCCATGGCCGAAAAAATAGAGGCTGACCACGGCCCCGTCTCTTTTGCCGGAGCAAAGCCGTCGAGATACCAAGCGTCGACCCAGGGCCTTGCATGGCTCGCCAGATCCGACAGTGTCTCGCCGGCGTCCCCCCACCACAAATCCAGCGTGACACCCCAGTCGCTCAAATATCGCCGGTGACAGCCCGCCAGGGGGTCGGGCCAACGGTCCAAGAGTGTTGTCAGCACTGCGGCCAACTCGGGCCATGGTTTTAGCGCGCGCTGCATATCACCGGGCTTCACTGGCGCGCGTTCTAACCCAAGGTAGTGAAGCCGCCCCCCCGGGGGACGGTGCCTGAGCCAGGTGGCGATGGTGAGACAGACGTTGAGTGCGGTGCCGACGCCGACTTCGGCGATGACAAAGGGTGTGTCGGGCTGATGGGATTGCCAGCGTTGGCGTAACTGATTGCCCTCAATGAACACGTAGTCGCTCTCAGCCAAGCCGTCATCCGCCGAGAAATAAATGTCGCCGGCGGCCGACGACATCGGGGTGTTCCCCTGCCAGTCGAGGGTGGCGCTCGCCAACGGGCACCAGGGCTGTTGCGTAGGATTAATCACGACCAGTTGTCAGGAGACCCCGGGCAGACTCGGCAGCGTCAATCGTTGCCTTCCGCGGAGCGAACAGTTTACCAAAACCGGTTGCTCGGACGGGTCAGCGTGCCATTTCGGATTAATTACGGTCTGAGGAAAACAAAGCCATCCCGGGTGTGCAATCAACTCATGCCATCTTCGGTATAAGGTGGTGGGCGAGGGCTGAGCCACACGGTACACTGCGCGCCAGCGATGAGAGGGGTCTATGGCTGAAGCAAATAAAACACTCACCGAGGAGCAGTTTGCGACGGTGTGCTGCAACATTCTTCATAAGGCGTTGATCGAGACACCGCGCACTACCAGTAAGCGGGTTTTCCGGGAGATAGAAGCCGGCACCCGGGTCATGCTGACGCGGCTGAAGATGGAAGACGACAGCATGACCAGAATCGATCTCACCTTGAGCACCGATGCCTTCCGGGGGACTTTGAACTACTCGACGTTTCGCGATGCGCTACAGATTCTTTTGTCCCGGTTTCGCGACCACCTGACGGCAGAAAAGCCTCTACCGGCACTGCGTGCGTTAGATGAGGCCGGAGAGGCCACCCTCGAGCGCCGACTCTACGGCATCACCGCCCCGATCGTGTCTGGCGCAGAGATCAATGTGCTGATGCTGGGCGTCGACCCTCACCCGACCGAGGCGATCGTGTTGCTGGAGCTCATGTTTGTCGACCCCGAGCAGTTCGCTCAGTCCGAATCGGCCACTAGCGCGTCTTCGAGTAGTTGAATTGCCGGCGGTGGCACGATGGTGACCGTCTCTTTCTCGGTGGGCGCCGCCACCTGAGCCTCGCCTTTGGCGACGGTTTTGCCCTCTTGATTGGTGACGGCGCACTGCAGGGTAATCCAGGGTCGCTTGTGGTGTTTATCTGACACCGTGAGGGTTACCGTCAGCGTGTCACCCAATAGCACCGGCGCCTTAAACTGAATACTTTGGTTCAGATACACCGACCCCGGCCCCGGTAACTGCATGGCGATGGCGGCGCTGATCAGGGCGCCGGTCAGCATGCCGTGGGCGATGCACTCGCCGAAGGGCGTCGTCGCGGCGTAATCGGGATCCAGATGCAGAGGGTTGTGGTCGCCGGAGATGGCGGCGAAAGCTTCCACCTCCTGATTGGTGATCAGCCGGGTGTAGGTGGCTTCGTCGCCCACGGCGATTTCATCAAATGTGAGGTTAGTGATTTGCACCAGCGGGGCTCCTCGAATTTAAGCGGTGGGGCTGGGGGAGGTTGACCCCGCAGCGCGTGATCCACATCATACCCAAACCTCCCTCCTTACCCGAGATAAAGTCATGACGGATACGGTCTCTACCGCGATCACCGCGCAGTTGGAAAAACTGGGTATTCCCGCGCGCATCGATACCGACAGTTATCCCTCGATTGTGGCGCTCTTTGAGGAGGCATTCGCCAACTATCGCCTTGAAGCGGCCTGTACCAGCGTGGGGCATACCCTCAGCTACGCCGAGCTCGACCGCCTGTCGGCGCAGTTCGCGGGCTGGTTGCAGCACGATGCGGGCCTTGAGCGGGGTGATCGCGTAGCGATTCAAATGCCCAACCTGATTCAGTATCTGGTGGTGTGCTTGGGCGCCTTGCGCGCGGGCATGGTAGTGGTTAACACCAACCCGCTCTACACCGAGCGTGAACTCGAACATCAACTCACCGATGCCGGTGTCCGCGTCATGGTGGTGCAGGCCAATGTGGCGCAGACCGCGGCGGCCGTATTGCCTCGTACTGGGGTGGAAAAGGTGGTAGTGACCGAAATCGCCGACCTGCATCCGCAACCCAAACGTATGTTGATCAATTTTTTGGTGAAGTACGTTAAGAAGATGGTGCCGCCGTTTCATATTCCGGGTGCCCTCAAACTCAATAACGTGCTGAAGGCCGGGGCCGCCACGCCTTATCAAGCGGTAACGTTAGCCCGCACGGACATGGCGATGCTGCAGTACACCGGCGGTACCACGGGTGTCGCCAAGGGCGCCATGCTCACCCACGGTAATCTGGTGGCCAATGTGCTGCAGAGCGATGCCTTCTTTGCCACCCACAACATGGAAGGCCGCGGGCAGACGATTTTGCAACCTCTGCCGGTGTATCACATCTATGCGTTTACCGCGTCAATGTACGCGTTGCGCATTGGCGCTCACACCGCCTTTGTACCCAACCCACGAGATCTGCCATCGGTGGTCAAGGCCTTCGCCGATTTCCGACCGGCGCTGTTCTGTGGACTCAACACCCTGTTTGTGGCGCTATGTAATAACGAGGCCTTTCGCGCGCTCGATTTTTCCAATTTGCAGGTCACCCTCTCGGGGGGCATGGCGCTCACTCACGATGCTGCGAATCGCTGGACTGAGGTCACGGGATGCATAGTGTCAGAGGGCTATGGTTTGACCGAGACATCCCCGACCGTGTCCGGGAATCCGGGTAACGGTGTGCAGATCGGCACCATCGGCGTGCCGGTGCCAAGCACCGAGATCCAAATACGCGATGACGACGGCAATCCATTGGGACTCGATGAGCCGGGTGAGCTCTGCGTGCGCGGGCCGCAGGTGATGGCAGGCTACTGGCAGCGGCCCGAGGCCACCGCTGAGGTCATCGACGGCGATGGCTGGTTCGCCACGGGCGATATTGCCCTGGTCCAGCCCGATGGGTACCTGCGCATAGTCGATCGTAAAAAAGACATGATCGTAGTCTCGGGATTTAACGTGTACCCCAACGAGCTTGAGGACGTGCTGGTGGCGCATCCCGACGTGGTGGAGTGTGCCGCGGTCGGGATCCCCAGCGAAAGCACCGGGGAGGCGATTCGTATGTTTGTTGTGCGCAGCAACCCGGCGCTCACCGAAGACGCGGTGCGCGATTTTATGCGCGAGGGCCTCACCGGCTACAAGGTGCCCAAGTCAGTGGTATTCAAGGACGAGCTGCCCAAGACGGCAGTGGGCAAGATTCTGCGTCGCGAGTTGCGTGACTAGAACCCAACGCGGCGGCACCTGAATGAATACTCCCACGCCGGCGCCAGAACGGGCGGTACCGGAACAGATACATTTTCCTGAGCAGCTCCCTGTCAGCGAACGGCGGGCCGATATCGAGGCGGCGATCCGCGATCATCAGGTGGTCATACTGGCCGGCGAGACGGGCTCGGGCAAAACCACCCAGCTCCCCAAGATCTGCCTGAGTCTGGGCCGAGGCCGGCGGCAGCGCATTGGCCACACCCAGCCCCGCCGCATCGCAGCCCGTACGGTGGCGCAGCGCATTGCTGACGAATTGAACAGTCCCCTGGGTGAACTGGTGGGGTACCAGATTCGCTTTAACGACACCCTCTCTGAGGCCAGTGCCATCAAGCTCATGACCGACGGCATTCTGCTGGCCGAGCTCACCCACGACCGCGAACTGAGCGCCTACGACACGCTCATTATTGATGAGGCCCACGAGCGCAGCCTTAACATCGATTTTTTGTTGGGCTACCTCAAGCAGCTGTTACCGCGCCGACCCGATCTGAAGGTGATCGTGACCTCGGCGACTATCGATGTGGCGCGTTTCTCGGCGCACTTTAACGACGCGCCCATTATCGAGGTGAGCGGCCGTACTTACCCGGTAACGGTGCAGTATCTGGGGGATACGGAAGATCGCGACGAGGGCGTGCGCCAGCAGATCGTGGCGGTGCTCGATGACATCGAGCGGGGGCAGTTCGGGCCGCGGGGGGATGCTCTGGTGTTTTTGCCCGGGGAGCGGGATATTCGTGAGCTGGCCAAGGCGTTGCGGCATAACGACCGGCTGCGGGTGCTACCCCTCTACGCGCGCTTGAGTCAGGCCGAGCAGAATCGGGTATTTACCAGCGGTGGCGCCGGCATGCGGGTAGTGCTCGCCACCAACGTGGCCGAGACCTCGCTCACCGTGCCGGGCATTCGCTACGTGATTGACCCCGGCGAGGCACGCATCAGTCGCTACAGCGTGCGCAGCCGCTTGCAGCGCTTGCCCATTGAGCCAATCTCCCGAGCCAGCGCCAACCAGCGCATGGGTCGCTGTGGTCGTGTGGCCGAGGGGGTGTGCCTGCGGCTCTATAGCGAGCCCGATTTTGAGGGCCGCCCGGAATTCACCGATCCCGAGATCCGGCGCACCAATCTCGCCGCCGTCGTGCTGCGCATGCTCGAGCTGGGGTTGGGGGACGTGGCGCGGTTTCCCTTTATCGATCCCCCCGACGCCAAAGTGGTCCGCGATGGCTATCGCCTGCTCGAGGAGCTGGGTGCGGTGTCGGCGCGGGGCAGGCTCACGGCGCTGGGTCGCAAGTTGGCGCGGTTGCCGGTAGACCCGCGACTCGGCCGCATGTTGCTGGCGGCCAGTGAGTCGGGCTGTTTGGCCGAAGTGCTGGTAATTGTCAGTGCCATGTCGATTCAGGATCCGCGGGAACGACCCGCCGACAAGCAGGCCCAGGCCGATCAGGCTCACGCCCGTTTTCAGCATCCGCAGTCTGATTTTCTCGCCTGGCTCGCCCTGTGGCGCCACTACGAATCCCAGCGGCAGGCACTGAGCCAGAATCAGCTGCGCAAGCTGTGCCAGCGGGAGTACCTCGCCTACATGCGCATGCGCGAGTGGCGCGACATTCACTCGCAGCTCGTTATTGCCTGCCGCCAGCTGGGGTTTCGCGTGCGCCCGCAGTTGCCTGAGGAAGAAGCCTACGAGGCCATTCATCGAGCGCTTCTCACCGGCTTGCTGGGCAATGTAGCCCAACGCGACGAGGGTAAGCAGTTCAATGCCACCCGGAACCGCAAGGTGTTGGTGTTTCCCGGATCGGGGCAGTACAAAAAACCGCCACCGTGGCTGGTGGCCGGTGAGGTGGTGGAGACCACACAGGTTTATGCGCGCCAGTGCGCCGCCATTGAGCCCGACTGGTTACTGCGGGTGAATCCCAATGTGCTGAAGCGGCATCACTACGAACCGGCGTGGCAGCGTCGCAGTGGTCGGGTGATGGCAAAGGAGCGGGTGACGCTGTATGGCTTGACCATTAGCGATGGTCGACGGGTGCACTTTGGAGAGATCGATGCCGCCGCCGCGCGGGATATTTTTATCCGCGATGCGCTGGTTACGGGCAACGTCATGAAGCCGCCGGCATTTCTGCGCGACAACCTGGCCCTGATGCGCTCGGTGGAGGAGCTCGAGTCCCGCACCCGTCGGCGCGATCTGCTCATTGAGGAAGAGTCGCTGGTGCGTTTTTATGACGAGCGTCTCGGGACGGCGTGCGTCGGTATGACCTCGCTGATCAAATGGCTCAAACAGGACCGCACACGCGAGCAGCATCTTTTGCTAAAGCGTGAGCAGATTCTGGTGCGCGACCCGGGCGCCGAGGTCGAGGCGCAATTCCCGCCCACCTTGCACTGGCAGGGAGTCGACTACCAGTTGCGCTATCAATTTGAGCCCGGCCGTGAGAACGATGGCGTTTCGATCACTATCCCGCTGCCGCTGTTGAATCGCGCACCACGTTATCTGTTCGACTGGTTGGTGCCCGGTTTGCTCAGGGACAAATGTATTGCGCTGATCAAAGGCTTGCCCAAAGCGAGCCGCAAACAGTTGGTGCCCGCACCCGACGTGGTCGACGCAGCGCTGGCAGAACTCACCGCAGAGGACACCGATCTCTGCACGGCACTAGGTGGCGTGCTCAAGCGCCAGCGGGGTGTGCAGGTGAGTCCGTCGGAGTGGCAACCGGGCCAGCTAGAAGATTTTTATCGCATGAATATTCGCGTAGTGGATGCCGCGGGCAAACTATTGGGACAGGGTCGCGACATGGCGGCGTTGGTGGCCGAGTTCAGAGGTGGGGAGACCTCAGCGGCCACACCCCAGGCCGATTCCCCCGAACGCGCAGCCGTCGAGCGCTGGGATTTTGGCGAGCTGCCCGCGGTGTGGAAGTCCCGGGCTGCCGGGCTCGAGGTCATCGCCCATCCGGCGCTGGTGCCCGAGCCAGAGGGTGTGGCGATTCGTTTGCTCGATTACCCGGGTGAGGCGGCGCTGGCCCACGAGGCGGGGTTGGTAGCGCTGGCGATCAAACAGGCCAGTCAGTTGATCAAATCCCTGCGTAAGTCGTTGCTGGCGGGTAACGAACTGACGCTGGCTTTTGCGGCGGTGGAGGTTGATCGCAAGCAGTTGGTTGAGGATGTTATTGCGGCGGTCGCCCACCAGCGCCTGCGCGGCGTGGAGCCCCCGCGCAATGAGGCGGCGTTTAAGGCGTGGTTCGACACACTGCGCACTAATTGGCACGCGGAGGCGGCCGCGGTGGCGGGGCAAATCGGTGAGGCGCTCACCGCCTGGACCGCGGCACGCACCGCGGCGACCCGGTTGGGAAGTCAGGATTATGTCGACAGCCAACAAGATTGCTGGCGCAACATGGCGACCCTGTTGGCCAGTGACACCGTGCGCTACGCGGGTAGTGAATGGCTGGCCCAGTACCCGCGATATGCTCGCGCGGCGGAGCACCGCATCAGCCGGCTGAACGGCCAATACCTCAAAGATCAAAAGGCACTGCAGTTATTGACTCCCTGGACAGACAAACTCGAGGTAGCGACCAAGCAATATCCGGGTTTGCTTCGTCTCTCTGACGAGGCCTATGTTTATAGATGGATGCTCGAGGAATTTCGGGTGTCGCTGTTTGCGCAGCAAATGAAGACCCGACTGCCGGTGTCGAGCAAGCGTTTGGAACAGCAGTGGCAGCAGGTGCAACGTTGGATGGTAGATAATCCACGCTGAGCCCCCGTGACCCGCGCGCGCAATAGCGTTAAAGTTACACCCGAAGAGAGCCCAGAGCGCCTCGGTATGTTGCGGTACGCCACAATTTATTTCTCCCATTCAAACGCCTTGTCAGTGATAAGGCGCACGCGCTCGCGTGAGTCTTGCAGTGCGTTGCGCGCGGTGCTGGCGCCGACGCGGGCGGCGGTCAAGACGCTCGCTGTCATGCTGCTACTCCTTTGTGGAATGGCGCAGGCCTTTGCTCAAACCGAACCCGACCCGTGGGAGGGTTACAACCGCTGGATGCACAACACCAACGACGGCCTGGACCGCTACCTTGTGAAGCCGGTCGCCAAAGGCTACGACGCCATCATGCCCGAAGCAGGTCGTAAGGGCGTCAACAACTTCTTCAAAAACTTTTACGATTTCAACGGCGTGCTCAACGCCGTATTACAGGGCCGCTTTGAGCAGGCGCTGAACAATACCTTTCGGGTCGTCACCAACACCACAGTGGGAGTGTTCGGCCTGTTTGATGTTGCCTCCAAGGCGGGCATTCCCCGTTACGAAACCGACTTTGGTCACACACTGCATATCTGGGGAGTGCCCCGAGGCAACTATGTGGTGTTGCCGCTGTTAGGCCCCAGTACCGTGCGCGGTGCTACCGGCACGGCTTTTGACGCCTTTGCCTCGCCCACCGGTCAGTTGATCAACGACGAGGTTTTTTGGGGCCTGCGCCTGTTCAACGTGATCGACGCCCGCGCCGGGCTGCTTGACGCAGAAGCGGTGATTACCGGTGATCGTTACGTTTTTTATCGCGACGTTTACCTGCAAAATAGAGCAGCACTCGAGTCAGAGGGTCAGGTGAAGGATGACTTTTCTGAGTTTGACAATGATTGGGACGAGGAAGAATTCTGATGTCCCGCCCTCGTTGGCTGCAACGCTGCTGACATGACCCAGATCGGGGCCGTTTTGGTCGTGGACGATCAGGCTGAGCGCGCAGCCGAACTGGTCGCTGCACTCGATGACCCGCACCACCGCTACGAGATTACCCCGGACGCCCCCGACATTGAGGCGGTGCTGGGGGCCGACAGCCCCTGGGACTGCGTTATCTGCCACGTGGAATTATTGGACGTTTCATGGGCGTCGGTGCGGCGTGCCATGCGCACCTTCGATGTGCAGGTGCCGGTGCTGGCGGTAAGCGACCACCGCGATATGGATAGCATGACCACCGCGCTGGGTCTGGGTGCCGCCAACTTTTTTGTTAACCCGGCGGAGAAGCCCGGTCTGGTGCGGCGCGCCATCGAGCGCAGCGTGCACCACCGTCAGCTCCAGCGCGATCTGGTGGAATCCAACGAAAATCTCGAGCGCGCCAATACCGAGCTCAGTCACTCGCTGCGAA
>Ga0255784_10002203_pt1 | contig 15400 bp, 3 predicted proteins | sample 101ome_14_FD_179982 | JGI IMG/M metagenome (GOLD analysis project Ga0255784, IMG submission 179982) | Coastal salt marsh microbial communities from the Groves Creek Marsh, Skidaway Island, Georgia - 101403AT metaG (version 2) | ecosystem: Environmental > Aquatic > Marine > Intertidal zone > Salt...
GTTCGCGTTCGGGACGCTGCTGGTTTCGATCGATGCGTCGGACTGCGTGTTGGTGTGGGACATAAGCGAGAAGACGATGAGGAGGAGAGAACGAGAGTATCAGAAATACAGTCAAGAGTGCATGAAGAAGGCGAGGGAGGAGCGACGACGGCTGGTGATGGAGAGGAGGAACGAGAGGGAACGCGCCGCGAAGAATAAGAAGAATAAAAACGACGAGAACGCGAGCGGTAGCAACACCGCTAAAACCCGCGTCGCGTCGACGAAAGAGATTATGAACGAGCTCATGAAGAAAGCGCCGTGGTGTCTGCGGAAGTTCAGACGTTTGGAGAAGGCGAAGGATATAGGTTCGTTTTTCCCCGGAGACGACGAAAACGAAAACGAGGAAGGAGGAGAAGGTAACGAACAACACAGAAGAAAACGAGCTCACATCGATGAAGACGACTCCGACGAAGACGACGACGATACTTTCAAACACGTCAGAGATATGGATAAGTTGGACCCAGATGCGATTACCGGACGACGATACGAAGGTGAAGACTCGGATTCCGACGAAGGAGAAGAAAACGACTCGGACTCGGACGACGACGAAGACGACGACGACGAAGACGACGATGAAGAGGGTGATAAAGATGGGAATGAAAAAGAAGAACATGCCGAAGACGACGAAGAAGATCCGATGGATTTAGCGGCTACTATTATGATTTTACCGGATTCGTTCGGTGGAAGCATAACCTGCATCGCGCATCCGGATACCTACATTAACAAAGTCGTCTTAGGAAACAAAAGAGGGAAACTGTTACTTTTGAACATCGTCACCGGACGCATCGTGAAAGTATTGGGCGGAACTGCAGATGATTTAGGCACAAATGACTCGGAGATCACGTTCGTTCAAAACTCACCGGCACTTGATGTCATCGCGGTTGGTTTTTCGGACGGCCGGTGCGTTCTATACGACATCAATAAAGAGCGAGCGATTATGACGTTGCCGCACGATTCTAAAGTGACGTGCTGCTCGTTCAATGCGCAGGGAAACCAAGACGATAACGACCCGCTCATCGTCGTGTGTGATGTAAACGGCACGGTTACCACGTGGGATTTAGAAAAACGACGACAGAGAGATTTAAACCAACGAGCGCACGACAGCGAAATTATTTCGTGTTACTTTTTCCCGGGACAACCGTTACTGATGACCTCCGCGAAAGATAATTCCCTGAAGCAATGGGCGTACGATCAATCGGATGGCTCGAGCAGGTTGTTAAAGTTTCGCTGCGGTCACGGAAAACCTCCAAATCTAGTATCTTTTTACGCTGACGGCAAGCGCATCTTCGCCAGCGGTAGCGACAAATCTTTGAGGGTATGGTCGACGATTCAAGATCAACAAAGTAAAGAGCTTTCGCAGTCGCGAGTCGCATCTCGAGCAAAGAAACTGAACATACACGAGGAAGAATTGAAATTGCCAATGGTTTCGTACATGTCGTGGAACGAGTTGCGCGAATTTTCGTGGGCAAACATCGCTTCCTGCCACGTAAAGGAAAATAAAGTCTACACGTGGCGTTTAGGTACCGGGATTTTAGGTGAAAACGTTCTGGAGACGCCACACAAAGAAAACGATACATCCGAGTGCACATCGTGTGCAATATCGCAGTGCGGCAGCTACTGCTTCGTGAGTTACGAATCCGGCGCTGTTCGTCGTTACAACATGCAGAGTGGTCTTCATCGCGGTGATTTGAAGCGCATCGTTGGCGTTGGCCCAGATAACAGAATCGACAAAAACGCCCTCGCGAAAAGCTTGAAAGGTAACGAAGGGTACAACTTTCCGGGTGGTAAGAAATCCGTGTGGGCGTATTCTGGTCCACAATTGGGTGATATCATAGAAAGTAGGCACACGACATTAGCGCACGATGGAAAATGCACCTTGGTACAAACGGACGGCATGAACCGTTACGTTTGCACAACCGGGGAAGATGCAAAGGTTCGCGTGTGGAAATATAGCGACATGAAACTTGAAGGCGAAATGGATTTAGGCGCACCTGCGGTACAGGGAACAGGATATTTACACAGAACAGCTGAACTGTTCGCCGTTGCTTCGCAAGATGGAACCATTAGATTGTTCGATATTGGGACTAAGAAACGCGTCCGAACGTTTCGTTTGAACAAAGAGAAGAGCGACGAAGACGGCGGCGATGAAAAAGCCGATGATGGGAGTAAAAAGAAGAAGAAGAAAAAGAAGAAATTGATCTTAGCGACTAAAGTGGAGATCACTTCCGATCGCGAATGGGTGATATCTTGCGATACTCGCGGTATGATCAAAGTTTTTGACATTCCCTCCTCTCGTTTGTTACAAACGATGAAAATGGGTTCCGATAGAATCACGAGTTTTGCACTGTCGCCCACGCTCGAGTATCTCGCGACTACGCACGCCGGTAAGAGGGGTGTTTTTCTCTGGAACAATCGCTCGCTTTACTCCACAGAAGAAGGATTGGATGACGTCGTGGAAAGTATTGGTGGTACGGTTGAGCTCGAGGCACCGAGAATGACTTCATTAGCGGACGACGAGGATAACTTATCGATGGCTAAAGGAAACGACGTAAACGGCCAGATGCTTTTGGACGACGACGACGAGGACGACGAGGTGCTCGACGCGGCGGACGAGATGGAAGCGAAGAAAATCGATCCGTGGGAAGAGCAGAAGAAAGCTTTCATTGCGTCCATCCCTGCTCAGCTTGGGCCGGGCATGGCAACTTTGTCTTTGCTTCCACAAAAGCAGTTGAAAGATTTGAACAACCTGGACGAAATTCGCGCGAGGAAAGGAAAGGATCCAGAGGTTCGTAACATGACGGATGCGCAGAAAGAGGAGGAGCAAGACGATTTCGGACAAGTCAGAGCGCCGTTCTTTCTGCCAACGAAGGTAGACGATACCGATTTGCGAAACTCTGCGTTTATCGTTGAAAACAATGATGCCGCCGCCGACGACGATAAGAAGAAGGACGCTCAAGTCGCGGTGCGTTCAAGAATCTTAAAACGCAACGACGAGAACGGAAACTCGTTAGATGCCGATTGCGAACTCCTCAGACGATGGAAGCAAGGTGCGCGTGAAATCGCCGAATTCGAAGAACTTCGCCTCGCCAACAGCAAGAAGAAAAACAAACCAATCGCTCTGAAACAGAAACCTCGAACGTCCGCGTACGACGGCCCGTACCGCGAAGCCCTCCGTCTCCTCCTCACCTCCACTCCAGAAGTCGTCGAGGCTGAAATCAAATCCATCGGCCCTTGGGACGTAGAAACCGCCACGGAGGAAGAAATCGAGCAAATAGGCATCGGCATAGATTTCTTCCACCACGAAGTTCTCTCCGGCATGAACTACGACGCCATCCAAGCTTTGCTGCGCTTGTTTCTCGCCTCGCACGGCGAAACCATCGCCGCCAACGCCGGATTAAAAGAGCGATGCAAAAAGTTACGCCAGGTCGTCACGGAGAGCTGGGAGCGATTGGACGTCGTGTTCAACGAAATTCGAGCGACGTTTTCGCATTACGCCGGCTCGCATTGATTGTATGATTGAATGATTCCATCCACATCATCAAGTTGTAAAATAAAAGAAATAAACTCCTCATAAAAAAAAATCAGCAATGCAAGCGCTCCCGGGATTCGCGACGACGTACAAAACGATACGGCCAGGTTCCGGCGCGGCCGTGTCCAAAGGCGACACCGTCACCGTCCACGCCACCGGCATCGTCCAGCAGACGAATAAAAAGTTCTGGAGCACCAAAGACGCCGGCCAGAAACCTTTCCAGTACCAAGCCGGCGTAGGAGCAGTTATAACAGGCTGGGATCAAGGTTGCTTAGGTATGATGCTTGGCGAAATTAGAGAGTTGTGCATCCCAGCGGACGAAGGGTACGGCCAAGGCGGTTTCCCGGCCTGGGGCATTCCACCCGGGGGCACTTTGCTCTTTGAAATCGAAGTTTTGGAAATCAAAGGGAAGTAGTGGTGATCTAATCGTTATGTATTATCCATCGAATATAATCAATTCATTTTCACATTTTCCCCTAACTGAAATCCCTCCTCACAAATCATGTCCAAAAAGAACGACGAGAACAAACACAGATGGTATTCCATCGACTCCGAAGAATCCCTCCCAACCGCTCCGGACGGGGACGAATACTACGTGTACCCTTACGACGACACGGGAGACGACAATTGCGCACCGATTGGCGAGGGTTTCAACTCCTTTTGCAACGCGAAGAGCATCGGTACGTTGTTCGCGCGCGTTTTTCTTCTCATTTTTTTTACCTAACTTTTTTTTTTCTGCCGCGCGCATCTCGTTTTACTCTCTCTCTCTCTCTCTCTGTTCCGAGCGCGGTGGGAGAGCCGCTTTTTTTGCGTTTCCTCGCGCGGTAACATTCTTTCTCACGCGGTGCGATCTTTTCTCGCGTTTCTTTTTTGAATAATCGAACGACGACAGGGCCGTATCTCGAGCAACTGCAAATCTTCATGGCGGGCAACTTTAGCAGAGTAACGAACAGAGACTATTCCAGATTGGCGAAAGAGCACTTCGAGAAGACGCGAAAGAAGAAGAAGAAGAAAGAGAACGCAGAAGAATTAGAATTAGAAGATTCGAAACAGATGAAGCTCCGAAAACGACCGACTGCGATTAATCCGTGCGGGAAAGAGTGGAACGCCGGGGATTTAGCGTATAGATGTCGCGATTGTCAAAGGTCGACGAGTTCGAGCGTCTGCGCGCCGTGCTTTCGCGAAAGCGACCACGTCGGGCACGATTTCACAATCTACCGCTCCGAAGCCGGAGGGGTTTGCGATTGCGGCGATTACGAGAGTTGGGCGAGTTCTGGGTGTTGTTTGAAACACGGTGGGACGTCGTCGTCGTCGTCGTCGTCGTCGCGCGCGCCCGCGGATGAAGAGAACGAGGAGGAAGAAGAGGAAGACGACGAAGTTTGGGATTCAACGTCCGAGAAGAGACTTTTGCGGGTTCGTAAAAAAGAGCGACGGATGTCTGGAGCAGAGCTATTTACTCGGTACTGGTTGAATGACGATCGACGCAAGTTTCGAACGGCGATTGCGTTGGATATCGCGGTGAGGAGGTTAGTTTTAGCCGTGAAGAATACGAGGCGATTGAAGGTACGCTACGCCGAGTTGACGCAAACGGTTCGTTTTAGGGAAGATGCGAATTCGAGTTTTGGAGAATTTAAACCAATGGACCGCGCAGACGGCATGGTATTCACCGAGGCGGAGAAACGATACGTAGTAAAGAAGGTTGCGCCTTACGTCGTTTCGAACGATAAATTTCCTTACTGTTTCTTACAAACGTCGGCACGCACGGAAGAACAAGAACAGCAGCGGCGTCGAGAGGCGTTTCGTAGCGCGAGCAATCGCGCGATGCTGTTGAATGAGCGTGTACCGCGTGCGCTTTTAGAGCAATTAGAAGAAATTTCCGTTGCTTCTTCTGTTTTGGCGGGAGAGCGCGGGGAAGATAGCCAGTCCACCGCAGAAGACGATGCGGAACAACTCGTTCGACTTGATCCAAAGCTTGAAAAGGTTTTATCGAGTGCTGCGCGAGGACAAAAACTAGAGAGTATGCGCGACGAATTTAGGGTTATAGTTGAACGCATTCAAATAGAGCGAACGGCGGCGCGGGTCATCGCAAACTGGCTCGTGCGTGAATTTGCTGACTCTGAAATAGTCGACGTGAAAGAATGTTTGGCGACGGCTTTTATTTCTTCATGTCATCGTTTAGCCTCTTCTTCATCATCTGTTCAGAAAGAGCTGGAAGATTCCATCGCCATTAAACAGATGTGGCGAGACGTCGCGCACGTTCACGTAGAAATCGAAAGTTCTATGGAAGAATGGTTAGAGGATGTATCAATCAGAACTCGGGGGGCGACGCCTTCTAATGCCGCCGAGGACGAGAAGAAAGGCGAGAAGTATGAAAATTGGGGTCGCAAAAAGTGGAAAAACTGCTGGTACGGACCCCTTGAAGGTCACGAAAATCGATTGTATGCTCGTCGATTAGAAGCAAATTGCATGAATTCGCCGCTATTTGTCATAATGCACGAGATGAGTGAAACTCCCGATGCTGAGGTATACTCTGATATTGTGAGTATTTTTCTGAAACTCATCGTTTCGAGCGCCTTCGTGCAAATGTATTACGCTCATGGTAAAAGTGAATCCTGCGGGCAAAATCGCTTCGAATGTCACAGCGACTTTGAATCGCTGAGTGAATTCAGAACGCACTTCTTCAAGGTGTACATGCATTTATATTTTGATCTATGTCATGTTGGATTTATGTTCCCTTGGTCATCTCTGAAACCTTCGTCCTTGAGCGAGTGCTTTAGGGGTCGCCGAAAATTCGACCGAATTCGAGCAGATCTTCTCGATCGAATTGGCGTACAACTCTTCGCTTCGTGGAGTTTATTTTGTGCGGTCAACGATTCGATTAAATTCGGAGCAAACCACGAGTTTATGTGTCACTACGTCGAGAAATGGAAAAATTCTTCGTTTGACATGTTCCAAACGCACCGGCGCTTGTTATGGACCGTAAAGGTTTGCGTTGATGAAGATTTGCGCAATATGCTGAAAAATCCAACCTGGCACGTTGATCAACGCGACCAGAGCGATTGGGCAGAAAATACTAGTTCGTCATATGTTGGACTTGCCAGCAGACCCATATCGGATATGCGAACCTTTGCGCTCAACTCTACACTTAATTCAATCAACTTTATGAGCTGCGATGATTTACTCTTCGAATTTTTCGAAGAGATGTTTATCTTTGGAAGTAACCTCATCGAGCCGGTGATTAGAGCACACAAAAATCACGTCGGACGTGAAAATGAAGATTGGTTCAACATCGTTGCTCTCGAGTATACGTTAGTGCAGACGTATAGTGATATACTACACAAAGCTCTGTTGGACCCGACATCCTATGAGCACGAAGATGAAGGCGATGGTGTGGTCGAAAGAAGACACGCATGCGCTGAGCATTTGCGATTACGCCACGTTCTGAAATTCTTGAAAGCGAGAGTTGTCAGTTCGTGTAAAAGAACTTATACAGCAGGAGTAGAGGGTTCGAGAAACGAACTCGACGCGCGAAACCCACACGCGCCTCACTTGCGATGTTTTGATATCACGATACACGCTCTGTACGACTATTATTCTCGGAATTCGGTTCCGAATTCGAATAATGTGAAAGAAATTATCACGCGCATGTGCGAAGATTTTTTCCGGAACGATTCTTCTTCAGATGACGACAGTCGTGTTTCTCGTATGTTTAATCGCGTCACGGCATTCAATCTGCCCGAAAGTGTAGATACATCGATGCATCGAGAGATCAGCATAAATTGCTCGGAAATAATCGCTCTGCGGGTTTCGGACATCTTACACTGGAGTTTTCAAGTGAACGCCCGCGCGTGGATACTCAACGGAGACCAGATGAGACTGTATTCCCACACGTATTCATATGGTAATTTTAAGTTTGTGTCCAAGTCCTGCGATGTTAGTCTTTTCGAAAAGGTTTTAACATTTTCGCCAAGGAAATCTGTTCTCTTTGCGGTGGAGATCTTCTTACTCCGGGTTGCAGACATTCAGTATCGATGGATAAATTATGATGATTCTGAAGCCGAGTGCCCGCATAGGAGTCACGTTGAACTCATAGAGAGACATTTGGCCAAAGAAATCATGCGCGAGTCTCACGGTTTTCCAGAAATGAGGACAGATGTTGTGAACTATCATTACAGAACTCATCGTGAATTTGGTTCGGACGCGTTGTTGAAAGCTGAGAAGGTGGCATTATGTCTTCGAGACGCCATGAATATCTTGGCTTCTTTCGCGTTTCGACAAAGTCAGTCTGTTTTCTGTATTGAAACAGAACGCGAACGCTTGGAAAATTCAATCATTCATACCGTCGCATTGAAAGAATCACCGAGAACCGGGCCAACGTACTCAAATATTCAATCGAGATTGTCACTGTCACAAGAGAAAAGTTTAGAAGAGAAAAGTTTGGACGATTATCTCGAACATTTATGTGTCGTCAGAAAACCACCATCATTGGATCAACAGTCCGAAGCTGCCGCATTTTCAATGCAGGTCACATATGAACTGAAAGAAGAGTTTTGGTCGAAATTCAACGCGTTCCACATCGATTACACGGATGAAGAACGCGAGACGGCCAAATCGAACGCGATTCGAAGGAATTCTGGCTGGACTCCTATAAGTGAATCATCCGCACCACCGTGCGAGTTCAATGATTCTCCTTTCAAGTTTCGATTTAGCGTTAGTCCCGTTGTGGCGTATATTTGCTCGTTGTGTATACGATTGGCCGCATTCAACAAAGATCGAAATCCAATTTATGATGACTTAGCGGTTGCGGCGTTTGTAGTTTTGGACGATGCCATGCGTAATATTTCTTCGCAGCTGACGACGTCGTCAAGATCAGAGCTTTTGAAGAACTTTGACGAATTTATCGATACTTACACCAAAAGCGAAGAAGATTCGAGTGAAGAAGATGGAGACTGCGTAAATAAACTCAAAGTTTATGCGAAAGCTTGCGATGAGTATTTCAACAAAGATCTCGAAATTTTGAAAGATGGCTTCAATTCCAGCACGATTGAGCTTTTTTCAAAGGAAGCCGAATCCGCGTTTTCCAGTCACAGTGATTTACCCGTAGACAGTAACTTAAACGCCAGGAGAGAACTCTTTCTAGCCATGAATGCGCCCAAAATCCCAGATGACATTCGAGCGAGCGAAATAGAGGTCATTCAGAATTGGTCGAAGCTGTGGTACGACTACGCTTCAGCTAAGAAAGAGTGCGTTGAGTTTATCAAATACCTCACTTACGACAAAAGTGTGAGACTACCATGCAGCAGTGAGCTAGGTACAGACAGTTTAAAACATTTAATTCGGGAATTAGAAGAAAATATCGCTATTTGGAAAGAAGAAAACAGAGACCGTGAACTGAGAGAGGGGCATTCATCGTTCTGCGAAGCCGTGTACCTTCTCGCGACGAGACAGGAGAGAAAAAATTCTAACGAAGACATTTTACGGCGTACTGCAATAAAAGTTGCGAACCGTATGCGAAAGAATGATCATTTGTGCCTTCTTGACGCGCAAACATATAACGACATCGCGCGTCAAACGGGTGCGTTTGCCGGCGATGGGCCGAATCTTTCCTCCTCCAATGAAAGAGGACGGGACGGAAACAACGATGAAGAAAAATTGAAACTAGAAAGGAAGGCGCGGTTGAAAGCACGACAGGAGCAAGTGATGAGAGAAATGCACGAACAACAACAAAAAGCATCTCAGGCGCTTGGTATAAGCGAAGATGACAATAACTCCGAGGAGGACAATCCTGCGAATTGCGTCGGTTGCGGCAATGCGATAAACAAGGACGATTCGGATGCGTGCATCATCGCAAAGTTCATGCTGGTAAATCACGCAGACGTTTTGAAACGAAATGAATTCGATCGCCGCATAAAGCAGAGTGATGTGGAGTACGACCGTGTCACTTTGAAGGAAAGGATGTCTCGATTTGATGGCGAATTTGCCGATATTGCGCATGATATCATGCTGGACACGTGTTTATCAGTCGAAACTGGAGGCCTCATCGCTCAAACTTGTGGACATAAAATGCATCTAAAGTGTCTTCGAAAATACAAAATCGCCACTGGAGCGCAGGAAACAGGACAAGCTGGGATATTAAAGAAAATGCAAGCGAGAGTATTTGTGGAAGGTGCGAACATATTCGGGGAAAGCGAAGCGCAAAATGATGCCAATAATCGCACGAACGTCGCTACTTTGGAAGATGATACTTTGGAGAATTCCGATGACGATGAACAGGAACGCGATCAACTTCGTCTCGAAGAAAATACTCTTCGGGCAAACGGCGAAGATCGTAGGAGACAAGTCCTTATCAGGCGCGAAGGCGGTTTAGCCGATGGACAATTTCACTGTCCCGCGTGTCGTCGTGTCTCGGATTGTGCGATTCCGATTCTCGAACAATCCAAATCATCAGGGTTAGCAGTGGACCTAAGCGATGTCTGCAATATTGAACGCGCGTTGTTAGAACGTGAACTGGTTGAATCAATATTTTGCAACTTAGCCTCGGTCGATTACGGAGGCACAACACGTTTCAAATCATTCTTCAAAATGTATGCGGAGAGGTTTGTATTTTTGCACCCCTCATGGATGCATCACTTTCGCAGTTTGGACATCGATGATCTCATGCAAGTCTCGGTGCGAGATTTGGAATACGAAGGAAAACCGGATGACCTCGTCTATAACCAAGCGCAGGCGGTGGAAAGTGACACCCTCTTGGCGACGAGAAGAGATTACAACGCGTTATGGAAATGTGCAATCGCTGGCATTTGTTTTGCCGAATTAGCCATGCGACCGAATCTTTCTCTCGCTGCGACGAGCTTTGCGAGGGAAATATCTCACGATGGCGCAGATGAAGTGAATTTCATGTCCATCGATGCCACGTGGTGGGCGTCGATTTCACTTGCGAACCTGGCGTTTGCATTTACAAATTTCTCATCGCGAGCTTCTTGCATGATACTACATCATCACGATGAGTTAGATGAAGATGAGCATATCGACTTTCCCACTAACTTTTCCACTGATGACTGGCAAAGATTCAAATTATACCGTATTCTTCGGCGTTTAGATCTTCATGAAGTATCTGGTTTTTCTTGGCTTTTTTCCGTAGGACATGCTGCGTTTGAAGAAAAGATTTGCCACGTTGAGTGGTTGGATAGATTTGAGGAAGAAAGCGGTTATTCGCTTAAGTTGAATCGGTGGTGGAGTATAGATAACCATAATGATCTTCGCGCATCGGGGGCTATGGAAGTCATGCATTTTCCCTCGTCCCGTCAGACGATGAGGTATCAGAAACGTATGCATTCTTCCACCGTCTATTCGTACCTCGGCGGGGAAAGTGTCTGGATGCTTAAAAAGAAATACCCAGACCAAAAAGGAAGCTATGTACCAGAGCATGAGAAGTTTAATCGACACGGAATAGATCTTTTTCTGAAATTTGTACACACGATGTTGTGGTGTTTTGAAACGATTCGCACCGAACTTTCAAAAAGTGAAGAAGATGATCTGCTTGATGACACGAATTACCGACGGCGCGAGTCTTGGCCACCCACGAAATTTCTAGAAGAAAACGACATCCGAGAATTTTTGACGCGTTTGAGAGTGGATTTATTGAAATCTCACGTTAAAGCGATCGTTGTCGTTGATGAGAAAAAGGAAAACGTCTTCATGTCGCGCGAAGATTTGGAATATTTATCTTCAATGCACTTTCGTATGGGCGCATTGATTGAAGCGGTGAAAATTTCGACAAAGAGTGGTGGCGCTAGCAGCGAGCTTTCGTCGGGTAGGATCAAAATGCCGAGAAAATACGACATCGATGATATCAATCGTATACTTTCTCGGGCGTTAGACGATGTCTTTGGTTCCAAAACGCACCCAGAAGTCACCCTCGTATCTTGCGAAGAAATTGATCAAATCTGGAAGAAAACGCAGGAATCGAAAGAGAAGGAAATGAAAAACGACGTGAAAAATTACGTGGAACAGCAGCTAGAGGAACGGAGGATACAAATACTCGAGAGGCCAGGCGACCGTTCTCGACACTCCGCCGACCCGAAAACCTTGAAAACGCCATCGCTGATCAAACCCCCGAAACGTCACGAAGACCTTCTTCTCGCCTCGAAAAGGCCGTGCAAATGTTGTCAGCGTGTCCCAGAGGTTGCGGCCATGTGCTTGCTCTGTGGCGATATATTCTGCGCTGCCGATGAGCTTTGCGGTCCTTTAAAGAGTAGTCATCGCAAGCGGGTGAACCATTACTATGAGGATCCATATACAGAAGATGCGCACGACCCAAACACCGGCGAACACGACCTCACGCCATTCGACGTAGAGGCGCGCAACCACTACAACGGCGCGCTCAGCCCACTCGATTGGGGCCTCTACAAGCACGCGCGAAGCTGTGGCCAACGCACGTGCGTCTTCATCCTCCCCCACCTCACAAAAACGTTGATCTTAGACGAGCAATACGCGCGACTCTGTCCGTCCCTATACGTCGACTCGCGCGGCGAAGAGGACGAAAACGGTAAGAGAGGCGTCCAACTCTTTCTCGTCGAGGAGCGATTCAACGCCATCAACAACGCCTGGAGAACTGGCGCGTTAGTTTTTCAGGGCGGTTCTTCGCCCATGTTGAGAGGACAAAGGAGCATGGCGGCGCAGTGGTAAACGAACGGTACGCGTGGTGGAAGGAAGATATGAAGAAGAGAAGCGAGATGGCGAGAAGAAATCAAGAATATAAAAATATCTCTTTTGCTTGTCAACAACAACACTAAATTGCGCACGCGAACAAACAAAAACAAACAAACGAAAGTAAACATGCGCACCTGAAGAAAACCCCATCTCTCTTGCTCTCTTTAGACATCGCACGGGGCGCATTTAAAACGCATGACGTCCTCTTCCCCTCCACCTCCTCCTCCATCCGCGTATTCCTTCCCGTATTCCCCGCCGTACGAACAACAACTTCAATTCATGTCCAAAGCGTACGAGTGCTGCAAAAATGGAATTCCAATCGGCGCGTTCGAGTCGCCCACCGGGACCGGGAAAACGCTGTCGATATTATGCTCGGTGTTGACGTGGATGGAAGATCGAAATAAACTCTTGAGGGAAGGGAAAGTAGAGGAGGCGGACGGGAGAGTGAACGAGAGACTGAGAGAAGTAGAAGAAGAAGGCGAGGAGAATCCAGTTTTAGGTGATGATGAAGAACCGGATTGGATGAAAAATTTCGAGGATGCGAAAGAATCGAAGGTGGCGATGAGCACGTTCGAGAAACGGATGAAGAAACGAGAGGAGACAATGAAACGGATCAAGTTGAGAGAGCAGAGAAAGTTGACCAAATTATCCGGGGAAGGGAGAGGGATGGACGATGAGGACGAAGAGAAGACGACGAGGTATAGGAGCGAGAAGAAGCTGAAGAGGGACCATTTGAGAGAGCATTTGTTTAGCGATGTCGGGAATAACGACGGCAAAAATAGCATCGGCAAAGGAGAAGTGGAGGAAGAGCGGTATAAAGATCCCGAGCAGTATAAATTATACGAAGAGTTGGAGTTTCTACCTTCCGACGTGGAGAGCGAGGAAGCGGAGAAGGACGATTTGGACGTGTTTTCATCGGACGATGAGAACGATAAGGATTCGGATTCGGATTCTGAGAGCATGTTGCCGATAACTAAGATTATATTCTGCTCGAGAACGCATTCGCAGCTGTCGCAGTGCGTGTCAGAGTTGAAGAGAACGCGATTTCAGGAGAGCGTTTCGTCGGCTGCAATCGCGTCGAGAAAACAGTTGTGCGTGAATCCAAAAGTGAACAACGGGTCAATGTCTGCGCAGAGGATCAACGAGACGTGCTTGGATTTACGGAAATCATCGATAGGTGGTTCTTCTTCGGCGTCGACGATGAAAGACAAGGAGAAGAAGAAGAAAAAGAAGGAGAAAGGTTGTCCTTACTTGGTGTCGCGATCGAAAGCTACGCGGGCTTTGGCGGATCGCGCATTGGTTCATCCGCTCGATATCGAGGAATTATCTTCCATAGCAACGAAAACAAAGTCGTGCGCGTATTATGCTGCAAGACAAGCGTCGAAATACGCGGATATCACCTTCATGCCATACGCGAGTCTTCTCGCACCGGACACTCGAGATGCTTTAGGTATCGAGTTGGATCCGAAGAACACCGTGATCATTTTTGACGAGGCACACAACGTCGCCGACGCCGTGCGAAGCTCATCTAGCGCTTCGGTCACCAGACGGGACGTGAATCGTGCGATTAGCATGATTGAAAATTACATTGATCGTTTCAAAGAGCGTTTAACGGCTGATAATTTACGCGTTTTGAAGGTTCTTTTGAGCGTGGCGAAAAGGTTGGTGTCTGTACTCACGATGAGTTTGTCAGAGAAAGAAAAGATGATGAATAGTAAAAAACTCTCGTCTTTGAACGACTTCTTGTTCGACGCGAAATTAGACGACGTGAACGTGTTTGAACTCGTTCGTTTCTTGAAGCAAACGAAAATAGCGCAGAAAATTGCTGGCTACGGCGAATACGTCGAGCAAATGAAGGAAAACGGCCTCGACCCCTACGGTACGAATGGTTCCGAAGATCGCGATTGGAGCGGTGCTTGGGAAGGCGCAAAAACAGTCGTTTCGGATTCGCGGGTGGAAATGCTCGATACTGACTCAGGTTTAGAAGCACGAGTTGTTACTGCGAAGAAGAATCAACACAGCGCGAATGTAGCTTCCGTTCACGCAATGGCAAATTTTGTCCACGCGCTAGGATCAGAAGATGCGGACGGACGTATATTGGTAGAAAAAATGTACGGAAGCGATGAGGAAGAGAGTAACGTCAAATTTGTATTACTAGACGTCGCGTCGCGGTTTCGAGAGGATATCGTGAAGAAGTGCCGAGCAACGCTTCTCGTCGGCGGTACGTTAGCGCCGTTTGAAGAGTTATTGACGCAACTCGTTGGGTACAAGGAAAGTGGCGTATTTTCATCGAACGATGCAGAGATTACATCTTCTTCTTTGACAACGTCTCCTCATCCTACCTCTTCTCCTCCAAAACCGATGTTATTCTCGTGCGATCACGTGGTGGATAAGTCGAACGTGCTCCCCATTGCCATAGCCAAGGGACCGTCCGGGAAGACGTTCGATTTCACCTCGAAAAATTTGAAGCTTTGTGAAAACGAATTACTCGACGATCTCGGTCGATGTGTTTTGAACCTATCGAAAGTGTGCGTGAAAACTGGTGGTATAATCGTGTTTTTTCCTAGTTTCTCGTTGATGGATCGGTGTTTTCAGAGATGGCAGAATAGCAGCAATAACGCTACTACTACCGACCCTTCTACGATGTTGCAAATGATGCGCAAAGCCGGGAAGACGGTTTTGAAAGAACCTCGCGATAACGCGCAACTTGAACGCACGTTATTTCAATTTTCGAACGCATGCGGAGGAGAAAGTCCAACGTACGAGCTCGCCTCAAAGACTGGTGCTATTTTATTGTGCGTTGTCAACGGGAAGCTCTCGGAAGGGATCAACTTTAAAGACAATCTGGGACGCATGGTAGTTGTGGTTGGTTTACCGTTTGCCAACGTGATGGACGAAGAGTTGAGCGCTAGGATGCAGTACTTGGATCTACAACAGAAGCAAGTAGTCAATGGTTCTACTTCGTCGTTATCGGCTGGACGACTTTATTACGAAGCCTTGTGCGCCAGAGGCGTGAACCAAAGCGTTGGTCGTGCCATTCGTCACAAGAACGATTACGCTACTATGATTTTCTTGGATCAAAGATGGTGCGAGAAGGATAAGAGAAATTCAACGACACCA
>Ga0255784_10002229_pt1 | contig 15282 bp, 9 predicted proteins | sample 101ome_14_FD_179982 | JGI IMG/M metagenome (GOLD analysis project Ga0255784, IMG submission 179982) | Coastal salt marsh microbial communities from the Groves Creek Marsh, Skidaway Island, Georgia - 101403AT metaG (version 2) | ecosystem: Environmental > Aquatic > Marine > Intertidal zone > Salt...
TTTCCATTTTCATCTTTTAGTTCATTTTCTTGAATTTGAAAATCCCACATTCCATTTACAGCAGAGGACATACCATTTAAAATTTGATACAATGCATCTTTAACAAAGAAAGATTCAGTTTCTAATATATTTTTTGCAAAATCAAAATTTACATATAAATTATCCAAATAACCCCAATATTGTGCAGTTTTTGTATCACTTTCACCAATTAAATTATCAGTAGGTGTAGTTTGTGAAGGAAACTGAACCAATCCCCCATCTGATTTTTTTACCGAATTATCAGTCGTACCACCACCTTTATCAGCAGTTACAATATCTTTAATTTTACTTTTGGGTTGTATTTTACCTAAATTAAACTTGGGCCCCTTTGGGTTTGGTATAAATAACTTATCTATTTTAGTACTATAAATGTTTGGAAATGCAGAACATTTTGTATCTTTTGTATTTATTTCAAATTTTATAACTTTATTGGGGTCGTTATTTAAAATATATCCCTCTACACCTATTTCAGAGAATATTCTCATAAGTGTACTGAATTTTATGAATCTTGCATCAGATGTTATTTTTGTTCCAGTTGGAAATGTAACATCCTCATCACCAATTTGCTTTGTATCTCTAACCAAACCAAAAAACCACCCATCTGTTGTACTATTTAATTTAGAATTTGTAGAGTCATCGAAATTTATAAAATTTTCTTGTTTTGCAAGTTCAGATTCTAATGCCTGTATTCTTTCAGTTCTTCTGGTTTTTGGTAAGTCATTAAATGCCTTCATCCACCTTGACTTAAAGTATTCATCTTTATTATTACTAAATTCACTTATTCTAATTTTCTGTGTTCCATAGGATGGTGCACTAACAAGTGTTGCATCTTCATTAGAGTTTTGTTCACCAGATTCACTTGCTAAAAGATATGCAGGTAATTCAACATAACCTGAACATTTTACATTTATATTCCAAGTATCACCATTTAAAGTAATACCACCACCTGTCATAAATCCTAAATAGTTATCATACTCTCCTTCAGAACTTTCTCTTATTGCATTTGTATTTGAGAATGTTTGATATTTTGCAATATTCTCTGCAGTTAACTGCTGTAATCCACTTACTCCAGCATCGGTATTCCAACCCCATTCTATAAACATAGAATAACCTGGTTCTAAAAAGTATTTACTCAAAGTTTCCATTTGTTCTTTTGAGTATGCAGTAATTGTAAAAGATGCCTTTCTTGATAAATTACCAGTACCTTCATCAATTTCTAATGATGAAACAATTGGAGATGGCCTATATCCTTGCCCCTCATTTGCATTTATAGATGCACCACCCCATGTAGTTCCAACTGTACCTGATAGTTTGTCATTACCATATATTCCATTAGTTGCACTTCCTGCTGCTTTAAATAAATCATAATTAGGATTTGATAATAGAACAAGACCACCAGGACCGGTGCCAGATGTAATCCTAACCCATGGATTTAATTTAGATATATTATATACGCTACCTCTTCTATTTTTGAGTTTTGTACGAATATAATCAGATATATTTGAAAATTTAGGAAATGTTGACATAACCTATTATTTAAAATTATTATTTATCTCAATATAGTTTTGTGGAATTCTTAATATTGTTCCATCTTTTAATCCAAATGGTGCATTATGAATATTGTTTGCTGCAGCAATTATCCACCACAAAGATGCATCTCTGTAATATTGATATGCAAGTGTATCTAATCTATCACCAGTTTCGCTAGCAACATAAATATCATCATCTCTTAATGGAATTTCTGGATATATTTTAGAAGTATATACAGTTCTCCCATCATTTAATTTTTTTGTTTTATTATTTTGATATCTACTTGCCATTATTAACTTGTTTGTGGTGTAAATGAATATAATCTTCTACCTTGAGTTGTACTTCTACTTTCCAAAAATTTAATTGTAATGGAAACATCAGTAATCATAGGTAATCTATAGCCTTCCATATCTACACCTTCATTTGATATAGAATCTACTTTTTTATTTATTTCCCAAGGTGTAGATTCTGACCATGTATGTGATAATGATTCTATAAATGCAAACTTACCTTTATATAAATCACCCATCGTAAATTTAATAAATGGTGGAACTATTGCAGATGATTCCGAATAAAATCCTTGTGGGAAAACTAATGTATTTAAAAAATTTATTTTATCCCACCCTGCCTTGTGCTCTTCTGCATTTAAAGAAAATACTTTAAAGTTAAATGAAACACTTCTTTCAATTCCACTATATGTGTAGTAACTAAATGGTGAACCAATAAATTTACCACTATCCCATGATGGTGAAAGTGTTTCGGTTAAACCAGTTATTGTTGATAAAAAATTAACTGACCTACCTCTATGTATAGAAGTAAATTTAAGAGGTACTGTATCAAGTTCATCTATTGGTGTATTATCTATATTTAAACCATCTGATTCTTTATAAACACCACTCGTATTTACAGCAATACCATAAGATGATTCATTATTTTTATTTTTAGAAAAATTATCTAAATTTTGTTTTCTTTTTTCAATTTGACCTTTTGATAATTTTCCTGCTCTGTTTATTTGTTTATTTAATTCAATATCTGGAAATGGAGAATTTTTTAATAATCCAAATTCTCTATTTTCTTCGGCATCATCAGATTTTTGTACAAATTTACTTGGTAATGCAAATGTACTTGTTTCCTTACCTAAAATTCCAAAATTTTTAGTTTCAACAGTTGTTATACTTGGTTTAAAGAAAGATGAATATGATGAACCTCCTGCATCAAAAAATTTACCAGAATCACTAACAAAGTTTGGAAGTGAACTATTAAATGTAGTTAAAGATGTTCCTGCACTTGTAGCACTTAATAAATTATTTTGTGTGTTTGACCCATAATTTCTTACTATTTTAACTCCGTTTGCAAAACCTGGAAAATTGTCAAAATCATAATTATTTTGTGATGGGGCATTTCCACCTCCTACTAATTTATCTCTCAATAAACCTTTCCCAAATTTCATTGCCTCACCAATTACTTTAGAACCTAATTGATTTGGGTCAGTTAGTGAACCAATTCCACCTTTTAACAATCTACCTAAAAGACTTCCTTGTGAACTATCTTTAATATTTTGTAATACACCTTGGTAATCTTTTTGAATACTATTTGTTGTTTCCAAACTACCCTTTGTAGGGTCTGAAAAGTTTTTTGTGAATGTAGGTGTTGCAAGAGATGGTATGCCTAATGTTTTGGTAGCAAAAGTTCTAACTGACTTAAATACCTTACCAATAGGACCTGATGGAAGTACACCAGATGTTTCTGCTTTCATCTCTGATAATGGTAAGGTTTCTCTTAATACCATTCTACCTAATTCAGGCCCATACAATAGGGGTTGTGAAAGTGTACCTAATATTCTAATACCTGTTGTCTCTTGTTCAAATACTCGTTCTCTTAATGTACTACCATTATTACGCCTTAATAAATTAACAGCTTTCATTGTAGTAGCATTAATTACAGGAGAATTGGATGATAATGGTATATTATTACCATTTCTAATCGCATAGACCTCTTGGGCAGTTTTACCACCTTGACTTTCTAATTGTTTACTTTTAAATAATTCTTCTAATGTAGGCATAGTTATACTGCGTATGAATTACTTCCTATTTTATCATAGACCTTTGATAAGGTTGATGCAACTTTTTGTCCATCCATATAAACTGCAACTTTACCATTGGTTAAATCGTTTCGTAACCCTTGAATTTCAGTTAATAGTTCGCGGTCTTCACCACCACCACCATCACCACCTAATAATGAATTTAACCCAGTTGCAACAGTACCAACTACTGACAAAGCCATTAATCCTGGTGCGGCAAGAACTCCAGCTACACCCAATGCTATTAACGAAGCTGATAACCCCATTAATGAATATGATAATAATGCTATTGCTGGGATTAATAGTACTAATCCACTAATTGTTGTAGCTACAGACATTAATTGTGGCATTAAAGTTCCGATACCACTAGCCATCATTTCAAATCCAGTTCCTATCGCTTGAAGTGCATGTCCTAATACCAATACTGATGCCGCTATTACTAACATTGCTGCTGCTCCAGCTAAAATTGCTACTGCACCAACTCCACTCATCATAATAGCACCCAATAGGGCAACAGCACCAACTAAAGATAACATCGATACCACAGCCATTCCAACTGCTTCCCAACTAACCTTCATAAATTCTTGTACTGCTTTTCCAAATACAAATACAGCACCAGCTACAATTACCATTGCTGCAGCACCTTTAAGAACTGCATTCATATTGATTTTAGACATAGAATCCATCATTCCACCTTTAGAAGCTGGATTTGCTTTATCTGATAAGGATTTCATTGGGGCAGTTTTATTACTCTTAAATCTCATATCAGGTGTACCATCAGCTTTAAGTGGACCTTTCGGTCCTTTACCAAAGTATGATTTAAATTTTTGTAATATACCACCACTACTTTTAAGATTAATACCCATTTGACCTGCTGCAATAGCCATACTGCCCATTGCTTGCATTCCACTAAATAGTTGTGAACCTACTGATTTTGCAGTGTTTGCAAATTTTTCATAATTAGTTACTGTTATTTCTCCATTTTTACCTAATTTATCTGCATTGTCAGCCATTTTTTGGAATTCTGCAACAGATACACCTAATAATGCTGCGGTTTGTTTCTTTTGGAAGTAATCCATTTTATTGAATTCTTCTATACCACCTAACGATGAAAGTGTTTCTCTAACTGCACCACCTATATCTCCTTCATATGCTAATGCTCTGGCTCTATCTAAATTGATATTTCTACCTAACATTGCACCAAGTTCTAATTCTGCATTAATTGAATTTTCAAAATCTAAAAGGTTATCAGCAATACCAGAAACTTGTTGCATTGAAACCCCCAACTTACTAGCAGCAATGGCAGCCTCAGCAATATTCTTACCACCATTTTTTCCAAATAATGCAAATTGTTCAGCAGAATTTGCTACATCAGCCATTACATCAGCAGGAACTAATCCATTTTGTTCTGCAAGGTTTTTAGTAGACTGAATTAAGTTTTGTGCTGTTTTTGCAGACCCATCATTTAATCTAGCAAAAGAACCAGTTAATCCAGCAGCCTCACTTGCACTTATTCCTAAATTTGTAGCAAGTGCATTAGTTCTAAATTGTGTTAGTGCTGATACATCACTTAATCCACCAAATTCTTTTGAAAGAGATTTTGTAGTTTCAACTGCATTTGGAAATATTGTTGAAAATAAAGTTGTTGATATATTTGAAGTATCTAATAAAGAACTACCTAATTGTCTTGAAGTTTCTAATAATTTCTTTCCAGCAGCTCCACCTGCTATAAATACAGCACCTAATTTACCAAGGCCTGTTGATAATAGTAGGTCTGCTGTATCAAAAATACCACCAACGGTGTCTTTTATACTCTCATATACTTTAAGTTGTTTATTTAAATAACCTTGTTGTTTTTCGGTTAGTGAAGACATTCTTTCTGCAATATCTCTTTGCTGTTCAAGAGTATTTATTATATCTTGATTAACCTCCTCATTTTCTCTTAATAGTTCAATTTGGTCATTTATATCTGCTAATTTTTTTGCTCTACTTATTTCATCTTCAGCTGACATTGATAACAATTCTTGTGTTGCTGATGCAACTGAATTAATACTATCTTGTGTTACCGAACCTAATGTTTGTTGAGAATTTAGCCTTTTTCTATCTAATTCAACTAATGAAGCCTGTATACCAGTTAGTCCTTTTAATTTACCTTCTTGTTGAATTAAAGTATCTACTATTATTTTAGTCTTTGCTTGTATTTCCTTTAATTGCTCGTTGTTTTCTTTTAATATTGTTACCTGGTTTTTATACTCTTTTGTGCCCTTTACCCTAGCCCTTCCAAGCTCGTTTTCAGTGCCTAATAGTCTATCCATTTCAGCTTTGGCAGCTGCAACGTTTTCCTTTAATTTTTTTATTTCATCACTTGAGGCCATCTAATGTATACTATTGGTAATATTTTAAATCATCTTCTAGCTCTTTGGCTAACTTATCGATTTCTTTCATTTTTTTAATGATTGGAGGTGGAACTTTTTTATTTTTTTCCGCCTGTTTTAATGCTCGATTTGTAGCATTGGATTTTAGTCCATCAAAAAATGAATCAGAAAACTTTTTGGCTGCACCAAATAAACCTTCGTTTGTTTTTTGTTTTGACATGGGTAATCTCTTTATAGTTTTATACAACTATAAATATTGGATAAAAAAAAAGTGAGGATTATTTCCTAACCCTCACCTTTGACTTTCTTTCTATTTTCTTATGTTCTTCTGCTTCTTTCTTTTTTAACTCTAATAACTTATTGAAATAGAACTTTCTCCATTGTATAGGCATGAAGTAAACATCTCTCCAAGTAAATCCGTTACCAAAGTTAACCAACTCCCAAATTTGGTTGTGAAGTTGGATACTATAATCATTCGGAAGGGTAAAAAAACGATACCCCAAACGGGATATCGAGTGCCTCCTCTTCACCCGTCAACTCTGAAACAAAGTTGAATGTTAAATCCATATCAGGACTTAACCCTTTCACAAATTTTCTGAATGCTTTAGTGTCTAATGCTAGGAATGAATTTTGTACCCATTTAGTAATGAATCCTCTATCTTGGTTACCATCTACTGATTGAATCATATACTTTAAACGAGTTGTTACATCAAATGTAGCATCTCCCTTTCCTTTATATAATCTAGCTAATGCTTGGTTTTCTTTACTAATTTCAATCTCATCACCATGTGTTAGAAGTTTAAATTCTAATTCAGTTCCACTTTTTGGTAAAGTAAACTTATATAGGTTATCACCATTGAGTAACTCTTCATTAAAATCTCTGGTTTTTACCTTTGATAAATCAATAGTTACTTTTTGTAATTCTAATGTAGATGGGTCAGTTACCTCAACAACATAATCAGAACCATAACCCATTACTCTTGTTGCTAAAAGAATTGCATTTTTATCACCGATAAAGATATCATTTATATCAACACCTGGTTCTACAACAACTGATTCAAATAGTTTATCTAAAACTATACCCTTTTTAATTAAAGATTGAGATGCAAGAATATCTTCTTCTCTTGCAGTCATGTATTTAATTTCAACATTTCCTTTTCTTAAAGGATGTCCTTCTGGATAAACTAATCCCTTTGATGGTAAATCCACTACCTCGGTTGGGAAATCGAATTTATTTTCGCTCATAATTAACCTTTATTTGTTTGTATATATAAGTATATGGAAATAAAAAAGTTGTAAAATGAAAAAAGGTTCTCACAAAGAGAACCTTCTTCAAATATATAGATAGTAGTGGATAATATCTTAAAACTCTAACACAGCGTAATCGTATGCCAATGTTAGTGAAATTTCAGCAGGGTCATTAGAGTCGAATGCCAAGTCATTGAAATTAGCAGCAGCAATGAAAGCACCTTTCAGTTTCCATTGTTCAATTTTATCACCAACTGGACCTAACATATAGAAATCGATATCTTTTTTGTAGAAATCTGCATATCCTTTTCTACCAGTTAAAGATTCATACCCTAATCTTACCCATTCCATCACTTGTTGTGCTCCACTTGGAACGATTGGGTCATATAGAGTAATTTCGATATCTTGCCACTCACCTTTACCTTGTAGTTTTCTATAAGTGTTGATGTGGTCTAACTTTACAGTTTCGAAATTGATAGCTGGTCTACTTGCTGCCTTAATTAAGTACGACTGAATACCATCAATCTCCATGATGTATCTGTTCTTCATCTTCGGTTCGAAGTTGGTAAAGAACATTTCGTTAAATTCTAATACTTCTGCCATTTTATTATTTTCCCTTTTATACTAATAAATATTAGTTGTTCATTTTTTTATCTTATGCCGAGAAAGATGCCCCAGTTGGTAAGATGTTGAAATCAATTACGATGAATTCAGCAGTCTTAGCAGGTTGTAAGAAAATCTGTCCAGCAAGTATGTTTCTATCAACTACATCAGGTGTGTTGTTAGTTTCATCCATAACCACTTTGAATGCATACAATCCTTGTCTTTGTTGGATACCCTCTAAATAAGGTTGTACTGTATTGATAAATCTACCTCTTGTTTGAGCAGTGTTTTGTTCGAATACCAAGTATCTTGAAGTACTTGCAACAAATTTCTTAACTGCAATCAACAATCTTCTTACATTGATTCTATCTAATGCAGAAGCCTTATCTTGTAGAGTCTTTTGTCCAAATGCAACAATACCTTGTCCTGGGAATGAAGCAATTGGGTTTACTTTGTTTTCATATAAAGTATCTCTTTCAGAGTGAGTTAATCTATTCAATACTGATACTGCACCAATAATACCACCTCTATTCAAACCAGCAGGAGCAAACCACTCAGCTGCAATTGCATCGTTAGCAGCAAATACTGCAGGTAACAATACTGAAGGTGGAACTGAAATTAATTTGTTAGTATTTGTATCTACTGTCTTAACCCAAGGATAATAAGAACCTACATAGTTCGAATCGATTGAGTTAGCTTGAGTAGTTACTTGTGCAATTGTATCACTCACTCCAGTTAAGTCAGAGATAAAGAATGCATCTTGTCTTGCCTCTACCATATCAATCACATCAGTAGTTACTGCTGGGTGTAATCTTCTTACAATACCAGGTGTTACTACCATGTTAATATCATACTCATCTTGATTTGAGATTGCATCGATTGCCTTCTTGTATGCAACTGAACCACTAGCAGTAGAATCAGTTAAATCAAATCCTTGTGAATTACCAGATGAGATTGAACTTCCTAATGCAATTTCTCTTGTAGGAGCCATACCATCAAATCCACCTTGGAATGCAAGTGAAAATTGTCTCTTAACCATATCTTCAGTTGCAGAACCAGTCATTTCTAATGAAAGTTGAGAATCAAATCCAAAATCTACATTTGAACCAGTTCCAGCACCATCAGGAATCGGATTTAGATAATTTAAATTGTCTTTCTTTACACCAGTTGTTTCAAAGTTAATACCAGCATACTGATAAGGATTACCAGTTGTATTTCCATTTGAAGTTGTTTGGTAAGTTACAGTTGGAACAATACTTGAATCAGTTGCCTTGATAGGTAACTCATATGCACCGTGTCCGAATGGAGCAGCAGATACTGGGTAAGAACCTTGAGCACCTACTTCTACTCTAATGTATGATGAGTTATTTACCCAATCACCATTTTCAGTAATTTTACCATTTGAATCAACTGTATAATATCTATCACCAATTACTCTTGCGATATAGTTTGCAGAGTCTGGGTCAAGGTTTACATTATTAAAAGTTTCTAATACTACTTTTCTCTTGTCAGTATCAGAGAATGAACGAATTGTTACAGTAAATACTGAATAATCTGTTCCACCATCCTCACCTGCTGCCTTAACACCAGAGATAGAAACTTTAAATCTTCTATTTTCACCATTTCCATGCCCTAAAGTATGGAATCTAAATAAGTCATATCTTTCACCGGAGATTAATTGTGATTTGACCCATGGTGTATTTGCAGATGATGCATCATATGTGAAGTCTTGAGTTGGTAGTGAGATTGCTGAAATTACATTTGCGTCTCCACTACCACTAGCTGCATTTTCAAAGTAAGAATATACATATGCATCTTTTGGCCCTCTTGCAGATGTTCCAAATACATCAGTTACATCATTTCCAGCAGAAGGTAAAATAGATGAAGAAACTTCACCAATACCAGAACCACTAACAACAAATGAACCAGTTTCTGCTAAATCAGAAATAGTAAATCCACTAAATCCTACTTCAGCATCACCATTATCGGTTGAATGAAGTGTTGAAATTAATTTAAATCCGTTTGAACCAGATGTTGCAATACCAATAGGTGCAACTTGTTGATAACCACCTACACCTGCAACTCTAACGATTGTTGCAGTTCCAGCTTCTCTTAAATAATTCTGCACTGCATACTCTGTATAGTAAGTACCATCAGGTGTACCAAATTTTTCTTCAAACTCCGATTGAGTTCGAACTACTGTGGGTACAAACGCAGGACCTTGTTTAAATGGTCCAATAAACGCTGCACCGATTTCTCCTACACCTTGTGCTAAAAACGATAAGTCATTTTCTCTCGTAAATACTCCAGGTGATACAATTCTTTCTGCCATATTATCTCCGTTTATTAAATAAACAATTTAGTTATTACTACTATAAATATAACTAAAATATTGAAACCATCAATTATTATACTTCAGGTGTTGGGGTTACCGAACCTGTTGACCATGGTAAGTCTTCTGTACTAACTTCTTCACTTGCATCATCGATTTCATCAATTTTCTTTTGAATCTGTTCAGAGATATGGTTCCAATATGAAGTTGCCGCACTTGATGATACTATATTTTGTACCCAGCCAATTACTAAATCTTCGGTTAAGTCACCAAAAGCTACAAATTCATCAGCTGAACCAGAGTCAAAATCGATAGGAGTAGCTCCAATAAATGTTCCCTCTGTACCCGTTGTTGATTCAGTACCAGTACATTTCCATCTAGCATGTAGTACAACATTCTCATGCGCTCCTATTGTTTTTTTAGTCATTTGGGTAATTCCCCAAGAATAAGTTACTGCCATTTTATTTCCTTTTTTTATATATAAATATATAGACTATTTCTTAAACACAAAATAATCACTTATAAATATAACCGAAGTTTCTTAAACACAAATTTAAGATATACTACCAGAAGTTTCTACGAAACTACTTGATACCTCTGTCCAAATAGTCTGAATAAATACAGATTCACTTGCATATAAGTGGTCTTCATTATTGAATTGATAAAGAGTATGGGCATGACTTCGATTGATTTCTTCCCCATCTTCAATAAATGATACTCTTTTAACAACTTCCATACTTGGATTTTGTACATTTACATCTAATTTGTTTAAAACTATTTCTTTTTCTATTGCCATCTTTTATTATTTCTTTAATAATTGTTTCAGCATCTCTTTCATTTCAGAGAGTTCTGATTTTAAATATTCGATTTCTTCTTTTTGAGAATCTACTATTTCTTTTTGTTCATTAATTGCATTAACTAAAAGAGGTACTACCTTATCATATTGGATTGTCATATAATCATATCCTAATGATTCAGCAAGTGGAGCAGGTTTTACAATTTCAGGAAGAATTGATTTAACATCCTGAGCAGATAAACCTACTTGTAATTCTCTACCTTCATATCCTATTAAGTTAGCCTCTTTATTGTTTCTATAATAGAAACCATTTAACTTACCAACTTTTTCAAGAGCATTTTCGATATCACCTTCTTTATCCTTCAATCTCATATCAGAATAGTAAGCGATTACGTTTGATGATGCTCTCATATCACCATTAACTCGCCAACCCCAAGATTCAGCTCTACCTTTCCAAGAACCATTATAATCAATTTCCATGTATGAGTTATGAATACCATAAATCATCCACTCATTGTTTACATCATTGTAGATACCAGTAGAAGAACTACCATTATGCATAAACACTGCTCTACCAGAAATAGACCACCCTTCCCATCCATTAACACCTCCACCATAAGTAGAAACATTACCATACTGTCCACCTTGTGCACCTACTGCCCAAAGTCCGTATCCATAAGATTGGAAGTAAACACCAGTAGCACCTTGAGGTCTGAACCAATCGTTTGCTAATACATAACGAAGTTGTGATGTACCATTTGGATTACAATAATAACCAGTATCGTTTGCATCATAATAGCTACCAGCATACATTGCTCCACCATTTCCATTGTTTTCATCTAAAACAGGAATAGTTCTCCAACCACGGAATCCACCCCAAGTTGAACGGAATCTCAAGTTAGTAATAGGTCCACCAACCATTTGCCATCCATAACGAGATGAACCGTTTGAATAGTGATATGATTGAATACCTACCCAGTGCGATGTACCCGAAGGTTGGTTACCTGGATTGGACCATGTATCAATAAATCCTGAACCCCAATCTGCAACTGCAGTTGTGAAATCTTGTCGACCCCAACCATAGGCACCAGTCCAATAGTTAGTATCACCAGTAATTCTTGGTCTTGCTCTGTAATATTCACCACTATCTCTCGTATGACCTGGTTGACCTAACCATGCCATTGTTCTAGCATTAGCACCTTCAAATCTTGTAGAGTGTCCAGATGCACCATCGAAATAATAACCAGTATTATTTGAATCATAGAAAACTGGTGCTCTTAATGAATCTCCAGCTTGTAGGTTGTAGTTAACATATACATTGTTTGTACCCAATGGGTCAGTTGAGTTGTTAACAGACATTACCTGCGTTGCCATATTGTAATCGTTGTAGAAACGCATACCATTGTAAGATGCGTTTGCTCCAAACTTAATACCAGTATGGAATGCAATCCTTAAATCAGGATATCTATAAGACCACCCACCACCTTCTCTATAAATAGCATATGCAGTACTTCTACCACTTGAGAAGTATAATCCGAATTCCGTATTTGATGATACATCATAGTTGTTTGCAAATCTAAATGCTTGTGATACATTACTTCTTGATGTACCATTTCCATCCCAATAATAGTATGTATCGTTATTATCATAGATAAATGGAGTACGAGTTTCTACATAGTTGTAAACTCTACCACCAGTATCAATTAATAATCTAGCAGTACCCCAACTACCATTTCTATATCCGTGGTTTTGGTTGATTCTAAAGTTATCATCTGCATATCCATATCCAACAGACCAAGTTGTACCGGTCATTGCAGATGAGAATAAGATAGAAGGTCTATCTCCACCACCACTTCCTTCAGTTCTAAATTCACCGGTAATACCCCAAGAGTGATTACCATACTGATTCCGAACTAATAGGGTTACACTATTTCCAGCTGTACCACCTGAACCTGTTTTAGTTATTTGCATTACAGGCCCACTTGTTCTACCAAAATTGGTGAATCCCCAAGGGTCCATATAATATCCACTATTGTTTCTATCACGGTAGAAATCAGCTCTTTGTTCACCAATGGTGTAAGCACCACCACTATATGTTTCTATTTTTCTTGAACCATTGTAGTATAAACCAACCCAAGAGTTTCTATACATTAAGACAGCCCATTCGTTGTTTACATCATTATAGAGACCAGCTGCAGAAGAACCATCGTGCATGAATACCCATCTTCCTTCGATTGAATATCCAGACCAACCATTTAGTCTTCTATCAACACGCATTGTACCATAAGATGCACCAACGGTATCAATACCAATCCGAGCCTCTAATGAACCGTTATCTGAATAGAAATAAGTACCATTATCATTTTGGTGTCTAATTGCCCAACTTCCACCAGAATCTAATAAACCAATTTCATTGGAGTTAGTTGCATATAAATAACCTCTGGTATTATTACCTGCAGTAGCCATGTTGATTTCAACTGTCGATTGAGTACCATATAATCTCCAAGTTCTATTTCCAGTTGAGTACCAATGCATTGCAGTTGCTTGGTTATATAAACCTTCACCACTATTATCATTTCTAAACCAGTTTCTAGCGTAGATTTCAGTACCTCTAATGTCACCCATATTTGAGTAACCATCTGGATTTACATAATATCCTGTATTAGTCCAATCATAATAAATTGGAGACCTCATATCAGAATTGTGTCTTGCGTAATCATGATTTAGTAGGAAAGATTCACTACCACCACTTAACAATCTTAAACCATAAGTGTGGTTACTTGCCATACGAAGGTCAATTCCGTAATCCAAGTTACCAGTAACAATCATACCCCAATCATTATTGTTTGGTTTGTTAATCCATAAGATTGCATCATCACCAGAAGCTTGGTTATCAATACCATCTAACCTTAAACCACTCATTATTGATGTATTACGAGGGTCTACTCTATATCCACTATTGTCTAAATCATAGAATATTCTTGATTGTAGATAATCATAGAAAATACCCCAACCATCAACTCTCAAGTTTAAGTTACCAACATCGGAACTCATTCTGAATTCACCTGCACCACCAATTAAATCAATACCAGATTGATTATCCCAATGGGTATTGGTTCTTAATCTCATTGTACCACCATTCTGATATGGCATTCTGATTTCTGAGCCAAAATCTCCAAAATATGAAGTATTTGTATCGTAATATCTACTCGATGCAATTGCATTGTCCATCGATGGGTATGCGATGGTATCAGGTGAGAAATCTGAAATATTTGTTGCACCAGGTGATTGGTTAATATACGCCCATGAACGACTTGGTGTACTATCTGTAAATGTTACATCTCTATTAGTTCTAATAATTGCATCTACTTGTGCATAATATCTAACATCAACATAAACTGGTACATATCTGATATCACCACTAATAGTTACAGGCGAACCAATCCTTACTCGATAATAATCATATCCCCAAGTTCTATTTTCAACTAATCTTGCTTGATACCCATTATAGTATCCCCAATAAACCATATAGGTCTTTTTAGAACCTCTACCAAAGTACCTTTCATGTAATTCTACTTCAAAAGTACCAGTAGAGTTCCAATCATTCCAGTCCATTGAAATTCTAGCAATTTCAAATGTACGAGCTTGAGTTCCACTTGCAGTCATTGTAGATTTAATTGGAACCGTATAGAAGTCATCTAATGCAATGTAATCTTCTGCTACAATTGGCCCATTTAAGTCTAAAGTACCATCAACTCTTAAATTATTTAATCGAGAATCACTATTAGGTTCGATTCTATAAGCAGAGTTATCAGTATCAGTTAATGCTCGTGTTATAACTTGATTATAGAAGTTACCCACCTCAGCAGTAAGTTGAGCATTTCCAGAACCAGTATCACCATAAAAAACAAATTCTGCACCAGCACCATTTGGATTACCATCGTTAACTCTAATTTCAGCATCATATGATGTATTAATAAATCCAATTCTGTTACCAGTTACTAATAAATTATTTAAACGAGATGTTCCAGCTGGGTCAACATAATATGAAGTGTTATGGTCATAATAAATTGAAGCCCTCACTTGACCTCCAAAATATGTGTTACCATTATCTAAATCAATAGAAGCACGTAGACTACCATTACCAATGAACACAAATTCATTTGGATTTGAAGAACTCCAATATGAACGATATGGGTTATCATTTCCAGCCCAGAAAATACCCCAATCTGTTGCAGTTTGCCAAATCCAATGTGAGTAATCTTGTGCTTTAATAACT
>Ga0255784_10002233_pt1 | contig 15267 bp, 12 predicted proteins | sample 101ome_14_FD_179982 | JGI IMG/M metagenome (GOLD analysis project Ga0255784, IMG submission 179982) | Coastal salt marsh microbial communities from the Groves Creek Marsh, Skidaway Island, Georgia - 101403AT metaG (version 2) | ecosystem: Environmental > Aquatic > Marine > Intertidal zone >...
TTACAATCTTTTTTTCTTGCTTTGCGCTTTTTTCAAATTTCTCTTGGTCACAGGAGCTGCCTTCCGGGAGTCTTATAGTTGTGACTGCTTGCGAAATTGCACACGGTCACTCAATAGACGAAGTAGTCACTGTTGCAAGAGCCATCGATTATCCTGCGGACGGAGCACCTAATGCAGTCTTCTACAGAACGCCCGTTTCTGGATCAGATTTTTCAGAAAATTGGGCGCTGAGGGTCGTTTATTGGGACGATTTTGCGCATTTTGCTTCTGCGAGCTTTTCTCCAAGCGGGCCCAGAGACCATTTAAATGAGCTGTTAGCTTGTGACGGTAATAATCGCACCTTCTTAAAAAATTACTCTGTCGGAAGCGGGAATGCCTACGATAGTGGTGCAAATCTTGTCTCAGGAGTGGCTGCCAGGTTTTGCACTGTTTCTCCAGATGTTTCAATTCAGGATGTGTATTCGGAGCTGTACGCAGCTAACGGGCGCAGATCAGATTCTGGATCGGAAACTCAGATGCAACTTTCTCATGCCTTGTTTGGTACGCCCGCCGGAACTGAGATGGGTACGCGAATCACTATCAGGTTAGTAGGGCGAGATTGGCCGGATCTTGCTAAGAGGCTAGATGCCTCATTTCCGGCGAGCGTCGGTACGCCCTCAGGGGGGATTTTTGAAAATTGCACTGACAGAAACCTGTTTAACAGTTATGTGACTCACTGGGGCCTATAGCAGTGATGCCGCCAGTTAGAAAATATAAAAAGGAGATAATGGCAATGATGAAAAAATTAAGTTCGTTAGGTCGCAGCTTGGTAGTAACGGTTTTGACAGTGGTTTGTTCGCCCTTACTTGCAGATCACCATACCTCTAATGAGGCACTGGGAACGGGTGCAGTCGGTATCATAAACCTTGTAGCTCAAGACCCCAGCAGTTACGTGGCTAGCCAAAAATTAAATGGGGAAATATTTGAACAACTTGGTGTCACGATCGCTGGAGCTTGCACTGCTGTTTCAGGAAACCAGGTACCTGGTGAAATGCAATTCTTTTCCTTCGTACCGAGCGTAGCTGATGCTATGCAAGTATGGGACACAATGATCGGCAGTGCCTCAATAAGACAGCTGCAAGAGGAATTAAGCGCTAATAGAACGCTAGCTGGCAATGAGACATGGCAAATTATTGATGGCTACGGGGGAGAAATAAGAGACACGTGGGCAACTCGTTTGGTGGAAGTAAATCCAACCGATGTCCAGCAATATATTGCGGCGATCAAGAACTTAGAGTCTGCATATCATGAAAACGGCTATGACGATATAGAATTTGACGTCTACCAGCCAATTGGTAGTGGCAGTCAGCCATTGCTGAATGTTGTTGCTGTTGCACCTACGTTATATCGATTAGGTGAGGTATTTGATGTTTTGAATTCAGAGTCATGGTCTGAACAAGCTTATGCCCTCGTTACTGCGTCCAGACCTGCTCTTGTGTCGGACAAAATCTATAAGTGTGAACAAGTATATTCTTCAATATAGGCAAGTCGGTTTGAAAAAATAAAAGGAGATTAAGAGTGAAAATATTTATGACTAAGTGGGTTGCAACATTACTTTTGGTTATGCCGTTAGATCTTCTCGCTGACGATATGGATGATGTGATGGCGGTGATAGAGGCTTATGGGAATTTAGAGGGTGACCTTGCAGCACAAGCGGAGTTAATGCATCCCGATCGAGTCTACATAACTGGAGGCATGCGTCAGACCAACGAATCACTAAATATGCGGAATCAGATAGCGACAAGAGAAGCCCAAGAAGCATTGAATGGAGGTAAGACGGAGTTCGTAACAACAATAGAGGACGTAGATATTTCTATTTATGGAGATGTGGCAGTTGCCAGTTTTGTCCGGTGGTGGAATGTATATCCCGCAAATCAAGCTCCGGTGCTTGGCGCACCTACTTGGGTTTCGCTTGTGCTGATAAAAGAAGGCTCAGATTGGCTAATAAAACATACCCATCAATCACCCGTTAGGGGCGGTTAGGCGAGCTAAATGTAAATCTAGAAATTGCCTAACAATAAAGTCCTAAAATAAACAAATAGGAAAATGCACATAAAGTGAAAGGAGAGATAGATGCTACACCTTGTAACTTGGAACATTCCCAGCGATACGGTTGAAAAAACTAGACAGAGATTTCTTACGACAACTGAAGAGTGGTTTGGTTGCGAGCTTGTTGGTCGTTGGCATACGTTAGAGCGAACAGGTGTATTAATTCTGAAGTCTGATGACTGGATTGCCATTAGCAAGTGGGCTCAACAGTGGGACGATTTGCTCGATTTAACTATTTCACCATGCGTAACTGACGAGGACGCAGCGAAGTCGCTTGCGCCATAGCATTTCTGTCATTGGAGTAAATTAACTAGGTATCTTCTTATGAATGTTTTCAGATTATTCGTTCTTATCTTTACACCGATTCTTTCGTTTTCAGTTATAGCCCAAACGCAAGGGCCAGTAGGCTTCAAATATGACTTGATTGCTTCAAATCCCCTTGCTGTAGTGGCTGCAATCGACAAGTATCGAAGCAGCGATTCGGGTTCAAATGATGATGTCAGCGTGACTTTGCATCAATATCTGGCTAATGGGACTAACCCGGCAACGCACGCGATAACAGTATCTTATGCATCACCTCAAGTCATGGATGCAGCGTTATCAGCGCAAGCCAATTCTCCGACGTGGGCAGTCTTTCAATCTGAAATGAGCCTTTCTGCCGAAATAGTAAGTTCGATGATGTGGCGCTCTTTAGGGCTCAGCGGTGGTAATACAGATGTTCCAGATTCTCCCATGGCTTCCGGAAATTGGATCTTCATGAAAGTGGATGACCCGGCGGCATATGCCGAGGCGTGGCAATCAATGGTTGATTCACAAGCAGATGAGGATAGATTGTCCACACTTCTTGCTATTCCAGCTGATGGAGCAGGTGGTGCTACTCATGCTGTCATAAACACGGCAAGGTCCCCGGGGAGCCAATTTGCCCCTCAAAACGATCAGGCTGCTTTCGCGAGGTTTAGAGAAGAAGTCAGTGAGATCAGAGAGATCACTGAGCGTGTTCGACTAGTCAAGGTGAAGTCATGGTAGTGCAGTAGTGTAGGCGGGCAAATATACTAGGCCACAGTGAGTCTTACAGCATTGCTCTGCGCTAGGGTACACAAATATGTTCTTTAAAGCCTAAAGCTTAATGCATCAGCGTTAGGCTTTCTTTTTCGTTGGGCCCACCAGGACTCGAACCTGGGACCGACGGATTATGAGTCCCTCGCAGACAATCAACCACAACCCACCACAACAGCCTGCGTCACTTAGATCAAATTACCATTACAGCTTTTTTATTGCCACTTGTAGTCATTAGTTGCGGTGGGTTGTGCCGCAGTGGTCCAAATTTGGTCCAAACCTACTGTTCGTTTGAGAACTGCTGGAAGTAGAGCTTTGCTCAATGATTAGTGTATGGAAGGGACGTACATTGCCTTGCGCATAAAATTAGCTGGCTTCTAAGCTGTAATCATTCTGGGCAACCGATTTGACCCGAGTGAAACCTAAACAAATTGTAAGCGACTTCAGGCCTATCTGGTTTCTCAAAGTGTTACCCACCAGGGAATACAACGTTTTTATTCCAGTCAAGGAAAACTCGACTCTCAACTTGGATGCCACTATGCCGGCAGCCCACATCACATCTCCCGATCAGTTCGACTGGGGTCATTGAATAAGTCTATTGACCCCAGTAAAAGGTTAGTAATAGTCGCCAAGCACTGGAATGTCGCGCTTGATCAAGCGCTCAATATTCTTGAGTTGCTTTCTTTCATCCTTACTGACCAAAGACAGCGCTACTCCACTGGCACCAGCACGTCCAGTGCGACCAATACGGTGGACGTAATCCTCAGCCACATGTGGAAGGTCGAAGTTAATTACCAATGTCAACAACTCGATATCGATGCCGCGTGCAGCGATGTCCGTGGCAACCATTACCTGTACGTTGTTGGCTTTAAAATCTTCCAGTGCCTTGGTGCGCTGAGCCTGGCTACGATTGCCATGTATCGCAACAGCGGTAATAGAGTCGCGAGCTAGCTTTTTCACCAGCTTGTTAGCACCGTGTTTAGTGCGGGAGAATACAAGCGCCTGCTCTGTGGTTTCCTGGATCAACTCACTGAGAAGGTCCGCCTTCAATGGCTTCTCCACGAACCACAAGCTCTGTTCGATAGCGTCGACAGTTGAATTGCGAGGCGCTACGTCTATTTCTATAGGATCGTGGCAAATGCTGTTTGCTAGCTTGCGAATCTCTTTGGAAAATGTTGCGGAGAACATCAAGTTCTGACGTTTCGAGGGAATTAAGGCAAGGATTTTGCGAATATCGCGGATGAAACCCATATCCAGCATCCGATCTGCCTCGTCCAGTACAAGCAACTCGATTTCATCAAAACCGATTGCCCTTTGTTGGTACAAATCCAGAAGCCGTCCTGGAGTCGCTACCAACAAGTCAACACCATGCCTAAGCTGCTTGAGCTGAGGATTGATATTGACACCGCCGAAGACAACAGCAGATAGCAGATTTTCATGCTTACCATAGGTCAGGATGCTTTTGTGAACCTGGGCTGCCAGTTCACGAGTTGGCGTTAGAATCAAGGCGCGTACTTTTCCCGACGTCACGCGTGTATGCGGGCCCAGTTGTTGCAACATAGGTAGCACAAAACCAGCAGTTTTTCCGGTGCCGGTCTGAGCAGCAGCCATCACATCGCCACCAGAAAGAATGGCAGGAATTGCCTGTATCTGAATAGGAGTTGGCTGGGTGTAGCCTGAATGCGCAACGGCGCGCAATAGGGATTCAGATAGGCCGAGTTTTTCAAAAGTCATGTGAATCTCAATTTTAAAATTAATTACGTAGCTTGATTGGTCATGACGTATCAACCGCTCGGCGAATCGCAGAAGCGGCAATAATCAAGGATCAAATAAACAAATCAACACTGGACTGGAATCAGAGAACAATGAGTATTGTCGCATGATTGTGCAATCAATAGAAAAGTTCGGAGTGGCTATACCGACGGCTATTTGCCAGCGAATGCTACAGCAGAAGCACGGGGCCTAAAACAGCTGAGGGCAAAGCTGCGATAGCTACGGCGCATATGGTTCATGGCAGGGAATTGATTTAGTTGGTGGGCCCACCAGGACTCGAACCTGGGACCGACGGATTATGAGTCCCTCGCAGACAATCAACCACAACTCACCTCAACAGCCTGCGTTGTATTTCCTATTATAACACCTGCCTCTATCCGTTGCCTGCTACTGTAATCAGGTGTGGTTAGTTGCGCCGCAGTGGCCCAAATTTGGTTCACAAGCACATATTGAGCTTGCAAGCTGGACGAAATAGGCAATCAACACAAATAGCAATTCGGGGCTATGTTCTTTTAGTGCCGCAGCAATTGTTGTGCTGCGTTATTGCAATTTTTCGAAGTAGTCTAATAACTTCGTCAAACATTGCTCAATCGTCAGTATAGAGGTGGTCAAATGGACCTCAGGCTCGAGTGGTGGCTCATACGAACTGAACAGGCCCGTGAAATTTGGAATCTCTCCGCTTCTGGCTTTTTTATAAAGCCCCTTTGAATCCCGTTGCTCAGCAATATCTATCGGTGCGTCAACGTAAACTTCCGAGAAGTCTCCTTCGTCAAAAAGGGCTCTCGCTGATTCCCTTTCGGGTTTGAAGGGAGATATGAAGGCAGTAATGACAATGAGTCCGGCATCAACCATCAACTTAGCAACTTCGGCGACCCGCCTAATATTTTCAATTCTGTCTGCATCGGTGAATCCTAAATCTCCGTTAAGGCCGGTGCGAATATTATCGCCATCCAGAACATAGGTATTCAGTCCCTTTTTATGCAGCGCTTTTTCAAATTCATTCGCTAGCGTTGACTTTCCAGCTCCGCTTAATCCAGTAAGCCAAAACACTCGACCTTTTTGCCCGCTTAATGATTCTCTTGCAGCTCTGTTCACATCAAAGTGTTGCTGACGGACATTGGCCGCTCGGTGGAGGGAGTGCTTAATCATGCCCGCAGCAACGGTCCTCAAGTTGAAGCGGTCAACCAGAATGAATCCGCCTAATTTTCGATTAGTTTGGTAGGGCAAGAAGGGCACCGCTTGGTCAAGTTTGATCGTAATACTTGCGATGTCGTTACACTGCAGTTTCGTGTCAGATAACTTCGCAAGTGTATTCAAATCATATTTATATTTGATCTTCGTAATCTTCGCGTTAATTTTCGCGGAGCCTAGCATCATCCAATAAGGCCGGCCTGAGAATCCAAGCTCGCTGTCCATCCACACAACATCTGCTTCGAACTGGTCGGACACATCAATACCAGCCTCTGCAGCAGCCAACACATCGCCTCTAGATAGGTCGATTTCATTGTTCACTACAACGGTTACGGCTTCCCCCGTGGAAGCCGAGGGCAGTATTTCACTACCAAAAATAATTTGCCGAATTGTCGTGGTCTGATTTGAGGGGTGTGATACGACTTTCTGCCCCGGTTTGACTGAGCCGGCTGCTATGGTGCCTGCGAAGCCTCGAAAGTCGCTGTTTTGTCGGTTTACCCATTGTATAGGCATCACATAGCCTCCATCTGGCTCGCTGCAGGAAATCTCGATTTCTTCGAGATACTGAAGTAATGGAGTGCCTGTATACCAAGGTGTTTTCTGGGATTTCTTTATGATGTTGTCGCCATGCCTGGCTGATATCGGAATGGGCATAATCGTTTCAAATGCCAGTGGTACCGCCATCGATTTATATTCAGATACTATTTTTGAAACAGCGTCCGATTTGTAGTTAATCAGGTCTATTTTGTTGATTGCCAAGACGATGTGTCTAATACCTAGCAAAGAAACAATGAAGGAATGACGCCGGGTTTGTTCTGACAGTCCTCGACTTGCATCCACAAGCAGGATCGCGATCTCGGCGGTCGATGCTCCGGTAACCATGTTTTTTGTGTATTCTTCATGTCCTGGCACATCCGCTATTCTGAAGCTTCTTATCGAGGTGTTGAAAAAGCGATAAGCGACATCAATAGTTATGCTCTGCTCTCTTTCTGCTGAAAGCCCATCCAATAAGAGAGAAAAATCGATTTGATCATCACTGGTTCCATGCCGCTTTGAAAGATTCTTCAAATGCGCCAATTGATCTTCTTTAATCAGATTCGCTTCAAACAGTAGACGCCCTATGAGTGTGCTTTTGCCGTCGTCCACGCTACCGCAGGTCATCAGTTTTACCGAGCGTGATGATAGACTTGTTGATCTCTGGCTTTGATGAAAACGAGAGGGCATTAGAAATAGCCTTCTTGTTTCTTTTGTTCGAGTGAGCTCAGTTCATCAGTATCGATTGTCCTACCATGGCGTTCGCTCCACTTGAATTCTTCAAGTTCTTTTAGTACTTGATGTGGGGTCTCGGCATTTGACTCAATAGCTCCGGTGAGTGGAAAGCATCCAAGCGTCCGGAATCGTATCCTTTTGCTTTCTATTTTTTCATTTGGCAACAATTGGATTCTGTTGTCGTCTGCCATCATGATAAAACCGTCGCGGACTACTACTGGGCGCTCTGCCGCGTAATAGAGAGGAACTAATTCCAGGTTTTCCTGTTCTACGTACAACCAAATATCTTGCTCAGTCCAGTTCGAAAGAGGAAATACCCTTATACTTTCCCCAGGGTGCTTCAGCGCATTATAAGTTTGCCATAGTTCAGGGCGCTGATTTTTCGCGTCCCAGTGATGTTCCATATTGCGAAAGGAGAATATTCTTTCTTTCGCCCTACTGCTTTCCTCGTCCCGCCTAGCGCCACCAAATGCCACATCAAATTTATGCTGATTGAGTGCTTGCTTTAGCGCCTGAGTTTTCATGATATCTGTATGTATCCTGCTGCCATCAACAAAGGGATTGATGTTGCGCCTGACGCCCTCCGGATTCACATATACAAACATTTGAAGGTCTTGCTGCGATCGTACTCTCTCGCGAAAGGTGTACATCTCTTTAAATTTCCAGAGCGTGTCAATATGAAGCAGCGGGAAAGGTGGCTGTGCTGGTGCGAATGCTTTTCGAGCAAGGTGTAGCAAAACCGAAGAATCTTTGCCGATCGAATAAAGCAAAACCGGGTTTACAGCCTGGACATAGGCCTCTCGAAAGATGTGAATTGCTTCTGCTTCGAGATCTTGTAAATGTGAGCGCATAAGATATTAAGTAAGCTCGGCTGGATAGTGCCGTACAGAAAGCTCCATCGCTGAAATCATGTGTAGGCTATATCAGTGATTTTCTCACTTTCTGTCGTCGATGCCGATTGCACCGCTCGTGAGAATCGGCGAGGCGTCAATCTTTTCAGCATCCATCATAGATGCGATACGCTCCACAGAAGACAGGAGCAGGCGCTGTTCCCACGATTCGAGCTTTCTGAGTTCTGCCAGAAAATTATCTTGCAAAAGATCCGGAGACTCGTCATGCCGCCTCAGGCCTTCATCAGTTACGGTGATCAGCACTGAACGACCGTCACTGTCTGATTTTATGCGTTTTACCAGGCCTCGCTTTTCCATTCTATCTATAAGGTTTGTCACGGTGCCTTGCGACAGCAGAATTTCGCGAGCGATGCTCGTTGGGGTCGGTTTCTCAAGCTTTACTATGGCCGCGATGACCAGCAATTGAGATGTTGTTAGACCAGATGATTTATGTAGTTGCTTGGAGTGTAAGTCGATAGCACGAGTGATGCGCCGTAGCGCTATTAGGAGATCTTCATAGTCTTTCATGCTGTTTACGTTATTTTTTTGTTGTTTATCTCATATTAAGTCTATCGTACTGCCTCAAATCGACCAAAAGCGGGCCCTGACGCCACTCTGCTCTCGTTTGGTTCTAGGTAGTTTGATATAGAAGTAATATCAGTGATTCATCTGTTAGCTTCTTTAGTTTTTCGGTGAATTATTCTCATAAAATGTTGATTATATTGATTTAAATTCTTATTTCTACGTTTTTTTCTTTTTTAGGGGCTGAAAAAATAATTTCAATACGTTATATTCCTCGACTCATCTTCTAGCCACCCGAGGAACCAATGTTTCGAAAGAAGCCACTCGCACTCGCAATTACGCTCACTAGTCTGTCCGCCTCACCAGCTCATAGCCAAATTGAAGAAGTTATTGTTACTGCGACTAAACGTCCTGAAAGCCTCCAGGATGTGCCGGTCGCAGTGTCTGCAATTCAGGAGGAAACGCTGGATCAATTAGGGGTCTCCAACTTTGAAGACTATTTGATTCAATTGCCCAACGTGACCGCCGGAGGCAGTGGCCCTGGCCAAAATACGATATACATTCGCGGAGTTGCATCGACAACGCCAGGTTTAACGACAGCTGGCGTGGCAGGCCTTGCGCCGAATGTCGCGCTGTATCTTGACGAGCAGCCGTTGGCTCAACCTGGCCGCAATCTTGACGTTTACGCAGCGGATCTTGCTCGAGTTGAAGTGCTGTCCGGACCGCAGGGCACACTTTTTGGCGCGAGTTCCCAGGCGGGCACAGTTCGGCTGATTACTAACAAACCTGATCCCTCTGCGACTCGCGCTAATATGAAGGTGGGTACTGCTTGGACCAAAAGCGGTGAGATGAGCAACAATGTTGAAGCCGTGGTCAACTTGCCAGTGAGTGATAGCCTGACTTTGAGGGGAGTAGTGTTTGTTGACAATCAAGGTGGCTATATCGACAACGTGCCCGGGACGCTCAACCTGACCCAGAGTGGCCGGTTCCGGCCTGCGGGCACGGTGCGTGCAAATGGTGTTCCGGTTTCATCTGGTCGGGCCGGATTTCAGTCGACGGCTGATCTCAGCGGTGTAACCTTCCTCGATGCGGACAATGGCGCGCAAGCAGAAGAGAACTTTAACGACGCTGTCTATTCAGGCGCGCGTCTCACCGCGCTGTGGGAATTCAGCCCAGATTGGAGTCTCACTGTTGCGCATATGCGTCAGAACGTAGAGGCCGATGGGGTGTTCTTTGCAGACCCAACCGTTGGTGATCTGGCGATTCAGCGTTATGAAAATGACCGGCTGGAGGATTCTTTTAACAACACCAATTGGACGCTTGAGGGTCGAATCGGGGAGTTAGAAGCTATTTACACTGGCGCATTCACTGATCGTGAGGCTGATCAGATGGTCGATTACGCAGACTACATGTTTGTTGGCCAATATCTTCCCTACTATGTCTGTGATGGCAGTGTGACTTATCCTTCCGGAGATCCTTCAGGTACCTGTCAGGCACCTAACATGTTTGTGAACAGCCTTACTGAAACTGATGTGAATACGCATGAGTTGCGCTTCTCTACAGATGCAAATAGTGCTTTCAGAGCGACCTTTGGAGGGTTCTACAGTGACTTGGAATTGCGCGAAGTAAACAGTTTCACCTATCTTGGTTCGAGGAATGCTGTCGCGTTTAACGGTGCAACAGGCTTTGGGCCGAATTTTTCAGCACAAGGTGCTAACGTAAAATACTCCGGACAATGGCCAGACGGCGTTATTTTCCGCAATGACGTGTTGCGCACGGATGAGCAACAGGGTTTGTTCGGTGAGGTGACCGTTGACCTGAACGACTCTTTTTCATTGCTATTAGGGGCTCGCTGGTTCGATATCAGCGTTGATCTTCAGGGAAGCGCTGCGGGGTCGTTCGGCAACTTTGGCGCGACACAAGACAACAATGCCGGCAATAATTTGGATCAATTGTTCAGTGCGCCCAATCCGGACACGGCATCGACCGATGGCACTATTACAAAATTCGGTCTTAACTGGACTCCCAACAGCGATCAGCTATTTTACTTTACGTTTTCTGAAGGATTCAGGCCCGGCTTGCTCAACAGACCCGGTGGCGCTACTAATCCCGCCGGTACCTTCAGTGTTCCGTTCGCGGTGGATACTGATGATCTGACTAACCTGGAAATCGGTTGGAAAACAGACTTGCTGGATAATAGGCTGCGCTTCAACGCCGCTGTGTTTTGGTCGGATATTGAAAGGTTACAGACTACGATCTTCGATCCAAGTATTACGAACCTGTTTTTCTCCGATAATGCAGCGGATGCTGACGTCACCGGGTTTGAGGGCGACTTTATTTGGGCGCCGGCATCGATTCAGGGACTGACAGTGACTGGTGCGTTCTCTTTCCTTGATACCGAAATCACGCGGGTCATTACTCCCACTGACGACGTTAGATTGGGCGATCCTTTGGCGTTTGCGCCGGAGTTTCAGCTTAATCTGCGCGCCCGCTATGAATGGGATCTTGGGGGAGGAAGAGTGGCGCACATCATGCCGCATGTCACTCATTCTGACGAGGCGTATAGCGATATCATTACTATCAATCGCGACCGTATGCCCGACTGGACAATGTGGGGAGTTACTGGAGGAGTTTCTGTTGAACAATGGTCGGCAGAATTCTTCATCGATAATCTCACTGATGAGCGTGCCGAACTCGCGCGTTCCTTCATTTATGACCGTCAGCGGGTCACCTATGCGAGACCATTTACTGCGGGCATGAGGCTGCGATACGACTTCTAGTGTAGCAGTTTCCTTCACTACACAATTAGAGGTGGGCGCCATTTGCGGCGCCTTCTGTGTTATCAGGGAGGATATTATAGTCATGCCAGTGGCCGAGCCCGATCAACAGCTTCGCCAAATTCAGAAGAGCATCGAACTCGGAGATTACGAGGCAGCTCTCTTGCTTCTTTCCAACCTGCCGGAATCTGATTCTTCCTCACCAGATTTTCTCTACATGCAGGCGGTTTGTTACCGTTATTGTCGTAGGTTTGAAGACGCTCTTGACACTCTTAGGCGGCTAAAGTCAACAGCTCCGGAACACGGGCGAGCATATCAGGAAGAAGGGCACATCTATCGAGCTCTGAGCAAAAGCGTATTGGCTTTGAAGGCATATGAAAGGGCCTGCGCTCTCAATCCAGCCCTGACAGCGAGTTTCAAGGCTCGATCCGATCTTTTGAAGCAAGAAGGTCAGTTTGCTCTTGCTAGCAGTATAGACGCGCAGATAGAGCATCTAACAAAGCTGCCCCATCCTCTTGTTGCCGTGATAGATTTGATGTCTCAGGGAAAGCTTCTCCGAGCGGAAGAGCTTTGCAAAGAGTTTATGCGCTCGAACCCACGCTACGTGGAAGGAATGCGTCTGCTTGCAGATATTGCGATGCGCTTTGGCGTATTGGACGACGCGGAATTCTTGTTAGAGAGTGCGATTGAATTAGAGCCTGATAACAAGCGTTTACGGATAGACTACATCGGAGTACTGAGAAAAAGGCAACAGTTTGAAAAAGCACTGTCGCAAGCAAAAAGTTTACTCGAGTCTCAATCTGGCAATCTGCAATTCAGATCAATCTTTGCGATCGAATGTATGCAATCGGGAGATTTTGAGCGAGCAGTTGCTGAATTTGATGCGATTCTCCAACTGCTCCCTAAAGATCCGACTACCTTGATTTCAAAAGGACATGCCTTAAAAACCCTAGGCGACTCCTCCGCGGCTATTGCCTGCTACCAGACTGCGCTAAAAGGCGATCCGGAGAGGGGAGAAGCCTTTTATTCGCTTGCCAATTTGAAGACTTATCGATTTACAGAAGCTGAGTTATCAGAATTAGCGGTATTGGCAAATAATCCAAACTTGTCTTTCAAAGATCGGGTTTACGTGCATTTTGCGCTGGGCAAGGCTTTTGAAGATAAGCACGAGTATGCGGCCGCTTTCGACCACTATGAAGCGGGTAACTCAATGAAAAAAGCGCAGAGTCGCTACAACGCAGAGCAAATGACCAACGAGCTTGCGGCGCAGACTAAGGTCTTCACGGCGGATTTTCTAGAGTCTTCTCGCAATTTTGGGCATCAAGCCGATGATCCGATCTTTATTCTGGGATTGCCACGCGCCGGGTCCACCTTGCTTGAGCAAATTTTGTCCAGTCATTCAGATGTGGACGGGACTCTTGAGCTTCCGAATGTACTGTCACTCTCACAGAAGCTTCGGCGTCAAAAAATTCAGGGAGTCTGCCCAGGCTATCCCTTCATCTTGGAGCGATTAACAGGAAATGATTTTGCCGAATTCGGTAGAAATTACATAAACGACACGCGCTGTCATCGAAAGGGTGCTCGCCGCTTTATCGATAAGATGCCGAATAATTTTCGGCATGTCGGTTTGATTAAACTGATGTTGCCGAATGCAAAAATTATAGATGCGAGGCGCAACCCGATGGATTGCTGTTGGAGCGGTTATAAGCAATTGTTTGCTGAAGGGCAAGAGTTCACTTATGACCTTAGCGATATTGGCCACTATTATCAGGATTACGTGAATCTAATGAATCATTGGGATGACGTACTGCCTGGGTTTGTACTCAGGGTAAACAATGAGGACGTCATTGATGATTTAGAAGGACAGGTTAAAAGAATTCTGGATTTCTGCGAGTTACCTTTTGAAGATGCGTGCCTGAATTTCCATATGACCGACCGGAGTGTTCGAACGCCAAGTTCGGAGCAAGTTCGTCGGCCAGTAAACCGATCAGGCGTCGGGCAGTGGAAGCCTTTTGCCAACTATCTGGAACCACTTAAAACCGCTTTAAGTGACGGGCTTGCTCAATTGTCGTAATAAACGAGCCGAATTATGAAAACGACAAAGATTAGTGGTAAAGGGGATATGCTAACCTCTATCGATAGACCAGTATTTTTCACAGCGTCAGGACTGATCGTTTTGTTTTGCGTTCTCGGAGGCGTTTTTAGCTCGGAATCTGCTGTTGTCTTCGCAAGACTTCAGAACTGGCTTGTCGTAAATGTTGGCTGGTATTACATTTTGGTTGTCGCGATTTTCTTCGCGTTTATTGTGTATCTCGCTCTAAGTCGCTTTGCGAATATCAAACTTGGGCCTGATGACTCCAAGCCAGATTACTCATACCAAAGCTGGATCGCGATGTTGTTCAGTGCTGGCGTCGGGATAGGGTTGCTTTTCTTTGGAGTTGCTGAACCTGTTACTCACTTCGCTCAGCCGCCGTCGGGTGAAGCCCTGACCGTTGATGCTGCAAAGAACGCAATGCTCTTTACCTATTTCCACTGGGGGTTTCAGGCGTGGGCGACGTATATCATTGTGGGGCTTTCTCTTGCCTATTTTGCTTTCCGGCAAGGATTACCCCTGACTATCCGATCTTCGCTCTATCCTCTTATCGGTGAAAAAATATACGGGCCTATTGGCAGTGTAGTGGATGTGTTTGCAGTTTTAGGTACCATGTTTGGCGTAGCCACATCTCTCGGGATAGGGGTAACGCAAGTAAACGCGGGATTGAATTATTTGTTTGGCGTTGCTATCAGTCCCGAAGTGCAAGTCCTGCTCATTGCAGCAATCACGGTTATGGCGACATTATCAGTTATTACAGGCTTAAACGGCGGAATAAGACGACTTAGTGAACTAAATATGGTGCTCGCTATATTTTTACTTTTATTCGTATTGTTATCTGGTCCAACCGCGGCACTGTTAGGAGCATTTGTTCAAAATGTCGGCAACTATCTAGGCAACTTTGTGCCATTGACTTTTAACGTTTACGCATATGAGCCGAATGAATGGATTGGCGATTGGACGTTATTCTATTGGGGATGGTGGATATCATGGTCCCCATTCGTCGGTATGTTCATTGCAAGGATCTCCCGTGGCCGAACAATCAGAGAATTTATCTTAGGTGTGCTGTTTGTTCCTGCCGGATTCACTTTCCTCTGGTTAAGTATATTTGGGAACTCAGCGTTATTCATTGAATTGGATGAGACAAGAGGTGAAATTACTAGCGCTGTTCTCTCTGATATGCCGACAGCACTGTATGTATTTCTTGAGCGCTTGCCCTTTGCCCCTGTGATTTGTTTGCTGGCCACACTTCTTATAGTGACATTTTTTGTTACCTCTTCAGATTCTGGTTCCCTAGTCATTGATATCATTACCTCTGGTGGAAACGAAAATCCGCCTGTTTGGCAAAGAATATTTTGGGCAATTTCGGAGGGTGTGGTCGCTTCAGTTCTGCTGCTCGCCGGTGGATTGGGCGCCTTGCAAACTGCGGCCATTAGCAGTGCACTGCCTTTTTCGATAGTGATGATCTTTACATGCGTGGGTTTATACCGGGCACTACAAGTTGAAGGGCGTTCAAGAGTAGGACAGTTGAGGTAGTGCGACGCCTGGTATCGAAGAGTTGTGCCACAGTGGTCCAAATTTGGTCCAAATCGATTGGGGTGTTACTGCG
>Ga0255784_10002238_pt1 | contig 15248 bp, 17 predicted proteins | sample 101ome_14_FD_179982 | JGI IMG/M metagenome (GOLD analysis project Ga0255784, IMG submission 179982) | Coastal salt marsh microbial communities from the Groves Creek Marsh, Skidaway Island, Georgia - 101403AT metaG (version 2) | ecosystem: Environmental > Aquatic > Marine > Intertidal zone >...
ATCCTATGGATTTTGTTTTATGGAAACCTTCTTTAGATGAAGATCCTGGTTGGGACTCACCCTGGGGAAGAGGTAGACCTGGCTGGCATTTAGAATGTTCTGTAATGAGTGAAAAATATTTGGGAAAAAACTTTGATATTCATGGCGGAGGTTTAGATTTAATTTTTCCTCATCATGAAAATGAAATTGCTCAGTCATGCTGTAATAACTCAACTCAAAAATTCTCAAATTATTGGATACACAACGGTTTTGTTACAATTGATAAAGAAAAGATGTCAAAGTCCTTAGGAAACATTGTGACTATCTCAGACGCTGTTAAAAAATATTCTGGCCAAGTAGTTAGGTTAGCTCTTATGAGCGCCCATTACAGTCAACCATTAGACTGGAATGAAAAACTTTTATTAGAACAAAAATCAACAATTGAAAAATGGTATCAACTTTATGAAGACTCTGATGATGAATTAGAAACAGAAGTAATTGAAAGTTTATTAGAAGATCTGAATACACCAGGATTCATTGCAAAAATTCATGAACTTTATAATATTGCAAAAAAAGGAGATGAAAAAAGTAAAAAAAAATTCAATAGCGCTTGTAGACTTATTGGATTATTTAATCAAACCAAAAATGATTGGGATAAATTTAAAAAGTCTAATTCAAAAGTAACTGAAGAATTCATACTAAATAAAATTAATGAAAGATTAAACGCTAAAAATCATGGTAATTATAAATTAGCAGATCAAATAAGAGATGAATTATTAAGAAAAGATGTAGTTATTGAAGATCAAAAAGATAAAACTATTTGGAAATTTAAATGATTAAAGAGAAAATATTTATATTTGATACAACTTTAAGAGACGGTGCCCAAACAGAGGGTGTTGATTTTTCTTTAGAAGATAAAAATAGAATTGCAAAAATTTTATCTGAGATTGGTATTGATTATGTAGAGGGAGGATGGCCAGGAGCTAATCCTGTTGATACAGAATTTTTTTCTAAGCCTCTTAATTTAAATAAATCCATCTTCACTGCTTTTGGAATGACAAAAAAAACAGGTCGTAGCGCTGAAAATGATCCATCTCTCTCGCCTTTGATTAATGCATCATGTCCTGCCGTTTGTGTTGTAGGTAAAGCTTGGGATTTTCATGTAAAAACAGCCCTAGGTATAAAAAATGAAGATAATTTAGAAAATATAAGAGAGACAGCAAAACATGTTGTAAAAAATAAAAAAGAATTTTTATTTGATGCTGAACATTTTTTTGATGGTTTTAAAGCAAACCCTAATTATGCGCTAGACTGTTTAAAAAACGCATATGACCAAGGGGCTAGGTGGGTAGTTCTTTGTGATACAAACGGTGGAACTTTACCTCATGAGGTAGGTGAGATTGTTTCTAAAGTTACAAAAGTTATACCTGGAAAAAATTTAGGGATTCATGCTCATAATGATACTGAAAACGCTGTAGCTAATTCTCTAACGGCAATTCAAGCTGGAGTTAGACAAGTACAAGGAACCATTAACGGTCTTGGAGAAAGATGTGGGAATGCAAATTTAATGTCTATTATACCAACATTATCTTTAAAGGAATCTTTTAGTAAAAAATTCGATTTGAATATTAAAAAAGAAAAACTTAGTTCGCTAACAGATTGTTCAAGATTATTAGATGAAATATTAAATAGAAAACCGAATAAAAATTTACCATTTGTAGGAGCTTCTGCTTTTTCTCACAAAGGAGGCTTACATGTCTCTGCAGTCAAAAAAGATCCAAAAACGTACGAACATATTGATCCTAAATTAATTGGCAATCACAGAAATATAATAGTTTCAAATCAAGCTGGACGTTCTAATATTTTATCTAGACTTGAAGCTTATGGAGTTAAAATCGACTCAAAAGATAAAAAAGTTCAAAAAATATTAGATGAAGTCAAAGAAAGAGAGTTTAGTGGGTATTCATACGATGGAGCCGATGCATCTTTTGAACTTTTAGCTAACAGGTTGCTTGGTAAAGTTCCTGAGTATCTTAAAGTTGAAAGTTATAATGTAAATGTTTCAAAATCTGAAAATATTTCTACTAAAGCAAACGTTGTTTTCTTAATTGATGGAAAAAAAATAGAATGTAATGGTGAAGGAAATGGCCCAGTCAATGCTTTAGATAATGCAATTAGATCAAATTTTAAAAAAGTAGAAAAATATTATAACTATTTTTCAGATCTTAAGTTGTTGGATTATAAAGTGAGGATATTAAATACAGGCACCGAAGCTACTACAAGAGTTTTAATTGAAAGTACAGATAAAACAGGTAAGAGTTGGTTTACTATAGGAGTATCACCAAATATTATAGAAGCTTCATTCAAAGCCTTAATAGATAGTTTAGATTATAAACTTTACAAAGAAAAAGCTCCTGCAAATCTAAATGAAAAATAAATTTGGATTTATTCTTGTAAAAACTCAATTGGGTGAAAATATAGGTGCGTGCGCAAGGTCAATGAAGAACTTTGGATTTTCCAAACTTCACATAGTTAGTCCAAAAATTAATTTTCCAAATCATAAAACTAAAGCAACCTCTGTTGGTGCTTATGATATAATTAATAAAGCAAAAGTATTTGACAATGTGGAAAGAGCTATTGAACCTTTTAATTTAGTTATTGCTTTAAGTGCTAGAAGAAGAGATATTAATAAGAGACATATATCTTTGCAAAATTTTCAAAATATAATTAAAAAAAGACAAAATCTAAATGTAGGACTTATGTTTGGTCCAGAAGCTTCAGGTCTATCAAATCAAGATTTATCATTATCGAATTATATAATGCAAATACCAACCTCATCAAAATTTAAATCATTAAATTTATCTCACTCATTAACTGTCATTTGCTATGAAATATTTAAATTAATGAATGAAAACAAATTAAAAAATAATAATTTAAATTTAAAAATTTCCTCTAAAGTAAAAATAACAAATATTGTAAGACATTTAGTCTTTCTTCTAGAGAAAAAAGATTTTTTTACTCCAAAGGAGAAAAAACATTCTATGTTATTAAATATAAATAATTTAATTTATAAATTACAACCTAACGATAAAGAATTGAGGATTTTAGCCAGTATTATAAGCTCTTTGAATAAAAAATAAGAATAAACCATAATTGACAAATACTCCTTAAAGCTTATAAACACTCATTTATTGAATATGACAAAAAGACTGAAATCAAAGCACAAAGTAGATCGAAGACTAAAAGCAAATATTTGGGGAAGACCAAAAAGTCCGTTCAATTCTAGAGCATATCCTCCGGGCCAACACGGACAGAATAAAAAAGGTAAACCAACTGATTATGGCATTCAGTTACAAGCTAAGCAAAAATTAAAAGCTTATTATGGAAATATAAATGAAAGACAATTTAGAAATATATACAGAAAAGCAATTTCAAAAAGAGGGGATACGACTGAAAATTTAATTGCATTACTTGAAAGTAGACTGGATACTGTAATTTATAGAGCTAAATTTGCACCAACAGTTTTTGCTGCAAGACAGATTATTAATCATGGACATATAAGAGTTAATAAACAAAAAGTTAACATTTCGAGCTACGTTGTAAAAAGTTCAGATGTAATAGAGGTGAGAGAAAAATCTAAAAAACTTACTGTAATTGATGGCTCGTTACAAAGTAAGGAAAGAGATGTTCCAGAATATATTAAATTAGATAACAAAAATAAAACTGTACAACTCATAAGAATTCCAAAATTTGCAGAAGTTCCGTTTCCAGTTATTATGGAACCAAGTTTAGTAATTGAATATTACTCAAGATAATTGAACTTCTTCAGCTTATTTAAAAGAAATTTAATTTTTAAATTTAAAAAAAAAATCTCAATAGATTATGACAAGGTTACATCTAAGTCCTTAGACTATCTTTTTCATGAATACGGAAGCGATAAAGCAAATATTTTCAAACCTATTCAAAAACCAGGACATGGTTATTCTAAATATTATGAAAAAAAATTGGAGACATATAAAAATAAAAATATAAATATATTAGAAATTGGCTCTTATGCTGGAGCCTCTGCAGCTGCATTTACAAAATATCTTCCTAATTCAAAAGTTTATTGTTTTGATGTAAATATTTCAAATTTTAAATATAAATCTAAAAACATTAATGTTTATGGAATAGATATAAATAATCAAAAAAAAATATTAAAAACTTTAAATAAAATATTTTTAGAAAAAAACTTTAGTCAATTTGATTTAATTATAGATGATGGTTCACACAACTTGAGTGATATTTTAATTAGTTTAAAATTCTTCTTTAAATATGTAAAAAATAAAGGTCTATATATTATAGAAGATTACAAATACCCAAATTATTATATATACAATAGAAATATTGATCACCTACTAGTTGACCAAATTTTTGTAAACCTAAATAATAAAAAATCTTTTACTTCAAGTATTTTTAAGGATGATGATCAAAAAGAATTAATTAACTCGATTAAAATGATAGAAACATTTAAAGGAAATTTAAAAGACTCAGACATTTGCTTTATAACAAAAGCATAAATCAAATTACTTTTTTTTCTTCAAGAAGTTTTTTTAGTTCACCTTTTTCAAACATTTCTTTAACTATATCACAGCCTCCAATAAATTCTTGTTTAACATAAAGCTGTGGTATTGTAGGCCAATCACTGTAATCTTTTATTCCTTGTCTTAAATTTTCATCTTCTAAAACATTAATTCCTTTAAAATTTACATTTAAATGCTTAAGCACATTTGATACTGCCATTGAGAATCCACATTGCGGAGCATCAGGTGTTCCTTTCATGAATAAACAAACTTGATTATCATCAATTAAATTTTTTATTTTTTCTTTTATTTCCATTATTTACCTTCTGTAGTTATTGATAGAGCGTGTAATTCATTACCCATTTTACCTTTTAAAGATTTATAAACAAGTTTGTGTTGTTCAATTTTATTCAAATTGTTAAATTTTGATGATTTAATTATTGCAGAATAATGATTGTTATCACCCATTAAATCTTTAATTTCAATTGAAGCATCAGGTAAATCTTCTTTAATAAGTCTTTTTATTTCCTCAATAGGTAAAGGCATTAATAATTATTATACCATTCATTGTTTATTTTAAACAAATCTTTAATATTAATCTTTAACTCATCTTCAATTTCAAAAAAGTCAGATTGTGTAATACCTATATTTTCGTAAAAAACGTTATTGTCTTTTAAAATTTTATCAACTTTTGGTATGTCTTTATTATTAATTTCAATTAGATAACGAGCTTGATCTTCACCAAAAAAATAATTTATCGAATTAGTCAGTCTTTTTGGCTTATGTATTTTGACACCAATATTTGAACCTATTGACATTTCAGCAAGAGCAATAATCAAACCACCTGTTGAAATATCATGAGAAGATAAGATCAAATTTTTATTAATTAATTTAAGCAAACATTCACCATTATTTTTTTCATTTCGCAAATTTACTTCTGGAGGCATACCTTTAGTAATAGAGTAAATTTCTTTTAAAAAAACGCTTTGTTCTAAATGACCGAATGTTTTTCCTATAACAAATAAAGTGCTATCAGTATTTATAAAGTTATGACTTAATGGCCTCGATAGTTTTTTAATCAAACCTACACCGCCAATAACTGGAGTGGGGGATATATTTTTTTTATTTGTACCGTTGTAAAAAGATACATTTCCAGAAACCACTGGATAATCTAAAAATTCACAAGCTTCCTTAATGCCCTCTAAGCATTCTGCAAATTCTCCCATAATTTCTTTATTTTCAGGATTTCCAAAGTTTAAACAATTAGTAATAGCCAATGGTTTTGCTCCTACTGAAATTAAATTTCTCCAGTTTTCACAAACAATCTGTTTACCTCCAGTTAACGGAAATGATTTACAATAGTTTGCTGATGAATCTACGGATACCGCTATAGCTTTGTCTTTATTATGTATCCTAATTATTGCTGCGTCTGAACCAGATTTTTGAGCTGTATCACACATTACCATCTGATCGTACTGGTTTGTGATCCAACTTTTATTTGAGTGGTTAGGGCTTGATAAAATTTTTACTAAAGAATCCTCAATTTTTACTTTTTTTAATTTTTTTAAATTAACTTTATCTTTTTGAGGTTTTTTTCTAATCCATTTCCTATCATAGATTGGAGCTTTTGATGCAAGAGCATCTATAGGTATCTCTCCTTCAATCTTATTATTATATTTTAATGTAAGATTGTTGGTGTCTGTAGTTTTTCCAATAATAACAAAATCTAGATCCCATTTATCAAATATTTTTTTTGCAGCTTTTTCTTTACCATCTTCAAGTATGATTAACATTCTCTCCTGACTTTCTGATAGCATCATTTCATAAGGTGTCATATTTTCTTCTCTGCAAGGAACTTTTTCTAAATCAAGTTCAATACCCAATGATCCTTTAGAAGCCATCTCTACACTTGAAGAAGTTAATCCAGCAGCTCCCATGTCTTGTATAGATATGATTGAGTTATCCTTCATCAATTCAAGACAAGCTTCCATTAAAAGTTTTTCTGTAAATGGATCTCCAACTTGAACAGTTGGTTTTTTTTCTTCAGAATTTTCATCAAATTCTGCTGACGCCATTGAAGCACCATGAATGCCATCACGACCAGTTTTTGAACCTACATAAACAACAGATTTATTTAGACCTTTAGCTTTTGAATAAAAAATCTTATTCTTTTTTGCATGGCCTACAGCCATTGCATTAACTAAAATATTTTCATTATAAGTTTCATCAAATTTTGTTTCACCTGCTACAGTTGGTATTCCAATACAATTACCATATCCACCAATTCCTGAAACCACACCATTCAATAAGCTCTTAGTTTTAGGATGTTTAGGTTCACCAAAATGAATTGAGTTTAATAAAGCTATAGGCCTAGCTCCCATAGTAAAAACATCTCTTAAAATACCACCGACACCAGTAGCAGCACCTTGGTAAGGCTCAATATAAGATGGATGATTATGACTTTCTATTTTAAATATGATTGCATCATCATCTCCTATATCTATAACACCTGCATTTTCCCCAGGTCCTTGAATAACTTGTTTTCCTTTTGTAGGCAGCTTCTTAAGATGTATTCGTGAAGATTTATAAGAGCAATGCTCATTCCACATTGCCGAAAAAATTCCAAGTTCTAATAAATTAGGTTCTCTTTTTAAAATCTTTTTAATTTTACTGAATTCATCTAAACTTAATCCATGTTTCTCAACAATGTCATTAGTTATTTTCATTTTAGTTAAGCAAACTTGAAAATAAATTTATCCCATCTCTGTTAGATATGATCTCGTCAACCATTCTTTCAGGATGAGGCATCATTCCTAAAATATTTTTCTTTTGACTAAAAATTCCTGCAATATTTTCTAGAGAGCCATTAGGATTAGCTTCTTCATTAATATTTCCTTTTTCATCACAATATTTAAATGCAACTAAGTTTTCTTTGTTTAATTCTTCTAAATGATTTTTATCTGTAAAATAATTTCCCTCATTATGTGCAATATTAATCTTTAAAATCTCATCTTTTTTAAATTTATTAGAAAATTTTGTGTTGTTATTGATTACTTTAATATTCACATCTTTATTTATGAATTTCAGGTTTTTATTTCTTAGTAATGTTCCTTTTAATAATCCTGTTTCAGTCAAAATCTGAAATCCATTACAAATACCTAGTACCAAACAACCTGAATTTGCCGCCTTAATTACCTCATCTATAATAAGAGATTTTCCAGCTATAGCCCCAGATCTAAGATAATCTCCATAAGAAAAACCACCAGGAATTACTATTAAATCAGATTTTGGCAAATTTGTTTCCTTATGCCAAACCATTTTGTTTTTAAACTGCATTTTTTCTAAAGCTACAGCAATATCTCTGTCACAGTTGGAGCCAGGAAAAACGATTACTGATGATTTCATTAAATTTTATTTATTTTATAGTCTTCAATGATAAGATTAACTAAAAGTTTTTTACACATTTCATCAATTTTTTTTTGTGCAATTTTTATATCATTTTCATCAACTTCAATTTCAAAATGTTTACCTTGTCTTATATTTTTAAGATTACTCATTCCCATGTTAATCAGAGTATTCTGTACAACTTTACCTTGAGGATCTAAAACATCTTTCTTAAGAGTAACTGTAACTGAAAATTTCAATTTATTTTTTTTTAAATTTAATTGGAATTGTTTTTCCAAAGTTAACTTCACTTATATTTGTTTCTTCAGGCATAATTCCTAATCTTCGCGCTACTTCTTGATAACCTTGTATAATGTTACCTAAGTCTTTTCTAAATCTGTCTTTATCTAATTTTTTTTCTGTTTTTGAATCCCATAAACGACATGTGTCTGGACTTATTTCGTCTGCTAAAACTATTTCTTTTTCCTTATTTTCTTTATTCCAAGCCTTCCCATATTCAATTTTAAAATCTACAAGTTTGATACCAATACCTCTAAACAAACCAGCCAAAAGGTCATTAATTCTTAAAGTAGTTTTATCTATAATTTTTATTTCTTGTTCAGTAGCCCATCCAAATGAATAAATATGTTCTTTTGAAATTAAAGGGTCATTTAATTCATCTTTCTTAAAGCAGTACTCTAGAAGTGGTCTATCTAAAATTGTTCCCTCAGGTATTCCAAGTCTCTTTGTTAATGAACCAGTAGCTATATTTCTCACAATAAATTCTATTGGAAATATTTCTGCTTTTTTAATGAGTTGCTCTCTCATATTAAGTCGTTTGATAAAGTGTGTTTTAATTCCACATTGTGAAAGGTTGGTCAGAATGTATTCTGAAATTCTATTATTTAAAACACCTTTGCCTTCAACACTTGCTTTCTTCAAATTATTAAAGGCTGTAGCATCATCTTTAAAATGCTGAATAACTAAATCTTTATCTTTTGTTTCATAGATAATTTTAGCTTTACCTTCGTATAGTTTTTTACCTTTATTCATGTGATTAATTTTTAAGGCTTCTTTTAAAAATTATATTAATTTTTTTTGTATGATAACCAAAATCAAATAACTTTTTGATCTTATTAACAGGTATTTTTTTGGTGATCTGGCTATCAGATATAATTTTATCATAAAATGAAGAATTTTCCTTCCAAGCTTGCATAGCATTTCTTTGAACAATTTTATAAGACTGCTCTCTTGTAAAACCACCAGTAGTCAATTCTAAAAGAACTCTCTGAGAGAAAAAAATTCCATTTGTTATATCTAAGTTTCGTTTCATATTTTTAGGATAAATATTTAAATTTTTAACAACGTTACTTAATCTGTTAAGCGCAAAGTCTAAAGCTATTGTAGCATCAGGTCCAATATTTCTTTCAACAGCAGAATGGGAAATATCTCGTTCATGCCATAAGGCAACATTTTCTAGAGCAGGCGTAACGCTTGATCTAATTAGTCTTGCTAAACCCGTTAAATTTTCACTTAAAATTGGATTTTTTTTATGTGGCATCGCAGATGAACCTTTTTGTTTTTTACCAAAAAATTCCTCTACTTCTAAAACCTCTGTTCTTTGTAAGTGTCTAATTTCTATTGCAAATCTTTCAATTGAACTAGCAATAATTCCTAAGGTTGAAAAAAATTGTGCATGTCTATCTCTAGGTATAATTTGAGTAGAAATTGGTTCAACACTAAGTTTTAATTTTTTTGCAACATAACTTTCTACTCTTGGATCAATATTTGCAAACGTTCCTACAGCACCCGAAATAGCACAGGTTGATATTTCTTTTATAGAATTTTCTAAACGTCTTTTATTTCTTAAAAACTCTTGATAAAAAGTTAGCATCTTTAAGCCAAACGTTATTGGTTCAGCATGAATTCCGTGGCTTCTACCTATGCATAATGTAAATTTATGTTTAAAGGCTTGTTTTTTAATTGATTGTAATAGCTGATTAATATCTTTTAATAAAATTTCTCCTGATTGCTTAAGCTGAAGATTAAAACAAGTATCTAAAACATCAGATGATGTCATACCTTTGTGTAAATATCTTGCTTCTTTACCAGCTCTTTCAGTAATTGAGGTTAAGAATGCAATAATATCGTGTTTAACTTTATTTTCTATTTGTAAAATTCTTTTTGGATTAATTTTTGCTTTAGACTTAACTTTTTTAACAACACCTTTTGGAATTATCTTTAATTTTTCCATAGCCTCTGCTGCAGCCAGTTCAATTTTTAACCAAATTGAATATCTATTGTAATCTTCCCAAATACTTTTAATTTCTTTTCTTGAATATCTTTCAATCATTTAATTAGTTTTTTCTGACTTAGTAAAAATTTCACAACCATCTTTTGTTACTCCAATTGTATGTTCAAATTGTGCTGATAAAGATTTATCTTTGGTCACAGCTGTCCATCCATCATTTAACGTTTTTGTTTTATAATTTCCATAATTGATCATTGGCTCAATCGTAAAAATCATTCCCGCTTTAATTTTTTCCCCAGAACCTTTCTCTCCATAATGCAAAACATTAGGTTCTTTATGAAAAGTTTCTCCGATTCCATGACCACAAAAGTCTTGAACTACAGAAAATCCTTCTTTCTCTACATAAGTTTGTATTGTCGACCCTATATCACCTAGATGTATGCCATCCCTAACAATCTCAATAGCCTTCATCATAGACCCATAAGTTGCTTTAATTAGTTTTTCAGCTTTAACAGAAACATTTCCAACTTTGAAAGTTCGACTTGTGTCACCGTGCCAGCCATTTTTGAAAGCAGTGACATCAACATTTACAATATCTCCTTCTTTTAAAATTTTTTCAGATGGTATACCGTGACAAACAACATGATTAGTTGATGTGCAACAAGATTTAGGAAACCCTCTATAAAATAAAGGTGCAGAATAAGCGCCATGATCATTTATATATTCATAACAGAGCTTATCTATTTGTGCAGTAGAAACACCAGGTTTTACAATTTTTTTTACTTCATCTAAAGCACCAGCTGCGATAGAACCAGCTACTTTTGTTTTTTCAAAGGCCTCTTTATAATCAACACTCATTAAATTTTAATCTTAATTTTCTTATTGAGTTTTATTCCTTTTGAGGAAAATTTACAATCATAGCAGAGTATATTTAAATTGTTTTTAACAGCTTTTACTAGAGCTTTTTCATAATCAGCATCAATGTCTTTAGCTATCGAAAAAGAGTTACAATCTTCTCTTTGAACCAGATAAAGAATAAAAATTTTGTAACCTTTTTTGTTAGCACTTATTAATTCATTAATATGTTTTAAACCTCTAGATGTAACAGCATCTGGAAATTCAGCCTTTTTTTTATTTCTAGACAAAGTAACATTTTTAACTTCGACAAAAGCTTTAAAATCTTTGTTTATAATTAAAAAATCAAATCTAGTATTTATTCCAAATTTTGTTTCTGGTTTTATTTCAATAGAGTTTTTAAGTTCTTTTATAAGATTATTTTTCAAAGCATGATGAACAATTTTATTTGTTGAATGAGTATTAACTCCTACCTTCGCTTTTCGATCTTCAATTATTTCTAATGTATATTTAAGTTTACGATTGGGGTTATTAGACTTACTTACCCAGACTTTGTTGCCCATTTTTAAAAGACCATACATCGAGCCAGTATTAGGACAATGTGCTGTGATTGTTTGATTATTTATTTTTAAATCAACAAAAAAACGCTTATATCTTTTTATAAATAGTCCTGATATTAATTTATTTTCAAAGTCCATATATATTTATTAACTTTATGAAAAAAAAAGTAAATGCCGCAATTTTAATTATTGGAAATGAGATACTTTCTGGCAGAACACAAGATAAAAATATAGCATTTATTTCAAAATGGCTTAATACAAAATGTGGAATTTCAGTAAATGAAGTAAGAATAATTCCGGATAAAGAAAAAATAATTATTGAAAATGTACTTTTGCTATCTAAAAAGTTTAATTATCTATTTACCACAGGCGGAATTGGACCTACTCATGATGATATCACAGCTCAATCAATTTCAAAAGCATTCAGGTTAAAATACGAGTTTCACCAAGAAGCATACATAATTTTAGAAAAATACTATGGTAAAAAAAAATTTAACGATGGAAGAAAAAAAATGGCTAAAATGCCAAGAGGAGCAAAACTTATTTATAATCCTTCTAGCGCAGCACCGGGCTTCATGACTAAAAATGTTTTATCACTACCTGGTGTTCCATCAATATTAAATTCAATGATTGAAAATTGTAAAAGATATTTAATCAAAGGATTAAAAGTTCACAGCAAAACTGTCAGCCTTTATACAGTTGAAAGTAATATTGCCAAAAATTTGGGACAAATTCAAAAAAAATACAAAAAGTTTGTTGATATTGGAAGCTATCCTTTTTTTAGGCTAGGAAAAATCGGGGTCGCAGTTGTTACAAGATCAACTTCTTTATTAAAACTTAAAAATGTTAATAAAGAATTAATGCAACTGGTAAAATTAAAAAAAATTCAAATCTTAAAAATTTAGATTAAATCATATACTTCATCGACACTTATAGAATCTATATCAGAAGTATTATAAATTTTTTTACTATCAAGAATTTTTACATAATTATTTTTGGGCGCGAATTTTTCTGAGTTAGTAGGACCAAATAAAACAATCATTGGAATTTCTGCGAGCCCCATCATATGCATAACCCCATTATCAATTGATACTGCTTGATCTAATCTTGAAGCTAATGCAGTTACTAAGGCAGGACAGGACATTTCAGATTTAATTTCTGGAAATAGAGCAGAAGGGACCTGGTTTTTAATTTTTTCAATTATTTGTTCTTGATTTTTTTCAACAAAAAAAACTGGTATTTTATTTTTAATCAAACATTTATTAGCTAAAGAAATGAATTTATAAATAGACCAACTTTTTTTTCTATATATATTTCCTTGAGTAATTGAAAACCCTACGTAATTAGATTTCGGTAGTAACTTTTTAGCTTCAGCTAAAAAACTTTTTGGAAGTTTGTTTATATTAAATTTAATATTTTTAATTTTTTCATTTAAAAAAACACTTAAATTTTCAATGATATTTTTTGATTTATAATTAACTTTTTTTGAGGAAAATAAATTGTTAAAAGTAGTAGAATAGAAATTATTGTGTGGAATTCTTTTTAATATTAAAGAATTTCTAAACTTGGTTTGTAAATCAATTATTAAGTCAAATTTAGTAGCACTTTTAGTATAAAAATTTTTTTTAGCGTATAGATAATGCCACCATCTAAAACCAAAATATTTTAAATTCAAATTTAAGGTTTCAATATTAATATTGTACTCCTTTAACTTTCCCTCAAAGTGATTTTGATGAGCCCCCAAGTAATAAATTTTTGATCTTCTGTAGTGGTTTTTAAGACTTAAAATTAAGGGTATTATCTGGATCGAGTCACCTAGACCACCCCCTGAATTATAAATTAATATTTTCTTCATAAAATAAATATACTTTATAAGATTTAAATATTAATAAAAATGTCATATATAATACTTTAATAAATGTGCCCTCGTGGTGAAATTGGTAGACACAAAGGACTTAAAAGCCCGAGGTTTCAGAAAGTTTAGAGTCTCAGTCAGTCTCAGGTAGTCTCAAAACATTATAAATCCTAACTTTCTTATTAAACTCTTCAATTAACATTAGAAATCAAGGCAAATTAATTTGAGCAAACTAGTAGACAAACTGGAAGATAGAAAGGTAAAATTGAATATGTTTAAAAAATTCTATTTGATAATTTCATCTTCAATATTTTTTTTAATATCTTTTAACACTCATGCTGGTTATGGATCAGGTGAACTCAAATTTTCAGATAATGCAGTTTATGCATTTCAACAATATATCGAGGGCAAAAAGGGAAAACCTGAGAGATTTTTCATCTCTTTAGACGGAAAAACTACCCACTGGTGGTATTGTCCTTTTTCACAATGTGCGCCAATGGGTGATACTCAAGAGGCAAAAAAATGTACAAAAAGAGCTGGGGTCGAATGCAAGACATTTGCAGTAGGAAGATCTATCAAATGGGATAATGGCGTTGACAAAAAAGCTTTAAAAATAAAATTTAAATCTAAAGACTCTATTCAAGAGATAAAAGATAAATTAACACAGCTAGGTTTTTATGGATCAAGTAATGTTGATAAAATTAAAAAAAACACATCAACAAACAAAAAAAAATATAGCCTAAAAGGAGAAAGATCAATTGCATTACAATGGGAAGGTTATAGCGATTTAATTGCAGGCACAATTAACTTTGATGAAAAAAACTATCAAGGAACATTAAAATTACCTTTACCAAACAATGATGGAACTTGTAATGGATCATACACGTTACAAGAAGGCGGCAATGGTGTATGGCAAATGACATGCACTAACAATAAGGGGGCATCAGGTACACTTAAATGGGATGGTAGCGGTGGTGTAACTGGAAAAGGTAGAGATTATAAAAATAAAAAACTTAAGTTTACAGTAGCAAAAAAGAGTTAATTTAGATCCTTCAAATGAAAGCCTTCACTCTAATAGAGCTCTTAGTCGTAGTAGCCATCATCGGTATTCTTGCTGCAGTAGGAGTGGTAGCTTATAATGGGTATACAAAGTCTGCAAAAATAAATGCTGCTAAGGCAAATCACAATATGTCAGTTAAATTTTTACATTCAACATTTTTACAAGCTAATATTAATGGTGGTTATTTTAATAATAGACTCTCAACAAAAGATTTTAACTGTGGTAGATCACAAAATATTAAAACTTTTCCCGCATCTGTAAGCACAGTTATGAATAATATGGTTTATCATTTGAGATGCGTTATAAAAGATCATCCTTTTAATGATCCAACATATCCCGCAATAAATTTTGGCCCAAGAGGGATAAAAGGCTCTGTTGAATTTTATAATAGATGCACAAACTCAAAACCAATAATTCATATAGAAAATGTTTATAATGATAATAAAGATAAACTTACTGATCAGATAGATATATCTGAGTACGGAGGTTATTGTTAAACTTAATTAAATGAATAGGATAATCTGGGAGAACTGGAAGCAGACTGGAAGATAGAGACGGAAAATAAATTATTTTTACTTATTTAAAACTCTTGTGTATTAATATACTAACAATAACAATAAAAATAACGACGTGCCCTCGTGGTGAAATTGGTAGACACAAAGGACTTAAAATCCTTGCCCTTTTGGGAGTGCCAGTTCGAGTCTGGCCGAGGGCACCATCTTAAAAAATGAGTAAAACACAT
>Ga0255784_10002264_pt1 | contig 15188 bp, 14 predicted proteins | sample 101ome_14_FD_179982 | JGI IMG/M metagenome (GOLD analysis project Ga0255784, IMG submission 179982) | Coastal salt marsh microbial communities from the Groves Creek Marsh, Skidaway Island, Georgia - 101403AT metaG (version 2) | ecosystem: Environmental > Aquatic > Marine > Intertidal zone >...
TGTCATATTCATTTTCAGGTATTCCAGGACCATCATCTTCAATCTTAATGAATATATTTGTATTTTTTTTTGATAGTTCAATATTAATATTTTCTCCATATTTTAAAGCATTATCAATTAAGTTATTGATACAACGTCTAATTAAATTTTTTCTTCCATTATAATAAACTCTTTCAGTAATATTCTTTGAAATATTTCGATTATTATACTTTTTAATTATTTCTTCGAGTAGTTCACTCAGATTAAATAATTCAACTTTTTCAAGGTAAGTTGAGCTAGTAAATTGCAGATATTCATTCAACATTTTTTCCATTTCGTTAATGTCGTCTACTAGTTTACTAGAGATATCGTTGTCTTTAATAAAAGCTGTTTGTAATTTCATTCTAGTTAAAGGTGTCCTTAGATCGTGACTTATACCTGAAAGCATTTCAGATCTTTGATTAAGATGTCTTAATATTCTTTTTCTCATTCGATCGAATTCCAAACCAGCTTGTCTAATTTCAGATGCCCCTGAAGGTTTAAATTCATCGACCTCTTCCCCTTTACCAAATTTTTCAGCTGCTTTTGCTAGAGCTGTGATAGGTCGGGTTTGATTTTTTAAAAATATTAACGATATTATAATCATTACAAATGCCGGCACCGTTATCCACAAACCAAAGATTCTTGCAGAAGAACTACTTACTCGATCTTTTGGAATTAGAAATTTAAAGTAACCATTTTGAAATTTAATTCTTAAATCTATTAACTCTTTATAATTAGTCGTACTAAACCAATATTCTCCTAAACCAAACCTTGATTTCAATTCCCTTCTGAGTGTTCTATCTACAGGGCTGAACCATCTTTCGTCATAAATGTAATTAAATTCATTGTCTTCAACAAACTCTATATTTAAATCTTGATAAAGGGAAAAAAGATTAGTGATCTCATTCTTATCGTAGTTGTCGTTGTTATAAACTTCAACAAAGGTTTTAACCTCATTAACTAGTGCTCTTGTCATACCTTGATTAGTTTTAATCCACAGGCTATCAAAAAAAACGATAGTGATTATTAATTGAATAACTATTACAGGAACAGCCACAATTAGTAGCGCTCTATAAAATAATCTTTTAGGCAGCAGATCTTTTATAAATTTACTCAATCCATAAAACATAACCAGCACCTCTTATTGTTTGTAGAAATTTAGGATTTTTTGGATCTAATTCTATTTTTTTTCTTAATCGTGTAATAATGACATCAATTGATCTTTCTTTATCTAAATCAATTAATTTTCCTATTTCTAATCTCTCAAATGTTTTGCCAGGATTATTTATCATTTTTTCTAAGATAATTTTTTCTGTATTATTAATTTTATATTCTGTTTTATTTTTGAATATTAATTGTTTGTTTAAATCAATTTTAATATTTTCAAATTCAATAACTCTTTTTTGATCTATTTTTTTTGTCTTATCTAAAATATTTTTTATTCGCAAAAGAAGTTCTTTTGGCTCAAAGGGTTTTGACAAATAGTCATCTGCACCAACTTCCAAACCTTCAACTCTTTCTGCTGCTTGGCCTTTTGCTGTTAAAAGAATAATCGGTGTATCCAAATCTTTTTTATTTTCTTGAATAAACTCTAAGCCACTTTTGCCTGGCATCATAATATCGAGAATTATTAGATCAAATTTTATAATTTTAATTTTTTCAGAAGCATCTTCTGCACTACTAGCAGTATTAATTAAATATTGATTTTCATTTAAATACTTTTTTACTAAAGTTCTTATTCCCTCATCATCATCAACTACAAGAATGTGAGCTAAATAATTATCCATTTATTATTTTATGTAGAACGCTATCAAAGTTTAAAACTTCCTCTGATTTTGAGTTAAGCAGAGCGTTATATATTCTTTTTTTTTGCGACTGAAATATTTCCTCAGAAATGATTTTGCCTTTATCATTTAAAAAAACATGCTTTACCCTTGTATCTTGCTCATCTTTTTTAAAATCAATCGCTTCTAGTTTAATTAAATCTTTAAGCACTCTATTTAAACTCTGTTTGGTGACTTTTAGTCTTTTTAGCAGCTCAGAAATAGAGATGCCCTCATACATTGATAATAAATGTATGACCTTGTTATGAGCTAGCCCAATAGAATACTTATCAAGAACCTTTTTAGAGTCTGAAAAGATTTCTCTATATCCGACAAACAACTTTTCAATGAGATCTTTAAGTTGATCATCTTTTAAATATAAAAGTTCTTTCATGATAGGTAAGTTATATTGACATATTACAGATACAAAGATATTTTTCAGTAATAATTTTTATTTCATAAATGATACCGTACGACAAAAGATCTGGAAAAATTTGGTATAATAGTGAGCTTGTAGATTGGGCTGACGCCAAGATACATGTTCTAAACCATGGCTTACATTATGCTAGTTGTGTATTTGAGGGTGAAAGAGTTTATGATGGATCTATATTTAAATTAGAAGAGCATACATCAAGACTTTTTTATTCAGCAAAAAGGATGGGAATGACTATTCCTTATTCAGAAGCAGAAATTAATGACGCTTGTAATAAAATAATTGCAGTTCAAAAAGTAGAAAATGGTTATGTGAGACCTACTATTTGGAGAGGAAGCGAGATGATGGCAATTTCTGCACAACAAACAAAAATTCATGTTGCAATTGCAACATGGGAATGGGGATCTTACTTTGATCCAAAATTAAAAGTTGAGGGTATAAAATTAAATATTTCTAATTGGAGAAGACCTGCGCCTAATACAATTCCTTGGGATACAAAAGCATCTGGTCTTTATATGATTTGTACATTGTCAAAACACGAAGCTGAAAAACAGGGTTATACAGACTCGTTAATGTTAGATCACGAAGGTAATGTTGCTGAAGCAACTGGTGCAAATATTTTTTTTAAAGATAAAAATAATGAAATACACACACCAATACCTGACTCTTTTTTGGATGGAATAACAAGACGAACCGTAATCGAAATTGCAAAATCAAAAAATATCAAAGTTCATGAAAGAAAAATTAATCCCTCGGAGCTTAGTGATTTTGTTGGATGTTTTTTAACAGGAACAGCAGCAGAGATTACCCCAGTATCGTCTATTGCAGATTATCAATTTAAAGTTTGTAATCTAATTATAGATTTAAATGAAAGTTATCAAAATTTAGTTAGAAAGAAAAAGGCAGCTTAATCTTTATTGTCTTCTGATATTGCGTGGTCGATTCCTTTTCGCATGTACTCATAACCAGTAAACAATGTAAGGGCTGCAGATAACCACAATAAAATTATTCCAATAGTTTGTGCATTATAATCTTGAAAATTTAATATTCTATTTCCTGTATCACCAGAAAGTAAAAGTGCGATAGAGACCATTTGTAAAACAGTTTTTAGTTTTGCAAGATTTGAAACGGGTAATTTAATTTTACCTTTGGCTAAAAATTCTCTTAATCCTGATATAAGTATTTCTCGTGTTAGTATAATTATTGCAGCGATTACTTCATAGTTTCTTATAGTGCCATCCATGACCAAAAGGATTAAAGCGGTTGCAACAATTATTTTATCTGCAATAGGGTCAAGAAGCTCACCTAATTTAGATTCCTCACCCATCATTCTTGCCAACATTCCATCTAAAAAATCGGTGAAAGAAGCCACTATAAACAAGATTAAAGCTGTTAAATCACCATAAAATCCTGGCAAATAAAAAGCTAACACAAAAAATGGGACTATAATAATTCGTCCAATAGTTAGAATATTTGGTATTTTTTTTAACATTTTTTATTCGTGAAAGAAGTTATATATCTTATTTGCAACTTTTTCTTCAACACCTTCAACTGATTTAATTTCATCTAAACTTGCAGATTCAACTGCTCTTGCTGAACCAAAATGGTTCAATAGCGCTCTTTTTCTTATAGCACCAATTCCACTGATTTGGTCTAATAATGACTTTGTTAGGTTTTTTGACCTTTTGGATCTGTGCGAGTTAATTGCAAACCTATGAGCTTCATCTCTTAATCTTTGCAAAAAAAATAAAGTTGGGTCATTTCTTTCAAATTTATATGACTTACCATTATAAAAGAATGTTTCATTGCCACTATTTCTGTCTTTGCCTTTTGCAATAGCAATCATGGGAAGGTCATGTAGCCCAAATTCATTTAATACTTCTTTTGCAACAGAATATTGCCCCTTTCCACCATCAATTAGAATTAAATCTGGCAATGTTAAATAGTTGCCACTTTCCAGCATAGCTCGTTTAAATCTTCTTGTTAGAACTTCCTTCAACATTGCAAAATCATCTTGTTCAGCACCTTTAGTTTTAATATCAAATTTTCTATATCTTTTTTTTATAAAACCTTCTTCACCAAAGGTTACCATTGCCCCAACACTGTTAGTTCCCTGAATATGACTATTGTCGTAAATTTCTACAAGATTGATATTATTTTTTAGATCGAATTTTTTTGAAATACCTTCAAATAAATTTTTATTATTATTTGCTTCATACAATTTTCTATTTAAAGCCTCTTTTGCATTTTTTTCAGCAATAGCAATAATCTTTGCTTTTGAACCTTTTTTGGCAACTGAAATACTGATATTAGCATTTTCTTTTTTTGTTAAAGTGTCCTCTATTAGCTTTTTATCCTCGATATCAACATTAATAATTATTAATTTTGGAACATTCTTATTTTCATAAAATTGCATTAAGAATGAAGACATAATTTCAGAAATATTCTGCTCAGGATCATGTCTTGGAAAGTAAGATTGATTGCCCCAGTTTTGCTTTGCTCTATAAAAAAATACTTGAATACAAGTTTTTCCAGATTCTTTGTATGCAGCGATTACATCTGCTTCAATTAAATTTGCCTCATTCACTCTTTGAGAAGATTGAATAATATTTAGTGATTTTATTCTGTCCCTAAAAATTGAAGCTTTTTCAAAATCAAGATTTTCACTTGCCGCTTCCATTTGCTTAGATAAACTTTTTTGTATTTCTCTTGATTTGCCAGATACAAAATGAATTGCATCATCAACAGATTTTTTATACTCGTCTTTTTCTATATAACCAACGCAAGGACCAGAACATCTTTTGATTTGATATAAAATACAAGGACGTTCTCTATTTTTAAAAGTAGAGTCATCACATACTCTTATTTGAAAAACTTTTTGTAACATTTTAATAGTCCAATTTGCTGATCCAGCTGATGCAAATGGACCAAAATAAAATCCATCTTTATCTTTTTTACCTCTATGTTTTGTGACTTGAGGCCACTTATCTTTGTTACTGATAAATATAAATGGAAATGATTTATCGTCCTTGAGAAGAATATTAAATTTTGGTTTGTTTTTTTTTATTAAATTTGCTTCTAGTAACAAAGCCTCACTTTCATTAGCAGTAATTGTAATTTCTAGTTTTGCAGTTTGAGAGAGCATTCTCTCAGTTCGAATAATGTGATTTTTTTCACTTACATAACTTTTTAATCGATTTGGTAAATTTTTAGCCTTTCCCACGTACAAGATATCACCTTTTTGATTTAGCATCTTGTAAACGCCAGGACTTTTGGGGATTAAGGGTAACTCTTTTTTGATTACTTCTTTTCCAATATCAGAACTTCTCATTACTTCTTTTTTTAGTAATTTGGATACCAACTGACGAACATTCTTTTAAAATTTCAAGTTTTTCAATTTTTAACATTATTTTTTCAATTCTTTTATCTTTGAATAATTCATCAAATACAGCTTCTGCTAGCGTTTCTAGAAAGTTATAATGTTTTTTGTTAACTAGCTTTGTAATTAATTTTACTACAGTTCCATAATTCACAATTGATTTAATATCTTTATCATTAGTTGGCTTTTTATCCTGGTAATCAATTTCTAGACTGAATTTTACCTTTTGAGGTTTTTCTTTTTCAAAATCATAATATCCAAGTTTAAGTTCTAGAGTAAGTTCATTTATGAGAATTTTTTTTTCATAATTAAATAAACTTCTATTTTTATTTATTTTAACTATTTTAAAGTTATTTTTTTTCATTCTTTTCCTAATACATCTGGTGTTTGCCAGTTAAGTGACTGCCCACTATCTATTGCGATTACTTGTCCTGTAATAGAACTATTTTTTATAAAAAAGTCAACTGCATTGCAAATTTCATTAACATCGACTTGTTTTTTTAAAGGTGTGGCTAAATACTGTTTTTTAAAATGTTGATTTGACTGTCGCTTATTTTTTATTGTGGGACCAGGCGCAATACCATTCACTCTGATATTTGGAGCAAGGCTCATCGCACTTGTTTTAGTTAAAGTATAAAGGCCAGTTTTGCTCAGTGTATAAGAGAAGAAAAAAGGAGTTAATTTAAACACTCTTTGATCAATAATATTAATAATATTATTATTTCCTTTTGAAACAAATTTTGAAAATTTTTTTATAAGTAATGCAGGTGCTTTGAGATTTGCATTTATATGAGCGTCCCAACTTTTTGAAGTAAAATCAGTTATTTTATCATTTTCAAATAGTGATGCATTATTAATTAGGCAATCAAAATTTTTTAATTTCTTTTTTGCAAAATTAATTATTTTATCAATATCTTTTTCTTTTGTAAGATTTCCTTGGACTAAAAAGACTTTAGCATTTTTTTTTATCAGATTTTTTTTGAGATTTTCCGCTTGTGTTTTTGATTTGTTATAATGAATAACTATTTCCTTATTAGGACCCGCAAGCTTCATTGCAATAGCCGCCCCAACTCTTGTTGCAGCTCCTGTTATAATTATCTTATTTGCTTCCACTTTTTTTTACCTTTTTGAGCTCTTGTTCCAGGTAAACCCATTGTGGATCTGCCTTTTGGATATACTTTGTTATTAGAATTATATTGTTTTATTTTTGGATTTAATACAATTTCTAAATCTGTAGCCTCTAGTTTTCTTATCTCATCTCTAATTTTTGCCGCTTCCTCAAATTCAAGGTTAGTAGCAGCTTCTTTCATTTTTTTGTTCAATAATTTTAGATGTTTTTTTAGATTTCCACCAATATTTGAATCTGTGCCAACTTTTACATAATCTTTTTCATACACACTTTCTAAAACATCGCTAATTTCTTTTTTAATTGTTGTGGCATCAATTTTATGTTTTTTATTATAAGCTAGTTGAATAGCTCTCCTTCTATCAGTTTCTTTGATAGCATTTTTAATACTTTTAGTTTCTTTATCAGCGTAAAGTATGACCTTACCATCTACGTTTCTAGCGGCTCTTCCAATAGTTTGAATTAATGACGTTTCTGATCTTAAGAAACCTTCTTTATCTGCATCAAGTATTGCAACTAGTGCACATTCAGGAATATCTAAGCCTTCTCTTAATAAGTTAATTCCAACTAAAACATCAAAGACACCCAATCTAAGGTCTCTCATAATTTCAATTCTTTCTAGAGTGTCAATATCAGAGTGCAAATATCTAACTTTAATTCCGTTTTCGTGTAAGTACTCAGTTAAATCTTCAGCCATTTTCTTGGTAAGTGTTGTTGCAAGCACACGATAATTCTTTTCAACAGTTTTAATACACTCATGCATTAAATCATCCACTTGATTTTTTGCAGGTTTAATTTCAACCGGTGGATCTATTAATCCTGTTGGTCTAATTACTTGTTCAACAAATTTATTTTTTACCTGCTCTAATTCCCAAGGCCCTGGAGTTGCTGAAACAAAAACAGTTTGTGTTCTCATTGCATCCCATTCTTCAAATTTTAGAGGCCTATTATCCATACAAGAGGGAAGTCGAAAACCATATTCTGCAAGAGTACTTTTTCTCGATCTATCTCCTTTGTACATACCGTTTAGCTGAGGAACTGTTACGTGAGACTCATCTACAAATATCAACGTATTATCAGGAAAATATTCAAATAATGTTGGAGGTGGTTCACCGGGCTTTCTTCCAGATAAAAATCTTGAATAATTTTCAATTCCAGCACACGATCCAGTTGCTTCAATCATTTCTAAATCAAATTTTGTTCTTTCTTCTAATCTTTGAGCCTCTAATAATTTATTTTCAGATCTATGTTTTTTTAAAGTTACCTCTAGTTCTCTTTTAATTTGTATGATGGCTTGTTCTAAAGTTGGTTTTGGAGTTATGTAATGACTATTTGCATAAATTTTAATTACATCTAAATTTTTGACAAGATCCCCTGTCAATGGATCAAACTCTTCGATTTTTTCCAGTTTATCTCCAAATAAACTTAACCTCCAAGCACGATCTTCTAAGTGTGATGGAAAAATTTCTAAATACTCACCTCTAGCTCTGAAAGTTCCTCTATAAAAATTTTGATCATTCCTTTTATATTGTAGAGCTACTAGGGACTTTATAAGTTGTTCTCTATTATAATCGTAATTAACCTTAAGACTTAGTGTCATTTTGCTATAAGCCTCAACAGACCCTAAGCCATAGATACAAGATACACTTGAAACAATTATTACATCATCTCTTTCGAGAAGAGATCTTGTTGCTGAGTGTCTCATTCGATCTATTTGTTCATTAATCGATGCTTCTTTCTCAATATAAGTATCAGATCTTGGAACGTATGCTTCAGGAGTATAATAATCATAGTAGGACACAAAATATTCCACTGCATTCTCTGGAAAAAAAGATTTCATTTCCCCGTAAAGTTGAGCAGCAAGTGTTTTGTTTGGAGCAAGTATCAATGCTGGTCGATTAGTTTCCTGAATTACTTTTGCCATTGTAAAAGTTTTTCCTGAACCCGTAACACCCAATAAAACCTGACTTAATTGATTTTTTTTAGCTCCATCGACTAACTTTTTAATTGCATCCGGTTGATCACCTGCAGGCTTGAAATCTGATGCAAATTCAAACTTTTTACCGCCTTCAAGTTTATGATGAATTTGAGGATTTTTACTTTGAACTTCAGTAATTAAATCTTGATAAGTATTCTGCATTATTTATAAACCTATTCGAATTAATTTTTATTTCAATGAGCATAATTTCAAACAGTTTAAAAAGAATAAAACCATCTCCAACAATTGCTGTAACACAAAAAGCAAGAGAATTAAGAGCAGCAGGAAAAGATGTTATAGGATTAGGAGCGGGTGAGCCAGATTTTGATACTCCAGATAATGTTAAAAGAGCAGCAATAAAAGCAATTAAAGATGGAGACACAAAATATACGGCTGTTGATGGAACACCTGCTTTAAAAAAAGCAATTATAAATAAATTTAAAAGAGAAAATAATTTAACTTATGCCGCTGATCAAATAACAGTAGGGACTGGTGGTAAGCAAGTTTTATACAATGCATTCATGGCCACTTTAAATAAAGGTGATGAAGTGATAATTCCAGCGCCGTTTTGGGTTTCTTATCCAGATATGGTTTTGCTCGCTGGTGGAAAACCAAAGATTGTTAAATGTAGTGAGGCTGATGGTTTTAAATTAACACCCAAATCTTTAAAAAAAGCTATTACAAAAAATACAAAATGGTTAATTCTTAATTCGCCATCTAATCCAACAGGGGCTGGCTATACTAAAAAAGAAATTAATGATTTAGCTAAAGTTTTAATTAAACACAAAAACGTTCATATTTTGAGTGATGATATTTATGAACATATTAGCTACGACAATTTTAAATTTTATACGATTGCTCAAGTTTCTAAGTTAAAAGATAGAACTTTAACCATGAATGGAGTTAGTAAATCTTACGCTATGACTGGCTGGAGAATAGGGTATGCAGCAGGTCCTAAAGATATAATTAAAGCAATTGGAAAAATTCAATCTCAATCGACATCAAATCCATCCTCAATTAGTCAAGCTGCAGCTGTTGAAGCTTTAAATGGAAATCAAAGTTTTATTAAAAAAAGATCAAAAGCTTTTAAAGAAAGAAGAAATTTTGTTGTTAAAAGTTTAAATGCCATTAATGGAATAAGTTGTTTAACTCCTAATGGTGCATTTTATGTTTTTCCAAGTTGCAAAGGTTTATTAAATAAAAAAACTGGATTAAAAACTGATACTGATTTTGTTCAAAAATTATTAGAAAAATCAAATGTTGCTGTTGTTCAAGGCTCAGCTTTTGGTTTAGAGGGATACTTTAGAATTTCTTATGCAACTTCTATGCAAAATTTAAAAAAAGCAATGGAAAGAATAAGATCTTTTTGTGAAAGTTTATAATTATTTATTTCAGTTTAGTGGATAAAAAATTAAAAATTTCAGTTGTTGGTACTGGCTTGATGGGTATTCAGCATCTCGAGGCAATCAAAAAATCAAAGAAAACAAGTCTTCATTCAGTTGTAGATATCAATTTAAATGCTCAAGAAATATCAAAAAAATATAAATCTAAATTATTCAGAAACATTAATGATTTAATCAAATTTGATAAACCCGATGGAGTTATCATTGCAACGCCAAATCAATTACATGAAAAACATGCAAATATTTTTTTAAAAAATAAAATACCAGTTCTATTAGAAAAACCAATTTCTCATAATATTAATTCAGCAAAAAATATCATAAAATACTCTAGGAAATATAAGACTCCTTTACTGATTGGGTTTCATAGAAGACATAATTTGATCATATCAAAAGTTAAGAAAATCTTATCTTCAAATAAATTAGGAAAGCCAGTTTCTGCAAACGTAATGTGCTGGATTTATAAACACAAAGAATACTTCAAAACTAAATGGAGAACAAAAAAAGGTGGTGGACCTATTAATATTAATCTAGTCCATGATTTAGATACAATCTGCTACTTGTTGGGTTCAGTTAAATATGTGCAAGCTTTTAAATCTAATAAAATAAGAAAATTTAGTGTTGAAGATACTGCTACAGTAAACCTTATTTTTAGTTCTGGAGCATTATGCACTTTAAATGTTTCCGATACCATTGTAAGTCCATGGAGTTATGAATTAACAGCTGGAGAAAATCCAGCTTACCCAATCACTAATCAGTCATCATATTATATTGGTGGCACAGAAGGATCACTACAGTTTCCTAATCTGAAATACTGGCGATATAAAAAAGAAAAGAGTTGGTGGAGTGATATTTCTGTTGAAGATAAGAAAGACAAGAAAGATACTAAAACATTGATAAATCAAATAAATCATTTTTCTGATGTAATACTCAAAAAAGCAAAACCAAAAGTAACAGGTGATGATGGATTAAATTTACTAAAAATTTTTGAGGCTATTAAAAAAAGCACAAAAACAGGGAAAAAAATTAAAATTTAATTTTTTATACCGCCTTGCATCAAATAAGTTTTACCAATAACTTAACCACAATTTTTAATTAAAAAAGAGGGAATAATTATGTTTAAAAATATAAGTAAGAAATTAATTCTATCTGTTGCATCTTTATTGATGTTAACAGTTTCAATGATTTCACCAAGTTATTCAGCAAAACTTAAGTTAACTATGGCAACTTCTGGATCTGAAACTGATGCACGTTCAGTTGCAATAGCAAACGTGATGTTACCAATGATATCAGATTTTGCTGATGTTAAAGTTGGTTACAACTCAACAATGTTTGATCAAGGGACAGAACTTGATGCTATCAGCAGAGGCAATTTAACAATGTCAATTACATCTGCTCAAGAACTAGCACAGTTTTTTCCTGAATTTTCAATTTTTGCCACTGGATACGTTCACCAAGATGCAGCACATCAAGTAAGAGTGTTTAATCATGAGTTAATGGATCCATTTAAGAAAAAAGTTGAGGATGAATTAGGAGTTAAACTTCTTTCTGTGATGTACTTAGGAAAAAGACATGTGAACCTAAGACAAAGTAAAGATGAGTTAACGGTTAAAACTCCAGCAGATTTAAAAGGGGTTAATTTAAGAATGCCTGGTACAGATGCATGGCAGTTCTTAGGTAAAACTTTGGGCGCATCACCAACACCACTTGCATTTAATGAAGTTTATACAGCTTTACAAACAGGTGCTGTTGATGGTCAAGACAATCCTTTACCAACTGTAGTAGACAAAAAGTTTTATGAAGTTACCAAACAAATTGTATTAACTTCACATTTAGTTGATTTAAACTACATAGCTTTTTCTAAAAAAACTTGGGATAAACTTTCAGGTGATCAAAAGCTTAGAGTACAGCAAGCAGCTGATGCAGCTGCCTCTTGGGGTCGACTAAGACAGCTACAGTTAGAGAATAGTTTAGCTGATTTTGTAAGATCACAAGGTCTAGATATCTACGAGCCAGACTCAGCAGCATTTAGAAAACACGTTCAAGCTCAATATGTTGGAAGTGAATTCGCTAAAAGCTGGCCTAAAGGAGTTTTAGAGAAGATAAATTCTTTAGGTAATTAAAGCTATTTTTGATTAATTTAATTCAAAAATATTTTAATCAAAGTTCAAAAATAATTGCCGCCACTTTGTTGGCGGCATTATTCGTAACATTTCTTTTACAAATATTTTCCAGATATGTCTTAAACTCTCCTTTTGGATGGACCTTAGAATTGTGTCGCATTTTATGGGTTTGGATAGTTTTTTTTTGTTGTGCTTTTTTAGTACAGGAAAAAGATCATGTTAAATTTAATCTTATTTACTCAGCATCATCCAATAAAGCAAAATTTATAATGTCAATTGTTTCGTGCTTGGCAATTGTAGCAATTATGGGATGGGCATTATTACCAACTATGGATTATATCGACTGGATGAAAATGAGAAAAACTTCAACTGTTAGATTTCCAATCACTGGTGAAAAAATTAAATTGAGTTATGTTTTTTCTATCTATGGAATTTTTATGATTTCCTTAATAGCACATTATATTTGGAAGTTAAAAAAAATTATTCAAAAAGGCCCTGAAAATAGTGATCAAAATAAATTAAGATCTGTAATCAAATATTAAGCTTTATGAGTTTTGAGATTATTATTTTCTTAATTACTTTATTTGGTTTAGCTGGAATAGGCACTCCAGTTGGTTATTCAATAATAGCATCATCTATTTTATATTTTTCTTTCGGAGACATGGATATTGCTCTTGCAGGAGAAAAAATTCTTCAAGGATTATATAAATCTTTTATTTTATTAGCAGTCCCATTATTCATTACGGCTGCCAATATAATGAATGTTGGAACAATTACTGACCGACTGTTGAGTTTTTGTATTGCGGCAGTTGGAAGATTTAAGGGTGGGTTAGGTCATGTAAATGTGGTTGCTTCATTAATATTTTCTGGAATGTCTGGTTCAGCCGTGGCGGATGCTGCAGGTATTGGTAAAATAATAATTGGTATGATGACTAAGAATGGTCGATATACTAGAGGATATGCAGCAGCAATTACAGCCGCATCAGCAACAATTGGTCCAATTATACCTCCCTCAATACCCATGGTTCTTTATTCTGTTATTTCAGACACTTCAATTGGCTATTTGTTTTTAGCTGGAATAGTCCCAGGTTTAATTATGGGTTTAGTATTAATGATTATGAATACAATAATTTCTCACAAAAGAAATTTTGTAACTGAGGAAGCAGTGCCTTTAAATAAATTACCAAAAATTACTTCTCGTGCTTTTCCAGCATTATTAATGCCTGCTATATTATTGTATGGTATTTATGGAGGGGTAACCACTCCAACAGAAGCAGCTGCAATTGCAGCACTTTATGCCTTGTTGTTAACTGGCGTATTTTATAGATCAATTTCTATAAAATCTTTATTCCAAATTTTTGTTGATAGTGCCCGATCTTCTGCTGCAGTTGGTGTTGTAATAGGTGGGGCATTTATTTTAAATTATATTGTAATTAGTGAAAATATTCCTGGAGCATTAACATTATTGTTACAAGGGCTAGATGTGAGTCCTTTAATGTTTTTGATTTGCATAAATATTTTAGTTTTACTTCTAGGTTGTTTCTTAGATGCAACTACAATTATTTTGGTTATTGTTCCATTATTTATTCCTGTTTGTAAAGCACTGGGAATTGATTTGATTCATTTTGGAGTTTTAGTTGTTGTAAATTCTATGATTGGTTTAATTACCCCACCTTATGGAATATTATTGTTTGTCATTAATGCAATTACAGGAATTTCTTTAAAAGAAATCATATCTGAAATTTGGATGTTTATTGGAGTGTTGATTATTGCATTAATAATAATGACGTTATTTCCAGGGCTTATTTTGTGGTTACCAGAAATGTTTGGATATAAAGCTTAAGTCAATTTATCAAAATAAAATTTTCTAATTTTATTTATATTCTTGTATATTTTATCTCTTAGCTTTTCTTTTTCTGTAAATAATAAGAAACCCTCAATTCCCTGAAATATAAATAAATCAATCCCACTTATCACTTTAATTTTTGATTTCTTTGCTTTTTTAACAAATTCTGTTTCAGCTGGCACATAAACAGCATCAAATACCCATTCAACATTATTGAAATTAAAATTTTCAAGAGGATTTCCGAGAGAATGTTCATGCCCAATTGGAGTACAATTTAAAACTCCTTCAAAAATAATTTTATTGTGAGGCTCAACTTCGTTCAAGGATATCACTTTTGTTCCTTGATTTTGTAATTCTAAAGTTATTTTTTTTAATTTCTCACTATCTTTTTCAACTAGATACAATTTTTCTAATCCAAATTTTGTCAGTGCAAAACAAATTGATCTACCAACACCACCAGCACCAATTACTAAAATATTTTTAAATTTTTTATCAAAATGGAAATTTAAAAGTTTCTCAAAACCTAATAAATCTGTATTTCTTGCAGTAATTTTATTTTTAAATATTAAGAGATTTGATGATTTTGTTAATTCTACTTCCTCACCTTTGATATCTGAGAGTTTTGCCGCTTCCTCTTTAAATGGAAATGTAACATTTAAACCGTCAATTTTTTTATTCTTAATATTTTTGATATAATCTCTGAAATTAATATTATCATTATCTTTTAAATCAAATAACTCATAAGTAAGCGGTAAATCAAAATCTTGAGATAGTTTTTTAAATAAATTTGGTGCTTGAGAGTTCTGAATGTATTTTCCAATCAGACCAAGATTGATCATTTAAATTATTTTGATTAATGAGATAAAAATTTTTCTGCTTCAAGAGCAGCCATACAGCCCATACCCGCAGCAGTTACAGCCTGTCTAAAAGTTTTGTCTTTAACATCACCTGCAGCATAGACACCTGGGATATTTGTTTCTGTAGAGTCTGGTTTAGTAATTAAATAGCCTTCTTTATCCATATCTAATTGTTCTTTAAATAAAGCAGTTGCTGGGTCGT
>Ga0255784_10002278_pt1 | contig 15129 bp, 10 predicted proteins | sample 101ome_14_FD_179982 | JGI IMG/M metagenome (GOLD analysis project Ga0255784, IMG submission 179982) | Coastal salt marsh microbial communities from the Groves Creek Marsh, Skidaway Island, Georgia - 101403AT metaG (version 2) | ecosystem: Environmental > Aquatic > Marine > Intertidal zone >...
CATTCTTGCCCGCGTTCAACAAAGACGTCGCCTGATCGATCTTGTCCTGCAGATCGCTCAAGATATCCCCGAGAGCCGAGCGTTGGTGCGACTCCCGCCCGTCGACGGTCGCGCTCGGCGTCCCCGCGCGTTCCGTCGTCGCACCCGAGGCCCCAACAATCGTCGCCAACACGACGAGGCTGGCGAGCAGCGCGTGCGCGAGGGAAACCCACGCATGTCGACGCGAACGGTCGCCGAGGGACGGCAAACGGCTCCGTCTAGGCTCGCGCATCGTCTTTAACCTCGCGCGGCGTCGGCGAGTGCCGCGCGCTTCCACGACCGACGGCGACGACGCAATCAATGTTGCTGACGCGGCGACCGCGTAACACCAAACTAACTGTTATCGCGCGCGAGTACAATATCTTTTTCTTTGTATGCACATACAGTATTGACGCATCGGACCGCGTAACACTGTAACTGTTATCGCGCGCGAGTACAATATCTTTTTCTTTGTATGCACATACAGTATTGACGCATCGGACCGCGTAACACTGTAACTGTTATCGCGCGCGAGTACAATATCTTTTTCTTTGTATGCCCATACAGTATTGACGCGTCGGACCACGTCAGCAACTGTTTTTCGGTTGAATCGTCGTCGGCGCGACGCCGCGTCGACGCGACGCCACTTTGGCGAGCGCGCGAGAGCTCCGCCTCGACGAAGACGCCCGCGAAGAATACTTCTCTCGTCGATCGAGACCCGCCATGCGCGGTGACGATGAAGGCGTCCCTCTCAGACGCGGTGGGGCGGTGAGGTACGGGGCGATTCGAGCCGAGTCACAATTCTCGGCTGAAGGTGACCGCGTCGTTCGGCGGCGTGTGCGCTCGTTGCGAACGGTTGGATTGGTTGTCGCATCGGCGTGCGTTGCATTTCTCGCGTTCTGTCAGCTTTTCACGGATGTCAGCGCCGTTCAGGCGGTGTCGTCGATGGGAACCGTCGGGATGGCTTACGTGCGCTACCACCACGCGGTGGCGAAGCATCGCTTCCTCGGAGGAACGCCAGGTTCTGAAGACTCTCTGATCCTAAACGATTTAGGAAATATGCCAGGAAATGAATCGGCAGCCCTCGGCAGCTGCAGCGTCGGTGGTAGTTCTGCCCCCGCGAACTGTGCCCTCCCCGAGATGGCGACTCGAACGTGCTCATACACTTCACGTTGCGCCACGATCCCCACGTGCGGAGCAGGAGACGTACCAACCGGTGGTAAGGGAGCGTGTGGACAATGCCGTACGTGCACCCCTGGGTTTTGTTTAAGATGCTTGAAGTGTAAGAGGTGGAGATGTAGATGGAGAGACTGCCACTGTGTTCCTGAGTATTGCGTCAATGTTGACTGCAGGTGGCAGGTCACGTGTACAAAGGCTTCGATCGTCACAAATGGTAAATGTACCAGCTGTGCGCCGTTTTTTGTGAAGCGTGAATCGAATACCAAGTGCATCGTCGATCCAACTCTCACCGCCGCGTATGATTCTACCATCGGTGCAATCGGCGACGCAAAATCCGCCGTCACAGATACGATGAACGATATAAATGGGGTAATCACCGACCTCACCACGGCTATCCCGAAAAAGGCGAACGAGATTTCGAACAAGATTGCGTCCGTTGCCCAGACCATTCCAAACGCGGTGGATAATATTGTATCGCAACTCATCCAGGAAGCCTTTCCAGCCAATGCAGATAAGTTCATCAGTGAAATAACTGGCGTTCTCAACACCGCTTCTCTTGGTGTGAGCAGCACCCAAGCGAGATCCCGCATTGTGAATGGTAAGAGTGACCATTTCTCAACAGTGTTAGCTCACGATCGTGTACGTGCGATGGTCCGTGAGGTTCTTGGCCGGGAACAGACACACATCCCGAGTAAGGAGAGTGCGGACCTCGGTGGCAAGTGCGGCGCGCCAGAGCTTTCCGTCTCCTTACCTCTTGACGACTATTTACCAGATTCCTTGGTTGACCTATCATATGATATGCCGTGGCCGAAGAAGCTCGGCGACAGCCCTTTCTCACCTACAACTCTCAAAGCTGGATTTCCGGACCCATCTTGGACCATGGGATTCAAAGTAGACGAGTTTTCTTTCCCAAAAAAAGTGGCGACAGACATACTGGCTGCGTTCACGGCATTTTTCACACCCTTGTTTCAATCGATAGGAGATGGTGTCACGGATGCCTCAGTGGCCGTCACAAATTCGATGATGACTCCGATCAGCACGCTGAAAGATTCCGTGAATAAGGCCAAAAACACCGCTGATACTGTGAAGAGTAAACTAAACGCTGTTACACAGGCTCTTGGTGGTCGAAAGCTTCTTTCTGACGAGTTTGAGACGCACACCGAACATCTTCGCGCTGTGCACGCGGCGACCCGTGCCCACCTTGAATATGCGGAGAATGTGCACGACATGTTTTTGGATAGAGTAGAGCATCTCATTTTGCTCCAAGTCGCAAAAGTGCGTACCGCACTTTTGGAAGATCCTTGGCTCGAAAAGCCGCACACGATCGCACAGTTCCCGCACATGCATGCGCAACTCGGCGACTCCGCGCTACAACAAGGTGCGGACGCAGCCAAGCAGAAGCTCATCAGCGCGATGCAGTCCCTCAAAGATTTCACTATGAAAGCTGTCTTATTCACGGAGATGCATGTTGAATTCGAAGTCGAGGCGCAAGCGTCGGCATTCAAAGCCGGAAATGTGCTTGATCTTGTGAAGGGCTTGCCAGCATCTGCCTCTTTTGAGGCAGAAATGCCAGTTCCGTTCACTCCGTTCACAATGAAGATGTCTTTTGGTGCGGAGCTATCGCTGCCGTATTTCATGCAAGCTGAGGCGAGCGGTAAGTTTTCTTACAGCGTTGATGTCAGCGGAATGGAAGTCGGCATCCGAGTCGCTGGGGGCTCGTTTAATGCCGTGCTTCCGGATCCAACGGTACAATTGACACCTTACTTGGACGCCAACTTGGAGGCACACGCTCAAGTCGGGCTAGTCGTGACCGTGAACGACATAACCACGCAATTGTGTATGCCTGGTATGGTTTGCAGCGGTCCAAAGATGACGGCAGAGCAAAGAATCTATGCAGGCGCGGATATGGCTGCGACCGTGAACAATCAAGGAGCACAAGCGTGCTCTTCACTGAGCGCCAAGTTTAACGACCATTTCGAGTACGACGATGCCTATAGAGCCAAACGTTGCTCGAGCGCAAATTTCGGTGGTATCGAATGTAGCGTCGTTGTTGGCGCGTACTTTCAAATCCCAAAGACCGAAATCGACGTCAAGCTCAAGACGGACGTCGATATCGGCGGCGTATCTGTCTGCGTTCCCGACCTGCAACTGTACACGTTCCCTGGGAATAACGACAACCCGAACTTTGTACTCGAGCTTGCATAATTAAAGACGCGCACGCATGCGATACTCGTACATATTTCATTGTTGTAAGATGACGGCGCAATTTTTGTAATCACTTTGCGTCACACGTCCGTTCTCTCCTCCTCGCACTCTGGGTGCAAAACAGAAGAAGCGCTTCGGCGACGTCGACCACGCCGTGGTCGTGTTGTCTAACAGCTCGCCGCGATTAGTGCCGGTTAGGATCTAGCGAGTATGTGTGCTTATACGATTTTTTCTTCCATTTCTTTCCATTACAGCGTCGTCAGACTGCTTTCATTTCCGATGCGCCGCGCCGATGGCTTGCTCGACGCTGTCGAATCCATCTCGCTTTAGACATTCCTCCAGCTCACGCTTGATCCTCGGGATGAGCGGAGGACCTTCGTACGCAAAGGCGGTGTAAAGCTGTACGAGCGACGCGCCGGCGCGAATCTTCCTGTAAACATCCTCGCCGCTCGCGACGCCGCCGCAACCGACGAGAGTAATCTTCCCACCTGTCAATTTGTACAAGTCGTGCAAAACTTTCGTGCTCGGCTCCATCAGCGGTCTACCACTCAGACCACCAGCCTCTTCACCGTGCGCGTGCGCCTTGATCGCGTCCGGGCGGGCGATGGTCGTGTTACTGACAATGACGCCATCCACCTTTTCGCTCTTGATGACGGAGGCGATATCCTTGAGCGCCGCATCCGTGAGATCTGGGGCGATTTTTACGAGTACTGGCTTGTTCTTTGTCGCGGGCGTCGCGCTTCGCGCCGTCAATACTTTACGTAAGAGTCCACTGAGGTGCTTGCGCCCTTGTAAATTGCGCAATCCCGGCGTGTTTGGACTCGAAATGTTGACGACGATGTAATCGCCGTACTCACCAATATTCTCAACGCCGACGACGTAATCGTCCGCCGCGTTCTCCTCTGGAGTCGTCTTATTCTTTCCGAGATTCACCCCGAGCAGACCTTTTCTCTTCGCGTCCTCGCCCGAGGATCGGTACGCCGATAACCGACTCTTAGCGCTGTCGTGGCCTTCGCTGTTGAAGCCGTACCTGTTTATGACGGCGCCGTGTTCCTGCAGTCTAAACGCGCGAGGCTTCGGGTTACCCGGCTGCGGTTTGGGCGTCACGCTCCCAATCTCCACGAACCCAAACCCCATGTCCAAAAGCGCCTTAAACGCCTTGGCATCCTTATCGAAACCCGCCGCGAGACCGACTGGATTGGAAAACCGCATCCCAAACGCCCGCACGCTCAACGCCTCGGCATCCTCCCGCCTCGCGCGCGGCGCCAACCCCATCGCCAACGCTGCGATGCCCAAATTATGCGATGTTTCCGCATCCAACATTCTCAAAATCGGTGTCATCGCGCCGTACGCCGCAAATTCGACGTCTTCCGCCCACGGCGCGTCCACCAACCGAAGCGCCGCGGCGGCGGCGCCCGCCGTCAACGCCGCCGTCGTCAGCGTTCCGAACCCTCGTCGCCCACCGCTCTCGCCCGACGACGCCGGCGTGCCACCGCTCTCTTTCGGGCCACCAGCCGACGCTTTCGTCGTCGTCGTCGTCGTCAAACCGCGTCGTCCGAACGGCGCACTCGAGCGGCGCCAACAACAACCATCAACCTTGAACGACGAAGACGAAGACGAAGAACAAGCCTGCGTCGCCCGCCCCGCCGTCGTCGCCCGCGCGCGCGCGAGCGCGAGCGCGACCCCTCGTCCAACCTTTTGCATCGCGCGTCCACTTCCTCGTCGTCCCGCGTCGGCGTCGTCCCGCGTCGGCGTGTGGCGGCATTCGTTCGAACGAGCCTTACATATACTTTAGACCGCGTTGACCTATGTACGGTTATTACTAATTCTATCTGACAGTCGTTCCATCGTTATTATATGACGATGGCGGTGAAGGCAAAAAGTGGATAATCCAGGGCGCACCGCGGCACACCGCGACGCCGCGACCCGACGATACGCGAGAGGTGCGCCCGACGACGAGCGCGCGCGCATCGACGCCTCGAACCCGCCCGCGTTTTGTTCGCGCGCGTTCACCCGAAATCCGCGCGCGCGCGTACCGATGAAACGACGATGGAACGCGCGCAGAGATGCGTGACGTCGATGTCTGGATGCGAAACGCGTCGACGGACGGATTCAGTTTACGCGCGCGACGTCGCGCGACGGCTCGTCGACGGCGGCGAGACGACGAATCCACGCGATGGAGCGATGCGTCGTAGTGATCTCGCCCCGCGGTGCGGTCGAGCGGACGCGGTGACTGACGATGAAACGAACGAATGAACGGGCGTCGCGACGTCGTCTACAGGTTTTATTCCTTCTTTTTTTTATCCGAGCTTAAAAGATGGTCGCGACGATGACGACGACGATTTCTTCCCGCGCGCTCTCTGGACGCGTGTCTACGACGCCGACGCGGGCGACGCGACGCGGGGTTTCCCTCGTGGTTCGCGCCGATGGCGGCTGGAAGGCGATGGCGGTGACCAAGCCAAATTTGGTGAACAACCTGGACGGTAAGACGACGCGTAACATTGACGGCAAGGTTTACACGATTGAGGCGAACGGTGACGAACTCACGGTGACGGATAAGTTTGGTGCGCGATACGAGGCGCGCGTGAATAAGGCGGGCGTTATCGAGGCGGATATGAGCAAGTCGATTGGCGGCGCGTCTGCTGGCGACGACGTCGATTTCGCGTCGCTTCAACCGACGGATCTCGTCGGTTTCAACGCCAAGTACAAGATTCCGGAGGTTGTCAACGGACGCGCCGCCATGGTGGGTGCGGTTTTGGCACTTTTCGGTAAGATTGGTGGCGGCGGATCGGTCGCGCACCAAATGTTTTCCCCGGGCGGTTTCGGTTCGATGCTCTTCATGATGGGCGCCGTCACGGCGGCCACCTTAGCCCCGGCGGTGACTGGCGCCAAGTCTCTCCGCGACACCATTCCGGACGAGAACGCGTCTTTTAAGGATGAACGCCTCCCGACGACGTGGACCGCCACCGCGGAAGCCGTCAACGGCAAGGTTGCGATGGTCATTCTCACCCTCGCCCTCATCACGGGCAACTAAATAGAGGCGCGTTCCGTCGTCGCTCGCGCATTCTTTCGTGAAATAAAATGAAACATGCATTCGTAAAATATCGGGCCCATCTCCCCTCGAGTCGCGCGTCTCGGTGATTATTTTCCTATTATAGAAGATGTATTAAAAAATCATCGACTTAACCTCTCGACGCCGCTCTACTACTCTGTGTGTGTGTGTGTGTGTGACTGTTTTCAAATCCATCTGTCAGGTGTGGGAAACGTTCCGACGAAAGCATCCACCGCTCACTGTTGTCGGTAAGCGCCGTACTGCGCGTACTGGGTGTAGTAGCCTTGCATTTGTTCGGCGTATTGCTGTTGCGCATTGTCGCGGCGAGCACCGTTTTGCTCGGACCCGCGATGAGCGTCTTGGGCCTTGTATCCCGGCGGGGCGTTGGCGCCTTGCTTGCCACCCGCGCTGACGGGCTGCGCGCCCGGGTAAACGCCCGCCGCCGGAGGGTACGGGTAGTGAGACTGAACCGCGTACGGGTACGCCGGTTGGTGCGGCATGGCATAAGGATATGAGTACATCGGGTGACCATAAGCATTCGGCATGTTGGCATAGGCTTGCGCCTGCATCGGCTGAGAGCTCGACGCGGGCGCCTGTTGCGCCTTGGCGTCGCCATTTTGCGCATTCGCCGCCGATTGGTTGCTCGCACCTTGCGCAGCCGCCTGTTGCTTGTAGTAATCCGCATACATACCATTTTGCTCGCCGTTCTGCGACGGTTGTGTGTAACCTTCGTACCCAGCGTATCCACCCGCCATGGGCACCGCCGGCGGCATCATGTAGTTGGCATACGCGTTGGGCATCATGCCTCCAAAGTAAGCCGGATACGCAGCTTGTTGCTCTTGAGCGCTAGTCGTGGAGCTACCGGTCACGGCATCAGCGTTCGGGAGCTTAGTCGTGACACCCGCGTTTCTACTAGGTTGCTTCTTGTTGGCCTGTTGTTGCTGCTGTTGCTGCTGCTGCACGCCCCATCCGGCAACGCCGGCGTTGGCAACGGACGAGTCAAAGCCGCCGAAGCCAAAGTCACCCCCGGTGGTGGAGAAGTTACCAAACTGAAGACCGAGCGCAGACTGATCCTGCGCTTGAGCGCGCTCTGTACCGACCTGTTGCGGACGCGGAGCCGCAGCGGCTTGAGCGGAAGCATCGAAACCAAATCCAAAGTTGTCCGCGGCTTGCTGCTGCTGCTGCTGCTGCTGCTGCTGCTGTTGTTGCTGCTGTTGTTGCGCCGCCGGACGCTGTTGCTGGGGAGCCGCCGGGCGTTGTTGCTGGGGAGCTGGTTCAGCTTGTTGCGGCACCGGCGCCGGCGCCGGCGTACCAGCCACCTTCTTCGCCCAGTTCATCGTCTCGCCCGCGGCGACGGCGGTCGCCGGAGCAGAGGCGCCGTTTTGCTTTGGCGCCGCCTTGGCTTGTTGTCTCGGCGCACCATTCTTCGCAGGCTTGGGCACAGTTTGAGCCACCGGCGCCGGAGTCGGTTCACCGCGCACCAAATCCGCGAGCGTCTTACCACCCGGACGAATCGGCGCCGGATTGGCAACCGGTTCGAGCTTGGCCGCCGGCGCCGCCCCTTGAGCCGCCGGCGCCGCCGCGACGCGTCCCGCCTTGGGCGCACGCGCCGCCTTATCACCCTTCTCCCCACGCGGGATAGGAAGCTTACCATCCTTACCAACCCGTTTGTCGCCCTTCACCCCGTCGCGCTTTCCATTTTGCCCATTCTTCTCCCCGTTCGCCCGACCGTTCTGACGCGCTCCCCCGTTCGCGGCTTCGCCCCCCGTCTTCTTCTTTGAAGTCTTCTTCCCGATCGTCTCAAACTTATCCACTGCGCGCGCGAGAGCAAACAGAAATCGCAAAATCAAATTCGTCAGTCTTCGTCCCCCCGCGCATCCTTCCCTCTTCCTTCGCTCCTTCCCTCACCCTTCCTTCCTCCCGCGCCCGCGCCCAACAAAGTCTCGGTCAACTCGAAATCAAATTTCACGAGAACCGGGTTCTTCTTCTGGTCATAAAACGACGGTTCACGACTCAAAGAAGTCATCACCACCCTTCGACCTCGGCGCCGGCGCCTCCACCCCGAAGATGGCGGTCTTCGGCGCTGGGCGGCGCTCTAATCTAATCGCGTCGAGTCGTCGCGTCGTCGAGTCGTCGCGACGCACTGTTGAGCAATTTATCCACCGCCCTGTCGATGTCTCCGTCGCACTGCGCCAACACGTCCCGGCAGTCCGCCTCGCTGTGTCCGCTGAGCTGCGCCAGGTCCCGCGCCGCGTGTTTCGTCGCCATCTTTCCACCCTCTCGCGGCGAGATCTGTCGTCGGATTCGTGTCCGTGCGTCGCCGCTCGGTGCGTGTTTCGCGTTCGAGTCGAACTCGAGCGCGTACGATAAAAACTCGCGGGGTGATTCGCCGTGCGTGCCCGCGCGGTGAGCGGTCGCGTCGGCGTCGACGTGTGCGACGTTGACGCGGGTGCGCGCGCCGCGACGCGAGGTGCGCACGGCGCAGCCGTCTTGTGGATGCCTCGTTTTATTCATATAACTCGGACATTTGTTACGTATTATGTAGTATTTTTATCTGTATTATGATGGATTGCGTTACGACTTGTAGTGAATAGCGATGAACAATTGTTCGAATGGGTTTGAATGGAGTTAAATATATGAATTGGTCCTCGGTGTGGTGCGTTTCTGGGCGCAGGGAACGACGCCCGTCGTGGGGACGCGCCGCTATCGTTTACGCGGTGCAAGCACAGTACTCGGTACAATGATGTGCATGTTGTGTTACAATGACTCACCGTGACGTGGTCTTTTTGTCTCTGTGCCGTAAGGTTCTTCATCGCGCGGGTCGTTTCGACGGCGGATGTTTCGACGACGCGTACGTGAAACGTCATCTGGTTGAACGGCCATCCTTTTCCGCTCGGTGCGCGTGCATGAGTCCGTCAGCGATTCGCTTGTAGATGCCGTCGGGTATCGTTTCTTTTACTTCGTCCAACGCCGCCATAGCTGATTTGAGCGGACCGTCGCGTCGCGACGGGATGATTACCGTTTGCAAGTACGCGTATACGTCGGCTCCGTCGAAATCGTTATCAAGTAAGAACCCAGCGTCAATCGGGCACCCATTCTCGTGCGCGTACTTCAAACACTCCAGTTCGTCACATAGAACCGCGCTTGTGCACGTTTCCTCATCCCACGGACACCCGTTCTCGTGGGCGTACTTCAAACACGCCAGGTGGCCTTCTGCGGCGCGCGAACACGTATTCTCATCCCACGGACACCCGTTCTCGCGCGCGTACTTCAAACACTCCAGTTGGCCACGCCATGCCGCATTTTCACACGTAGTTGCATCCCACGGACACCCGTTCTCGTGGGCGTACTTCAAACACTCCAGGTGGCCTTCTTCAGCCGCCGCGTTACACGTGCCCCAGTCCCACGGACACCCATTCTCGCGCGCCCACTTCAAACACTCCAGTTGGCCGCCTCTAGCCGCGAATTCGCACACGTACTCATCCCACGGACACCCGTTCTCGTGGGCGTACTTCAAACACTCCAGGTGGCCGACTTCAGCCGCTTCCCGACACGTATTCTCATCCCGTGGACACCCGTTCTCGCGCGCCCACTTCAAACACGCCAGGTGGCCGCCTTCAGCCGCAACTGTACACGTCCTCTCATCCCACGGACACCCGCTCAAGGCAAGTCGCTCGAGATGCTCAAAGTCAACCACCGTTGCCTGCATGGCGGGCGTCGGGGAGTGACGGTTTCGTTCGCGTGGATGAGGAATGATACTTCTGCTCTGCATTCAGTTACAGCGGCTACTCGGTAGCGTCTCTACGGATTGAAAGTTGTCAGCGGCGATTAGATTTCGGGGGATTTCGCGCGCCGTAGCGCCGGTCTCGACGCGCGTAGGCGTGAATGGCGCGTCTGAACTCGGCCTCGCCGAATTCGGGCCAATGCATCGGGGCAAAGTAGAGCTCGGTGTACGCGAGGTCCCAGAGGAGAAAATTGCTCAGGCGTTGCTCTCCGCCGGCGCGGATGAGGAGGTCCGGGGTCTGGGAGAAGGAGCGCTCCGATGAGGCGGATGCGGAGGCAGAAGCGATACCGGTGCTCAGATGGGCGCCGATGGCTTCTTCGTCGATGTCGTCAATAGTAATCTCGCCAGAGAGGGCTTTGCGCGCGAGCGATTTCGCCGCTTGGGCAATGTCTTGTCTGCCGCCGTAACTGAGAGCGATGACGAGACGGAGCGCGTCGTTATCCTTGGTTGCCTCCACCGCGTGAGAAATCGCACTCTTTACGCTCTCCTTCGCCTGACTCAGGTCCCCGATGACCTCGACGCGCACGCCCTCCTTGATTAAGAGCGGAAGCTCCTCAACCATCGCCGTCTCGACGAGCTCCATGAGTTCGTCCACCTCTGACTGATCCCTACCCCAATTCTCGTGACTAAACGCAAACACCGTGAGCGTGTTTATGTTCCAACTCGCGCAACACCGCACCACCACCCTCAACGCGTTGACACCGCGCTCGTGACCCATGGATCTCGGAAGTCCTCGACGAGACGCCCAACGCGCGTTTCCATCCATAATCACGGCGACGTGTTCGGGCACCTCGCTCGCCTCCAACCCACGCAACGGCCCGGGTCTCGAGTCCCATCTTCCCACCGCGTGTCTAGGGATCGCTCGGATTCCGTTCAACAGGCTCGGGAACCCTCTCCCCGCGAAAACCGGTTCCGAAGCGCTCGCGTCCGCGCTCGTCCACGTCTCCGCCGCCCGAGCGTCCTCGCCGACCCCGAGAGCGTCACCGTCCGCGTCGTCGTCCGACGACGCGACCCCTTCGACGTCGTCCCTCCACGACATCGCCCGCGCGGACGTCGTCGCCCGCCGCGGCGTCGCCAGTCCGACGAATCGTCGTCGTCTTCCTCCTCCCTTCGTTTCCACACTTGGCCGCTGATGCCGACACGTCTTCACCCTCGTCGACGCGTTCGACGACGACGTCGACGCGCGTCCACCGCGCGCGCCGTCGGGGCGCGGTCCGATCCGCATCGATCCGTGATTTCGCGTTCGGTCGGTCGATGAAGCGGTTTCTCAAGCGATATGGCGCGCGTGGAACTGGTGCGATTACAACGTCCGAACGCGCTCTGCCCGTCGGTTCGCTACGGTTTTCTAAACACGATGAGATGCTCGGTCCTCGCCTGGTTGTACACCGTCTGCCCGTCCGCCATCGTCGCGGTGAGTTTCATCGTCGCCCCGCCGAGCTCGAGCAACCCAGACTTGGTCGCGGCGGCTACGATGGATTTACGCGTATCGATGTTGGCGCCGTCGCCCACCATGATCGCGGCTCGGCCTCCGGGGCGTAAGGAATCCGCGACGACGGCGAGCCAATCCTCCTGTTCGCGCTGCCACACGGCGGCGAATTCGTACGGGTTGGAACGAAGGGCTTTACGAGAGCCGATTTCGCCCTCCATCCAGGTTTTGGGCCAGTTTCTATCGCCCGGGACGACGACGTCTACGTACGCCGAAGTCGCCTCGCGAGCCGAAGCCGAAGCCGAAGACGTCGATTTCTTCACCACGGCGCCGCTTCCCGCGCGAACCTTTCGCGCAAAGCTCAAATAATCGTACACGGCTGGGTACGGACAGCTCGTGAGCACCGCGTCCACTTTCTCGTCGTCGCCGAGCTTGAATTTCCGCACGTCGACGTTATAAATTTCCGCCGGCGGGGCTACGTTTGGCGCCGATTCGCACGCGGCTTGAAACTCGCGCACGCGATCGACGTATTCGTCGACAATTTTAAGAAACGCCTCGACATTCTCGTCGCCGCCGCCGCCGTCACCGTTTCGGCGTTTACCCCCTCTTCTCCCCCGGCGTTTATTCTGAGACTTTTGCGTGCGCTGAATCGCGACGGAGAGACAAAACCAAAGCGCCTCGACGACTCGATCGCGATGCGATTCGTCGACTTCGCTCGCGAAACGCGCGCTCTCCGCGTGCGCCGCCAACGCGTTCCGAACGCGTCTCCACGCCCTCGGCACCGCGTCACCGCCGTCACCGTCACCGCCGCCGTCGTCGCCGTCGTCTCTACCGCGCGCGTCCGCCATCGCCGACCTCGCGCTCGTTCGCAACGACTCAGCCGCGCGCGTCGACGCTCGCCAATTTCGGTTCGCGCTCACGAAACACGCCAACGGACTCACGTCCACCCCGACCGCGCGACACCCCAAACCCTGCGCCACGATCAGAGTCGTCCCTCCGCCCATGAACGGATCCATGACGGAGCGAACGGGCGCGTCGAACGCGGCGAATATCGCTTCGCACGCCGCCGGTTGCATACCGGCGAGGATTTCTCCAAAGCCGTGCGTCGCGCGCGCGAACCCCTTGGGCGTGGACGCGAACCCGTGGGTCCACTGGATGCGCATCGCCCGCAGGCACGTCTCGGCTAAGTCCGAATCGTCGCCCCAGGACGTTTCCTCGAACGCGCTCGGGGTGGAGGCGCGGCGGACGTACTCGGGCGCGTCGTCGTCGCTGGCGGCTACCGATGATGACGATGATGATGATGATGCCGACGCCGACAGCGTTCTCGTCGACGACGACGCGCGACGTCCCGCGCGAGACGACCGAACGCCGCCTCCGCGCGCGTTCCGACGCGCCGCGCGTTTCGCGGCGACGAGGGACGCGCGGACGGACGCGCACCGACGCGCGAACATGGCGAACGAGGCGCGAAGAGTCACTTTTTCGAAGCGTCGCAAAGTGCGGACGACCCGACCCGACCCGACCCGCACACGTCGACTCGGTCGTCGTCGACGACGGAGGGAATGGCGACGAAGACGCGCGCGCCCGCGGTCGGGTTTCTCGGTCTGGGCATCATGGGCGCGGCGATGGCGAGGACGCTCGCGCGAAGCGGGGTGCGAGTCGCGGCGTGGAACCGATCGAGCGATAAAGCGAAGGCGTGCGTCGACGCGTTCGAGCGGGAGGATCGCGCGCTCGCGGAGGAACGCGGAGGGTCGATCGCGACGGTGGGATGTCCGAGCGAGATCGCGGGGACGTGCGAGGTGACGTTCGCGATGCTGGCGGATCCGAGGGCGGCGGTGGATGTCGCGCGGGCGTACGCCGCGGGTTTGGACGGAGCGGGCGGAGGAGGAACGAAAAGGACGTACGTGGATTGTTCGACGGTGGATGGGGGGTGTGGGGAGGCGACGATGGATATTCTCGGACGGGATAGGGTGCAGTTTTTGGCGGCGCCGGTGAGCGGGGGGTGGAGAGACGCGGCGAAAGGGGAGTTGTTGTTCATCGGCGGCGGGTCTCGCGAAGCGTACGAAGCGGCGTCGAAACACATGGACGTCATGGGTGCGAAGAGATGGCTCGTCGGGGACACCCCGACGCACGCGGCGCGGGCGAAACTGATGCTTCAAATCATGATGGGTAACGTCATCGGTGCGCTCGGGGAGATGCACTCGTTGAGCCAACGCGCCGGGTTGGATTCGTCCGCCGTTTTGGAAATGCTCAGCCACTCGGCGATGGGATCGCCCCTCACCACCGCCAAGGGTAAACTCATGGAGAGTAAAGACTTTTCCCCGAATTTCCAAGTCTATCTCCAACAAAAAGATCTCAGACTCGCCCTTCAGCTCGCGGACGAGCTCGATTTCGCCGCTCCGATTACCGCCGCGACAAACGCGCAATACTTAAAGGCGAAATCGCTCGGCTACGCCAACTCTGATTTCGCCGCCGTCGCCGCCGCGTACACCGACGCTCGATCTCCCGGTCGTTCGGAATGATTTCACGTCGTTTCAAACGCTTCTCGTCGTCGATTGCATTCGTTGATGCCGTAGCTTTCGCGTTGTTTTCACACACTCACGCGCGCTCCATTTCCAGCGGGAAAAAAGTCGTTACAAACCTCACAACTGAACGCGTTCGGCTCGCGCGGTGCGCGCGAACCCCTTCCTCCTTCCATGGACCGCGAACGAACGCTCTACGTCGACTCGATCGATGGTACGCGGATAGAGTGTCAAACCTTCCTTCCGAGCGCCGACGCACCGTCGGCGTCAACGACGCAGCGTGAAGATGTCTTCATACTCGTCCACGCGCACCCGAAACTCGGCGGTGTTCGAGAGATGATGACCCCGCTCGCGCGCGCGTTGGCGTCGCGCGGATGCGCGTGCGTCACCCTTTCCCTCCGTGGCACCGGTGGGTCGCTCGGGAGCTCGAGTTGGCGGGGATGCGAGATGGAAGGGGAGGACGTGTGCGCGTGCGTGGACGCCCTCGTCGGCGAAACCAAGTCAAAGAAGCGCGCGCACTTGGTGGGATACTCGTATGGATCGACGATATGCGCGTACGCGCTCGAGAAGAGGGACGCCATCGCGTCGTACATCGCGCTGGGGTACCCGAGGGGGAGTTACGCGTGCGGGTTATCGGGGATTGGGGCGAAATGGTTGATGCGGGATCACTTTGAAGCGCTCGCGTCGAGCGCGAAACCGATGCTCTTCGTGCATCCGGGGGAGGATAATTTTACGACGGTGAAGACGATGGAGGAGCTCGTGGTGCGCGGGGATAAACTGCGCGCCGCGGTGGTGAAAGAGCTCAAAGTCATCGAGGGGTGCGATCACTTTGAGCTCGTCGGGGTTCGAGAGTACGTCTCCGCGACGACGCGGCACATTTTAGACTTTGTCGAGCGAGTCGCGAGCAAATCATACCAGTAGTACTTAGAAACACAACTCGTTATTA
>Ga0255784_10002282_pt1 | contig 15120 bp, 8 predicted proteins | sample 101ome_14_FD_179982 | JGI IMG/M metagenome (GOLD analysis project Ga0255784, IMG submission 179982) | Coastal salt marsh microbial communities from the Groves Creek Marsh, Skidaway Island, Georgia - 101403AT metaG (version 2) | ecosystem: Environmental > Aquatic > Marine > Intertidal zone > Salt...
TGTGATCGTCGACGATGAACACCGCGCGACACGTCAAAGGCATACCTCTCTCGTCTTTCTCCGCCGGGTCGAGCATGCCAAATTTCACGGCCAACGCGCGCTCCTCGTCCGCTAAAATCGGGTACGACACTCCCCCATCTTTTTTAGTATTCCCGCAGTATCCGCTCGCGTTGATGTCCTCGATCCATTTCCGGTGCGATTCAGCGCTATCGCAAGATAACGCGAGGACTTTACAGTGTCGCTTTTCGAATTGAGGAAGAAGCTTCGCTAAATTCCCGAGTTCGGTCGAACACACCGGGGTGAAATCAGACGGGTGCGAGCATATGATGGACCAGTGTTCGTCGCCGACGTAATCGTAATAATGTATTTGTCCGACGGAGGAGTCGCAGGAGAAGTCTGGGACGGTATCGCCGAGGTTGAGCGGCATGGATGATGTGATTTGCTCTTCTTCTTAATATGCGGATTTGGAAAATGATGATTTTGTCTTTATTCCCCTTTTTGGAAGAGAAAAGTGAAAAGAATAAAGAAAAAAGAGAGGAAGAAGAGCGCGTGCGTATACGCGTCGTCGTCGTCGTCGTCGTCGATGACTACTAGACTTTTATCGGATGCAAAATCTATCACCAAACGCGAAAAATTACTACTGCTTAATATCTAACTACTGCTTTTTTTGACCGCCATCGACTTCCTCGAGTCTTCCTCTTCTTCCTCTTCCTCCTCTTCCGCCGCTTCCAATCGCAACATTTCCAACGAGAGGCGTTTCAAATCCTCCACGCGAACGAATCCTTCCTCGTCGGATAAGTCTTTTAAGAGTTCTCTCAGTTCGCTCTCCGCGTCTTCGCCGACTTCGGTGGTTTTGCACACGTTGGTGACGTTTAGGAGTTCTTCGAGACTTATGATGCCATCGTTGTCGGCGTCGAGGAGTTTGAACTTTTCGCCGATGGCGGCTTCCGCCGCGGAGAGTTCGCTTTCGACTTTTCGGAGCATTTCGTCGACGCGGGCGGAGACGTCGTCGGCGATTTTATTCGTTAAGGAGGCCTCCTCTTTCGAGTGGGTGTATTCGTCTTCTTCGTCCTGTTCTTTCTCGAGGAGGCTTTCATCTGTTCTTTCAATTCCGCCAGACGACGATGCCGCGAGTCGATTGGCATCCTGCTCTTCCTCTCGCATCTTCTTCAATTCTATCGGTGATGGTGCGAACGGATCTTCGTCGTAAAATGGATCGCTACTTCCACCATTACCACCCGTTCGCAACGCTCGCAACTCCACTAGTTCATCTTTCCGTTCCGTGTACGCATCTAACTTTTGCTCGACTAATTCCGTGAGCATTCGTCTTTCGTCGCTCACGCCGGAGGTATCTAAAACCATAGCCAACAATCGCGAGAGCTGCGCGCGACGTTTGGACTTTCGAGTTTGCATTTCAAAGTCCGTCTCTTCGTCTGAGCAAGAATCCACCTCGGAGCGTTTGGTCTTTTGCATCGCGTCCGCAGCGTGTTTATCCTGTTCTTCGAGTTCAGCGGAGGAGAGCGAAGTGCGCAAAATAACTCTCTCCGCATCCGGCGCGCCGGAAACGATCGTTTTCTCCATCTTTGGTATCGCAGATGTCGCACTTTCCTCTTCAGCTTTTAAGACATCTGAAGCTTCATCAACAACACGCTTGGGCGATAACGACTCGGACGGTTTCGTCGCGTCTTCTGAAACCATTTCCATCTTGGCCACGTCCGCCGTTGAAGCTTCGACTTCCTTCTCGCTCTGCTGCTGCTGCTGCTGCTGCTGTTGCGCGAGAAGCTGCTGTTGAAGCAAGTGCGAAGTCGTGGATTTCCTCGCATTCACCCAGAATCTTTCGGAATATTGCATGCCTTTTAAATACTTTTCCATCGCCGCTTTCGCTATTTCCATTTCTTCTCTCTTCGCCTCTTCCGCTTCCCACTCGAGCATCGCGTCTCTGCCTCTCACGTTGGCCCAAAACCGTTCCGGAAACTGCGGTCCAGATAAGTATAAGCGCATCTTTTCCTTCATGTACGCTTCCGCTTTCAATCGTTTCTCTCTCGCTTCCGTATCTTTCGCTTCTTGTTTGATCGTTTCTTCTTCTCGCATCAAATATTCCAACTTTTTCTTGTACTCCTCGCTGCTGGACTCGTGCGCCATCGCCGTCTCGACGGAGACTTGCGTAACCACTTCCTCCGGCAAACTCGCCAAAGTATCCGTGATATCCTTCAGCGTTGCCGTTTGCGTGTCCTCTTCCTTCGCGTGTGTGATTATAAACGCGCGACTTAAAATCAACAGAGAACTCGGCAGATTATTTGACAGCGACAACTCCAACCAGTCCTTGAGTTGCCTTTCCAACTCTTTTCTATCTTCCTCCCATCGCATACCCCGAGTTCTCGCGGCTGATTTCAGCTCTTCGTCCGATAAACCTTCGACGCCTTCTAACTGAATCAGTCTATCGTCTTGTTTTATCTCTCTCAACTTATTTCTCAACTGATACCGTAAAAACGTATCCGTCCCGTACGGCGATATGCCGACGAACTTACACATGTTCACCAATTGCGTCCGGTTGATGTTATCCAAAGTGAAATCGTCGTTGAACAACTTGGCAAACCTCACGATTTGTTCGTTCGTCACCGTTTTCCCACTCCTAACGGCATTCATGAACTCGTACAACGCGTCCGCTTTCTCTCTTTTCACACCGGAACTGCTATATTTCAAGCCTTTCGCCATGACTTTTACCGTATCCTGTAAAAATTTAGCCACCTCAATTTTCGCTTTCAGTTTCCGTTTCAATTCTTCCTCGTGTTTTAATTCGTCCCTAAACGTACTCGGCAACATGTTCGGAAAGATCTTCAGCGCAACCGGTAGAAATATCTCCATGAACGGTACCAACACGAACACCGCGAACGGCACTAACCGGAACACGTCCGCAGTCGTCCTCGTCAACTGTCTTCTCTCGCGTCTCGTCAACGTCTGCCCGCCCATGAGCTTAAAACCGAGCCTGCTGGCAATTTTCACTTCCACCCACAGCAGTTTCGCCCCGGACCAATAGTGCGCGAATTCATGCTTCGCGTGCTTCCACGCGGAATTCAAAGTCACCTTCCACTCGCTCGGCGACTGCCTCAACAGCTGCACGGAATACGGTCCCCAACTGATTACGTATTTCGTCACGTTCGCGACGGATTGGTACGTTCGTTTCGCAAAGTTTATGTGCTGTTCTCTTCGCATCATCTCGATCTCAATGCGTGCGCGTTTGAGCGCGTTGACGTCTACTTTTGGCTTAGCCGCCTCCGCTGATTCCGAGGCAACCATAGAAGAAGACGAAGACGAAGAAAGGGTTTGCTGCGCCTGTCCCGCGGAGGCGACCAAAGTCGATTCCTTCCTCGCTCGTCCATCAGAATCTCTCGAAGAAGACGACGACGTTTCCGCGGAGTAGCGCCGCACAGACGACGCGGCAAAACCACGACGATGATAAAAATCGTCCCTCTCAAAAGCACTCTTTTCTCCTCCTCGTCCTCCTCCTCGTCGTCGTCTCAACGAGGAAGAATACTGCGCCGTATCGTCGTTAAAAAAGTCGCAACGAATAAAAAAAGGAGTCTCCCCGGCTGCTGTTCGTCGATTCGTTTCCCCTAACCTCCCCGCACTTCTTCTCGTCGTCGTCGTCGTCGCTCCGATTTTGTCCAAGACGGCGATGGCTTCTCGAACGAGAGCGGGTGCGCTGCTGCTGCTAATGCTGCTGCCGGGCTGCTGCTGCCGCTGCTCGAGGAGGAGCGCGAAACGCGCCGCGAGGCTTCGCCGCATCGTTCTTTTTCGTTGTTATCGTTTTTTTTTTTGGCGATTTTTGAGTGACGTTACGTTTAGTCGGGCGGCCCCCGAGGAAGTAGAGTTGAATAATATTAAGAACGCTAGTAGGTAACCTGGTCGATGACAATGCTAAAAAAGAAACACAGAAAAGACTTTGTCTCACGAGAAGACTTTGGTTAAAGTCTGTCTCTGCGCGTCGGTCAAATCGTTCGCGACGGCATCCAACGCGCCGGCGCTTTGTAATCGTTTGAAACCTTCCTCTAAGAACGGCACGAGTTCGATGTCGTCAATCGGATCGTCTTTATCGTCTTGCTCTTCGTCTTCGAAAAAGTCGCCGTCGAGTAAACCTTTGAGCATGATTTTTTCAAAGATATCGCCGGACCAGCCGGTGGGTTCGTCGTCGTCGTCTTCTCCTTCTTCTTCTCCGTCGTCGTCGAATTCTTCGCCGCCGTCGTCTTCTTCCCACTCGTCCGCTTCCAATTCTTTCGCTTCGGCTAAGGAATCCGCGAGGAGACTGATGATTTTCGAAGGCGCCGAGACTTGCGTGAACTGTTCGGGACCGGTTTGTTTCGCTCGAGATCGCGTTCGGATTGTTCCCGGAGGCAACTCAATTTCTATCGGTTTACCTTTTAGAACGATAGAGCCGTCGAGTAACGTCGGGTGTTGCGTGGCTAAGATGAGCCCGAGCGCCGTCGACGTCAGTTTCACGTCGAATCGACCGTGGACGTCCGGTTGGCCTTCGCACCATTTCTTGAGCACAAACTCGAGTTGCGTTTTGCTATTTTCATTCTCCGGAGACGGTTGGATTTCGCGCGAGGCGAGTAAAGAGACCAACGCGTTCGCGTCCACGTGCGCTAAGCGCGCAAAAATGCACAGCAAGGACGCAATCAACATTGGTCGAGTGGCGGTTTGTAATCGAGCGCACACCGCGTCGCACATCTCTGGGATCATCGGACCAATAATAGACGGTAACCGGCGAATCATTTGACCTAAAAGTGGCGCCACGAACAACGCCGCACCCTCTTCGCAGTGCGGTTGCAACGACGTCGCGCACGCGTCCAAATATGCTCGAGAAACAGCCGAGGGGTCTGACCCGCCCCACGTTAAAATCGCTTCACCTTTCGCTGCTCTCAGGAAGGCTTTCATCGCATCTAACGCGTTCTGCACGACACCGACGTCGTCGGAGGTTTTCGCAAAGGTCGCGACATTTTCAAAAGTGGCAGCAAAAGCACCTCTGGCGACGTTTTCGTCCACGCACGCTTTCAATAAACACGCCAAAATGTCCAACGACGCTTCGACCAGCATTTCCGGTTGTTCGTTCGGCGTTTGAAACACTCTCGCCAACTCCGGAACGAGCAGCTGCGTCAATTCCGCGTTACATTTCGGTTGGTTCGCCAACGCTTGTATGACATCCCTCGCTGTTGCACCTAAAAACGGGTCCCGAACGTTCTCTGCCCAAATTCTCATGATTGCTGGTGCTAACAGCGAAAGCCATTGCAGCGCCGCGTCGCCGTCGCAGTTAACGACGATCAATAACGCTTCCAAAATGAGCACCAAAGCTTCCTCGGTCGCGTCGGCTAAAAGTTGGCCGAGACCTTGATACACGTCACCTAATCGCGAGAGCAGCTTTTGGACCTTCACTTGATCTTCCGCGCTGATTGGTTGTTGTTCTCCTTCTCCTGCTTCATTCTTCTTGTTGCTTTGCTGGGTGGATTTGATCGCCATCGGTACGAAAGCGATGAGCGAGCGACAAGCGCCGATTTTCACCGGAAATTGCGCGCTTTGATCGTTCAAAGCGTTCACACTCGCATCCAAAATCGCATTCGCACCTTCCGCCGACGCCGCGGCGGCTAAACGACTGGCTGCCCACAATGCGCGTCCTTTTAAAAACGGATTGGTAGAGGACGACGTAGGGGTCGCTGTGAATTCGCTTCGAATAATTTCGTTCAAAAACGCGTTACAATCGAACGCAGGAGCCATGCCTTTACCTCTCGCCTCTTTATCTTGCTCTACTAACTCATCCGATACGCTTCCAACGGCTAACAAAGCTGCCTCTCTGCTCCGCCACCAGTTTTCGTCGTTGTTCTTTTGCTCCTCGAAGGACTGGGCAAACCGTTCCGCGACAACCTCCGCGAAAACGCCGTAAAAGAGTTTCGGAAACTTTGCACTCGTGGTGGCTAAAAATATCGCACTCGTCGCTCGCACGGATTGGTAATCGTCCTCTTCGTCCGCTACGAATTGGTTCACGTCGTCTTCCCACGTCTCTAACTGGTCGTCCGTGGTTATCGACGTCGCCACCGCGATGGATACCAAACTCCTAAGTCTCGGTTGGATGCAACTCTTGGCAATTTTTGTGTTTTCAATCATCGTCATCGCGAGTTCCATGCACTGCGTCACAACGGCAGCGTTGGAAATTTTATCTCCGTTATCGTCCTCGCAATCGTCCAACGCGTCTACCTCCACGCCTCGGCATTGCACGTACCTATTCGCCGCTTTTTCAAAGACGTGGAAAAACCGCTCCACGCACCCTACAAACGTTTGCTCGGAAACCACCTGACCACCGGTGATTTCCTTCCCAAAATACTGCACCGTGCTTTGCATTGCTTTCAACGCGGACAACGTCAACGTGCACCCACCCGCGGTCTCAAACACGTCCGAGCGAAACTCAAAAATGTTCCCGTACGTAGCGAAATTGCTCTCCAAAAACGGTTTCGCCGCCTCTTTAATCTGCGCGCGAATCTGATCGTCCCCAATCATCCCAAGATTCGAATAACACCCTCTCGTCACATCTAACGCTCTGCATTTCACCGTAACCATCTGTTCTTTATCGATTCCGTTCAACCCGTCGTCGGAAACTTGCAACAACCCGCACAAATCCGGAAACAACTCCGGTACGAGTTTCGGTAACTGCCGCTCCTCTAAATCCCCGCACAACATCGACATGCACCGCAACGCCCCGTTCACGTGAAGCACGTCTCTCTTCTCCCGTATCGGCACCAACAACTCCCCGAGCAATCCCTCCCACTCTTCCGGCCAATCGTGCGTCGCGATTTGCGCAATCGCCAACGCGCACGCCGTTCGCATTTTTGAATCTCTCATCCGCAACCCCGAGCAAATCTGCGCTTTTATCGCGCTCTTCTCTTCCACCGACGTCATCGGCTCCCCTTCGATAAAAAAATGCTCCCCGATTTGCCATCTCTCTTTCACGTATTTCTTCAACAACAGCGCCGCCAACTGCCGCAAATCGAGCGGTATTGATTTCGAAAATTCATCGTTATTATCGAACGCGGTTTGGCACAGCAACAGACCGAAACCGACCTGCGCTCCCGAGGATTTCACCATGTCTTCCGCATCTTTTCTCGTCTGCGCGTCTGTTGAAGAGACGCACGCGTTTAAGAGTTCGATCAGATTGCGCTGCTGCTCCGACATGCTGTCGTTGTTGTTAGATATCTCTCAGGTATAAATGTGAAGAAAAAACGTTTTAAATGTTCGATGTATATGCGCGATTGCGCGTGTTTTTTATCTTTCTTTTGTGATGCATTTTTTGAAAAATTCTCTTCAAAAACAACGCGTTGACACAAACAAAATGGAAGACGACGACGACGACGACGACGCAAAAGAAGCTGCTGCTGCTCATCAAAGAAGAAGAATAAACAGCAGCAACAATCGTCGGGAAATCCGCGTCGCGCTCGCGAAAGCGTACTTGGAGTGTAAGATGGAGAAGGACTTGGAGACGGTCGTGGCGAGTTTAGTGGTGCGTAAAGGAGGAGGAGGAGGAGGAGAATTGGAAAATGACATTTCCAATTTGTGGCGCAACGCGCGGGTCGCCGTGGATGATGAAGATGATGAAGAAGGAGAAGAAGGAGAAGAAGAAAACGACGACGACGCGCTTCAGACGGCGCTCGGGGAGGTGCTGATGGAAAAGCTGCTGCCGAAAGGTGGCGACAACAACAACAACAACAACAAGAGACGTAAAGTCGTTGAAGAAGGACACTTTGAACGTCTTCTTCACCTGCAACGGTTTTGCGAGGAGTACGAAGAAAACGCGCTCAAGTTGAAGCGGGACGTATTACGGGAAGAGGTGTCTGTTTTGAAATGGCGAGAGGAGCGGGCGAAGGAGAAGAAGAAACACATGGAAAAAAGGAGAAGAGTGGAAGAGAGCACGGGGTTACCGTACGTGCCGGAATTGAGGAAACCGACGAAAGCGGAGGTGGAGAGGTTCGTTCGAGAGGTGGAAGGAGGGCTGGAGAAGAAAGAGTACGCGCCGCAGTTTAAGGAAATTTTGGACCGGGTGAGGAAAGTGATGGAGGGGAAGAAAAAGAAGAGAGACGACGACGGTGATGGTGGTGGTGGGAGATCGCTGGTAGAGTCAGCGGCGGCGGAGTACGCGATGTTACATTTAGGCGGGGCGAAATATCGAGCGAAGAAGTTCGAGTTGCCGAGAGTAGAAGAGGAAGGAGATGGAGAGAAGAAAGAAGAAGAGGAGGAGGATAATGACGACAAAGGACACGAAAACGACGACAAAAAAGAAGAGGAGGAAGATTTGGAAGCGAAAAGGAGAGAAGAACAATGCGAACGTGAGTTCCAATTGGAGCTCGAGAAATCGCGGGAGGCAAACGGAATTAGCGGGGGGAAGAAAGTCGTCGGGGCCAACGCAAATGTGATTACGCACGAGAGGTGGGAAGGCCGCATGAATTCAACGAAGAACGCGTCCGTAACAACCAATTGCAAGCATGAAACTGATGTCGAATATCTAACGTACAGGGACGTCATTCCAAACATGAACAAGGTTGATGACGTTGACTGGGAAAAATGCGGACGACTCGGCGAGCGCGTCGTATTTAACGTTTTGATTCAGAAATATCGAGGAACGAACGTCTCCGTGAAATGGGTCAACGAAAACGAAGAATCTAATGCATTTTATGACATCATGTTGATCGATCCCGACTCCCAGTCAAAAACATTCATCGAAGTCAAAGCGACTCGATTTCGAGATAAAAACGCGTTTGAGATTTCGCCGTGGGAGTGGGATTTCGCGGTGAAACCGGAAGTCGCGGACAGGTATCAAATTTGGCGAGTTTTTGGCATAGGAGATGGAGGGGACGTGAACATTGTCGTGATCAATAATCCTGCGCGTCTACTACGCGAAAAGAAGATTGGACAAGCTTTGATAATTTAGGAACATTCTAGTGCGTGTAATTATTTATTAGTTGCTGCTATTTGTTTAGGTTTTGGCTTTTGAATTCCTTGACGGTTTCGGCGATCCCGTCCATCAACTCGGGCAGTTCAAACGCATCCTTAACGTCAAAGTCGCCTATTCTTTCTCTCCTCAGTTTAACTAAATGACCAACAGTACCCATCTTCTCGCAAAAGTCTTCCGCTAACGTTCGGACGTACGTGCCTTTCGAACACGTGACTTCGAAATCGATCAAATGCGTTTCGTTTTCAGTCTCTCGTCTCCGTATGGAAAACGCTTCTACGTGCACCGGTCGTGGTTGTCTTTCCACCGTTTTGCCTTCTCTCGCGGATTCGTAGAGTCGCTTACCATCCACGTGCACGGCAGAGAACATCGGTGGAATCTGTTCGATGTCGCCTATCAAGCTCAGCCTCGCCGCTTCCATCGACGCCTCGTTCACGATGTCCTCCCCGAACGGTTTCGTTTCTATGACTTCGTTATCTGCGTCGCCAGACGCCGTCTTTTCTCCTAACTTGATCGTTCCGCTATATGTTTTCACTTTTGCCTGGTACTCATCTGCCAACTTTGTCGCTCTGCCGACGACAACAATCAACAACCCAGTCGCCATCGGATCCAACGTGCCGCAATGTCCAATCTTTTTCACCCCCATTTTCTTACTCAACGATTTGATTTTCGCGCAAACGTCGAACGACGTCCACTCTTGCGGTTTGTCCACCAAAAAGACTAACCCAGGACTTTGCTCTTGCGGGAAATTCGGTCCTCGCCATTCGAGAACGGTCGGCATTCGGTTCAGCGTTTTCGATACCTCCAACGGAGGCCCCCACACTTTCTTCGGCGTATACGCTCTGCCGCCCGAAGACGAAGACGAAGAAGAAGAGTCGGTCGAGCCGCTCGAAGACGCGCAAAAGCACCTCTTTTGCTTCAAAATATCGTTTCTTCTGCACGTCGTCTCTCGACCAAATCTGACCAAAGACGACGACGATGGCGGATACGCGCGCGTCGCTCGTCTCAGCGCGAAGAGCTTCATCATCCCCTCTTTTTATATTCTAGGGGAAAACGCGCTCAAAGAATAGACACTTTCTTCCTCTTCCTCTCCTTGACGATTTCCTCCTGCTCTTTCTTTCGGCACGCTTTATACGTCTCGTAAAGTTCTTTGCAGACTATGCGTCGATTTGGATGCTTCGTTGAACCTGTGCGTGTGTGTGTGTGTGTGTGTGTATGGGCGCGCGTGTATAGTTTCGCGTCGTTGAAAACGAGAGAGGGTTCGAGTGTTAGTTACGCGCTCCTTCTGTTTGAACAACGGGGAAATTCGCGGTTTTTGAAGAACAAAAAGGAAAAGAAAAGATGCACTCACAGCGCAAAGCGGCGACTCTGGCGTCTTCGCACGACGATTCCGACGGTTTAGACGTTATGCCTTGGGTTTGCACACCCATTCAAATGCGCGGGAAGGAGTAAAGGACACGATGCGCGAGTACGATTTGTCACGCTTTTTTCTTAAAAAAGCTCTTGTGTGTTTGTAGGTGTTCGATGGCGATACGAGAGTCGCGACGACGCGCGAATAAGCCATAGAGCGAATTAAAAAAGAAGAATGAACGCGAGTTATTCCTTTTAAGAGCGAGTGCACTTTTTCCTCTCGTTATTAATCCCTATTTATCAATCCCTATTTCCCCAATACAGCCACCCGAGCAACACCCAGAAGACGCAAAAGATACCGAAGAACAACAGGAAGTTATAGAAGAACGAGCCGCCCCACCACGCGCTGGACGACGACGTTTGAAACCAGGTCGGGTTGTAAGTGTCCCGCACGAATACGTACCTGTACCACCGCGGTGTCGCTCTGCCTTCGTCCTCTTCCGTTTGCGTTGCCTCGTCGCGCTCCATTTCGTGAGACGCCAAGAACTCGTTTTCTTTTGCCCCCGCGTATCTCTGAAATATCTATCTCAAGCTCCGGAATACGCGACGATGATCCAAGACAGCAGCGCGATAAAGATCAAAGTCGCGCCAAAACACAACAAAAACGCCCAAAACAAGTGCCACCTTCGTCGTTCGTTCAGTCCTTGCCTCAACAGTCGCGCGTTCTCTCGAAACCGTTCCGCGCTTCCCCGGAGTCTCGCCGTTTTTCGTTGTATGCTTTCGAGTCGATCCGTCTTCCTCGCGGCGTCGATAACCGCGCGATGAATGGCGTTTTCCACGTCTCTTAACTCGCGATGCGTCGCGTCGATCTGGTTTTCTTCCTCTTCTTCTTCCTCGATTTCAGTCGGAGTCGTCTCTTCTTCTTCTTCTTCTTTCTCGCGTTCGTTCTTTCTTTTCTTCTTCTTGGAGTGCGTGGGCATTATTTTGTGCGTATTTTGTGGAAAGTTCTTCCCGCATTTGAAATGTGTTTCTGCTACGTGTATTTATTACTATTACTACTAAAAACATTTGGTCTAAAACGTGTGCTACTTTTTACTATACGTATGAGCATATGTCGATTCATGCGTTTTCTTTGTTCTTCTCGTCGATGTCTGTTTTGATGGATCGTAAAAAGGGAAAGATGGTGAGATGCTCGTCTCGTTGAAATGATTCGCAAAATAATTTCTGCGCGCGCACGCGCGCGCGTAAAATGGCATCGGTGTGAGCTCTAATGTCTCCATCAGAAGCTTCCAGATGGTTTCCACAGTTGAAATTCGGATGTCCCTATCTGAGTTGATCGTCACGCGCCATTTGAAGTGATCATGTTGAGACGAGAAAAAAAAGTCTATAAATCTGATAGCGTACCTTTCAACATCTTCTCTTCTTCTTCCTGCGCGGCGATAGCCTCGGCAATTTCGCGCTTCTTCTGTCGTTCGATTTGCTTTTCGCTCATCTTACGTATTGGGTATGTTCGGCCCTCCGTCTCTCGCACTTCTTTTGCGCGTGCTCGTAATTTCTCTACCCATTCGGTTAAATCATCCAAGTCGGCGTACTTGCGTCTGTTTTCGTTCAAGTCGTCGCGTAAATCGTGAAACTCGTGCATCCAATGGCCGATGATTCCGTGCAAATGACCAAAGACAATCTTTGGTGCGGTTGGATGCTCGCGGCAAATGTCTATGTATTCTAGAAATATTTGGAAAGAGTGATCGTCTTCGAGTGGGTACGGCGCTTGACCCTCGGACGGTTTTGGAGCAAAAGGTGGGTTAGAAAATAACGTCGGATTGCCGAGAAGAGGCTCCGCCGACAGGTATCCGTCCGCGCCTGTGTACTCGAGACATTCTTGCAACTCTTCGTAGTTTCGCACGCCACCGTTGGCTAACACTGGAACCGATACCGCCTCTTTGATGGCTTTGATGAAGTCCCTGTTTAATATAACGCGAGCGAAGTGATGGTCAGAATATTTGATGCAAAGAGAAGAGGTTCCCTCGGGAAGTTCTGCCGCGGCCGTCGCATGAAACAATTATAAAAAAATATGCATACATGTGTTCTTCAGATAGTGGTGCATGTAATTGTGTCTATCACTGAACTTCAGAACAGATCTTGGTATTGGGATATTATCATCACCAGAACACGTGCAGAAAATGCACATAAAGAGTTTGATGCAAAGGTTTAAGGAAAACCGACAACGCGCGAGAGAAAGAAAGAAAAAACAACAACTCACCAATTACACTTGAACTCCGCCAACCTCTTCTGTTCTCTCGTCCTGCCGTGCACGGCTATAATTTGCGCCCCGGCTTTTTCTACCATCTTTGCATACTCTATGCTTTTCTCCAAGTCATCGTACACCCTAATCTTTGCCGTCACAGGCACGTCTAAATTTTCGTCCAACTCTTTGATCAACTTCTCCACCAGTGGCCAATCGTCCATTAAAAACGCGCCATAGTTCCCTCTCTTTGCAATCCTTTGCGGACACCCAAAGTTAATATCCACCCCGTCGCAAAACGGTTGTATAACTTTTGCAGCTTGTAACAAAGTCTTTGGATCATTCGCGCAAAACTGTGCCAGCAAAGGTCTGCATTCCTCCGTCGCGTGCGTGCTGAAATATTCTTTCCGAAAATTCGCCGACTCCATGAATATCTTCGAGTGGATCATAGGCGTATAGCTGCCATCCGCGCCGTACCTCTTGCACAGAATCCGAAACGCGTGATCAGACGCGTCCACCATCGGCGCTACCCATAAACTTCGTTTTACTTTTTCCGCCGCCACCGCCTCGCCTCTGTCCTCGAATAACTGTCTCAAGTACTCGAAACCTTTCGGTTTCGTCTCTTTCGTCCATCGAGGTTTATGTTCCGTACTCGGCACGTTCGATTCAATCCGGATGTCTGAATACGGGGTAATATCCACGTGAGCAAACTTCGACGGTTGTTTACCGTTCGGGTTTCTGATCTCCACGCACGCGCTGTAGATATCCGCCGTGGTCACTCTCCCCTCATTTTCCGGCGGCGCTTTGCGTCTTCTTTTGTGCGCCATCAGATTCGATTCTTCTTCTCCCTTCCGTTCAAGTATCGTCGAGAAGAAGAGCGCAGAGGAGGGAAAAAACGACGCTTTCTGTCGATGTCGATGATGCGATGCTGCGAGATATCGAGCGAGGCGAGCGCGCATGCACCGCGCCGCACTGCAAAGGGAGGAGGACTCTCTCTCTCTCTCTGTTCTCTTTGGAAAAATTAATGAAGCTTTTACAGCTCTTTGGTGTGTTGTGTGCTTTTGCCCTCTCGACACGCGCGCGCGCTAAAGTTTGCACTCTAATACAAATGATTTTTATTCATTATTATGATTAAATATAGTGTGGTTAAAGCGAGAACGAAATCTAAACGAGCGTTTCTTTCATCTCTCTCTCTCTCACTCTTTGGGCGGGCGGTGACGTTTTACTGATGATGCTTTCTTCTTCTTTTTTCATCTTTCTCTGTGTGCTACTCTGTCTCTTTTACTGTTCGATGGCACAAAGCAAATCGCCGGCGGTGCACGAATCGCCTTTCCCGACCGCGATGTGCTTCAACTTCCCACTGCACGGCGCAGAAACGGTCGTTTCCATCTTCATCGCAGAAATGACGACTAAAGCCTCTCCGGCTTTGATTTCGGCGCCGTCCTTTACCAAGATGTCGACGACTTCGCCAGCCATCGGGGCGCCGACGGAGCCTAAATCCATCGGGTCGGCGCGTTCGCGCACGGAAGAAATGCCACCCTTTTTGGTTTCCGTCTCTAATACCTTCAAGTCGAGGATATCTACTACGCGCGGGATACCATTGACTTCAAAAAAGACCTCGCGTTTGCCGTTCGGGAGAAGTTCGCCGACAGCTTTGAGCTTGATGGACGCAGAGGAACCTCGGCGAGCTTTGACTTCAATCTCTTCGTCAATTTCCAAGCCTTTTAAGAAGGCTTTGGTTGGTAGCAAAGAGACTGGTCCCATGATATCGCGAGAGATGACGTATTCATCGAATACTTTCGGGTACAACGCGGCAGATAAGGCGTCTTTGTGGGAGACGTCGCGTCGACCTCGATGCTTTTCTTGCAACTCGGCGCGTAAATGATTGAAGTCAACCGGCGGCAACGTGCATCCGGGACGACCTTCGATGATTTCCTTGCCTCTCAAGACCTTTGTGCGCAATGGTTCGGGGAAACCACCAACCGGCTGGCCCAAATAGCCTTGGAAGTACTCGACAACGGAAGTTGGGAAAGATAACGAGTCAGCTTGTTCGAGTAAGGTTTTCTCATCTGGAATTTTATTCGCGACGAGGAACTGCGCCATATCGCCAACAACTTTTGAGGACGGCGTCACTTTAACGATGTCACCCAAGCATTGGTTCGCAGTCGCGTAGGATTGCTTGATGTTGTCCCACTCTTCGCCTAATCCATTTGCAAACGCTTGGAATTTCAAGTTGGTGTACTGCCCACCGGGCATTTCGTGAATGTACACATCCGCCGACCCTGATTTGATTCCAGATTCGTATGGGGAATACAACGCTCTCGCTTGCTCCCAGTACGTGTTGAGTTTCAAAATTTCTTCCAAGTTCATCGGGTTGTCTAAAGTTTCCGAGCCTTTGATGGAGTTCAATACCGCGCCGATGGCTGGCTGTGAGGTTAAACCAGCCATGGCGTCCGTGCACACGTCGACGACGTCTGCTCCAGCCTCCGCCGCGGCGAGCATAGATGCGACACCAGTGGATGCGGTATCGTGCGTGTGG
>Ga0255784_10002293_pt1 | contig 15076 bp, 8 predicted proteins | sample 101ome_14_FD_179982 | JGI IMG/M metagenome (GOLD analysis project Ga0255784, IMG submission 179982) | Coastal salt marsh microbial communities from the Groves Creek Marsh, Skidaway Island, Georgia - 101403AT metaG (version 2) | ecosystem: Environmental > Aquatic > Marine > Intertidal zone > Salt...
CGCTCCCGCGTCGATCGATCGGTCGACTCGCGGCGCGCGCGTCGTCGAGTGCGGGAAACGAACCCGACCGACTGACTGGCGGCGTGCGCTTTTCACTCGACGACGCGGGATGTGGTCGAGGACCGTTGGGCGTCGAGGAGTCGCGCGGACGACGGTGACTGTCGCGTCGTCGCGGGCGTTTCGTCGAGGATGCTCGATAGAATCCGAGGCGGCGGCGACGACGTCGTCGTCGTCGGGATTGACGTCGTCAACGACATCGCTGCCGAAAGCGTTGCGCGTGACGACGGCTCGCGGTGACGCGCCGACGACTTTTAAGAGCGCGGGTGAGAAGGAACGGTTGTGGGAGCGAACGATGACGATGGCGCGTCAACACGTCGGGGTGATGGAGACGTACGACGGCGATGTGGAAGAGGCGCTGCGACGGGCGGTGAGAGACGCGTTTACCGGCGGGGATTCCGGGGTGAGAGTGGGGCGTCGCGTGCGGGCGAGGTACGAGGCGTTGCGGAAGAGCATGCGAAGACGAAGCGCGGGGGCGTCGACGGGTTTATTGATCGAGCGCGGGGGCGTCGATGATTCATCGCGGGGGCTTCTTGGGAGTCGCGGCGGTCGCGGCGAGCGGGAGACGGCGGCGGCGCCGACGAATGATGATGTGGCGCTCCTAAACGCGTTTGACGGCGAGGACGACGTTGAATGGGGCGCGAGGTTGAGTAAACGAAAGCTTCGTCGGTTGGAAGCATCCGCGGCGACCACGAATGCAGCCTCGGGGAGGGGTAATGATTTAGAGATGATTAAATACGAAGAGTTGGACGCGGCGGTGTACGCGGTGATGCGAAGTCCGATGACGATGGGGGCGCTCAAGAGAGTTTTTTATGAAACGCGCGATCGGTTGGGCGACGATTTCAAGCCAAGGACGGTTCTGGATTTTGGATCTGGTCCGATTCCGTCGACGCTCTTCGCCGCGCGGGCGGTGTTCGGTGAAGACGTCGGTACGACGCCGTCGGCATCGATGAATGCGAAAGGGAAGACGGACGCGGCGTGGAACGACGTCAGAGTGGCGTTCGTGGATAGCAATCCCGGGATGATGCGATTTGCCCGACGCATCGTCGGGTACGCGGAAAAAATAGCCGAAGAACGACGGAGCGAGGCGGCGGCGGTGGCGCTGGGGACGACGACGACGACGGCAAAGACGACGGAGAAACTCGACACCGTTGTCGATGAGCGCATCGTCGCGAAGGAGGACGAAGATGGGATCATCAGATTAGACTTTTCAGACTTCGAAATCGGCGATGCACGACGTCAAGCGACGTCAAACGGCGTCACTCGAGCGTCGAGCGCCATTCGACTCAAAACGCCTCATCCGTGGCACGAAAGCGAAGGCGTGCGAACGAGCGCGAGTCTCCACGGCGCTAATCGACGCGATGGCTTCGATATGGTAGTGTCCTCGTACGCCCTCGGTGAAATTCCAGTGGGCGTCGCGCGCGTCGGACGGAGCGGTCGCGTCGAGCGAAATCAGCGTCAATTGGACGTAACGATTCGCCAGCTCTGGGATAAGGTTGCTCCCGGTGGTATTCTCGTCGTCGTCGAGCCTGGGACGCCGAGAGGAAGCGCCCTCGTGCGTCGCGCCCGAGCGCTCGTCCTCGAAGTTGCCCGGCGCGACATGGAACAAAACGCGAGAAGGATGAATTTGCCCCCAGATTTGTCCGCAGTCGAGGCATACGCGGTGGCTCCGTGTCAACACGACGGCGCGTGTCCAATCAAGGAAGAACACCGCGAAGACGGATTCGCGACTTGGTGTCACTTCCCTCAGCGAGCACTCAGAAGCAAATACGCCCGCGAGGTGAACCAGAGCGCGCGGCCGTACCAGGATGAAAAGTTTTCCTACGTCGTGTTGCGCAAACAGCCGCGCGCGGAGGCGAGACGTCGAGCAGCGCTGGCGGCGAGACGCGCTCGAGACGCCCGAACTGAGAATGACAGCGACGATGCGGAGGAATTTCACCACGAGAGCGTCGTTCGTGAATCCGTGGAAGAGTGGTCGCGGGTGATTCGAAGTCCGAAGAAAAGGAAAGGACACGTCGTCGTCGAATTGTGCACAGCGCGAGGAGAAATTGAGCGCGCCGTGATTGCCAAATCCCACGGCTTGGACGAAGGCATCGGACGAGAGGGTTACAAGTTCGCCCGCAAGCTCAGATGGGGTGACTTATGGCCCTTTACCAACAAAACTGTCACCAAACCGGGCGATCAGAGAAAGTTTGAACTCGAAGCGGCGCGATTTTACGCCGAACATGCGGCGCGCATAGAAGCGGCGTCCGAGCCGCCTCGGCGATCCATCGGCGAACCCATGGATCCCGCTTTGCAAGCATTCATGGACGACGACGACGAAGACGAAGACGAAGACGAAGACGAAGACGACGAAGACTTGGACGACCTAGACGAGGACATCCTCGCCCTCGTTCGAGACATGTCCATCGAAGACCTCGCCGCGCTTCGGCGCCGCGTTCGCGACGACGCCGTCCCATCCGAACCCACGCCCGAAAACTAATTAGCGCATAGAACCGGTGGTAGTAATTAAAATTCATGATGAAGCGAACGCACGCGTCGATCGATCGACATTGTCGACATCACCACCAAAGGAAACCGACCGCGACGACCGACCGCGGACGAGGGCACTCGACCAGATAGATACCTCTGGCATACAAAATCATATGAACAAACAGTATGTCCACCGCTAAAAACACCGTAAAATACGCACGCGTCGTATCGACGGTTCACGACTCAGAAATAGACCATAGGGTACAGGGTTCAAAGGACGCGCTCGGAGTCGCGCCGACGTGTCCGCACTCCGACGCGTCCGCGCGCCGAGGACGAGGACGAGCACGGCACGCGTCGTATCGACGGCACAGCGTCTCTCACCGACTCCGGGATTCGGTCGGTCGGTCGGTCGGTCGGTCGGCCCGTCGGCGACGAAAGCGACGAAAGCGGGCGTGGGCGCGGCATCGCCACCGCGCCGCGGTAGGATTTTGATCCGTCATTGGCCCAGAGAATCCGAACGCGTGCGACGCGCGCGACGACGGGAAGGATGAGCGATGGGTCGAAGGATACGTTGACGACGACGGTGGATGCGCAAGTGGTGGAAATCGCGACGGATGGTGGGATCTCGGCGTTGGCGGGGGTGAAAACCAAGGGCGAAGAGAAAAAAAAGAACAACAACGCGACGAGTAAAACGACGACGGCGAGTAAAGCGTCGAACGCGTCGAAGCGAAGAAAGCTGAATGAGAAGGGTGAACGTAAACCGTGGTATTGCTGCTCGTGTAAGCAGACGCTCAAGCCGGAGGCGTTTGATCCCGGGCTGGAGACGTGTCGGGTGTGCCTGGCGAAGCGACGATCCAAGGACCGCGCAAAGAAGAGACTTCGAGCGTTGCAGCTGAAGCATCACTTATTGAGCGCGGATGAGAAAGACGTGGCTGCGTTTTTACTCGGTGTGTATCGGCCGATATCGCAGATAGAAAGGAACAACGACTCGTCGGGACCATCGTCAACGCAGATGCACATGACGGCGAGCTACGATGTTAGGGTGTTTGTCGACGAGGTGCTCGAGTACCTGGGGGATAAGCCTCAGGATGAGGCGGACACGCTCATCAAGACCTTCCTAAACAAGACGGAGAATCCTTTCGATGTTAAAGGAGAAGGGTTGGTCGGGACTGGGGGGTCGAAGGCCAAGCGCGGTAAGGGGGGGAGCAAGGGGTCTCAGGCTTTGTCGGGGCAGTCGGCCAAGAGAGAGGCTTTTGCCAGAGACTTGCACGCCCTTTTCGACAAGTACGACTCGTCGCTCGCGAGTTCAGTCGATCAGACGTGGGTCAGGTTTGCGAGAGCTGACGAGGTGAGCGGTCTGGAAGATACAGACATTGGTATGCCCATCAGATACAGCGACGCCCTTCACGAAGACGCCGCCGTCTCCGCAGAAAGCGACGAGAACAAGGACATGATTTCTTCTTTGATGCAAGGCGCCGATCCTACGGTGTCGCATTTTCTGTACAACTTGTTGTTCACAGAGTCGGAAAATCCCTCCGCGCAGACTAGTCGAGAGGCTACGGTCGACGTTAGCAAGAAGACTATGCGTTCTATGTCTTCGGGAGAGAGTTCAAAGCAGACGCGCGCTGACGTCGATTGTGAATTGCTTGACGGTAGCTCGTACGCATTCCAAGGGTCTTTAGTCATGGGATGGGTCGGTCGAAGCTTTGGTGAGAACCGAAAGCTTTATTCGAACGAGAATGGTATTCTTCCTGAAGATCTTCATCCGCAGGCGATTCATCGTCACGGCCAACTCTACGACGCGCGTGCTCCTGGCAAGCTCGTTCCTCTCGAAGAAACTTCGAACTTACACGGGTTCTCCGAAGACTTGGCTGTCTATCCTGTGATAAATTCAGCCAAGGAAGAAGCTCGTGTGGTTTTACCGGCGGGGTCGTTTAGTCCCGAGTTGGGCATTCGCGCGTTGCGCGATGGTCATTACATTGACTGCGACGTTCGCACAAAGAGACAAGGCGACGTCGAAGTCATATTGTATCCTCATGGTAAGGGCAACAAATTTGTGAAGAGCGATGCTATCCTTGGGAACGTGTACTTGCAGTGCTTTGTTCGTTCTGGCGCAGCCAAAAAGCTTCCAATTGGAACAAACTTGGTGGTTCTCATGATACCAAGCGCCGCACACTGCGACGAGATAAGACAAGGGGTGGAACAGATTGTGGAAGTTAGAGGACATACGGCTGCGAGACGATTCTTGTCTTCTCTTGGACACACACTCGAGCATGGCGAACCGGGGGACAGCAAGACGCAATTCGTATTGGAGACCTCGCGCCTTTTGAACCTCCACAGAACGGTTGCCCTTCTCTGCCGTCTTATCGAGCTATCGAAACTATCTGACGGCTCTGAAGAATCTCGCCTGACCAAGTCTAGACATAAGAAAGCGGACGTGACAAAAGTGGGCGCGTTGAGATTGTCCAGCGTGCTCGCTCGTCCACTTGCATGTCTCGTCGCCGGGATTGTACACTTGCTGTTTACACTTCCCTATTCTTCAGTCGAGACTCTTCAAGGCATGGCGTGCCTGGTTTTACTCGCCACCGCCGCAACGTTTTCGCTCATTCAAACTGATCGTTTCGGTCAGTTGATGCATACCCTGTACACGATCGCTTTCACTACCGCGCACTACTCTCTCATGACTTCGCAAGGTTTTGCAAAGCTCGGGCAGATGCACGCCTACGCGCTTTCTCTCGCAGTCACCACCGCACTGGTGCTGCTGAACAACCGACGCTCCATTTGGGCTACGGTTACTTCGCTGGCCATTCCAGCGACTGTTTTCCACAGCGTTGGCTTCAACTCAGGCACCATTCGCACAGCGATGCAATCTTCGCTGGGAGGCAGCGTGAGCGAGCTCAGTATGTTGAGCATTCACAGCACCCTGGCGCACGTCGCCGCGCTCGCGGCGCCAATCTTGACGCACATTTTGAACCATCGAACGTAACCCAACGGTGCGTCGGGAATTGATTTGAACTCGTAAGTTTCACCGAAACGCGATGCTTCTGTTTTTGATAAATCTCTTGTAAATCAGCGGATTGTCTCCACACAAATTTTGTGTCACAAAACAGTGCTCTGCTCGCCTCGCAACCTTTTCTGCCAATCCTCCTCACAGCGAACCATGCGAGTCGCGAGTCGCGTCTGCCGCGTCGTCGTCATGTCTAGCGCACCGAGACGACAATCGAGCGCGTCCGCGAACAGCGCACGTCGCAACACGGACGTGACCGGCGCGTCAACGTCCATAACGGCGAGGATTCGTCGAGCCATCGGCGGTTCGGTTCGACACCGATCCGCGAGCGTCTCAGCCGCTGCGAACAACACGGGCGAGAGAACGGAAGAAACGGACGGGTACAAAAGACCCCCGGACGCGCTGAGACAATTTACGGAGCGACCGCAGAGCCCGAACATCACGCTGAGCCCTGACCGAAAGCGTTTGTTGTATCTGCATAAACCGCCGCCGTTGCCCGACGTCGCCACGCTCGCGCGCGAAGAGCTCAAGCTCGCGGGACTTCGAGTCGATGCGGTGCAAAACAGCTCGTCGAGGATGGGGCATCAGACGAAGATTTCAATCGGTCCAATGCCGACGCGGGACGAGGAGATTGGTCAAAGTGAAGATTTCACCGGAGTACCGGAGGGGGCGCTTTTAAACTATGTGAGTTGGTCGCCAGACGGAACGAAGATTGCGTTTACGATACGATCGAGCGGTGAGCCGGGACAACCCGAGCGAGGGCCTCTGAGGCTTTGGATTGCAGACGCAAAGACACGAGAGTGTCGCGAACTGCTTTCTGATCGCGGTTTGAATACGATTTTTGAGTCGTACAGTTGGTTGAACGACGACGTAATCGTCGCTTGCTGTATTCCAGAGGGTCGAGGCCAGGCACCGAGTCGTCCGCAAACCCCGTTCGGTCCTCGAATTCAAACGAACAGAGGAGGTAATGTGGCACAAGCTAGGACGTACGCCGATTTGTTGAAGGATTCGCACGATGCCGACTTGTTTGATTATTATTGTACTTCGCAACTTGTCGCCGTCGATGTAAACAGCGGCGCGACAAAGCCTTGGGGTGATGGTAAGCCGAGGATCTACACGCGCTGTGATCCTTCCCCAGACGGCAAGTTTGCAATTGTCGAGACCTTGAAGCGTCCTTATTCGTATTCAGTTCCTTGCGGTAGGTTTCCCAAGAGCGTCTGGATTGCAAACGACAAGGGTGAGGAGGTTCGGCGAGTGGCAGACTTGCCTCTGGCAGAAAATATCCCCATCGTACACAACGCCACTCGACAAGGTCCGCGAGCGGTGAATTGGAGATCGGATAAAAGCTCGTATTTGTATTGGACCGAAGCTCAGGATGAGGGCGACCCAAGAATTGAAGTGACTCCTCGCGACGTGACGTTTGGCGTCGACATGTCAATCGCTCCCAAGGCGGACCCCAAGGTTATGTTCAAGACGGATTTCCGATACGGCGGTGTCGCGTGGGGAGGCGACGACCTCTCCATCTTGTATGAAAGCTGGTATAAGACGCGAACGTCGAGAGTGTGGGCCACTTCACCGGGTGATGAGGATCCGGACGCAACAAAACGCATGTTGTGGGAGAGAGATTACGAAGATAGTTACAACGCGCCGGGTTCTTTCGCCACGCGAAGAACCGAAGACGGCTCGTACATTTTAGCTCGAGTCGTAGGTCCCACTCCTCTTGGCGAGGGTGCGCTCTCTGGTCCGGGTGTAAAGCTCTTGCTCGAAGGTGAGGGCGCCAACCCGGAGGGTGACAAGCCGTTTATTGATTTATTCGATGTGGACACAGGTACAAAGCATCGACTCTGGGAGAGCAAACCGCCGCACCTCGAGCATCCAGGTAGTCTCATCAGCGATTATGGAGGACCAGAAGCGGCGCCAATCACGATGGAAACGATGAAGCTGTTGTTCTCTCGAGAGAGCCCGTCGGAAAATTCGCAGTACTTCTCTCTCACAATGAACGCCGACGGTACGGCAGGAAGAGAGACAAAGATTTCCAACTTTCCGCATCCGCACCCAGACTTGAAGGAATTACCGAAAGAGATCATCAAATACAAGCGTGACGATGGGGTCGAGTTGAATGGTACCCTTTACACTCCGCCTGGTTACGACGCGGAACGCGACGGACCTCTCCCATTGCTGATGTGGGCGTATCCTCGCGAGTTTAAGACAAAGGAAGCCGCGTCGCAATTGCGCGATTCTCCGTATAGGTTTACTGGCATTGGACCATCGAGCGCGTTGGTTTGGCTCGCCCGTGGCTACGCCGTTCTGGACGGCCCTGCGCTCCCGATTATCGGCGAAGGCGAAGGGGTTGAGCCGAATGATACTTACGTCGAACAACTCGTCGCTGGAGCTCGAGCAGCCGTCGACGAGGTTGTGCGAAGAGGAGTGGCAGACGCGGATAGAATCGCCGTGGGTGGGCACTCTTACGGCGCTTTCATGGCAGCAAATCTTCTTGCGCACGCGCCAGAGTTGTTTGCCTGTGCGATCGCGAGAAGCGGAGCGTATAACCGTACCCTCACGCCTTTTGGTTTCCAAGCTGAGGAGCGAACGCTCTGGGAGGCTCCCGAAACGTACAGCACCATGAGCCCTTTTATGAATGCTCACAAAATTAAAAAGCCAATCTTATTGATTCACGGCGAAGAAGACACGAATAGTGGAACGAACGTGATTCAGTCTGAGCGATTCTTCGCCGCTCTCAAGGGTAACGGCGCCGAAGTTAAACTCGTGATTTTACCTCACGAATCGCACGGCTACCGAGCTAAAGAAAGTATCAATCATGTCTTGGCTGAAACGAGCGAGTGGCTCGATACGCACACAGCTCCGGGCGCAAAACAGGCTGCAGAGTCTAGAGCCGAGGAAGCCGAGGCGGCGCGAATGAAGGAACTCGAAAGCGCAGGTAAAAAGTGATTATATACAAGTTGCGTCATCCGCGTAGTGGTAATGAATAGCCTTTATGTAGAACTTACAATTTGTTTTTGCGTGGTGTCGCTACGGGTGCTAATAGATCGTGTTGAATCAAATCAATAATCTTCGTCGTCCCAGTACTCATCGTCTTCGTGCCGAACGAACCCATCGTCATCATCGCCGTACGAGCTCTCCGTATCGGGATAGTCGGCGCCGAAATAATCTTCTGCGTTGCTATCAGAGTCTCCGTAGTCACTCTCTACATCATCTAAACCCTCTGGATCTTGAAAATCTTTCACTCTGATGACTGGTAGGTATCCGTCGTCATCGTCATCGTCGCCATCGATCTCGGCCCCGGCGCCATTTTGCATAGCCTGCGCTTCGTCCATCACGTAATAGTCGTAAACCCACTCATCCTCATCCGACACCCCAGAATCTTGACCCCCAGCCCCGTTCGCTTCCTCGGCGTCAAATGGTGGCGGACCATCGTTTCGCGAACCCAAATATTCGCGCACCATGGGCAAATAATTGCACATCAACACCGCCTCGGCTTCCATAGCGCGTTTTATTTCATCCTCGCCAGAGTGCGCGTTGCCGTTGCTATCGTACATCACGTCGTAGACACGCACCGAGGACGGATCGAGAGCCTCTCCGTATCCCGTTTGAGACTTTGCCCTCGGAATCTTTCCGTCATCCACGACATTCGCGTCGGTTACGTCGTCTCTGTGTCTCTCTCGCTTTCGGCTCGCCTCGAGCGCACTCACGATGTCCTCTGCCGATGACACCCCCGCCGCGACGCGCGCAAACTTACGCCTCCGCGTCGGACGCGCGTCAACAATCTCATCTTCCTCCCCTTCGTAGTAATCTCCACCTCTCGCGTACGCCCCGTACGGCGTCGCACTCGACCCGCCCTCCAACACGCCGTCCAGCGCCGCCGCCAACGCCTCGGCGCGTCTCCTCGCGTGCGCGCGCGCCTCCGCCTCCCTAGCCCCGGACGATTCCGCGTCGTACTCCACGATGATGGATTCCATCGACGCCCGGTCGCGTTTACGCTTGACGCGAACCACGGTCGACGACATGATCGACTCGACTCCTTCGCTTCAGCGCGCGCCCTCGTTTCGGCACAAACTCTCCACTTTACTCCCCGTTTCCCTCGTGACGCTCGAGAACGGGGACGACGCGGGACCTCGAAGTCGAGCCGCGGTCGAGCCGACGGCGCTCTTCTGACGACGCCGCCCGCGTCTCGCGACGCCCGCGCGCGCTTCTGACGCCGCCCGCGCCCGTGGTGCCAGCCCACACACGTATTCAAACATACCCGAACCCTATATAATATGAAAAGTATTGAACACTAGGTGTTTCATACAGTGATATACGCGGTCAGACGAACAGTCTTTCGAGATGCCCCTCGAAGCGCCGCGCGTTCGCGCGACGACGATCGCGCGCGCCGGTGAAATGGACGCCACCCGGCGTCCACGCCCGCGACGTTTGTTTCACGAGGAACCGCCGCGGTGCGCGGGCGCGACGAGCGAAACGAAACGACTTCTAGTTCGCGATGCACAAGTTGACTTTTTTGACGCTTTTTGACGCCACTTTTTCACACGCGCGGTCGCCCGCCTCGACGCGTCGCGAGGCACGCACACACGACTGAGGGAGAGGAAAGGAACGCGCGAAGAGGTTATCGGAACGAATATCGACCGCGCGAGCGCGACGTCGCTCGCGAACGCGAAACTGCGTCTCGCGGTGTGTGTGTGTCGGTGTCGGAAGAAACACTTCTCCGACAGAAGTTTAGGTTTGGTCGACGCCGCGCTCGTTCGAGATCGTCGACGAACCGACGTCGCGGTGACGCCGAGGGCGGATTCGTGAACGGACGACGTTTCGTCGGGCTTCGCGATCGGTGAAACGACCATCGACGCGCGGAGCAGACGCGTGAGGCGGCTCTGTTGAGTGGAACGGATGCGGTACGCGTCGCGAAGCGAGACGGACGCGGGCGGCGAATCGAGAGACTTTGACGAACGCGATGGGCGCGTTCGCGGTCGAGGCGTGAACGCTGGGAACGTTGGTGCGACGATAGTGAGGGAAGAGTTGCGTTGGAACGGGGTGAGAGAGCTGGACCGGCGAGCGCGCGCGGGGGTGGGCCAGAGATGGAGAGATTCTGGGAAACCGCGCGCTCGCGAGGAGAGTGAATTAATTCGGCAATCTGCGAGAGCATCTATATGGACATACAGTATGGAAGATGAACGGTCACAGTCACGCCTCTCGGACGCCGTCGTCGAGGAACCGACTAGGAGAGTTTGGCTCGGACGGAACGCGTTCGACGTCGCGCGACGGTACGAACCCATACGGATCATCGGTAAAGGGGCGTACGGTGTGGTGTGCTCGGCGTATGACGCGGTTCGACGAAAGAAAGTGGCTATTAAAAAGCTGCATAATTGCTTTGACTCGGCGGTGGAGGCGAGAAGGGCGCTGCGCGAGGTGCACTTGTTGAGACGGTTGAGTCACGATAACGTCATCGAGCTCTTGGATGTGATGATGCCGTTGTGTGAACACGGGATGCGAAACGATGTGTATCTCGTGTACGAGCTCATGGATACGGATTTGCATCAGATTATTCGCAGCAAGCAAGATTTGCTCGACGAACATTGTCAATACTTTGTTTACCAAATTTTGCGGGGGTTAAAGTACATCCAGAGCGCGGACATTCTACACCGAGACTTGAAGCCGAGCAATATTTTGCTCAACGCAAATTGCGATTTGAAGATATGTGACTTTGGTTTGGCGCGTCGAAGCGTCGAACAAGGGAAAATCATGACTTCGTACGTCGTGACGAGGTGGTACCGCGCTCCCGAGCTCTTGTTAAACTCGGAAGACTACGCGACTTCGATTGACATGTGGTCCGTCGGGTGCATACTCGCCGAGATTCTCGGGCGTAAGCCCCTCTTCCCTGGTCGAGATTTCGTTCACCAGATGCGATTGATCATCGAAGTAATCGGTTCGCCCGAGGAACGGGACATGAACTTTTTAACTTCGCAATACGCTCGCAGGTACATAACGAGTCTTCCCCCGAAGAAACGAGTGAACTTTGCTGAGATCTACCCGCACGCGAACCCACACGCGATCGATCTCCTCGAGAGGCTTTTACTCTTCAACCCACACCACAGATTATCCGTCTACGAAGCCTTGGAGCATCCTTACTTTGCCTCACTTCACGACGAGAGCTTGGAGCCGACGTTCACGCCCAATCCGCGAGACTGGAGCTTGGGATCGATGGATGAGCCCGACGCCGCGATTCCAGACGAACAACTGAGAGATGCCATTTTTCAACAGATGCACGCCCTGAGATCAGACGTCGCGTGCGCGATGGAGTGATCATCTCCCATGATAATTGCGCACATTTCGTTGAGTTGAGTCCAGTCGCGCGCGCCTCAACCAAAAATGTAATCCATCCACTTTCAATCTTCATCAGACCCACACTCCTCCACGCGCCGCGTTCCCTCGACCCACTCGCGATCAACCATGTCGTCGACGACGGCGGGCGCAACGTCTGAAACCGTCGGCGCGGCGCTCAAGCTCGCGTTCGCGGCGACGCTCGCCTCTGTCGTCAGCCTCAGTGTGCTCGCAAAGGTGCGAGCGCACCGAAAGTCATCCGACCCGTTCGCGTCGCCGCGGACGACGTCCGAGGCGTCAAAGGAGACGGAACGACGCGCGGCAATCGTGCTGACGGCGCATCCGGACGATGAGTCGTATTTTTTCGCGCCGACTGTGCAGGCGCTCAAACGTTCGGGTGCGGAAGTGCACTTGGTTTGTCTGAGCGACGGCGCCGCGGGCGGTGACGGAGAGACGAGAAAAGCAGAGCTTTTAAAGGTGAAGGAGCTTCTCGAGCTTGAAGGTTTGTGCATCGTGGATACGGATGATTTGAGAGATGGAATGAAGACACAGTGGCCGGCAAAGACGGTTATGGCGGTCTTGGACGCATACACGGAGGGCGCGCCGGTGAAGTTTGACTACGTCGTAACCTTTGACGGACGAGGCGTGTCTGGACACGTGAATCACATTGCGACGTACGAGGGCACGAGACAGTGGATCGAAGAGAAGCATAACAGTCCTGGTGCTTCTTCTGATCTCCCCCAAGTTTGGGTGCTCGAGAGCACGAACCTCGTGCGCAAGCTCAGCGGAGCGCTCGATTTTGCGATGTCGTACTTGGAAACTTTGACGAGCTCCAGAAGAGTCTTTGTCCCTAGCCCTTCTCCTAGACAAGTCCTCGCCGCCGTGCGCTTGCACAAATCACAGTTTGTCTGGTATCGAAAGTTATTCTTAGCCTTTTCGCGTTACACATTCATGAACACGTTGAGGAGGATTGATTGATTGATTGGTGAATAATTATATAAAGTCACAAAAGCGCTCGTAGTAAACTTACAAACTCGAAGACGTCTCACCATATCCTAGTGCCCGCTCGAGTGAATACTGCATCACGTAAAACAAAACTATACCCATCCATTGGTGACGGACCTACTCGGTGGCCAGTCACGCGGATCGGCTATGGGAAGACGCCAAAATCCAATTGAGCCGTCGTACGAACCGCTGAAGACGGTGGTCGCGTTGCGACCAGCGCTCGTCAACACGCGCACGGCGTCTCTGTGAGCGTGGAAGACACCAACGCACTCAAACTCGGTCTCTGGTTGAACTCCCCAGATTCGCACCGTGGTGTCGTACGAGCCAGACACTAAATGTCCGCCCATCACGCACAGTGCCAAGACAGCTTCGGTGTGCCCTTGCACAATCTTCTTGCACGTGAAAGTCTCCAAATCCCAGATTCGGATCGTCTTGTCCCAAGAACCGCTGTAGAGATGACGATCATCGACGGTGAGCACGCGCACGTTGTCGTGATGTCCTCCAAGGACCTCGACGCATTCAAACGTAGCGGCATTCCACACTCTGACGTGCGTGTCATCCGAGCCACTGAATACGTACGGTCCCATCGCGCGGTTGCTCGAGGTGGCTTGACGTCGCGGAAAGCATGCTAATGCTCGAACCGCCTCTCGGTGGCCCTTGAGCGTCTTGACTAAATCCGTACCTGCTGAGGGACCAACGTCTGCCGAATACGCCGGCCAGACGCGCACCGTTCTATCGTAGGATCCGCTAAACACGTAATCGTTCACCGTCACCAAGGTGCGCACTGGACCGTTATGCCCTCGCAACACCTTGAGAAGTTCAAGCGACTCGATGTCGTAGGCTCGGATGGTGTGGTCGTAAGATGCGGTATACAGCGTCGTGTCGTTGTACACTTGCAGAGCTCTCACCGCGTCCGTGTGACCCGCGAGATACGTGATGCGACGATACGTGCTAAGATTCCACACGCGAACGGTGGCATCGTACGACCCACTAAAGAGCTTATCGTGCTTGACACACACGGCGAGGCAGAGCACAGGTCGCGTGTGCTCTTCCAAGACTTGCACGCAACGCCTGCTCGCTATGTCCCAAGCGCGAATTGTCTTGTCGGCGGACGCGCTAAAGAGCGTGGTGGCTGTGGTATCGACTCCCCACACGATTTCATCGTGGCCTTCCGCGATGGTGTACACCGGGTGCTGGTCATCTCCCACCTCCATGGCTTGCGCGTTGGCGGCGCCGACGCTCGTGGACAAGCCCGCGATGGTTCCGGCGATATCGCTGCTTTGTCTGTGAATGTCCACAACCGCCTTATCGTGCAGCGGCGCGAGCGGTCGAAGCCTAGAAACATCCGCCGGGGCCCAAGACTGAATCGCGGTGCGAATCGCGTGGTTCGGAATGAGCTCCAAGTGACGTAACCGCACGCCAGTCACCGGACACGTCCGGTGGCCCTGATCCAACCACCTCTGAATCGCCGGCCTATCGTACGTGTGTCCCGTCGCAATCATCACCGGATCTTGCATGAGCTCCATCGTAATCGGACACTGAAAGTGCGCCGGGATCTCAACCTGCAACCCCGTCGATTTCTCCCCGTCACTCAACCTCTCGTCTCCCGCTCCCTCGCGCTCTCCTCCCGACGGACTCGCGTCGGGCGATTCCACGATCGTCCCCGTCCGTCCACCACCGCTCCCCGGTTCGTCGTTCGCCCCGCACTCCATCGCCCCAAAGGTTTCATCCTCACTCCACCTCATCGTCAACCCTTCCGGCGGGTCCGCCGTCGCGTCTTGAAACACGTCCTCGGACGTTTCCGAATCCTCCTCGCCCGCCGCGCGTCTCCGCGTCGGTTCGCCGTCGCCCGCCATGTTCCCCGCCGTCCCCTCGCCGCTCGAAACTCGACCCCAATCTTTCACGACGCGCCACCCGTCGTCGTCTTCGCGCGTATCCTCGTCACCCCACCGGGCGAGACCTTCCTTTCCCGCGCACCGCGAATCCTTTCCCGGGCGGATTGGATTCGACGATAAATTCCCGTTTGGATCTCTGCGCCCGCGCGCGTCGGGATCCGACCGACCGCGACCGCGTCACGCCACCGCGTCACCCCACCGCGCGAGCAAACGATCGAAACGTATCCAACGCGCGCGGGTTTTATGCCCGCGATCGTCCGTCGCTCTTCCGCGCGTCGCTTACTCGCGCCGTTCTCGATCGATCCGTCAT
>Ga0255784_10002315_pt1 | contig 14943 bp, 10 predicted proteins | sample 101ome_14_FD_179982 | JGI IMG/M metagenome (GOLD analysis project Ga0255784, IMG submission 179982) | Coastal salt marsh microbial communities from the Groves Creek Marsh, Skidaway Island, Georgia - 101403AT metaG (version 2) | ecosystem: Environmental > Aquatic > Marine > Intertidal zone >...
CAATAAATCCGCCGCGTTCGGTGGATAAAAGAGATGAATCGCTTTTTTACGCGCGTGATCCGCGCGAAGCGCGTCCGCCGGCCCGCGCGCTGCGGCGGCGTGGTCGCCCTCGGCGGCGTGGTCGTCCCTCGCCGACATCGTCGCCGACGCGTCCTCGTCCGTCTTCGTCGCCGACGGCGGTGGACGCAGCGCACCGTGCGCCGCCGTGTCTTGGATGTGTTTTCTCGCCTTGTGCGCAAACTTTTCGTAATCCATGTGCCAACGCAATCGAAGCGTCTCCATCATATTTTGCGCCGCGCCGAGGACGCCTCCGGTGCCTCGGGCCTCGTGTTGCTCGATGGTTGTCCCGTACTCGACGTCGTTGCCGTACGGCATGAACGGCGTCACGGCGAGAATATGCGGACGCGCCCCGGGTTCCCACACCGCCGTTCTGTCGTCCACGATGACGGCGAGTTCGGTGGGGAAGTGCGCGCCGCACGTCCGCGCGAGGGATTTTAACTCGTTCGGCGCGACGGATTTCACCCTGTGTTCGAGCTGCGCGGGATCGAAAACGGTGCCGTGTTGATCCAATATTCGACACATCTCTCGAGCGTACTCGATGTTGGCCATCGTGCACACGAACACCTCGGCGCGCTTGGACTGTCGATCCTGTCCGGACAGATACTTGCGCAACTCTTCCCATCCCGGTCGCACGTGCACCAACATCGCCGTGCCGGGATCGGCGGGATTGATCACCGTGAACACGATCATCCCACCCTTGATGTGCGGACTCGGCATGCGAATGACATTTTTAAGTCTCTGCGTGCCGTTTGGGAGGGATTCAATCTCTGGAATCGTCACCGATCGTCGATTATTCAGTGTCACCGCGCCCTCGACGCAATACTGCGCCAACATGGCCCGATCCGTCTGTAACCTCCTGAGCGCCACCTCGCACGCCATTCGCTCCTTCTTCACCTCCTCCACCATCACCGCGGACGCCCGCGGATTGTTGTGATCGAATTTCATCAGACTCACCATGCGCCCGCGCGTCTTCTCGATGCGTCTATCCAGCGCGTGCAACGTCGTCGCCTGCACGAGCGTCTCGTCTAAATCGAGCACCACGACCAACCTGTTGTGTTTCAACAGCGGCATCGCGTACGCGGGCGCCATCTCTTTCGTCTCGAACGCGATGAAACGCGTGACGTCCATCGTCGTCGCCACCTTTACCGCCGCCGTCGACGGTCCCTCGCCTTCGTCTTCGCTCGCGCCTCTCGGCACCGCCACCAAGTGCAACTCGCGCGTCCCGTCCTCCCCCTTCATCTGCACCACCGCCGTCTTATTCTCCTCCAACATCTCCCCGTGTAACGATTGGATCGATTCACGCTCTTCATCGTCGCACGCATCGCTCGGCGCGCACCGAAACGACGGCGCCCCTCCCGAGTCCCGCGAGAGAAAGTGCAACGCCGCGAGCGGATCGCACATCCCCTTCGATTCCCAAAACCCCACGATCGTGAGCTCACCGCCGCGCGCGTCGAGGCGGGCGAGTAACGCCTCGTTCGCCGCTCTCGACGCGCTCGCGCGCGCGTCAACGCGCGGGACGGCGTCGGCGGTGGAATCGAGCGCGTCGGCATCATCGGCGACGATGCGCTCGAGGGCGACGCACGCGAGGCGAAGGTTCGTCTGACGCTCGCGCTTGACGACCGAGGCGCGAAGCACGACGGACATCGATGGCGTCGCGCGCGCGTCGAACGCGTCGCGTCGCGCGGGTCGGACGTCGGCGCGAAGTGACGATTGATGATTTTCACGGTCGTTGGTTGGGAACGCGCGCGCGACCGCGACACAGCGCGACGCGCGCGAGGACGCGCGAGGACGCGCCAGGACGATGGCGACGATGACGATGGCGACGCGCGTCGCGGGCGCGCGCGCGGTGTGGACGGTGGGCGCGCGGGGAGGCGCGACGGTGGGCAGAGGTGGCGCGAGACTCGGGACGAGAAGACCGCGCGCGCGCGCGGCGACGACCGCGGACGAGCGCGCGACGGCGTCGGTGACGTCGACGAGTGAGTTTCGCGTGTACATCGAGCACACGGATGGGTACGGGGTGGTTTTCTATGCGACGTACTTTAGATTCTTGGCGCACGCGTGCGAAGAGTTCGAGTCGACGAAGGCGACGACGAAGGCGGCGCGAGACGCGTCGTCTGGATTCGATTTCTCGCGCGCGAGGTGCGTGAAGATTGAAAATTGTAAGTACGCGCGCGCGGCGACGCTCGGGGACGTCGTGCGCGTGCGATCGACGTTGACGCGCATCGAGAACGGCGAGGCGACGCTTCGGCAAGAAATCGTCTCGGCGAACGACGAGGAGACGTTATTTCTCGTCGCGGACGTCACGTACGGCGTCGTAGTAGACGAATCGAACGGGAGTGGTTTGTCGCTGGAGTGTCCATTCGCGGCGAGCGAACGCGCGACGACGGATGTGAAACTGTTTCGAAGCGAACGTTCGCTCGGCGAGAGCTGTTCGCACGTCGACGCGCTGCGATTCTTCGAGCGAGGTCGAACGGACGCGATCGGCGGACCCGACGCGCTGAGCGAGCTCAAAGAAGCGTTCGGTGTCGTCGTCGTTGTTTCACGACTCGAGGCTCGGTTCTCGGCGCGAATCACGTCGAGCGCCGCCGCCTCGACGATTCCAAACTGGACGGTGGCGTCCTCCGTCGAAATCAAGCGACGCGGCATCCAGGTTGTTTTTCACCAATCTCTTGTCACGAACGACGGCACGTGCGTTGGATACGCCTCCATCACGTGTACGTGCCTAGACGGCGTCTCCATGCGTCCGATTTCGTGTCCCGAGGCCCTCGTCGAGCGTTTCGCGCCGTTTACGGTGTCGTCGCCGTGACGACGCGTTCCAGCCATCGCGCTCGACTAGTCTAGACCACCGCGCCCGCGAGCGACTGCGACGCGTTTGTATTGATTGCATTCATTTCCCCCGAGCATCCCTCCACTCCTCTCGTTATCGCGTTCGATTCCCGCACGCGCGTCTCGACGCTATCCGCCGCAGTCGCCGCCTCTCGCGCCGTCGATGCCGGACGTCGTCCGCGTCGGCGGCGCCGAGCTCGTGCGCACGCGAGAGGCGAACGGAGAGTTCACCTACCGTCCCGTCGACGCGACCGGCGCCGTCGTCGACGCCGCCGCCTTTGAGGCTCGCAAGAAAGCCGAGCGGGCGGCAAAGCTGGCGAACGATCCTCGCGTCGCCGAGCGCGCAGCCAACGAGTGGGCGGCGCAACAGCGCGCGGCGATCGCGCGCACGCGCGTCGATGAGAGCCGTCGGCTCACGCGCGAGGAGGCGCGGCGCAGGGAGCGAGCGGGCGGGACGACGGGACCGAGACGACGGACTCGAGAGTTGGGGGCAAACGTAAAACCGTCCAAGGCGCTCGCCGATCTGCGCGAGGAGATGCGCGTGGCGCTCGCGACGGGATTGGAGAAGAAAAATCCGGGCGCGCACTCGTTTCTTAAGGCGGCGTTGGACGTGGAGGAGGCGAAACATTCCAAGTTGGTGGACGCGGCGAGAAAGCGCGACTACGCCAAGGCGAGAAAGAGTAAGGGCGTCAAGGGTGACGCGGGATTGGACGCGACGCTAAGCTCTGGGGACGACGAGGACGATGTGCCTCGCGTGCGAGGGTCGTTGGCGGATCTGGACGATCCGGATTATCGCCGAGGGCCGGCGCTGAGCGGAGCCGAGCGGAGCGTCGAGCCGAAAACAAAGGCCAAATCAAAACCGGTCAAGGGGGCGTGCAGACGGTGTGGGATGCAGGGACACTACGCGCGCGATTGCGCGGCGGATGCGAACGACGTCGCCGCCGCCGCGAAGGAGTTGGCGGATAAGGTTGAGAAATTGGAGGTGAAGCCCAAGTCGAATAAATCAACGAGAGCGAAACAAGCCAACGTCGACGCCGACGATCCCGATTACAGGCGCAGCGCCCCGGCGTCTGCGACGGGCGAAGGTGCGCAAAACCCGAAACAGAAGCGCGGTGGAGGCGGTGGACGAGGCGGGCGCGGCGGACGAGGCGGAGGTCAACTTTTGGTCTTTAGCAACACGTGACGCGCATTGGATACATTATTGATACATTATTGATACTATCGAGCTCACGCGCTCGGGTTCATGTTCAGCGTGCGTTGAACGGCATCGTTCCAACGCACGTAGTTTGCTTCGCGAACTTCTGGCGAAGACTGTGGTTGAAACACCTTACCCACAGCGACGGTGTCCTTTGAGACGGAGAAAACGTCATCCTCCGTCATCAAGCCGGCTCCGATGGCGGCGGCGTAGGCTGCGCCTCGCGCCGTCGTCTCGATATCCGAGGGGCGAATGACGTTGATTCCAACGCAATCCGATTGGATTTGCATGAGTAGGTCGTTCACACTGGCACCACCGTCCACTTTTAGAGTGTTGAGCGCGTGCGACGTCGACTCGGCCGCATCTTGACGCATCGCTTCGAGAACATCTCTCGACTGAAACGCGATCGCATCAAGAGCGGCGCGAGCGATGTGGCCTTTGTTCACGTACTGTGTTAACCCAACTATGACGCCGCGCGCGTCTTCGCGCCATCTCGGCGCGAAGAGACCGCTAAAAGCGGGAACAAAAGTCACGCCGGCGGCGTCCTCCACGCCGCTCGCCAAGCCTTCGATCTCGCTCGCCTTTGTAATCAAACCGAGGTTGTCGCGTAACCAGTGCACGACGGCGCCTCCGATCGCGACCGATCCCTCCAACGCGTATTTGGGCGTCTTATCTCTCCCACCGAGTTGCCACGCGAGCGTCGTGAGCAAACCGTGCTTGGAAGGCACGGCCGTCGCGCCCGTGTTGAGAATCATGAAACAACCCGTGCCGTATGTATTCTTCGCCTCACCCACGTCACACCTCTGCCCGAGCGTGGCCGATTGTTGATCGCCGATGCATCCGGTGATCTTAATTCCACCCAATCCCTCCACGCTCGCGTCGATTTCGCCGTAAAACTCGGCGCACGATTTGATCTCGGGCAGCGTCTCCTTGGGCACGCCAAACGCCTCGCACGTGGCGTCGTCCCACGTCAAATCATCCAGACGCATCAACATCGTTCGCGACGCGTTCGACGCGTCCGTGACGTGTACTTTACCACCTGTCAGTTTGTACACGAGCCAACTCTCGATCGTTCCGAAACACAAATCACCCGCGTCCGCCGCCGCGCGCACGCGCGGTTCGTTGTCCAACAACCACCGCATCTTCACTCCGCTGAAATACGTGCTCACCGGTAAACCGCACACGCCCGCGAACGCTCGCGTATCTCCACCGCATTTCTCTCGAACCAATCGGTCGCACGTCTCCCTCGTGCGCGTGTCCAACCACACCACGGCGTCGCAACACGGCGTCCCGTCGCTCCGTCTCCACGCCATCGTCGTCTCTCGCTGATTCGTGATCCCCACGCACGCCAAATCGCTCGCCTCGATCGACGCGCGCGTCAACGCCTCTCTCGCGCACGTCACCGCGCGCTCGAAAATCTCTTCACCGTCGTGCGCGCACCATCCCGGCCTCGGATACTTTTGCGCATGTTCGATCTGCTGCGACGCGATCGCCACGTACGTCGACGGATCGCGCGCGTTCGACGCTTCGTACACGACGAATCGCGTCGACGTCGTCCCTTGATCGATCGCACCGACGTACGCGCGCGTCATCGCGCGACGACGCGCGCGGCGAGCTCTCGAGCGCAGCGTTCCCAATAATCGACGATGACGTCTTCGACGCGTCGTCACTTTTGAGCTCGCGTCATCATGCACGCGAAATCTGCGAGCTTTGCCCGCGCGACGGCGGTGAAGACGTGCGTCAAGCGATGTGACTTCGCGAGACGCGCGCGAGACGCGGCGGCGGGCGACGCGCGAGACGGCGTGGGGTGGTTGGATGAGCACGCGCCCTCGAAAGCCCTGTCCCTCAGGGACAAATGGGCGTCGGCGACGACGACGCGGGAGATGGCGCTCGACGCTCGCGCAGACAAACGGTGACTGACGAGTTTTATTTCTATCGTTTTGTTTCCTCGCGCGCAGACGAACGACGCAGCGATGCGATCGTGGACGCAAGTCGACGGTGACGCGCGCGAGCAAGGTTGAGCGAAACCCGCGCATGGCGCAGCTCAAGGCTGGATACCTCTTTCCGGAGATTGCGCGCATTCGAGGTGAACACATGAAGAAGAACCCGGGGGCGAAGATTATCTCTCTCGGTATCGGTGACACGACGGAACCTATTCCGAAGCCGATCACGGATGGCATGGTGGCGGCGGCGGCCGCGTTGGGCACGGCGGAGGGGTACTCGGCGACGGGCGGTTACGGTCCGGATGGGGGTCAGATGGCGCTTCGCGAGGCGATCGTGGAAAAGTTGTACCCGGGCACGCCGATCACGTTCGCGGACATTTTCGTGTCGGACGGATCCAAGTGCGACATCTCGAGAATGTTGCAAATGTTTGGCAGCGGACGCAAGGTCGCCGTGCAGGACCCATCCTACCCGGCGTACGTCGATAGCTCCGTCATCATGGGTCACTCCACGGGCTTTGACGACGCGACGATGCAGTACAAGAACATCACGTACATGCCGTGCAACGCCGAGAACGATTTCTTCCCGGAATTGTCCGCCGCGAAGGGGTCGGAACTCATCTTTTTCTGCTCCCCGAACAACCCGACGGGCGCAGCGGCGACGCGCGAGCAACTCACCGAGCTCGTGAACCGAGCCCTGGAGGACGGCTCCATCATCATCTACGACGCCGCCTATTCGGCTTTCGTCGGTAACCCGGACTGCCCGAAGACCATCTACGAGATCCCGGGCGCTGAAAAGTGCGCCATCGAGACGTGCTCCTTCTCCAAGTACGCTGGTTTTACCGGTTTGCGTCTCGGCTGGACCGTCTTCCCGGAGGCGCTCAAGTTCGCCGACGGCTCCTCTGTCCGCGCCGACTGGGCTCGCATGATGGGCACCGGTTTCAACGGAGCGTCCAACGTCGCGCAAGGCGCCGGTCTCGCGTGCCTCTCGGACGCCGGCCTCACCGCGATGAGCGACTTGGTGGGCTTCTACAAGGAGAACGCCGCCATCCTTAAGAAGACTTGGGAAGAAATGGGTTACACCGTGTACGGTGGCACGGACGCGCCGTACGTGTGGGTCTCCTTCGACGGCCGCGATTCTTGGGAAGTCTTCACGGAGATTCTTGAAAAGACGAACATCGTCACCACCCCGGGCGCTGGTTTCGGTCCGGCCGGTAACGGCTACGTGCGATGCTCCGCCTTCGGTTCTCGCGAGAACATCAACGAAGCCGCGCGCCGCCTCAAGGAGGCGTTCGCCAAGTAAAGTGTTGTGATGGAAAATCAATCCTAATATTTACCTCGTCAAGAATAATTTTTTATGGTATTTTACAAACATCGTCGTGCCTAAACATCTCGGCGTAAAATAGGGCGGTACGCTCACTCACAGAAAGTTGCTGGATTCACTATATTATGCTCCAAAGCAACTTTCGAAAAAATGAATGAATGAAAATTGTGGTCCAGACGACCGTTTGCAAGGGAACCGGCAAGTTCTCTCAGCTGTTTTCTTATTTATGCGAAATCATCGACGGCTCTCTGCCGCCGCCTTCGCCTTGGCTTGCTTCGCCGCCAGCTCGCGCACCTTTGCGAGCAGCTCCTGCGGTATTTCGCGCTTCTTATCACTTACAGTCTTGACCGATTGTTGAGGCAACATGGCGATGCGCAAAAGGTTGCGCCACTTATCCTTAAGATCGACGGCGGTGCGGTGCTCAATGGCGGCAAAGCCGAGCTTTTTGATGTCGGCCCACTTGCCGCCTCCGCACTGTGCTACGCCTCGAACGAGGGCTTCCGCCTCCTCGAGAGCCCACGGATTGTGATGTTTGCTACGTCGACCGGTACCGTTCTCGCCAGGTTTGCCTCGTCCGGTGGCTTTCGCGGCGCGAGCGCCCTTCTTCTCGTCGTCGTCCACCTTCAACTTTTTATTCGCACTCTTCGGAAGCGAGGTCTCCGCAGTGCGCTTACCCTTTGCATTTTTCGCGCGAACTTTGGAGGCGACGCCACTTCTAGGACTCTCCGGCTCCTCGAAGTCATCATCGTACTGGGATCGCGACGACTTGACGTGTCGTCGTCCCGCGGCGCGCTTGGGCGAACCTTGCGGTTTGAATCTCGAGTTTCCGATGGTCAACATCGTATCTTCACCGGAAAGAGGCGAGCTAAACCGACTCGATGACGGCGTGAAATCGTCACCGTTTCTGAAGGCTTCGAGTCGCTTCACGATCCATTGTCTATTGTTTGAATTAGTCTCCTTGCCAAACAACGCCTTGTACTGATCGCGCAAACTGGCGAGTGATTCCACCTCGACTTGTCCCGGCACACCGAATTCCACCACCGCCGGTATGTGCGCGTACGCACCACGAGCGCCACCGCTCGATGCCCACTCGGGTTCGTGTCCGTTCGGCACGTCCAAGTCGCACAGGTTGCCGTTGCTCATCCAAGACGAAATCGGCGGCGCCGTGTGCTCTACCAGAATTTCCGCCCCGTCGTCGTTGATGAGACCTATGGATCCATCCATGTTTGGCGCGCCGAAATCACACAACAAATGTTCCGCGGATTCATCTAAAGCCGCGTCGAATGGAGAGTACGACCGTCCCGTGGGATCGACGCCGTGCAAATACGCCACGCTTTGCGTCGACGCCTTGTCGTCGTCGTCGCTTCCGCCCGACGCCAAAATCGTCGAAATTCCACCTCCAAGCATCGCGTCGTACTCCCTTCCATGCTCCAACAACGCCGAGCACTCCGCCGCGACGCGTCTCTGTTCCTTTGTCGAACTCAAAATCTCCCGCTCCGCCGCCTTGAGCACGGGATCCGCGTAAAACGCGCGCGCGTCGACGGGATCCGCCATGTGCGACGACTCTCCATCCACGCCCTGGTTATACGCGCTATCGAATCTATACGACCGCATCGCTCCCGGCGCACCGTCTCTTCGCAGAGGCGTCGCCGAGGTGACCGCTTTCGCCGCCGCCGCGGGCGCCTTGGCCGTCGTCGTCGTCGCCATGTGTGCCGACAGACACCCCCTCTCGGCGCCTATGCACAAACAGTCTCACGAGCCTTTCCTCTGTGAGTCGTGACTCGTCACACGAAATCGACCGCCGCCGATCCGTCCGCCTCGTCCGCGCTCGATCTCCCGTCGACCGACGCGTCGATCGACCGAACGCTCCCGCGATCGCGCGCGAGCCTTTTCCCACCGAGCGTCGCGCCCGCGATCGCGCGCGTCGCGTCCGCGCGTCGGTCGATCGCGCGACGTCCACGGGGTGCGCCGATCGAGCCGCGCCGCCGCCGCGCCGCGGAATCCGATCCGTCCGACCGACCGATGTGCGCCTCGCGACGGTGTCTCGCGCCCGCGATCCACGCGCGAACCACGTGCGCGAACGAAAGGAAATCTCCGTGCGAGTCTCGCGCCGCGAGTCTCGCGCGTCGTCTCGCGCGCGGCGAGCGTCCGCGCGGCGAGCGCCGTGTGACGTCGGCGGCGGGCGCTTGTCGCGCTTTTCGTGTGCATCGGGAGCGCCGTGTTTGATGGGTGGTTTTGACGGATAACTATAGGGGTCGATCGCTCGAGCATCGCACGATCGTACGCTCGTAGTGTACGGTCGGAAAGCGCCATCACGGGAAGATCTCTGTGTCCAACGCGTCCGCGTCATCACCCAGGGACTCATCGACCGTTTGTGATTCAATGTATGAGTCGCAATCGGTGAACGAGTCCCGATCCGAGGGTGCAGGGAGGCGCGCCCCTCGAGAGCTCCAAGCGCGCGGGACGCCGGACGTTCGCGCGCGACGCGACGCGTTCGTCGGAAGTGGACGGGACGACGCGTTCGTTCGTTCGATCGTCCGTGCGTACATCCCTCGATCGATCATGTCCGCGCGCGAGGTGGCTCGCGCGGCGGTGCGCGCGGCGGAACGCGCGGCGAGCGCCCCGCACGCCCTTCGCGTGCACATGAGCAATCGATACGTCTACGCGCAGATCGTTCGACGCACCGATGGACACATCGTCGCGAGCGCGAGCACGATCGAACGCGCGTTCGACGATATGGTGTCGTCGTCGGCGAGCTCGAGCGCGAGTGGACGCGCGTCGAGGAGCGATAAGAGGGCGGCGGCGGCGGTGGGCGAGACGTTGGCGGCGCGCGCGAGACGCGCCGACGTCGACGCGGTTCGATGGCACAGACCGTACGGGAAACGGTTTCACGGGAAGATTAAGAGTTTAATGGATGCGCTCGTCGCCGGAGGCGTCGGTTTGACGTGAGACGGTGCCGCGTCGTAGAGAATCGAGTCGTCGCGTCGTCGTAGCTCTGACGCGCTCGGCTCGCTTGTAACGAAAGAATGAAAAGAAAACAAAGTGGGACGGCACACGCGCGCGCGCGTGGTGAGTCTCGTCGACCGACGGGTGCGCGTGAATACAAGAAAAGTGACGCGCGTGCGTCGGTGAACGCGCGGACGCGCCGCGAGCGCGTGTGTCGACCGCGCGCGGTCGTCATGGCGTCGGACGAGGCGCGCGCCGCCGAGAAGAAGGCTAAAAAGGAAAAGAAGGAGAAAAAGGAGAAGCGGGACGACGCGTCGGCGAGGGATGAGGGGAAGGCGTCGGTGAAACCGTCCGAAGTGCACACGCTGTTTTTCGGACAGATGCCGTTCGATACCAAGGCGTCTGACATCACGCCGTGGCTCAAGGCGAATTTGACGAGACACGGGTGCGGGTTCGACATCAAGGATGTTCGAATGGCGGGCGGCGACGGCACAGGGACGCCCGGACAGGCAAAGAAATTCAAAGGTTACGCGTTCGTTGACTTTTCGACGAATAAAGCGGCGAAGAAGGCGTTGAAATTGCATCAGACGTTGTTTCGCGGACGCCCGGTGACGGTGGAGAGGTGCGCGCGCAAGGAGTACACGGCGCCCAAGGCGGAAAAGAGAAAGCGCGCCGAGGAGGGTGAGGAGGGCGAGGGTGCGGAAAAGAAGATGCTCAAAGTTCTGGTCGAGCCGGACGTCGTCAAATCCATGGTCGCCGAGGCTGCTGAAAACAGCGAAGGAACGCTCGCGGTGAGTGACTGCGACGAAAAAGTGTTATCCTTTTTGGGTTTATTGCCGACGGATGTGTGTCAAAAGGCGGTGAACGAGATCAAGAAGGTGTGCGTGAAGGGCAACACGGCGAGGAACAAAGGCGCGTACTTCATGGGAATCATTCGCAAGGTGAGTAAGACGTCGTGGGAAGAGCGATCCAAGGCAGACGCCGCCAAAGCCAAGACGGAGAAGGAGAAGTAGAAGGAGAAGAGAAAGAAGTAGAAGTGCAATATTTACGTGTAGTCATTGAAATTGTCTCGTGTGTGCGTGTGCGCTATGATACAACATACTACAAAGTCAAACGTTGAATGATGAAATTGCGTGATGCGTTTAGTTCGCCACATTAGGCGCAGAGAAGCCGAGGAGTTCCTCGGCGAGATCCGCCGGCGCGTAAACAGAAACGGTGCGCGACGGCAAGTACGCCAAGAAAGACGCCGGACGGCCGTTGAACGCGTAGTCTTCGGCGTGGTATTCACCCGCCGTTTCCGTGGACAAGTTGGAGTAACCGCCGAATTCGGCGTTGTCCGAGCTCAGCACGAGCTTGTACTTGGTCTTTTCCTTGCAGCCGATGCGGTAGTCGTTATACGATTGGGTCGGGTGCCAGTTGAAGACGAACACCAAATCACCACGTTCGAAGACGATAACCTTATCTTCGTTGCTCTTGCACGACGAGTACTGATGGTTGGACGCGAGGTACTTGAACGCGCCCGCCACCTTGTTCATCGCAGCGTCGAAGGCGTTGAGATACTTGTAACGCAAGTGGTCCATGTCGGCCAAGTCGAATCGACGACGGCACAAATGGTACGAATTGCCGTTACCCGGGATGAATTCACCCGTCGACGCTTCAATGCGATCGTCGCGCGGGAAATCGATCCATTCGGGGTGACCGAATTCGTTGCCCATAAAGTTCAAGTAGCCTTCGCCGCCGAGACCCATGGTGAATTGACGAATCATCTTGTGCAAGGCGATGCCGCGAGAGATGACCGGGCTGTCCGGAACCAAAGTGGACATGTTCGTGTACATTTCAGCGTCCATCAACCAGAACGCCGTGGTCTTGTCGCCGACGAGAGCTTGGTCGTGCGATTCCGCGTACGAGATGCACTTTTCGCCGTAGCGACGGTTCTCCATGGTGAACACGAGGTTGCCCATGTCCCAGTTTTCATCCGCGCCCCATTCGCTCAACACTTCGATCCACTTGTCTGCGATCGCCATCTGAAGACGGTAATCAAAGCCGACGCCACCCTCTTGCACCGGTCGGCACAGGGTCGGCATGCCGCTGACGTCCTCGGCGATGGTGGTCATCTTACCGTCGTAGAGGGTGTGAAGCATGTCGTTGGCCAACATCAAGTACACCATGGCGTCGACGTCCGTCGCCATACCAAAGTACTCATCGTAGTTGCCCGTGAACGCGACTTGAAGACCGTGGTGCTTGTACATCATCGATGTAACGCCGTCGAAACGGAAGCCGTCAAACTTGAACTCTTCGATCCAGTAGCGCAAGTTGGAGAGCAAGAAGCGCATGACTTCCCACTCGCCGTAATTGAAGCATCTGGAGTCCCACATCCAGTGGTAACCCTCCGGTCCGGAGTGGAAGTACTGACCGTTGCTCCCATCGAACATGTTCAAGCCGTCCATGGAGTTGGAAGACGCGTGCGAGTGCACCAAATCCATGAGCACGGTGATGCCCATGGAGTGCGCCTTGTCCACCAAGTACTTCAACTCTTCGGGCGTACCGCATCGCGAGGAGACACCGAAAAAGTTGGTGACGTGGTAGCCGAAAGACGCGTAGTACGCGTGTTCTTGCACCGCCATCAATTGCACCGCGTTGTACCCGAGATCCTTGATGCGCGGCAACACGTCGTCGGCGAATTCGACGTACGAGTTGATCTTCGGTTCGGTGGAAGACATGCCGACGTGCGCTTCGTAAATGCGAACCTCGCTCGGGGCGTCCGGACGCGCGTACTTGAATTCGTACGTGTCCTCCTTCGGCGGATCCCAGTACACGCCGTTGAACGGAATCTCACCCGGCGCTTGAACCGCGTACTTGATCCACGCCGGGATGCGATCGACGGGTTCGCCGTTGGGAATTTGAAGGTGAATCTTCACGCGAGAACCGTGCGGAATCGCCGGAGATCCATCCTCGTTGTTCGGAAGGAACACGGAGAAGACACCGTAATCATCCTTGGTCATCCACTTGCCGTTTTCACCGAGATCCCAACCGTTAAAGTCGCCGCGAAGGCACGCCGCCGAAGCGTTCGGCGCCCACTCTCTGTACGTGATGCCCTCGGCGGAGCGCGTAAAGCCCATCTTTTCGTATCCTCGGCTAAACTTTTCCATGCCACCCTCGTGTTCTTCGATCGCCGCGCGCACGTTTTTAAACTTTTCAAAACGATGTCCGAGATGTCCCTTGTGTCCCTCGAGCGCGGGATCCAACGCGCACACGCCGAAACCGTCGCCCTCGATGGACGGCATTCGAAACCCGTCCATACGTCCCTTGACTTCATCCATCCCCTTCACCGGCGCCGCCACCTTCGGCGCCGCCACCACCGGCGTCGGCGTCTCCACCGGCGTCGGCGTCTCGACCTCGACGACGACATCCTCCGTCTTCGCCGCCGCCGCCGTCTTCGCCGCGCTCGACTCGACGACTACGTCGGCCTCCAACTCAGCGCGCAACCGTTCATTCTCTCGACGAAGTTTCTCCACCGCCGCCTGCACGGAATCCACATCGAATCCCTCCCCTTTCGCACTCGCGCGTCGTCTCGCGAGCGTCTCGCGTCGTCCTCGCGTCGTCGTCGTCCGCGTCGTCCGCGTCGTCTGCGCGCCGAGACGAAAGAAACGAAAAGACAGTCAGTCACCTCATCCTTGACGCGCGCGCGCGCATCGTCACAGAAAAAAATCACGGCGCGCGATGAACGTCTCTCACGCATCCACGCATCTCACGACCATCACCGCGTCCAACAAACGCGACGACGATCCATCATCATCTCTCACTCGATCTCGTTTTATCGAATCGATGCACGCACCCGTCGTCTCGACGACACGCCCGTCGTCGTCGTCGTCGTCGTCGTCGGTCGCGTCGACGACATCATCCTCATCCACGCGATGCTCGCGATGCTCGCGGCGGTCGCTTTATCGCTGTATCGATCGTCGCGCACTGTCGACGACGGACGTCGGTCGACGCGCGCACGAATTCGCGCGCTGTCGATCGCCCGTCATCGCATCGTGTGGATGAGAGGCGTGCATGGGGTCATTGACCGGTCCTGACTCGTCGATACAGACAGACAGACACGATCCACACACGTACAGACACGGAGGCGAGTCAAAATCCGGTGTGCGTGGCGGTGGGGTCATTGACCGGTCCTGACTCGTCGATACATACATACATATAGACATATAGACATTGATTGATGGAGACGACGCGACGGTGGACTTTGGGGACCGTATGCCGGGCCATGTCTTTTGAAAAGTAATCGGACAATCACTCGTTATTGTAGATGTGGAATGTCGGTCTCGTACTCACCACTTTCAGGGTGCGCGCACGCACGACGGATGAAGATTGACGCGCGATGGGCGCGTGGTGGGGGCGACGACGACGCGCGCGAGACGACGTCGATCGATCGATCGATCGACGGAAGTCGATATGTGGGAACTTCGATGCGCGACGGACGATCACGAACTCGTATGGGACGAGACCGCGCCGAGGATGCGCACGCTCAACGCGCACGTGGGGAGACAGGTGTGGACGTACGTCGAGGACGACGACGACGACGACGCGACGACGAGTGGGACGACGAGGATGACGACGAGGATGACGCGTGATGTGCGAGCGATGCGTCAAGC
>Ga0255784_10002329_pt1 | contig 14904 bp, 9 predicted proteins | sample 101ome_14_FD_179982 | JGI IMG/M metagenome (GOLD analysis project Ga0255784, IMG submission 179982) | Coastal salt marsh microbial communities from the Groves Creek Marsh, Skidaway Island, Georgia - 101403AT metaG (version 2) | ecosystem: Environmental > Aquatic > Marine > Intertidal zone > Salt...
TAGAGTTTACGCACCCCTTTTGCCGCACCAAGATCCGCCGCAAATGACAGCTTCGAGTCCTGAACCCGTCCAGCCGGAATATTTTCCGCCACCCATGATGCTGTTTGAGGCGCCGCCCATTGCGGCCATAATGCCGAAAATAATACCACATCCATATCCGGCACATTCAAATCCAGCTGTAAATCACGAAGCGTCCAGCCATCGCCAATTTCAGCGCGGCCACCAAGATTAAACTTTCCAGCGCTTCCCATATCGAATGCCAGATTTTCCAGAGTCGCCACATCGCCGCGAAGCATTGATTTTAATTGCCCAGACGCCAGATCAACCGACCGTTCATAACCGTCGAGAAGCATTGACCCATCGGTCATTTCAAGATCGACAAGAACATCCTGAATCTGTCCACCTTTGCCAACATTCATGCCCAATGCGCCGCCAATCGTTGCGACAAGTCGTTTATATTGACCGCTGGCAAAATTTGCCCGAACACCGGCAAATTGGCTTTCAAGGCCAAGCCTAGATAATGTCAAAGCGCTGGTTTCAGATTGAAAAGCACCTTGAAATTCAGCTTTGACAAATTTGAATTGGCCGCCGCTAAATCGTTGCCGCAAAGTCTGTTTCAAATCAGCCGCCACTGGATCAGGCCAGCCATCGAGCAATGATTGAATCGGCAGATTATTGGCCTCGATCATGCCCTTTACATTGGCAGATGGGGCATGGAACTGGGTCACCGCACCATTAAAAGATAATCGCCGCTGATCGGCAAAATTCAATGCCGCTTTGCTAATCATTAAACTGTCGCTTGGTCGGCTGTAGGAAAACACCAGATCAGCCGTATCAAAAGCCGCATCGCGGCCAAAACCCGGAATGCCAAGCATGCCATCAACCAGCGCAACATCGGCATTCAGCTTGGTCAATAAATCGTTTTTCATCTCAAGGCCAAGATGCCCCGATAAAACGCCGATCTGGCGCAAGGCGACAGGAAGCCGGTCAATATAACCGCTGATATCGGCTGTGTTCAGATCAGACGCGCTCATATCAAACGCAAAAGAATCGCTTCCGGGCCAGCCATCAAATGACAGGGTGAAACTGCCCGCAGCCGCATCATCGCTTGCCAGCCGTCGCGCCCGCAGGCTGCCGGCAACAGTGCCATCATCACCGGAGGTCACATCAATATTGATATCGGCGAAAACCAGCTTTGGCAAAACGCCAGTTTCATGCGAAAGCGACAGACGATCAGTTTCAATCGCAATCAATTTCACCCCGCCAAGGCGGTTTTGACTGGCACCCAATCTTGGTTTGTCGGCTTCAAGCTGGTTTGATTGTTTGGCGAGCTGATCGAGAAAAATAACGGCTGGCGAACCGGACCAGCCTGACGCGTTCTTCACAAGATCAAGCTTGATCCCACGCAGCAAAATCGTTTCTGGCCGGCCGTCAAACAGACTTGTCAGGCCAAAGCCGATTTCGACATTTGGCAGGTCGATCTGGTCACGCTCAAGATTAATGACAATATTTTCTGCGCCAAGCTGAAGCGGGTGGCGCGATAATGCAAAATGAAGCCGCGCATCCCCAACCGAGGCCGAGCCATTGCCAACCATACGCAACAATTCGGTTTCAAGAAGACGGCGAAGGCCACCAGCTTGGTTCACATAAACATAACCAGCCCCGAAAATCATCGTTGCCAGCAACAAGACAGTGATCACAAAAGTCTTGAAAATGCCTATGGCGGTGAAATGTCGATCAGCAAACACGCCGCATCCTCTATCGCTTCAAATCTTGCTTTTGTTTACCATGCCTAACACTGGTTGTCTTGCGATCTGGCAGAAAAATATTATCTATCATCAACAAGACCTCAAACAAACAAAGCGCGCTGTTATTTCAGCGCCAGTGCAAATGATTAGGACATTTTATGCTTGCGATTGGTGATTATGCCCCCACTTTGTCGATTCCAACCGATACCGACATGTTTTCATTAGCCGAACAAGGTGGCAAAAAAGTGGTCGTGTTCTTCTTTCCGCGTGCCGACACCCCGGGATGCACCAAAGAAGCCGAACAATTTTCCGCCCTTCACGATGAATTTACCGCGCAAAATACCGTGGTGATTGGTGTTTCCAAAGACAAACCAGCCAAACAGGCAAAATTTCGCGCCAAATATGGCCTGACCTGTCTATTGGGCGCCGATCACGAAACTAGCTTTTGCGAAGAATTTGGCGTTTGGGTTGAAAAATCAATGTATGGCAAAACATATATGGGCATTCAACGTGCCAGTTTTATCATCGACAGTGATGGTAAGATTGCCGCCTTATGGCCAAAGGTAAAGGTTGCTGGTCATGCGGCCGATGTTCTGGAGAGATTGAAAGCGCTTTAATCATGCCAGACACATCAAAGACAACGCTTAGCGGCGCGATATGTGACGTGCTTTGCATTTCGGATGCACGCCAAAAAGCCACGGCAACGCGCCATCTTGTTGCCGCGTGGAGAGACGCCACGCTTGCGCTTGGCAACCAGCCGCCGCCAGATCGGCCGGGTCGGCCTGACCGCCCATTATTGCGGCCACCGCGTGAGGTGCCACGGCGGCGGATCACCCAATCTGCCCCGGGCCGGATCGCACTTCTTCATGCCATTGCCCATATCGAATTAAATGCGGTTGATCTGGCACTGGATATGGCCAGCCGCTTTACCAAGACGCAGCTTCCGGTGGATTTTTATCATGACTGGCTTGGCGTTGCCGATGATGAGGCACGACATTTTCTGATGTTAAGTGACCGGCTTGCTGATCTAGATGCGGCTTATGGCGATTTGCCAGCACATGACGGCCTATGGCAGGCCGCTGATGCCACCAAACATGATCTTTTGGCGCGACTGGCGATCGCACCGCTTGTGCTTGAGGCGCGCGGGCTTGATGTGACGCCAACCATGATCGACCGGTTGAAATCGGTTGGTGATGACGAAACGGCAAATGCGCTTGGCATCATCATGACCGATGAAATTACGCATGTATCGGTTGGAAAACGATGGTTCGACTATATGTGCGGCATGGATCGTCTTGATCCGGTCAGCACATGGCATAGCCTTGTTAAGCGTTATTTTCACGGCGACTTAAAACCGCCATTTAATATCGCAGCCCGTAATGCGGCGCGTTTTTCAGCGGCGTTTTATGGCCCGCTTGCCACAAGAGATGATTTGGTGGCATCACCCGGGAAAAAAGGCCTAACGCCTAACGTTGATTGCCAACACGCGCGGCAAGGCTGGCCTCGATAAAATCATCAAGATCGCCGTCAAGAACACCCTGCGCATTGCCCTTTTCAACATTGGTTCGCAAATCCTTTACCATCTGATAAGGATGCAGAACATAAGACCGGATCTGGTTTCCCCAGCCAATATCGGTTTTGCTTGACGCAGCATCATTCGCCGCATCTTCACGGCGTTGCAGTTCCAATTCGTAAAGACGGGCTTTTAGCATGTTAAAAGCGGTTGCCCGATTGCGATGCTGCGACCGGTCATTCTGACATTGAACAACAATATTTGTTGGTAAATGGGTAATGCGGATTGCTGAGTCGGTTTTGTTGACATGCTGGCCACCGGCACCGGATGCGCGGTAAGTGTCAATCCGCAAATCCTTATCTTCGATTTCAATTTCAATATTATCGTCAACAACCGGATAGACCCAAACACTGGCAAAGCTTGTATGGCGGCGCGCCGAGCTATCAAAAGGTGAAATCCGAACCAAACGGTGAACGCCTGATTCAGTTTTCATCCAGCCATAGGCATTTTCGCCATCAATCCGCATCGTGACCGATTTGATACCAGCTTCTTCGCCCGCGCTTTCTTCGATGATTTGCAATTTGAAACCGCGCGCCTCGCTCCACCGGCTATACATGCGCATCAGCATCAATGCCCAGTCCTGCGCCTCGGTTCCACCAGCACCAGCGTGAACTTCAATAAAACAGTCATTCGCATCAGCCTCGCCCGATAGCAGGCTTTCAAGCTGGCGTTTTTCGGCAATTGCCACAAGTTTGGTTAATGATGCTTCGGCATCATCAATGATTTCGTCATCACCTTCGGCCGTACCAAGCTCAAGCAACTCGATCGCATCATCCATTTCCAATTGAAGCGCATCAATAACCGCCAATTGACGTTCAAGACGGTTTTTTTCGCGCATGGTTTCTTGTGCGCTGGCTTGATCATTCCAAAAGTCACCATCGGAAATCACGCTTTCAAGGTTGGCAAGCTGCGCCTTGGCATCATCATATTTGATATGTTTGCAAAGCAGATCAATTGCCGTTTTGATAATGTCTATTTTTGCGGTGGTTTCGGCCTGCATGGTATCGGAGTCCAGCCTGCAATGAAGGAAACTAGGGATGCTTGTACCTAACGCGCCGGGGGGTATTGTGGCAAGCCTCAATTCTTATCTAGCGGCAAGATAGCGCCTAGTAAAGCCCCTGTGTCGCCAATGTGCCGCCCGTTGTTGTCGCCTTACCATCCATGCCGGGGGCAACATCAATCAACACCCCACCCGGCCGCTGGCCGGGTTTAAAAATCTCCAAAATCGCTTGCTGGTCTTTTGGCAAAACACGTTCGCCCGTTTCGGCATGAACCGGAATGACCTGAATATCATTTGGTCGCCGGAACGGAATCACCGGCTTGTCAATTTGCGACCGCATCAGAAAATCGCCAAAAATCGGTACCGCCACTGTTGAACCGGTTTCACGTTTGCCAAGCGGACGCGGCCGGTCATAACCGATGAAAACGCCAATCGCCAGATCAGGTGTAAAGCCGATAAACCAACCATTTGTATTGTCATTGGTGGTTCCAGTCTTGCCAGCGACAACCAGATCCAGATCATTGATCGACCGACCGGTACCACGTTTAATGACACCTTCTAACATTGACACCATCTGAAAAGCCGATGCCGGATCAGTTAGCTGTTCACGCGTATCAGGCAATGTTGGAATTGGTTGATTTGACCAGCCATCTGGTGCCACGCAAGAACCACAATCACGCGCATCATGGCGGTAAATGGTTTTGCCATGGCGGTCTTGAATCCGGTCAATCAGGCTTGGGGTGATTTTCCGCCCGCCATTCACAAGCATGCCATAAGCAGATGTCAGCCGAAGCAGGGTCGTTTCGCCAGCGCCAAGCGACATTGATAAAAATGGGGGTAAATCATCGTTCAGGCCAAAGCGTTTTGCATAGTCCTGAACCCGATCCATGCCAATTGTCATCGCCAAGCGTGCGGTCATCAGATTTCGTGATTTTTCGATACCAACCCGCATGATTGATGGGCCATAGAAACGCTTGGTATAGTTTGCCGGTTTCCATTTCGGTTTGCCCGGCCCCTGATCCACCACCAAGGGCGCATCAAGAATGCGCGTTGTCGGGCTATAGCCAGCATCAAGTGCCGCAAGATAAACAAAAGGTTTAAAAGCTGATCCGGGCTGGCGCACCGCTTGAACGGCGCGGTTAAATTCTGACTCAGCGTAATTATAACCGCCACTCATCGCCAATAAACGGCCGGTATGCGGATCAAGCGCAACAATCGCGCCTTCAACATCGGGGCGTTGTCCCAATGCAAAATGATTTGGCGCAGGTTCAAAACCGTTACGGATCAAATCTGGCGTAAAACCGGGCGGCTGGACAATGACAATGTCATCTTTGGACAAAGCCTTGCGCAAATCACGCAAGGGTGGCGGTCTAATGCCATCATCACGGCGCGGCGGATAGGCCCAAAAAGCAAGCTCAAACGGGATAATCGCATTGCGGCCATTCACATAGATTTCAGCGCTTCGCGGCCCAACCTTTGTCACCAGCGCGGCAAAATGGTTCGCGCGCAACTTTGCCGTTTGCGCGGCAAGCACCTTGTCAATATCGGCCCCTTGCGGCATGACGCCAAGCGGGCCACGCCAGCCTTGCCGTCGATCCAATGCTTCTAACCCACGTTCAAGTGCATTATCGGCAATTTGCTGCAAATAGGGATCAAGCGTCGTGCGAACCGATAAACCACCATCATAAAGTGATGTTTCACCAAAGCGGCTAATAAGCTGGCGGCGCACTTCCTCGGTAAAATAAGGCGCTTCGGCAGCGTCAAATCCGCTTTGTCCGATCATCCGCAGCGGCACTGCCTTTGCCGCATCAGCTTCATTTTGCGAGATATAGCCGTTTTGCTGCATTTCATCCAAAACCCAGTTGCGCCGGATGGTTGCCGCGCGAAGATTGCGAACCGGGTGATAGTTATTTGGCCCTTTTGGCAGCGCAGCAAGATAGGCAATTTCCGGCAATTCCAATTGACCAAGCGATTTATCAAAATAATTCAACGCCGCCGCCGCAACGCCGTAACTGCCACGCCCAAGATAAATTTCGTTCAGATAAAGCGCCAAAATCTGGTCTTTGCTAAAAGCGCGTTCCATCCGAAGCGACAGGATTGCTTCTTTGATTTTGCGTTCAATCGAAACTTCATTTGTCAACAGGAAATTCTTGGTAACCTGCTGGGTGATCGTCGAGGCACCAACCGGTCGCCGGCCTTTGCCATAATTGACGATATTGGTCACAATTGCCCGCGCCAAAGCGCGCAAATCAATGCCAAAATGATTGTAAAATGCTTTGTCTTCAGCCGAAATAAAAGCATGGATCAATCGTGGTGGGATGGCCTCAACCGGCACAAAAAGCCGCTTTTCACTGGCATATTCGGCCAGCAACGCCCCGTTGCCAGCATGAATGCGGGTCACAACAGGCGGTTCATAATTGGCAAGCTGCTGATAATCAGGAAGATCTTTTCCATAGGTCCAGAAAACCCAAAGGATGCCAGCACCAGCAAGCATGCACATCAGGAAAACAAAGGATAATGTAATCGAAATAAATCTTAACATGATTCTGACAATATAGCCGAAATTGGGCGTAGATATGGCAATCCAGCCCTTTTCTTCATTTTGATACGCGTCTTTTTAACGGGTAACAGCCTTTTTTTCATGGTTTTGCCGCCATATCGATGATGCGCCGCCAGCCTTTATATTTTGGGACCATATTCACTCAGGTAAACAAGAATGGCCTTTGTTAGCCGTTTCGACAAATCCTGCCGGTAGGATTTCTTATTCAAATTCGCCTCGTCTTGCCGGTTTGATAAAAAGCCCATCTCGACAAGCACCGACGGCATGTCAGGCGCTTTCAAAACAGCAAAACCGGCAAACCGATGCCCGCGCTTATCGCCCCCGGGCAAATCGCGAATCTGTTTTAAAATTGCCGCAGCAAACCGCGCCGATTGATTCATTGACTCGCGTTGGAACATCCGTACCAGCGCGCCCGCTGCCTCGGGATCTTCGGCGGACAAATCCTGCCCACCAATCAAATCGGCGCTATTTTCCTGACGCGCCAATGCGGCCGCTTCTTTGTCCGAGGCTTTGTCTGACAGGCTAAACACCGAAATGCCCCGCGCCGATGATCTTGGCGCCGAATCAGCATGAAGCGAAATGAACAAATCGGCCTGATTTTGCCGCGCCAGCCGGATGCGCTGGCGAAGCCGCAAAAACCGGTCGTCATCACGCGCCAAAATCGGGGTTATTTTGCCCGTGGCGCGCAATTGACTTGCCAGTTCACGCGCCGCCGCCAAGGTGATGTTTTTTTCCGCCGTCCCTGCCTTGCCAAGCGCACCCGGATCTTTGCCGCCATGCCCAGCATCAATAAAGACAATCCATTTTCGCGGGCGAGGCTTTGGTGCGGCAATTGCCGTCGTGGCTGGCTTATTCGCATGGCGCGCCGGTTTGGATTTTGGCAGTGGCATGGTCAATGGCTTGACCGTTTTCACCCGATCAGCATCTTTGACCATCGCGCGATCGGTAACAGCATTGCTAAGATCAATGTTTGGGGTTTTTTCCAGCGCTGAGGATGCCACTAGAAATGCCGTTTTTCCGCGATCAAGCAGATCAATCACAAAACGGTTGCCGCCCCCTGCCGGTGGAAGGACAAAGACCCGCACGGGCGCTGCCGGTTTTTCAAGCTCGATCACCAACCGGCCGATGTCCGGCTTTGGGTTTCCAAAACGATAGGCCGAACCGGGGGCAACTTGCAAATTGCCGCGCCGCGCCAGCTTGTCCACATTCCAGCTAGTTTTGGGCATATCAATCACCAAACGATAAGGCGATTGCAACAGCAAAAGGCTGGCTTTTAACGGGGCTTTGGTTTCGATCACAAGCCGCAAACCGGTGCGGTCATCAATTTGCACCGCGCCAACACGCATTCCGGTGACGGCATTTTCGGCAAAAGCCTGACCCGTTGCTGCTAGCACCAAGCCCATTGCCAGGAACAGGATAGAGCGGCCAATTGCGGCGAGCATTGCCTTAACAGTTATCATCATCGATATTTTAACCAAGTCTGGCCTTCTTTGCTATCGCCGATCACGATCACCGAAACCTAGCCCATGCCTCGCTCGCGACAAAGATAAATCATGCTAATTATCAAAACGGCATTACTTTAGTTGGCAAAAAAGCTTTAGCAGGTATATAAGGGAATTAAGTTCGAGGCAAAAGTTTGGTTTTTCTGACATGAGTGGCGCCAATGCGCCAACAGCAGAAAGCAAACAAACCGACATTTTTACCGCCGAACTGCAATTGAATTATTCACCTGATGGTGTTTATCTCGACGATCTTTGTTATGCCGTAATTATGAATAATCCTAATTATTGTGCCATGTCACTGACCGCCAGCGAGCCTTATCATCAGGACACACAACGCGATTTGAAACCACCGGACTAATCTACATGACTCAGCCAAACCGATCACATGACAAAAGCAGCCATTATGGCCACCGCTTTATGGTCGGTACTGCGCGTGGATTTGGTCTGGATTCTCAACACCTGCCATGCCTAGTTAACACACTGTCTGAATTTGACAGCCGAACAAGGTTGGCCGGGGAAAGACAAGTACATGACAAAACGCCTATTAATCGATGCACGCCAAGCCGAAGAAACGCGGGTGGTGCTGCTAAGCGGAACACGCATTGAAGACTTTGACTATGAAACAGAAAACCGGAAACAACTAAAAGGAAATGTCTATCTAGCACGGGTCACACGCGTTGAACCGTCTTTGCAGGCAGCTTTTGTTGAATATGGCGGAAACCGTCAGGGCTTTCTGGCCTTTAGTGAAATTCACCCAGATTATTACCGTATTCCAATTGAAGACCGTGAAGCCCTGATCGAGGCAGATAGTGCCGAGGGCGATGATGACAGTGATGAAACTGGTTCTGATGGCGCGCCTGAAACCATTGGCGGCGAAGAGGCGTATGAAGAAGATATCCGGCCAAAACGTCAGGTAAAACGCTATAAAATTCAAGAAGTGATTTCGCGCAAACAGATCATGCTTGTGCAGGTCGCGAAAGAAGAGCGCGGGAATAAAGGCGCGGCTTTGACAACCTATCTGTCACTTGCCGGACGCTATTGCGTATTGATGCCAAATAATAATCGTGGCGGCGGCGTTAGCCGGAAAATCACCAATATTGCCGATCGTAATCGACTGAAAACAGTTGTTGGCGGGTTGGATATCCAAGCCGGAATGGCCGTAATCGTTCGCACTGCCGGTGCCAAACGCACCAAAACCGAAATTGCGCGTGATTTTACCTATCTGTCAAAATTATGGGATGATATCCGCGCGCGCACGCTCGAATCACAAGCCCCCTGCCTGATCCATGAAGAAGGCGATTTGATCAAACGGTCAATTCGTGATCTTTACACAAGCGAAGTTGACGAAGTGCTTGTCGAAGGCGAAGAGGCTTATAAGATCGCCCGTAACCAGATGAAGATGCTGATCCCAAGCCATCTGAAAAAGGTTCAGAAATATGAAGGCACACATCCGATTTTCCAGCATTTCAATGTTGAGGATCAGATGGACACCATCCACAGCCCGCAGGTGACGTTAAAATCTGGCGGTTATCTGGTAATCAATCAAACCGAAGCGCTTGTCGCCATTGACGTGAATTCGGGTAAATCAACGCGCGAACGCAATATTGAAGAAACCGCGCTGAAAACCAACCTTGAAGCCGCCGAAGAATTAGGTCGCCAGCTTCGACTTCGTGATCTGTCTGGTCTCATTGTTGTCGATTTCATTGATATGGAAGAAAACCGCAATCAACATGCGGTTGAACGCCGGATGAAAGATGCAATGCGCAATGACCGCGCACGGATTCAAATTGGTTCGATCAGCCATTTTGGTCTTCTTGAAATGTCGCGCCAGCGGCTGCGGCTCAGCATCAATGAATCAATCAGTAATCTTTGCCCGCATTGTGAAGGCACGGGTCGCGTTCGGTCGATTGACACCGCCGCCCTGCAATTGCTGCGGTCAATCGAAGAAGAAGCGCAAAAAGGCAAAATGGATGAATTGCATATCACCGCCCATCGCGATGTGGTGCTGTTTATCTTGAACCATAAACGAAGCGCAATTGCCGAGATTGAAGCACGGTTTGGCATTATGGTTATTTTGCTGTCTGATGACAGTCTGATCGCCCCAGAATATAAGGTTGATCGTGTTGGCTGGCAGGGCAAAGCCCAAACCAAACAACAATCACGCCAGCCGCAGCAGCCACGCCATGCCAATAATAATGTCAAACCGGATACAAGCGATCCGGATAAAGATGAGGCAGCTGAAACGGAAGCAAATGCAGCGCCACATCCGGAAAATGACGAAACCGGCAGCGAAGATGGTGGTGCAAAACGGCGGCGGCGCGGACGTCGCGGCGGTCGGCGTCGGCGTCGGCGCAATGGTGAAGACGGCCAAACTGGTGATAATCAGACCGGTGATAATCAGACTGGTGATAATCAGACTGGTGACAATCAGGCAGCCTCAGCGCCAAATGGCGAAAATCAAGCCACTGCCAGTAGCACCGACACCGCAACTGATGCCGTTGCGGCCAATGACGACGCTGCGCCAAAGGCCAAAACCGGCCGCGGTCGCGGCCGTGGACGCCGTGTTGCTAAGGCTGATCCAGCCGCAGCGGATAATGTCGCAAAAGATAATGCCCCAAAAGATAGTGCAACTGACGATAATAAAGCACCAGAAGCAGCGGCCAAACCGGCCAGCAATGGTTCGATAAATACCGCCGCAGCAGACGGTAATGGCGACGCGGCGGCGGCTCCAAAAAAGCCGGCACGAAGACGCAAAAAACCAGCAAACGCCGTAAAAGCAGATGAGGCTAAAGCCGAAGATAGCAAAGCTGAAGCCCCTGCCAAAATCGAAGACAGCAAAGCTGAAGCTGATAGCGGTGCTGAAAAGCCTGCTAAAAAACCTGCCCGCGCACGCAAGCCAAAAGCCAAAGCCGATGCTGGTGACAAGCCAGAACAAGATGCGGCCGCAGCCAAACCAGCAGCGAAAAAACCGGCAGGAAAAGCGGCAAAAAAAGCACCAGCAAAAGTCGCTGATGCAAATAACGCCGAAGCCAGCGCCAATAACAGGGCACCCGCCGATGCGCCAGCAGCAAGAGAGGCGATCAGTTCAGCCCCGCAAGATGTTGTCGAAATTGGCAGTAGCGAGCCAAAATCACGCCGCAGCGGATGGTGGTCACGAAGTTAGGCAATCATTGCCTTTGTGAATGAAATTGAGAGCTGGCGGCCGGTTTCGACTGGCCGCTAGCGACCCTGACCGGCAAGCCAATCATTCAGGCGTTGAATTGCCTTTTTTATATCTTGCGTGCTGCCGGCATAGGATAGCCGCATATGTGACCGCCCATCAACTGCATCGAAATCAACACCCGGCGTCATCGCAACGCTGGTATCGGTCAAAATGCGATCGGCAAAAGCAATCGAATCATTGGTCAAAGCGCTAACATCGGCATAGAGATAAAAGGCCCCATCTGATGGTGCGTGATTGCCCAAAAATTCGGCTGGCAAGCCGCGATAGAGAAGATCACGATTTTCTTCATAGCGCGGAATATGCGAATCAAGTTCATCATAACAATCAAAGGCGGCAATCGCGCCAAGCTGGTTAATCGTTGCCGCTGAAATATACATATTCTGCGCCAACATTTCGGCGGTTGGCACCAAATCTTCGGGAAGCACCATCCAACCAAGACGCCAGCCGGTCATACAGAAATATTTCGAAAAAGAATTGATGATGATGGCATTATCAGTATAGGCAAGCGCGCTCTTGGTTCGTTTGCCAAAGGTCAGGCCATGATAGATTTCATCCATGATCAGGCGCACACCATGCTTGTCACACCAGCGGCAGACGGCTTCAAGCTCGTCATCGCGCATCACAACGCCGGTTGGATTTGCCGGACTTGCCAGCAACAGCCCATCGGGAATGTTATCGGTTGCAACCAATGAGTCGAGATCTGGCATCCAGTTTTGCGCGGCACGGGCGGGCAGCAATTGCGGCTTGATCCCAAGCGCCAGCATCAGATTGAAATAGGCCGGATATCCGGGCGTGGCAATGGCAATGCGGTCGCCCTTGTCAAAGGCCGATAAAAAGGCAATCGCAAAGCCAAGTGATGATCCGGGTGTGACGGCGATCCGTTGCCAATCCAGCGGCAATTGAAACCAATCTTGATAATGCTGTCCAATCCGTTGCCGCAATTCAGGCAATCCCAAACCAACCGAATAGCCATGCGACGCAACATGTTTCAAGGATGCTTGCAATGCGTTGGAGACGGCGGCTGGCGGTGGCGTTGATGGCTGTCCGACCTCAAGATGAACAAGGTCGCTTCCGGCGGCCTGCATCTCTTTTGCACGTTTCATCACCTGCATGGCAAGAAAGGCAGGGATTTCGCTTGCTTGACTAACTTTTAAGGCCATTGTTCATTCCAGTGAATTCATGCCATGATCAGATCAATATGGCAGGGGGATTGTGTTTGCATAGCCTGCAACCACACGCTACGGGGATTTGGCTATAGCAGAGCTGTCTTAAACACGCCATAAATTTGTCGGAAAAATTATTCCATGAGATATTCATTTTTACGAAAGCTGGCTTTGATATCGCTGTTTTCAATCACCATTACCCAATCGGCATTAGCCGGATTGATCAGAGATACCGAGTTGGAAACCGGCCTGCAAACCTTGGCAACGCCATTGATGCGCGCTGCCGGCTATGCGCCGGATGCCATTAGCATCAGGATCATTATCGACAGCAGCTATAATGCTTTTGTGGCTGGCGAGCGCGTTATCTATATCCATTCGGGTCTTTTGCTCAACGCCCAATCAGCTGAAGAAATTTTAGGCGTGATCGCACACGAGCTTGGCCATTTAAAAGCCGGTCATGTGCCGCGCCGTGATGAGGCTTTACGCGATGCCGGAACCGCAGGCACGCTTGCCGCGATTGCCGCGCTTGCGCTTGCTGCCGGCGGGGCACCAAGTGATGCGGCTGTCGGGGTTATGGTTGGCGGCACCGATCAGGCCAAGCGCAAATTGCTTCGTTCATTCCGCTATGATGAAGCTGTTGCTGACGAATTGGGGCTTGAATATCTAGACAAGGCTGGCATCAGCTCGGCTGGTCTCGAACAAATGATGCGGCGTATGGCAGCGCAACGCGCCCTTCCCGAAAGCCGGCAAAGCCAATATTATCAAACGCATCCCGATTCAGCCCAGCGCCTTGCCGTCTATCAAGATCATGCGCGTCAGGACGGCAATAAATCAGCCCCGCTTTCAGCCGATGACACAAAATTGATGGACCGGCTTGTGGCCAAGCTTCGCGCCTATGGTGAACCAGCGCAAAGCGTTTTACGTCAATCCGCCAAAACAGACAGTGCCGATGCGATCTACAGCCAAGCGATTGCACAATATCGGCGCGGCGATTTAGCAGCAGCAATCACCTTGATGGATCGACTATCCGCGGCGCATCCTTCTGATCCCTTCTATCATGAATTTCGCGGCGATATTTTGCTGTCAATGGCCAAGGCTGGGGCGGCAGCGGCAGCCTATGAAACGGCGCTGACTTTCCGACCGAGCAGCCCGCAAATTCTGGTCAATCTTGGACGGGCGCTGATTGCAACAAATGACAAAAAGCGCCTTTCACGCGCGATCGAGGCGATTTCAGCGGCACAAAAAACCGAACCGAAATGGGCCTTCATCCGCCGACAATTAGCGATTGCCTATGGACGAAACGGCGATATTGCAGCGGCTGATCTAGCGCTTGCCGAAGAAGCGCTTTTGCTTGGCGATGACCAACAGGCGGTGCGAATGGCCAAACGGGTTTTGGCCAATGACAGGCCGAAAGATGAGCTTCGCAACCGCGCTAATGACATTCTGTTCCGCTTTGGCAAACTCGCGCCGTGACGGCTTTGCAATAGCGACATTAATCCGTTATAAGATGTGAGGCATTTGGCTGGGTTATTAGTTTCCAGCGGCGATTTGCCCAAAATGATAAAGGGTCTCAAAATCAAAAGGATCCCAAAATCAAAAGGATAATGTGAATGTCACGCTTTTTTGTCTCTATGATTGCATTGCCTTTGATGTTGATTGGCCTCGCCACGCCACCGGTAACGGCTGATATGGATCAGAAAGACCGCGCCGAAATGCAGCAGGTCATCGAACAATATATCAAGAACAATCCCGAAGTGCTTCGCGATGCGCTGGTATCTTTGGCCGCACGCGAAGAAGCTGAGCGCGTGCAAGCGGGCATCATGCTCGTTCGCAATGATGGTGGCGATCCGGTTATGGGCAATCCAAATGGCAGCCTGACTGTCTATGAGTTTTCCGATTATAATTGTGGCTATTGCAAACGCATGTTTGCCCCGATCATGCAAATGCTTGCGGCAAATGGCGATGTCCGCTTGGTGGTCAAGGAATTTCCAATCCTTAGCCAATCATCTGTTACCGCCGCCAAAGCTGGAATTGCCGCCCAGAAACAGGGGAAATTCAAATCGTTCCACACTGAAATGATGACCTATCGCGGGCAGGTCAATGACGCCTCGATCATGCAAGCGGCTGGGGCGGCA
>Ga0255784_10002353_pt1 | contig 14818 bp, 8 predicted proteins | sample 101ome_14_FD_179982 | JGI IMG/M metagenome (GOLD analysis project Ga0255784, IMG submission 179982) | Coastal salt marsh microbial communities from the Groves Creek Marsh, Skidaway Island, Georgia - 101403AT metaG (version 2) | ecosystem: Environmental > Aquatic > Marine > Intertidal zone > Salt...
ATCACCTGGTATGATGTTTATTGAAATGGCATCTTATATTGGTGATTCACTTTCTTATTATATTGATGATACCTTAAAGGAATCATTGATGGTTCATGCAGAAGATATTGAAAATGTAATCTCACTTTCACAATATTTGGGATACAAACCAAAAGTAACATCCCCATCAGTAACAACCCTTTCAGTTTATCAATTGGTTCCTTCAATTGGAACTGGTGTTAATAACACTTTTGATGAAACTTATTTACTAAAAATAAAAGAGGGAATGCAAGTTAGGGATGAGGATGAAAACAATTTTATAACCCAAGATGTTGTTGATTTTTCAGACCCAAGTGATAGAGAAATAACTATCTATTCAACTGACAATTCAACCGGCGAAGTTACATTTTATTTGGTTAAGAAAAAGGTAGAAGCAATATCCGCTGAAATTAAAACAGCAGAATTTTCATTTGGAGCATATTCTCCATTTAGAACTATTGAAATACAAGATACAAATGTAATAGATATTTATGATGTAAGAGACTCAAATGGAAACAAGTGGTACGAAGTTCCTTATCTTGGACAAGAAATGGTATTTACTGACTACCCAAATACTGAAAATAATGACCCAGACTTATATCAGTTCAAATCAACTGTACCTTATGTGTTAACTACATTAAAAACACCAAAGAGATTTGTTAAAAAAGTAAATGGTGATAGTACAACAACTATACAATTTGGTTCAGGTGACCCATCAGCAAGTGATGAAACACTAATACCAACTCTAAAGAACGTTGGTTTGGGGTTACCTAATTCTATTTCTAAGTTGGAAGAATCGTTTGACGCAACTAACTTCTTAAAAACAAAAACATATGGAACATCTCCATCTAACACAACAATTACTGTAAAGTATTTAGTTGGTGGTGGTGTGGGGTCTAATGTTAAAAAGGGAGTACTAACAAATATTTCAGGAATCGAATTTGAAGAAGATACACAATTATTCACACCAATTCAGTTGTCTATTTATAATAGTGCAAAAACATCGATAGCAGTTGATAACGAAATTCCTGCAAGTGGTGGTAGAGATGGTGAAACTATTGAAGAAATTAGACAAAACGCATTAGCAAACTTTGGTTCACAAAATAGAGCAGTTACTGCTAAAGATTATCAGGTTAGAACATTATCAATGCCTGTGAAGTATGGTTCAATCGCAAAGGCATTCGCAACATCGGATGGTAATTTAGATAATAATTCACCATCATCAATTCTTGCTTCACCAAAAGCATTAAATGAGTTTACTGATTTGGTACAATCATTTGTAGACAAACCAGATGATGAAGAACCAAATAGAGAAACTATACAAGAAGAAATTAGACAATTCTTAGTTGGTAAGACTTCTAACAATAATGAAAAGAATAATCCATTCGCAGTAAATCTTTATTTACTTGGATATGATAATTCAAAAAGATTAACAACTCTTAATAGAGCAGTAAAAGAAAATCTAAAAACATATCTAAACGAATATAAGATACTAACAGATGGGATTAATATTTTAGATGGTTTTATTATCAATGTTGGACTTGAATTCGAAATTATAACTTATAAAGATTATAATAAGAGTGAAGTCTTATCTGATTGTATTTCGGAACTAAAAAGTTATTTTCAAATCGATGATTGGACTTTTAATAATACTATTAATATTTCGGAATTAGAACTCGTAATTGCAAATGTAGAAGGAGTTAGTTCGGTTCCAAAATTAAAAGTTGTAAATAAGTGTGGTGGACAATATTCACCAAACTCATATAATATAGAAGCAGCAACTAAAGATAAGATTGTATATCCATCTTTAGACCCATCGGTTTTTGAAGTTAAATTTCCAGACGTGGATATTAAAGGGAGAGCAAGATAATGGCATACTATTTCCTTACAGCATCAAAAGATGCATCGGTGTACTTACAACAACCCAATCAAAATTGTGGTTTAGATGAGGTATTAGAGGTTAGTAAAGTTTACTATGGTAATGTTAAGGATGTTTCGAGAGCACTCCTTAAATTCGATATAGTTCCCTTATCGGAAAGTATTGCTAACGGAGAAGTAACAATGTCTGAAGCAACTCTTATTCTAAAAGAAACCGAATCAGAAGAACTACCATTAGAGTTTACATTAGAAGCATATCCAATTTCACAAAGTTGGGAAATGGGTAATGGTACTCGATTTGATGATATAACTACAAGTGGTGTAACATGGAATAATAGAGAAGGTGATTCAACTCTAAGGTGGTTACCTAATAATACATTTGAAGAAAACTCAACGGGTTCGTATGAAGGCAAGGGTGGTACTTTTTATTCAAATGTTTATTCAACACAAAACTTTGAATACAAGACCAACGATGTCTATATGGATGTAAAAGACATAATGGATGATTGGGTTGGTGGTGTTATTCCAAACGATGGTATTATATTAAAATTACCATTTGATAAAGAAGGTGATACAAATGACTATGGTATCATCAGACTATTTAGTAAAGAAACAAATACAATACATCAACCAAAAATTAGAGTAGGTTGGGATGATTCAAACTTTTCAACAGGTTCTCTTTCAGTATTAACAAGTGAAGAATTAAAGGTTGGAATTAAAAATTTCAAAAAAGAATACAAGGTAAATACAACTCCAAGAATAAGAGTGGTGGGTCGAGAATTATATCCAATTAAAACATTTAGTTCAACAGCACAATATACCTTGAGTAACGCATTACCAGAAACAACATATTACCAAATATCAGATTATCATAGTGAAGATGTACTTGTTCCATTTAGTGATTACACTAAAATAAGTTGTGACTCTAATGGAAATTATTTTAATTTGAATCTTAGTAATTGGGAAGTAAATAGAGTATATAAAATTGAGTTTAAGGTTGTTGTTAGTGGTGTGTCTCACTATTTTGATGATGACTATACTTTTAAGATTGTAAGTTAGTATGAAAAACACCGGTCTAAAAAATGAAACCTTTGTAGGTGATATTTTGAAAAGTGGTTCTTTGGTTATTACCGAAAAGAACTCTGCTGGTGTACGTTTGTTTAGGGAATCCGATACTCGTGATGGTGTTATTAGTGGAAAACTTACAAGACCAAACTATGATACTGCAGAATTAAAAAAATCTATTGATACAACTATATTCGAGTTAATACCAAATAGACCACCAGAAGGACCAGATACGGTACTTCGTTCGGTTTATAATGTGGTAACACAATCGGTAAATGATTTAACATTAGAAGTTCAACGATTAAATACTCAAGTCAATGATTTATCTGCTAAAGTATCTGAATTAGAAATTGTTAGTGAAAGTTTGAGAATTGAGGTTGATAATGAAAAATTAAAAGCAAATATTGCAGATGAACAAGCAACAATCGCCAACAGACAAATATCAACAACTACAATCGATTTACAAAACGCAGTACAAAACTCAATCAATGAGGCAGTACAACGAGTATCTCTAACAGCAAGAGTTGAAGCATTACAAGAATCATTTAGAGTACAAAAAGAGTTAACCGAAGAAAGAGAAAAACAAAACGCAGCACAAAATGCATTAGAAGGATTAAATGGATTCTTTCAACAAACTGAAAATAGTGGATGGAAAATATCGGCAAACGATATTAAAGATGAAAGTAGAAAGGGTATTTACTTTAATGTTGAAAATTCTCGAGACTTTGAGTGGAAAAATGGTGAAAAGGGTGTTGCATTCTTTAACTTCTCAACCGAAGAACAAACTTTTACAATATCAGAAGGTATTGATTGGATTGAATTTCCAACATCTTTCAAAGTACCAGCAAGAACCGAACAAAGTGCAGGTGTAACAACGGTAACCTATAAAGTAAGTAATATTGGTAGAACATCTAAGAGAAAGCAAGTAAAAGAAGGTACTGTTGTAATCAATACATCATCGGGTGATAAATTACAATTAAAGGTATATTATAGAAAAGAAGTTAAGAGAAAAGACAAGTGGGGAAGTAGAGGTACTGCTCAAGCGTTTGTTGGTGAAGATAAAACAGGTGGATAATGGCAATTAAAACATTTAAGGAAATAATAGATAATCGAGGATATCGAATTAACTCAAAGGATAGGGAAATTTTTGAGAAAGGAACTCTACAATCATTTTTTGGGTTTTCTGATTCTGATATGATTGAATTTGTATTATATGATATAAATGACAACCAGTTACCACAGGGTTCGGAAGGTAAGTCAGTAAGATACATAAAACTATCTTCAGAAAATATCAGAGATTATATATTGATTCCTGAAGGAACATTGTTTCAAGCATTAGAATTTCCAAAAGAATATTTTATCGATGTTGAACGATTGATTAAAGAAGCAGGATATAATAATGGTATTTTCAAAACACAAATAACTTTATTAAATAAGAGAGTTGGTTACGATAACGAAAGTGAAAAACTTTGGATTAAAGAAATATCTCCATCAAGACTTGAAGTAAAGTTATTACCAATACAAAATGATGCTTCTAAAAAAACAGATTTATTACAGAGATTTAAGATATTTGTAAATGGTAGTGGGTTTAGAGATGATGTATTACCATATATCAGTACATTTATAGAAACAATAAACCCATCTGAAATAGATTCGTTTATTAAAAAAACTTATGGAGAGAAATGGTATAACAAAATGATTAGTGAATTTGGGGTATCTGGATTCGATAGATTGATGACTACCATATACAATAAGTTTGCGGAAGCAATGAAGAACGAATTTTCAAATAGAGTTTCATCTATTAATGATGTAAATTTTGGAAAACCAAAAAAGATAACACCTTCAATTTCCTATAACAAAAAAGATGTATTTAAGATTGCACAAAAAATATTAGTAGAATGTATTGAAAGATATTTACCTAAAAGAGCAATACAAACTCAAACACAAGTAGATGAAGTGTTTGATGAAAGTTTTGACAAGGTTGGAACGGTTATTCAAAGTAGAACAAGTGATGTTACAATCAATCCTAAAAAGACTGAAATAAATGTAACTAAGAAAAAGGAAGTATCTCCTGAAGAACTTTCTTTAGATGAAGAAATTAAAAAAGAAGTTCCGAACGAATTACCAATTCCTGAATTCAAAAAACCAAACCCACTTAAAAGAAAAAAAAGAGGGGGGTTATTTGATAAGTTTAAGTCCAAGTTTATATCAAGACAGAGTTTTTCGGATAGAAGTTTAAGAAATACAACATTATAATGCCTGTACCAATAAATGACATACAGTTTGACCAAGGAACACCTCAACAAGGTGATACTTTTATTAACGATGGTCCATCGGGAGGTGGTGGAGGTGGAATATCTACTGGTGGTACTGGTACTGGTACTGGTGGTGGTGGTATAAGTACCCCAACCCCCGTATCAAGTAATTTATTCATCTTTAACATCAGTTCAAACGAAACTTCATTTACAACTACGGTAAATGGTCAACCCGTTGGTGATAATAAACGAATTAGAATAACAAAAGAATCACTAACCAAAGAAAACAAAAAAATTGAAATAAAAAAGAATGGATTTTTTACGGGCGAGTATTATATTTTAGAATTAGTTAATGATGGTATTCCTTTAATAAAAAATACACTTATTGGTAATAAGTTGCTTGGTATTGACACTAAAGATGTTGTACTAACAAAGTACAATAATGATGAAGTTGTAGGATTACCACAATCCATAAGAAGTAAGGTATCATCAGACTTGAGTTTCAAATTAGTAAAAACTGGGGGAAGTGATATATACGAAGAACCCAATAGTTATCAGGTTAAAATAAATGTATCTGGTAAGGGTTCACCCGTAAGTGTTCTTAAAAATGGAAATAAATCGGCAGAGTTTTTCCCTGAAATAGGAAATAATACTTATGAGGATGTTGAGGGTACATCTTAAAATTCGTTCATCGGATTTATCTTTATATAAGATTACAAGTATTGTACTAACTGCTAAAGACAATCAACCAAAAGAAATAATAGCAGATTCGGGTGAAAGTTTAGACATAGATTTAACTCTAAATAAAGAGTATACTGTTGATATTGTTACTGATGAGGTATTTCAAGGTGGTGGAGGATTAGACCCCCAAATATCTTTAGTAAAAACCGACCCAAGAAAATACAACATAAATAAAAAGACTGGTGTACCGATTATGATTAGAAAGAACGAAGATGTTCAAGTAATCACAATTGTAGTTGGTGAAGATGTTTTGGAGTTTGATAATTTAGATGATGGAGATATTATTGGTTTAACAATACCACATGATGTGTTTAAGCAAATAGGTAAGTATAATATAAAACTATATCCATTTTCGTTGGATGATTATGAAAATCAAATAAGACCAGATGATGAACCCGAGGTTGTCAAACCAAAATCGGTTATACCTAAAGTTGAAATAAAAGAAGAAATTAAAATACCTAAAATTGAAATAAAAGATAAGTATAATCCGTATAAACCATTTACACTTAATACTGGTGGAGGTGGTGGTTTTACAACTTCATTTATAAGTGAAAATAATTTTGGGATTCCAAACCCATTCGAAGCAGATAATGTTATAGATGGTAGAGTAAGAAGAAACGAGATATTTAGATAATGGCAGAGTTATACAACATAGGAGGGTTATTACCATTTGACAGTTTGAGTCAAACAAGTAGTACTGTAAGTGGGCCAAATCTTACTCTAAATGATTTTGGTTCACCAACTGGTATGACAATAAAAAAACCTGTCAATCCTATAAACTTTCCAACAAAACCAAAAAATTTATTAGGATTAAATTCAAACAAACCTATAATATCTTTATCAGAAAGACCTCAACCAAAAACTTTGATTGAAAAATTAGATGAGGGTATTTCTGATGTTGAAACAATAGATGTTGAGTCAAGAGCAATAAACTTGGTAATTAATGTTGTTGATGAAGTAAGTGTTCCAATACCAGATGTTGTTGAGATAACTTATCCTAAAGTAGTTAGGGGAGCAGACTTTGTGGGATATGATACTGATTTTTCAATTAAATGGAATTCAGTAAATGCTACATATATAAAATTATTTATTGGTAATTCAACGGACTTTGTAAGATTGTCTCCAAAAGGAACTCAATCATTTAATGTAAAAGAATTATTAGAAAAATATGGTTTAGAAACTTATGATGAGGGTGATAAGATAAAAATCCCACTAAGACTTAAACCTGTAAATGAAGAATATAGAGAAGTAGTAGAAGGACCAGTTGAGGAAATCCCAATCATATTTGATAAAGGTGATATCGATATTCCTCGTTCTGTTGCTCTAAATAGAATAGCAGAAGGATTTATTAGTCAGTTTGAAAGATGTGCATTTGATGACACAAACTTCTTAACTCACTTATTACATTTGGGTGATGGTGATAATAAAATTATTACAACTTGGAGGGGATTAAAAGAATCAACAGATTCAGGAGCAGACGCATCTTCTTTAATTCTTAAACTATACGAACCACTACCCATATCGGTTGGTACAAATGATAAAGTTTTTATATCAAAACTTCAAACAGACCCACTAATTGAAACAATTACTTTAGTTGGTGATGGTCAAGATTATTGTCCACCATTACAAGGTCCTAACTTCACATTAGAACCAGATAATGGAATAGGATTCCAAGTATATGATGATTTATTAGGAAGTGGTTCGACAACAACAACTTCATTATTACAAGAATATATCACAAGAAGTGATATTGATACGAGAAAACTTAATATAGAATATGCATCGGGTTCAACAACTGTACCTGTATATAACTTTGAAGAGTTTTCACACTTTGGTTCAGTAGAAGAAAGAATTAAAAACTTTTGGTATAAGGTTCAACTATTAGAAGGATATCAATCAAAATATAATTCCCTATCATCTACTACCGAAGTTGAGTTAGGATATATTCTTGCCGAGGGTGGTTCTTATGATGGATTTGTCATTGTAACAGAAGCATCAGAATCTATTAGTCAAGAAGCAGTATACCAAACTTCAGCAGGTACAATAGAAGCAGTAAAACAATTAGATAAGATAAATGGACTAATTGGTTCATTTGATGGATTTGAACATTGGTTATACACCGATACTGAATATAGTTCTTCTTTATCATATCCTAAGAGTGGAAAAACAATTGTAGCAACAACAACTTCAGATGCAATTGCATGGTACAATTCTGCCATAAACAAATCCTCTCAATTTGATAAGAATAATGTACATTATCTAAACAACAATCTTCCTGAGTTTATCAAAGAAGATTATCAGAATCAAGACTTCATGTTGTTTATGGATATGATAGGACATCACTTTGATATTCTGTGGGTACATATAAACGCATTAACAAAGGTTAAGAAATTAAATCAACACGCAACTCGTGGATTCGCAAATGACCTTGTTTATAATCTATTGGAATCGTTGGGTTGGGATGGAAGAAAAGCATTCGATTCTCAATTCCTTTGGGAATATGCCTTTGGACAATATAAAGATGGTACTACAAAACATCAACAATCACTCAAATCGGCAAATGAAGAAGTTTGGAGAAGAATCCTTAACAACTTACCTTACTTACTAAAACATAAAGGTACTGCTCGTTCTCTAAAAGCAGTAATGGCATCATATGGTATTCCACAATCACTCCTTACAATTATGGAGTTCGGTGGACCAACTGACCCAACTAATGGTGGTACTCAACCATTTACATTTGATGATAGAACAGCAGCAATAAACTTTACAAACCAGGGTGAATATATTTATGCGGATTGGCAGACTACCGATGGTACAAAACCAAATTCGGTAGAACTAACTGTTAATTTACAAAATCCTGGTGATTATAATTTAGTAAAGGTTGGTGGGTTTACACTAAATAGTGAAAATGGTCAAGATGAAAATTGGAGATTATCGGTAGAACAAACCGAAGGTTCGTTTGGTAAAGTTCATCTTTATGTTAGTGGTAGTGAAGTTAACGAATTATATTCTGCATCAACACCTCAATTCAAAATATTCAATGATGAATATACTCAGATTGTTGTAAATAGAACAGAATCTAATTCAACATCTTCTTTCCAAGTAATTGCTAAAGAAGCATTTGATGGTAGAATTAGAACTGATGTATCTTCAACTGAATTAGAAATAAGTGGACAATCAAAGTGGGATAGTGGTAGTTTACTTTACTTAGGTTATGGAGTAACTGCATCAATGGATGAGTTTAGATTATGGAAAACCCCACTTGAAGATGGTGTAATTGAAATACATACATTACAACCAGATTCAATCGCAGGAAATAACCATACTGCATCATCTGAAGACCTTTGGGTAAGATTTGATTTTGAATATCCAAAAGATAGAACAAATGATAATAACTTATTAAATGTTGCTATTAGTCAAGAATACGCACTAACCTATGGTACTGCAGTAGGATTCCCATCTTCATCAGCATATCCATATCAGTACACTCCATACGAAAGAAGAATAACTGCAAAAGTTCCTTCTTTAGGATTTAATCAGGCAGATAAGATTAGATTTGAAACTCAAACATTAGTAACTGATTTATCACACAAAGTTAGAGCAACTAAAAAATCATTAGATAACGCACCCGTTGATTCATCAAGATTAGGATTATTCTTCTCACCAATTAAAGAGTTGAATATGGATATTATCAAATCGTTTGGTAACTTTAATATTGATAATTATATTGGTGACCCATCGGATGAATATAAAGATGAATATAGAGAACTATCTAATTTAAGAGAATACTATTTTGAAAGATTAAATAGAGATATCTACGAATACATTAGATTGGTAAGATACATTGATAAATCTTTATTCGATGTATTGGAAGATTTGGTTCCTGTTAGAGCAAAAGTTTCTAAAGGTTTATTGATTGAACCTCACTATTTAGAAAGAAGTAAAACTAAGTGGAGTAAACCAACTTCTGAAAAAGGAGACTATGAAACAAATGTTGATATTGATGAGAATGTAAATTTAACAAGTGAAAACACACAATATGAAGTAACATTAGATACTGAGGAAGAAGTTACTTTAACACATCAATACGATAACTACGATGTTAATATCAATGCCGAAGAAGATGTAGTATTAATATCAACAAATCCACAGTATGAATCAGAAATAGATACGGATGAAAATATTGAATTACTTGGTACATATCCAACATACAATATATCTATTGATGCTGGTGTAGATGAACCTCGATTGGGAGCAACTATACAAGGGTTTGAATTTGAACAAATCGGTATGGAAAAGGATTCATTAGAAAATGCAGGATTTGGGTTATTCACATCATTACCAGCAACTGGTTCTGTTACCAAGTTAGATATATTTGGAAACTTGTTCACAACTCGAGAACAAATATATTTGGTAAAAGAACAATATATTGAAAAGGTTGAGGTACAAACTCAAGGTTGGCCTGCAACAACAAATAATGAACAAGTAAAATATGAATTACAAGATGTTACAAAATATAGATACAAAGTAACAAGAATACCCGTTGGTAACACACCACCATCGGTGGGTAATGATATTGTAGAAGTTACACCATTAGAAGGTTACTTCCCAACACATTACCGATATAAAAATAATTTATCACAAGGATTGAAAAATTCATTCTTTAATGGTTCACAACAAACGGCAACAACAACCCCAGATGGGTTATCACCCGTTGAAACATTCACTACGAATCCAAACATTTTAAGAGTTGCGGATACTGGTAGAGGAAGTGGAGAGCCAATTCTTGAGGTAGATTAATTAAATTTCAAAATAGTTATATTTATTAGTACATAATATAAAAAAGGGCAAATTAAAAAAAATTATGGGATATTTAGACAACACATCAATTACAGTCGATGCCATCCTAACTAAAAAAGGTAGACAGAAGTTGGCATCGGGTCAGTCCCTTAACATTTCCAAATTCGCATTAGGAGATGATGAGATTGACTACACATTGTACGAACCAGCACACCCAAAGGGAAGTGCTTATTATGATTCGGCAATTAAGGCGATTCCAATTCTGGAAGCAAGTCCTGATGAAACACAAGTATTAAGATACAAGTTAGTTACATTACCAAAAGGTACAACACAAATTCCAGTAGTAGCATTGGGTATTTCTTCAGTAGGAGTTTATCAAGATGAAGGTCAAGTAGCACTTTCACCAACAACTTCACCACAAGGAAATACTGGTGCAGGATATACGGTTGTATTAGCAGACCAAAGAGCAGGAACATTAGCAGTAACTCAAGGAGCAACATCAACTGGTACAGTACCAGTTTTCTTAGGAGAAGAAATCACAACTACTGCACAAGTTGTTAGTGGTTTAGGATTTACATTTACTCCTAATCCTTCGTTAACTACGAATATTTCTACTACGATAACTGTGTATGGTAACGAAACGGGTGGTTCACAAACTATTCCTGTAACAGTAACTTATAGAAGTAACGTATAAAGGAGATAAGATATGGCAATTATAAACGACCCAAATATAACCGCACAATTACAGGCACTAGCCGAAGGTGGAAGAATCGACAGTAATGATGTAGTAGCCCTTTTGAACGCAGCATTACCTGCAGGACAACAATTACAAGCAGGAGCAGGAGTAACTACCGGAATCTATAAAAGATTCGGTGAGTTTGATAAAGTAAATGCAAAAGTAGAAGTAGTAACAACTGGTCTTTGGACTGGTGATGCTGGTTCTTTAACTTCATTTTACACTTCATCAACTCAGGTAGGTAATAGTGGAAACTACTACTATAATGTATACTCAACTAATCCATTAACTGATTCATCAGCAGAAGCACAATTCGCAGTTGCTTATGGTCATGTAAATGGTAGTGGTTCTATATCGTTATCAAATTCAGATGACGCATTACTTGCTTCGAAAGCAACTTACGCACAATATAAATCAATTTTATTAGAACCAACTGATACTAAGTTTTCATTTGAGAATGGAAGTGGAGTAGCAAATGATTCTAATGATATCTATGCTATCAACTTAAATAGAGCAAGATATAGAGAAAAAATGGATGCAGGAAACTGGACATTAAAAGTATCTGGTTCTAATGGAGTATTTACTTTTATTGATGATAGTGGTAAGAAGTTTGGAGATACATTAGGAAAAGCAGGTAGAGTATTCAAAGTTGTTTCTGGTTCATTAAACTTAGGAACTGAAAACGAAGCAACCATAAACACAACAACAGCTTCAAATAATGAAGGATATGGATTATTCTATCCTGATAGAGGTATTGTCATCCTTAACCCAACAGCAATCGGTGATACTATCGGAGATGTTAAACCATGGGGTGGAGCATCACAATCAGTTAGTGGTTCATTATCTGTATCAGTAGAACAACAAAATCATAAGTTACTCGTTCAAGCAATTGAAAATGGTGCTGACTTTGAAGCAAGAAGAACTGAAAATGTATCAACGCAACATTTCTTTGTAAGAGCAACAAATAGAGAGTTTAACTATTCAAACAACCCAACATATGTAACTGGTTCAGGAAGGTTTACGGAAACATCTTTCGAAACTGACCCTAAGACTTATATTACAACTGTTGGATTATACAATGACTCGAATGAATTGATTGCTGTTGCTAAAACATCACAACCAATTGAAAAGTCATTTGATAGAGAAGTTTTGATTAAAGTTAAACTTTCATTTTAACTTTAACTCTTAATCAATTATGGCAACAATAAAACTAAGAGATTATTTATTAGCTCTAAGTTCTAAAGGCACCGCTGCAGTAGATTCCGATAAATTAACAATATTGGATTCTGCTGACAGTAATGCTATAAAGACAATATTAAAATCTGACTTGGTAGATTTGGATTACCTTGTTAGTGAACTCCAAGATGATTTCTTAGACCAATTTGGTGAGGGAACCTTTAGTGGTTCTACTCAAGTAGACCACGATGCTACAACCAACTTTGTTGCCAATGAACACATAGACCACACATCAGTTTCAATTATAGCAGGAGCAGGTTTAACTGGTGGTGGGGATATTTCTTCTGATAGAACAATCAACATTGTATCCGATAATAATGGTATTGTTGTAAACGCAGACCAAATAGAATTAGATACAGACTCATCTACATTTAGTGGTGGTGTTTTAACTAAAATGAATATAGAACAAGTTGTTTCTGGTTCATCTCAAATATCCGCAGACCAAACTGATGGTTGGGTGAGTGATGTTAAAACACAATTAAACTCAAACACCGTAATTAGTGGTTCAACTTTCTCATCACCATCACAAGGTACTTTAAGAGCAACTATAAATGGTGTAAACTCTGATGTAGATTTAGGATTACAAAGTGGTGATAATGTAACCTTTACCGATGGTAACTTTACTGGTAATGTAGTAATTACTGGTAACTTAGATGTATTGGGTGATTCAGTAGAAATTCAAACTTCCGATTTAAGAATTGAAGATAAACTTATTACAGTTGCAAGTGGTTCAACAACTTCGGTAGCAGCAGATGGAGCAGGATTGGAAGTTGATGGAGCAGACAAATCCATGAAATGGAATCACTCAACTCAACAATTTGTATTTGATGCAAAGGTAAGTTCATCGGTTGGATTCAAAGGAGAAGGTGGAGAACTTACTGGTATTGATACCGACCAAGTAACTGAAGCAGGAAATCTTTATTATACTGATAGTAGAGTAAAAACAAAATTAAATATTGAAGGAGTCCTTTCAGGTTCAGCACAAATCGCAACTGAAATTAGTGGAGCAGCATTTACATCTGCTTCAAACGAGTTTGGTGAATTAACTTTAACTAAGAATGGTAGTTCAGTTCAATTAGATTTATCTCCAAATAGAGTATTGGAGGCAGTAAAAAATAAAGAAGGACATACACTTCCAAAAGGAACACCTGTTTATATAAGTGGTTCGGTTGGAAATCAAGCATATGTCTACGCAGCATCCGCATCAAGAGCAGATAGAATGCCTGCTGCATATGTATTAGACCAACAACTAACTGCCGATGAAGAAGGATATGGTATTGCACTTGGATATATTAATGGGGTAGATACTTCTGGATTCAATGAAGGTGATGAAGTTTATGTTGGTATTAATGGTGGATATACAAATGTAAAACCAACTGGTAATTCAAATAAAATTCAAAAATTAGGTAATGTTATTAAATCTGCTATAAATGGTTCTGGTGTAATTACTGGTGCGGGTAGAAGTAATGATGTTCCTAATATTCAACAAGGTCATCTTTGGGTTGGTGGACCGAATGATGTAGTTTATCAATTAACAACTTCATCTTTATTATCAAATGGATTGATTTCATCTTCAGCTCAAGTTGACTTATCACAAGCAACGGGTACTGCTGCTAATGCTACTAATGCTACTAATGCTACTAATGCTACTAATGCAGATAATATAGCATTAACTGCCGATAGTACCAATACAAACAGATATGTTCCTTTTACAGCAACCGCAACTGGTGATGGAACTTTACTTACTGATGCTGGTTTATTATATAATCCTTCCAGTAATACTTTAACAGCAACTACTTTTAATGGTAGTTTATCGGGTAATGCTACTACTGCTACTAATGCTACAAATGCAGATAATATTGCTTTTAGTGCAGATGGTACAAATACAAACAGATATGTACCATTTACTGCAACAGCTACTGGTGATGGTACTTTATTAACTGACCCAGGGATTTTATATAATCCATCTACTAATGTTTTAACAGCAACTACTTTTAATGGTGATTTATCAGGTAATGCTTCTACAGCTACTACTGCTACTTCAGCAAATTCAGTAGAATATAGTAATGTAGCAAATAAACCAACTTTA